>Ga0209169_10002873_pt1 | contig 10235 bp, 7 predicted proteins | sample HubBroMetageWRM4_FD_188346 | JGI IMG/M metagenome (GOLD analysis project Ga0209169, IMG submission 188346) | Warmed soil microbial communities from the Hubbard Brook experimental Forest, New Hampshire - Hubbard Brook CCASE Soil Metagenome WRM 4... | ecosystem: Environmental > Terrestrial > Soil...
CTGGAGCGGGATGCGTTTGATTTGATTTTGATGGATGTGCAGATGCCGGTGCTGGGCGGGCTGGAGGCGGCGGCGTGCATTCGCGAGCGGGAGCGCGTTGCGGGATGCGCAGCGCGGATACCGATTATTGCGTTGACGGCGAATGCGATGGCGGGGGATCGGGAGAGATGCATTGAGTCGGGAATGGATGAATATTTGACGAAGCCGATTCAGGCGCGGGATTTGTTTGCGACGATGGAAAGGGTGATGGCGGGCGTGCAGAACGAAGTAGTGAAGCAATGAAATAAAGAAGTAACGACAGAGGATAAGAGGAAAGATAACGCTGAGACGCAGGGGACGCTGAGGGGCGCGGAGAAGGAGTGGCGGATAATTTTGTGATGACGGAGCGAAAACCCGCACCCTCTGAAACCTGAGGGTGCGGCACCCAGGAACAATTATCTTTCGCGGAAAATTTGGTATTAAGGATTTAGATTGGGCGGCGGATGTTGAGTTTGCGCATGCGGGCTTGGAGGGTGGTGCGCTTCATGCCGAGGACGGAGGCGGCGCCTTTGGGGCCGGCGATGCGCCATTCGGTTTGGCGAAGAGCGCGGAGGATGTGCTGGCGCTCGGCTTCTTCGAGGGTGGCGACGGGCGCGACGGGCCCGGCGGCGGGAGAGGATGGAGGAAGAATCGAGCCGTCGGCGGAAATATCGGAGATGTCGCTGACGGAGAGCGTGGCTTGTTTTAGCTCGGAGAGCGGGACGCGGAGTTCTTTGCCGGGGCTGAGGAGCACGGCGCGCTCAATCAAGTTTTCCAGCTCGCGGATATTTCCGGGCCACGCGTAATTTACGAGGGCGTCCATGGCGTCGGCCGGGACGTATTGCACGGTTTTGTTGAGGCGGCGGCTGAAATTCTGGACGAAATAGCGGACGAGCAGGGGCACGTCTTCGCGGCGTTCGCGCAGCGGCGGGATCTGAATCGGAAAAACGTTGAGGCGATAGAAGAGGTCGCTACGAAATTCGCGGTCGGCGACGAGGCGCGCGAGGTCCCGGTTGGTGGCGGCGACGACGCGGACATCCACGGTTTGGGTGCGATTGCTGCCGAGGCGTTCGAATTCCTGCTCTTGAAGAACGCGGAGGAGTTTCGGCTGGAGTTCGAGCGGGATGTCGCCGATTTCGTCGAGGAAAAGCGTGCCGCGATCGGCGAGTTCGAATCGACCGAGCTTTTGATTGATGGCACCGGTGAAGGCGCCGCGTTCGTAGCCGAAGAGTTCGGCTTCGAGCAATCCTGATGGAATCGCGGCGCAATTTACTTTGACGAAGGTGCGCTCTTTGCGCGGACTGAGATTGTGGACGGCGCGCGCGATGACTTCTTTGCCGGTGCCGGTTTCGCCGAGGATCAGGACGGTGCTACCGGCGGGCGCGACGAGTTCGACCTGGGCCATGACGCGGCGAATCGCGGGGCTGTCGCCGACGATTTCTTCGAAATTGTAGGCGCTGCGAATTTCCTCTTCGAGATAGAGCTTTTCTTCGGCAAGTTTGGCCTTGAGCGCGTCGATTTTTTTGTAGGCGATCGCGTTTTCAACGGCGATGGCGATTTGCGAGGCGACTTGCTGGACGAGTTCGATGTCGGCGGGGGCGAACCCGTCGGGGCGGCGGCTGGCGAGATTGAGCGTGCCGAAAGTGCGGCCGCGATTCGAAAGCGGGATGCAGCAAATAATTTGTATGCCTTCGGCGCGGAGGATGCGGACGATTTCGCTGGAATACTGATCCATTTCGTTGCCGCGGGAAATGAGCGTGCGATTTTCAACGATGGCGCGGCCGGCGGGAGAGGACTCGCGCGGGATGGTCAGCTCGGGCTTGATCAGCCCCTGGCGGCCGGGAAAATCGAGCGCGTAAATTTTGAGGAGGCCGCTGGCGGGATCGAGCAGGGCGAGGCTGGTGTAATCGTGATGGATGACGCGCTGAAGCGTGGAGACGATGCCGCGAAATAATTCGGGGAGCTCGAGGCTGGTGACGAGGACGTTGTTGACTTCGAGCAGGACGCGGAGGCGATCGCGTTCGCGCGCAAGCTGCGACTGATAGGCCTGAGAAGTTTCGAGATTGAGCGCGTTGTCCACCGCGACGGCGACCTGGGAGGCGACGCGCTTCATGAAGGCGAGTTCGTCGTCGGCCTCGCCGGTGATGCGGCGCGGAATGATGCGGCCGAAACCCATGGCGCCGAGGCGGCGCTGGGCGGTGGTGAGCGGAACGAGCGCGAAGCTGCGAACGCCTTCGTCGCGCAGGCGCTGCATGAATTGCGGGTAGCGCTCTTCTTCGGCGGTGTCGTTGACGATGAAAGTTTCCTGCGTCTGCCAGACGAGGCCGGATGGATGGCCGTCGACGGGCGTTTCGGCGCCGATATGTTTGTCGTGCGGGATGCGCGTTTCGAGAATGTGGAGGCGCATGACGTTGCGCACGGGATCGTGGAGCGTGAGCGTGAGAAAATCGAAATCGACGACGGTGTGGAGGCGCTCGGAGAGATCGTGGAAAAGTTCGTGGAGATCGCGCTGTTGGGAGATGGCTTCGCTGACTTCGAGCAGGGCTTCGAGCTGGCGGCGGGAGTGCTCGTGGGGAGGCTCGGCGGTGTTCGCGGGCGATGCATTTGGCGCGGCTGAAGCTGGAGCTGGAGCCGTGGCAATCGCGCTAGTTGCGGGGATTGCGGCGGGATTGGTCGCGGGACTGCCGGCCGCCAGACTCGCGCCGGACATCGATTCGGGCGAGGAGATGACCGGGTCCGGCATGTAGTCAGAATAGCACCCGGGTTGGCGGAGGCTCAACCGGAGGTGCCTGGAGACAGGAGTGGCGAGAGAGCCCGGAAATTCGGCTGGTCATTGCTGAATTTTTTCGGCCGCTATTTTTTCGGCTTTGTTGACGGCTGGCGGGTGGCTTCGCCGATCCAGCCGGGAGGGTCGCTGGCAGGGAAGGATTCTTCGGAGGCTTCCTCAACGGGATCGAGCGTGGGATCCAGATTTTTCGGATTCGCGTTGGGGTCAGGCGTAGCGGGGTTTTGATTTTTAGCTGGCTCGGCCATGGGTGAATCATAGCGCCGGATAGTGGCGTGGGGGCATACAGCGAACCGTGGATGCGGGGCTCAGGATGCGGAGAACGCAGGCGGCAGCGGGGTCGAGGCCGGGACGTTGGATGGGGTGGATCGAAGACCGAAGATCCACCGCATAAACCGAGTGTGGGGCACCCGCGGCACCGGTTCGCGATTTGCTAGATTCCGTAGTTCACGGTGCGAAGGGCGTCTTTATAGGCGTCGCGTGCGGTGACGGCTGCGTTCTGGGCGTCTTGTTCGGTGAAATGAGCGTCGTCCCACTTTTCCATGGCGGTCATGGAGTGGTCGGGGGTGGCGAGCGCCTCTTCGGCGCGGATTGCGGCGACCCAGTTGTCGACCGCTTTTTTGTAAGCGTTGCGGAGAGTGTCGAATTCAGGTGAGTGGCTCATGGCGGCGGGGACGATAATGCAGAAACATCGTGCGCGCAATCGAGTCGCAGGAATTTCATCGAGCGTTCATGCAAGAGAAAGAATGAGGCGACACCCACGGGGGATATCGCGCTCACCGGTTTTAGTACGTGATCGAAAGAAAGTGCGCGAATGTCTCTCGGTTCGCGCGTCCCAGAACGCCACGATGTTCGTCCAGCGGACGAATGCTCGACGACAGCTTACAGCTGGTGAGAGCTCGTTCGAATCGATTGAGATCGAACCTTTATCGGACGTTTCCAAGATCATAATCCGACGTATTCCTGGGTGGTATACAGCAACATTCCGATATCATGGAGCGCGAAATGCGATTAGGATGCGCGCAGGCTACGGCATGAGTGCGCGCCGACGTTGTGCCCAACGTCACCCCTACCTTGCGTGCGCTTGCGTCTCGCTGGTTTTCGCTTAGGTTGCTGTGAGTATCGGGATGGCATCACCAGGGTTGCCGTCAGTCCGCAGCGTGTCCGCCTCTTGCGGAACGCCTGGGCGGACGCCAGATACGCTGCGAAAGCTAAGAATAAAAGACCATTCCGAGAGCCGTCGCCCCGACGGAGGCGCTGTGGACTTGATCGAAGTCCTCGAAGCGGAAGCAACAATACTCAAACATCGGCTGGAAAGCGTGCTGTCGCGAATACGGCAATTGAAACGCGAGAATCGGCCGAAGAGCAGGCGATTGAGCGCCAATTCACGCGAGAAAATTGCGGCGGCGCAGAAAAAGAAGTGGGCCGATTATCGAGTTGATGAAACAAAGAAAAAATAAAATCGGCGAGCGAGAGAAAACGAGCGAAAGAGTGGAGCACGGCCGGCTCAATTAGAAGCCGCTAAGATGAGAATCGTGCAAGAAATGGTGGAGCGCGAGACGGTGTGACGTTTTGTAACTGTCTGGAGCGAATGTCACAAGGATGTAAATTTTGTGTATATTGTGTTTGTAACGTTTTCACCCCGCGAATGTGTAGCGAATCTCTCGCAATTCCTTAGACCCTTCTCATCGTCCTGAATTTAAGAAACTTACGAGCATGTACGAAATGGAGCTTCTCCTGCTCCTACTGTCTCCAGCAAAAGATTGCGAGAGTTGCAATCTAGGACACCTACGGAGACGGAGAACCAAGTGGGCCCCGGGAAACGAACCTGCAGTATCCAACGAACAAAAGCCGGCTTCACACTTCTTGAACTCGTCGTTGTCGTCGCCATCGCGATGGTTCTGGCGGCCATCGCCGTTCCGACGATCACGAACTCGCTGCGTGTCTTCACCTACAAATCATCGATCGCCGCCTTCACGGGCGCGATTCAAGCGACGCGTTACCAGGCGATCTATCACGGCTGCCCGTATCAACTGGCTTTTTCGTCGGCAACGATGACCTACACAGTAGCGAGTCAGGTGCCGCCTGTGGGCAGCACGAGCTGCCTCACAGCGATGGGGACGCCGAGCGCGGCGGTTCCTCTGCCGGGCCGAGGCGTCAAGCTGAACGCCGATCTGACGCTGCTGTTTCATCCGAGCGGCCAGGTTGTGGCCACGGCAGGGACGTTGACTCCGTATTTGACGTACTCGGGCCAGCCCAACGAGACGATCACGATCTCGGCGTTCGGGAGGACCTATGTCACGCCGTAAGCGGACCCGGAATTCGGGCTTCACTCTTTTGGAAGTTATGGTCGCAATTCTTGTGCTGACGATCGGATTGGTCGGCACCGCGGCGCTGATGAGCACGACGGTGAGCAGCACGGCGAGATCGCACCTGATGAGCACGGCGGCGTTGCTGGCGTCGGAAAAGCTGGAGGACCTCTCGCGTTTCAACGTGAACGACTCGCCGGTTGCGCCGGGCGGGAGCCTCACCGCGAACACGACCAACTATTTCGATAACGTGCAGATTTCGGTCGACAACGGTTCGATCAACGAGACCACGTCGACAAATGGCACGAGCACATCGTACGTGCAGACGCCAACCAGCGGCATGGTCGTTACTCCAAATGCGGGCTTGCCTGCAACGAGCTCGGACACTCTGACTTTCAACCGCCGCTGGGTTATTACGAACAACACGCCGACCACTGGCGTGCGAACCGTGACAGTTCTGGTTACGGCGACGACGCAGGCGATCAAGCCGCAAGTCACTTTTCAGATGAGCATGGTGCGTCCATGAAGGACATGAAGACGAAAAATTTCGCGCGTCGCGCTTCCGCGACAGGCGGTTTCACACTGATCGAACTGATGGTGGCGATGACGATCTTCCTGGTCATCGGCGGCGCGGCGATGTCTCTCTTCAGCCAGCACGCGAACCTTTTCACCACGCAGCAAGGTGAAGTGGGCTTGAACATGACGCTGAGAAACGCCTTACAACAGATTCAGACGGACGCCGTGCAGGCCGGCAATGGCTTCTTCATCGGCGGCGCTACGAGCATCGCCAATACGCCGGTTGGCGTGACGATTACCAACAATGCGGGAGCTTTCGATTCACTGACGCTGATCCAGGCGGGTACCGCAGCAGTTCCTCTGGCGGGCACTGGGTGCATATACACAAACAGCGGCAGCGCTACGCTTTCGGCTGGATACGGTGTCACCGCGTCGCAATTCAGCTCCGGCGAAGTCATGTTCATGAATTACAACGGCAACCAGATGACGGTGGCCAAGCTTACGGGTGCGACGAACGGCACCGGCGGCACGATCAACATCACGTATAACCCGACGAACGCGAACGGGACGAACAGCACGGCGAACGATCCTTTCGGGTTGACGCTCACTGTTCCGCCAACGACCGATCCGGACCAATTGACCGATCAATTCTGTCCGGCGACGGGCGATTACGTCGTGGCACTGAGCTACGTGACGTACAGCGTGAATGCGACGAACCAGCTGGTTCGAACAACGGCCGCGACGGTGGTCAACCCGGACATCATTGCGGACAACATCATCGGCTTTAAGGTTGGCGCTGCGACTTATCAAGGCGGGACGACGGTCAGCTCACCGTCTTACAGTTTCAACGCGAGCAATGCTCCGACAGCGACTCCGCCGGGATATAGCAACCAATTCACGATGATTCGCTCGATTCGCGTCTCGCTGATTGGCCGCACGCCAAAGGGCCAATTTACCGGTTCGAATTTCCGCAACACTTACGACGGTGGCCAGTACCGCATTCAAGCGCTTTCGCTGGTCATCAATCCCCGCAATCTCAGCATGAACGACCTGGAGTAACCCATGAATACCTCGACCAAATCTCGACGCAATCCACGTGTGCCCGCTCGATTTCGCAATCAGCGCGGTATCGCTCTGGCCACGACACTGTTGCTCGTTGTGCTGCTCACCGCCATGTCTCTGACGATGGTGCTTACGGTCGGCTCGGACATGCTGGTGAATGGGTACTACGGCAACGAGCGCGGATCTTTCTATGCCGCGGATTCGGGCGCAACGCTGGCGCGGCAGGCAATCGTGACTGGAATTCTCAGCTCGGTTCCGTCGACATTCTCGAATACCGTGCAGCCGATTCCTCCGGGAACTGAGACGAGCGTGCAGAACTCGGTCAACACTGCGTACTCGTCACCGACAACTATCACTGGTCCCACCGGATCGTGGCCGGAGAAGTTCATGATCTCGGCGATCACCGTCAGCGCGCCGACGTGCACGCCGTCGCCGGCCACGTACGCGGGCTCGTCGAACTATAACGGGAAAGCGATCAGCTGCACGAACTTGCCCCCGAACGTCACCGGATACAACTACATCTATCCGTATTCGATCACCGCTGTGGGCCAATCTCAGGGTACGGAAGCGACGACGCTTGTTGACGCGGGAAATCTGGTGTTCAACGCCAGCGTGTCTCCGGCGGCCGGCACGGTGGTGAGCTTCGCGTCGTACGGAACGTTCATCGATCAATATCCGCCGTGCAGTTCGCCGTTCATCGCGGGTACGCTGACTGGCCCATTTTTTACGAATGGCGCGTGGAATTTCGGCGATGCCAATGCGCTCGGTTCATCGACGAAATACGACTTCAAGGCGAACACCGGCCAAGCCAACGGCGCTGTGAGCTATTGGCATGGCAACAACTGCACGCAGGCGGCTTCGGCTTCGAACACCGCGAATGGCACCACGATCGCGCCGACCTTTGAGGCGCAGTTCAATATCGGAGCGAGTTCGGTTGCGCTGCCGCAGAACGACTACAACCAGGAACAAGCAGTACTCGATGGGAAGGGCGTCGCGACCGGCTCTCCGAATCTGAATTCATCGAACCTGAAGAACTCCAGCGGAACGGCGTATCCGTCGTCTGGAAATCCGAGCTCCGGCGTTTATGTTCCGTATACGGTCGGCACTGGCGGCGTGAAGACTTTCTCTGGCGGCGGCATCTACGTGGCCGGCAATGCGACGGTGACGCTGTCTCCCTCGGGAACGACCGGACAGGTTTACACAATCGTGCAGAACGGCGTAACTACGACCGTGACGGTGAGCCCGACGGGTCTCGGCACGGGCACAACGACGATTCAGACCGGCAGCGGCGCAGCGAATGTGATTCAGGGCGTGCCGACGATGATCGATCCGGGCACTGGCGCCGTAACCGAGAACGCCACGATGCTCTACGTGAACGGCAACATCACCTCGTTGAGCGGCCCCGGCGAATACACAACGGCGATCAATAACGGCCAGGCCGTAACTGTCACCGCTTCCGGCAACGTCACAGTTACGGGAGACATCCGGTACGCGAGCGAGCCGGTTACGACGTCGGCTAACCAGAACGTGAACGGCACGGTCGTTGCGAATGCCGACACGCTTATCCCGGCAAACAACACGGGTCAAGTTCTCGGTATTTTTACGGCGACCGGCGACATCCAGATGAACAACAGCCAGCGTGACGGAAACCTGGAGATCGACGCGTCGATCGCAATGATCTCGCAGGGCGGCAGCGGCGGGTGGATTAACGTTGGTTCGCAGATCAATACGCTCAACGTGGTTGGAGGTCGTATCGCGAACGTGGCTAAGTCTGGTAACGCGATCACGCGCAACATTTTCTTCGATCAGCGCTTTGCCGGAGGCAACTTTGCGCCACCGTGGTATCCATCCACGACGGTCACTTCGTCGAACACAAACCAGTCGGCCTTCAGCGCACCGTCGGTCCAGCGGTTGCAGTGGTATTACAAGTCGTCGTATCAGTGATAAGTCGGGTGGTTGGGGATATGTCCGGGCCAATGACGAATCGTAAATCGGAGAGAGTGGGCGCGGCGGCCGGAAGGGCGCCGACGCTCACGTCACCGAGGGTCACTTTCGAGAAATTGACAGCGATGCTGGTCGAGAGGAACCGGAGCGAAGCACTCGGTCGCTTTAAGGAAGACGGCCATGAGCGCTACACGTACCTCTGGTACGGTGGGCCGACGACGTTTTTTCGGCGGCTGGACGTGAAAATCTCGGACGCGACGCTCGACGGGTGGCGGGGAATATTTGATTCGTTGTTGGAGCAGGCTTACGGCGCGGCAAAGATCGACCCGACAGTTGTGGCACAACGAGACGCCTCGCACGCCGGAGCGTGAGCGGGTCAGCATCGCAGGGATTGGAGTGAATGGTAGGCTCGTGGGGACTCGAACCCCAGACCTCCACCGTGTCAAGGTGGCGCTCTAACCAACTGAGCTACGAGCCTAATGAAGTGACTCGGCAGGATTTACAGCTAGATATCCTGTTTCGATTTTCTGGGCCGGGGACCGTTGAGGGTCCAGTGGTGATGACCGATCCAGTTGCTTGACCGCATCTACACGCGATGAATCCGGTGAATGAGCAGTCACCGTAATTTTAGCATGGCCGAGTAGATGTTGCACCGTAATGATGTCTACGCGCGGGCCTCGGCTCATTTAGTTCGCACTGAAATTTCACTTTTGATCCATCGCGCCCACGCGGATCTTAAGGCGCGACGACGATGGATGCCTGAATGCGCCGGTATTCCTGCATATCCCGAGACGCTTGCTCGCTCTTGCCTAACTTTCGGTGCACGCCGGCCAAGGCGAGGTACGCTTGGGCGGCCAGAGCGGTCTGTTTTTCCAACTCGGTGACGCGGGTGAAGGCTCGCTCAGCAGCCGTCGGGTCACTTGCCGCCGTCGCCCGGCCCAGTGAGTAGAGGGTGTCTGCCATGTCGGGTCGAATTGTGTTCGAACGCTGCAGTTCTTCCGCAGCTTCCTTCATTTTGCCTTCCTGCAAAAGCACATCGCCGAGACGATACGCCGCTTCGCCGTTTCCCGGTTGCGTCTTGACCTCTAGCCGAAACTCCGTCTCGGCCTTGGGCCAATCCGACTGAGCTTCGTAGATTTGTCCGAGCTCGAGTCGCAAACCCGGCAGATCCGGACGAAGCGCCAGTGCTCGTTGATATTCCTTCTCCGCCTCTACGTACATTTTCTGCTCGAAATAACTTTGACCTTTGGCCTGGTGAGTTCGCGGCGAGTCTGGAAAAGCCGCAAGCAGATTGTCCAGCGACTGTGAGGAGAGTTGTGCGCCTGCGCGGCTGAGGTAAAAAAGGAGATCGGGATCGTTCGGCGTCTTGGCGAGCGCAGCCCGCAAATTTACGATGGCCTCAGCAAGCGAGCCGGCCTGCAATTGCGCTACGCCCAGCGGGCCAGGTTCGTCTACCTTTTTAAAATGTGGGATCGCTTCCGAAGCATACCCAGCAGCCAGAAGCGCGAAGCCAAGCAGCTGCTGAATTGCAGGGGCATCAGGATTAAGGCCGGCGGCATGCTTCAGCGGTGGAATCGCGTCGCTGTAGTCGCCCTTTTTCA
>Ga0209169_10002874_pt1 | contig 10233 bp, 8 predicted proteins | sample HubBroMetageWRM4_FD_188346 | JGI IMG/M metagenome (GOLD analysis project Ga0209169, IMG submission 188346) | Warmed soil microbial communities from the Hubbard Brook experimental Forest, New Hampshire - Hubbard Brook CCASE Soil Metagenome WRM 4... | ecosystem: Environmental > Terrestrial > Soil...
ATGTTAGGAGGAAATTCCCGCAAAATCTTTGGGTTTAAACGACTTAGAGGTAAGGTCTTTGAGACTCAATGACTTAGATGGATTTTTACTGGGCAGCTGATCGATACATGAGTCCGTCTCCCTCCGGCTAGATCCGGGTCACGGTTGCATTGTTTCATTGAGTTGTTTGGTGCGTCTGTGATGGCGGTCACAGGTTGTTTGTGATGAAAGGGGTCGACTTTGGAGGAAAATCCCTAGCTTTACGCGGCGGTGGAATCCCACTCATCGCAAAGGACGCGATGAATGGGGCACCCGGCTGACGAACGGGAATATGCGATGGCTCTCTCCCGTCGCCTATTGATTGACGTTCAGTGTGGCCTTAGCTGTAATAGTTGTGCCGGTGTAAGTGGCAATTAGCTGATAGACACCAACTCCTTCGTCACCATCGCCACTGCAATAGAGGCCGGGGCCGCCCCCAGTGGGACCGGTTATCGCATAGGAGCAGGTGACGTCGGTAGACGCGGTCCCGTTCAGATACGCCGTAAGAGTCGCCGAGTTGCTTATGTCGGTTGTGCCGTTCACCTTCACAATATAGGGCTGGGGAGTGGTCGCGGCCAGCCCCGTTATGGATTGGGACGACGGTGTTATGGTCATCGACGAAACGGTGATGAACACCGTCGCGGTAGCCGTGTTGGTGACGCTCTGCGAGCTGGCAGTAAGCGTGACTGTGCCAACGGCAACGCCAGTCAATACCGCACTGCCTGAACCGCTAACGGTTGCAATCGTTTCGTCACTACTTGACCAGGACACGCCGCCGGTCAAGTTCATGCCCTGCTGATTGCTATTGACGCCATAAGCCTGCACAGTCGTAGAAAGTCCCAATTGGACGGAGGGCGCGGTCGGATTGATTGTGATCGATGTCAGCGTGGGCGGCACAAAGAATCCCTGGCAGCTTGGTCCAATCGCCAGTGCAACAAAAGCTGTGAAAGCCAGCGTCAACGCCAGTTTGCGCCCAGTGAACATAAACAATCGCCTCAGATAGCGTGATTTTAACAGAACGTCCAGTGTTTGCTCGATTACCGATAGTGCATGGCTTGGGTCGTACTTTCGCCTTCCCACCCGTTTGATGCGTGCTGAAGCGTTCTCGAATATAGGGAACGGCGGGGGATTCGGAACTTGCGCGGAGGCTTAGTTGTGAGGTTGTAAAACTTTGTCAGCTCGTAGGGGAAAGACCTTTGGACGGGGAGATGAATTTGGGGAGCATGAGGTCCTTCGCTTCGCTCAGGATGACAACTCTATCGATGACAGTTTTATTAAAGATGACAACTCTTAGGGAAGATTGACTGAGCGCTGACGGCCGAATGCTGACAGCTCTTTCCTACTTTTGCCCCTTCTTGCCGGCGTTCGCTATGCGCTCGTCGATTGCCTTGCGGGCGGCGAAGCCTTCATTGGTTCCATGCCAGTGGGTGATCGTGGACTCACCCAGCTTCCAGCACAGCAGCAGGACGTCGCCTTCGACCTTGCAGGGGAAATCCAGCAATCCTATGTCGAGATCTTTTACCTGCACTCCAGTTGCATCAATTTCGGCCAGGGCATCTTTGACGCGGCGAATCGCTTTCTCGCGTTCCGCCTTGCGCCGCGCCAGATGGACCACATTCAGCCTGGTTCCACCGTTGAGAAAAACCCGGTGCGCCGTCTCCTGAAATTCGTTGTCTACGTCTTCAATCAGCCGTTTGCCATTAATTGCCTGCTTGAGCAGCGATTCCAGAATTGGCAGGAGCATTTGCGCTTCATCGAGGGTAAAAGTGCGGTCGGACATTTGTCTTTATTCTACTGGAAACAGTGCGGTCGGGCGGAAATGGAGGGCTTTCCGCAGCGCATCTAGGTCTTGGCATATTTCAACCACTTTAGAATTTCCGGGAGCGTGGCGCGTTTCCCATACATGAGTATGCCGACGCGGTAGATGCGCGCGCAGAGGACCATGTTTCCGGCAATGGTCGCGATCAACAAGAACAAGGATAGGGCGATCTGCCACATTGGCGGCGTTTGAATAACGATTCGCGCATACATTACTACCGGCGCAAAAAACGGAACCATCGACAGCCAGGCGACCACCGGAGCGTCCGGTGTTTGCACGACGGAGTTCAGCATGAACACTGAGAGGACCAATGGAGTCACGACAAAGAACTGGAGTTGCTGGCCTTCCTGCTCGGTCGTGGCGATGGCTCCGATCGCTGCGTAGATCGTGCTGTACAACAAGTACCCTAGAAAGAAGAAGGCAGCGAAGGCTGCCAGCACTCCGGGTGAAACTTTAAGCTGATCGAGGTCGGGCTGCATGGCCAGGGCGGGAACGGCAAACACTCCCGCGATCACTGCCCAGACTGCGATCTGCGTCAGGCCGACCGCGCCCACGCCAAGAAGTTTCCCAGTCATCAATTCGGTTGGGGTTGCGGAAGAGAGCAGCACTTCCATGACGCGCGAGTTCTTTTCCTCCAGCACCGACCGCATCACAGAAATTCCATAGAGAAGGACGGCCATGTAGAGCAACATGACCATGACCACTACTTCGATAAATTTCATTCCGCTGCTGTCGCGGGTTTCCCGTCCGTGCTCCATTCGGACTGCTTCAACCCTTATTGGCTTGAGCATGATGCTCACTTGATCAACGGTCATGCCGCCCCCCGAGAGCCGTTCCTGCTGGATGATCCGGCTTAATTTTTCGCTCAGGCGCGATCTTTCTCTGGAGCCGGGCAGGTTGCGGCTCACCCACATCACCTCCCCCGAGGCAATCGCATCGTCACTCAGCCAAAGATATCCGTCGATGGCCTGCGAGTTGACCTTCTCGCTCAAAGCGGCACGTTCCGCTTCGGTGGGATTGGAATTCACGTCAATGATGTACTGCTTGTCGCGCGCCTGTTTAGGGGCATTCGTTTCGGGAGCAGCCTCGTCGTCATCGCTGTCGCCGGCGGACAGCAGCCCCTGACGAATGATCTCGCCGGATTGCGGGGAGGAAGTTACGATAACGATGTGCTGTACTTTCTTGCCGATGGTGGCGAGCTTTGCCGGCAGCACCATCACTCCGGCGACTATGGCCGGCAATAACAAAGTGAGCACCATGAAGGAACGAGTGCGCACGCGCTCCAGGTATTCGCGCTTGATAATCAGCCAGGTGTTACGCATGGGGCTTGCTCACGGCATCTATAAAGATTTCTTCCAGCGAGGGTTGCATCACCTCAAACCTGTCTATCCTTGCTTTCGAACAAGCCAGCCGTAGAAGTTCCTGTGTATCGGCGCCGGGCGCGAGGCGCACTTCCACGTAGTTGCCATAGTCGTTAAAAGATTGGACGAGCCTCGGCTCGCGCAGAAAGCTGGAATCGCCATCGTATTTTATCTGGACGCTGCAAGAGCCTGAGCTGTTCTTGATCTGGCCCAAATCGCCTTCGAGGACAACGCGCCCGTGATTGATGAGGCAGATCGACTGGCACAAACGCTCCGCTTGATCCATGCGGTGAGTCGATAGGAGGATGGTCTTGCCGTTCTTGGCCAATTCGAGCAGAGCGTCTTTCAAGGCCAGCGCGTTGGCGGGATCGAGCCCGGAGAAAGGCTCATCCATGACGATCAATTCCGGATCGTGCAGGATCGCACCGATAAACTGCACTTTTTGCTGCATACCTTTCGAAAGCTCTTCGACTTTCTTCTCCATCCACGCCGTAAGTTCGAAACGCTCGCACCAATGATGGGCGCGCTTTGTAGCCTCGCCGCTGGTCAAACCCTTGAGCTGAGCGAGCAGCACGAGGTGCGTCAATACTTTCATTTTCTTGTACAGCCCGCGCTCTTCGGGCAGATAGCCGAAGCGGTTGGTGTGAGCGCGGCTCAAGGGTTCTCCCAGGATAAGAACTTGCCCCGAATCGGGGACACTGATGCCGATCATCATGCGCAGCGTGCTGGTCTTGCCAGCGCCGTTGGGGCCGAGTAATCCATATATTTCGCCGGGCAAAATGCGGAAGGAAAGTTTATCGACGGCGACGAAGTCATCGTAGCTCTTGTGGACGTTGACAAGCTCCACGGTGTTTACGCCTGCTGGGTTCCTGGCTTCCGGCGGCGATTGGGACGAAGTCATCCTGAGGTCATGCTTTAGTTAAGGGCAAAATCATAGCACGCGGTATAGGCGGTTCAGACGACCTTGCCGGCAATGGCAGATCGTCGCAATCGGAAATAAGCGACCAACAGAAACACCAAGCCTGCCACGCTATCGAGCACAGCATCTTTCCATGTTCCGGTGCGCGATGGAATATAGCTCTGGTGCCATTCGTCCATTGACGCAACAAAAACTGTTCCCAACCAGGAGAGCAGTGACGTGCGCCACAATAATGCGCGAGTTCGGCCGAAGGTCGCCCACCAACCGCGGAGCAGCAATAGGCTCAACATGCCGTACCCTATGACATGTCCGGTCTTGCGCAGGTAATGGTGGAAGACGAGGAATTTGTACAAATCGATGTTACCGAAGAAGTGCGTCAACAACCCGTAGAGCATGCCACCGGTGTGCTCGGACGAGAAGAAATCTGTGGATTCAAACGCGATAATGCCGATCCAGACAGCTGCTGGCCACCAGGCGCGTAGAAGGTTGGGACGAGAGACGGTAGTTAAATTTTTCTCGTCTGTCTTTATCTTGATCTCGTCCGTCTTTATCTCGTCCCTCTTTATGTTGTCCGTCATTCGGCGGCGTAGTTCGGAGCTTCGCGTGTGATCATGACGTCATGCACGTGGCTTTCGCGCAAGCCGGCGGCGCTGATGCGCACGAACCGTGCTTTCTGTTGCATCTCAGCGATGGTCTGGCATCCACAATATCCCATGCCGGACTTCAATCCGCCGACCATCTGATGCACGATCATCGACACTGAACCACGGTAGGGCACGCGTCCTTCAATTCCTTCAGGTACTAACTTATTCAGCCGGTTCGAGTCTTCGCCCAGGGATGGTGCAGCGGTCGACGCGTCTCCATCGGAGTTCTGGAAGTAGCGCTCGCTCGAACCCTGCGCCATGGCTCCTAGCGACCCCATGCCGCGATACGATTTGAAGGTGCGGCCCTGATAGAGAATTAATTCGCCGGGGCTTTCATCGGTTCCGGCAAACATCGAGCCGATCATCACAGCGCTTGCGCCCGCGGCGAGCGCCTTACTGATATCGCCGGAATATTTAATGCCGCCGTCGGCAATTACGGGAACTCCGGAGTCGCGAGTGGCGCGTGATGCTTCCGCAATCGCTGTAATCTGCGGAACACCTACGCCGGTGACGATGCGCGTCGTGCAGATGGAGCCTGGGCCGATGCCGACCTTCACTCCGTCCGCTCCGGCGCGGACCAAATCGCAGGCACCGTCGAATGTCGCAACGTTGCCGGCAATCAGTTCGACCTCCGGCAACTTCGCCTTGACCTTCTTCACCGCTTCCATCACCAGCGCGGAATGTCCGTGGGCGCTGTCGATGGCCAGCACGTCGACTTTGGCTTTGGCCAACTCCTGCGCACGCTCCAAAAAATCACCGGTGGCGCCGATGGCCGCACTCACTCGCAAGCGGCCCTGATTATCTTTGGCTGCTGTGGGATATTTCAGTTTCTTCTGGATATCTTTAACCGTGATTAAGCCCTTCAGGTTGTACTTTTCGTCGACGACAAGAAGTTTTTCGACACGGTGCTCGTGCAAAATCTCTTCGGCTTGTTCCAGCGTGGTTCCGACGGGGACGGTGATCAGATTCTTCTTGGTCATCACCCGATCAATCGGAATATCGAAGCGGGTCTCGAATCGAAGATCGCGATTGGTCAGAATGCCGACCAGCTTTCCGTCCTTTAATGTGATGGGCACGCCAGAGATTTTGTACTTCTGCATGACTTCGAGCGCATCGGAAACCTTGGCGTCCGGCGACATGGTGACTGGGTCGACGATCATGCCGCTCTCCGACCGTTTCACCTTATCGACTTCGTTGGCCTGCTGGTCGATGGTGAGATTGCGGTGAATGATCCCGAGGCCGCCTTGCTGCGCCAGTGCAATTGCCATGTGTGATTCGGTGACTGTATCCATGGCAGCGCTGATTATGGGGATGTTCAGCTTGATATTGCGCGAAATCTGAGTCTGGGTGTTGGCGGTGGCGGGCAAAACTTCAGAGCGCGCCGGCAGGAGTAACACATCGTCGAAAGTAAGAGCTTCGGGGACGGGAAAATGGATCATAAATATTGGATTGAACTTCTATTGTAGGGAGCGTTCGGATATCAGGCAAATGCTGATGACATTGTTTGTCAGTCTTGGTTCATGAATTTTTATTCGTCAATGTGGTTTGCCAGCTGTGGTTTGCCAAAGGATCTGAAACACGATACATTCCGTGAGATTCCTTGAACTCCATCCGTTCGTGGAACATCTGTCATGGAGGCACTATGTTGTGTAACTTGCGCGTTCGGATCGTACTAACTTCAGCCTTGGTCCTGAATATGGCGGCCGGCCCCGACATTCTAAGTGCCCAGCAGATGCCGGCGGAAATTCCCGGCATTACGATCCGAACGAGCACGCGGCTGGTCGTGGTTGATGTTGTTGTCACGGACAAAAAGGGACAGCCCATTACAGGACTGAAGCCGGAAGATTTCACGGTTGAGGAAAATGGAAAGAAGCAGAAGATTGCGACCTTCACGCCACCCGGCACGAATCAGGCGAGTCCGCAAACCCCGCCTCCGGGTGTTCTTTCCAATCATCCGGAATTTCTGAAGCCCGCCGGTGTGCCGACCGTATTGCTGCTGGACGCGGCAAACGCAGGATTCAGAGATCAGTCCTATGGAAGATCACAGATGCTGAAGTATGCTCTGGAGCAGAACCACGCCGGCAAGCCTATGGCGGTAATGGCGCTATCAGACCAGCTGCGGGTGCTGCAGAATTTTACAACCGATCCGAAGATTCTGATGGCGGCGATCAACGGTCTGCGTCCAGAATCGCCGATTCTTCAACCCGGGACGGCCGCTCCGAGCTTGCCTGCCGGCAGCGGGCTAGCCGCTTCTTCGGCCCTGGCCATAGCTTCGGCTCAGGCGCAGGCTGCCAGCTTCGAGAGCGTGGTGGCAGACTATAACCTGGAGCGCCGCATACAGATTACGTTGCAGGCTATGCAGGACCTATCGCGAATGCTTTCTGGCTTCTCCGGCCGTAAGAACGTGGTTTGGCTGACGGCGAGTTTCCCGTTCGACCTCGTTCCGGACGACCAGAACATCTCCAATTCGGAGCTAAAGGCGGACCTTCCCAGCATTCGACAGAACTCCCTGAGCAAGAACACAGCGTCCGGCCGTTACGAGGATCGCGTGATTAAATACGCGGATCCGATCAAGCAGGCCGAGGCTGCCCTAGCAAGCGCTGGTATCGCTATCTATCCAGTCGACATGCGCGGCATCATGACTAGCGGAATTGACATCAATAACACGTTTGCCTTGCAGGATCTGGCATCGGAAACTGGAGGCAAAGCCTATACCAACCAGAACGAAATCAAGGACGGCATAGAGTTGGCGGTGGCGGATGAAGATGCCTCTTACTCGCTTGGCTATTATCCCGAGAACAAGAAGTGGGACGGGAAGTTCCGCGCCATCAAAGTAAAACTCGACCGGGGGGATACGGAAGTTCGCTATCGCAAAGGATATTTCGCTGTGGATCCAACGCTCGACAAAAACTGGAAGCCAGAGCAGGAAGCGGCGAGCGCTCTGCAACTGACCGGACCGGCAACTCAGGTGTCATTCATGGCGCAGGTGAAGCCCACTGATCCTGGCAAAGCGCGGGTCGTATTCCTGGTCGATGCACACACGTTGAGCGCCGAGGATACCAGCGGCGGCAAGAAAATGAATGTGAGCTTCTATGCGGGTGTCTACGATGCAAACGGCAAAAATCTGGGCGGGGCGCGCTCCATCAAGGTAGAGCACACGTTCGACGCTGCCACCCTTCAGCAAGTATTGGATAAGGGCCTGATGGTCCCTCTAGACATTGAAGCGCCAACGGATGGCAAAGAAGTTCGCCTGGTCGTACTCGATAACAAAACTGGTTTCCTCGGCACGGTGAGCGGGCCGCTGGGACAATGATCGGCCGATACGTAGAATAATAAAAGTCGATCCCCAAGGGGTTTGCATGTTTTGCAGAGTGCAGATTCACACGGCCGCCGTCGGCCTGGTCATTTTTTTTAGCTTTAGTTCTGCAATCAGCTCGACGACGCTGCACGCTGAGGAACCCGCTGCAAGTCTTCCCACCGTCACGATTCGAACCAACACGCGATTGGTCGTCGTCGATGCGGTCGTTACCGACAAAAAAGGACAACCTGTTTCCGGTCTGAAAGCGGAAGACTTTTCGCTCGAAGAGAACGGGAAAAAACAGCGGATCGCCTTTTTTACTCCACCCGGCGCACCCGGTATTTCCAACCCCGGCCCGCCGCCCTCGCCTTTGCCTCCGGGAGTTCTTTCCAATCGTCCGGAGTTTCTCAAGCCGGCTGGCGCTCCGACGATATTGCTGCTGGATGCGGCTAATTCCAGTTTCAAGGATCAAGCTTATGGGCGATGGCAAATGCTGAAATACGTCGAGGAACAGTCACACAAGGGGATGCCGATGGCGGTCATGACCCTAAGCGACCACCTGCATATGCTGCAGGATTTCACCAGCGACCCCGAGATTTTGGCGACCGCTATCAGAAATTTGCGTCCTCAGGAACAAGCTCGGCAACGTGGAGCTTCCTCACGCTCAACAAACTTCAACGGCAACGAAGCTCCGGGCCCAGGCTTGATATCCGCTACTAAGATCAGCCTCGCGCAAGCCGAGGCTGCCGGATTCCAGAATTTGGTGACTGGCTACAACCTCGAAGTTCGTACAGTAGTCACAATCAATGCAATGCGGGAGCTTTCCCGGTTGCTTGCCGGTCTACCGGGTCGCAAGAACATCATCTGGGTCACCTCGGATTTCCCATTTGATTTGATACCGCAAGATGCGAACATGAGCGACGCGGAGATGATCACGGAACGCCACGGCGGGGGCGGGCGTTCAATCGGCATGAATGTTCCGGGGTCGACGGTAGCTATGCCACGACAACTTCATGTCGACGAGATCAAGCAGGCGGAATCACAGTTGGCGAGCGCGAATATCGCCATCTACCCGGTAGACGTAGGGGGCTTGGTCAGCGGCATGGAAGGGATTTCCGCCGTCCACAGTTCTGGTCTCTATGCCGACGACATCAGCCAGGGAGCCTATCGCCAAACGGCAGGATTGCAAGCCAATCAAGGATCAATGGAAGAAGTGGCAGCCGAGACTGGTGGCAAAGCCTATCTCAATCAGAATGAAATCAGGTTGGCCGAAAGCCAGGCAGCATCGGATGACAGGGCCTCGTATGCGGTTGGTTACTATCCTGATAATGATAAGTGGGATGGGCGATATCGCAGCATCAAAATCAAGTTGGAAAAGAGCGATACACAAATCCGCTATCGCAAGGGCTATTTCGCGATTGAACCGGGAGAGGCGAATAGCCACGACCACGCCGTTGACCACATTAATGACCACAATCACAACTACGATGAGGACGTTGCGAAGGCTCTGCAGGTCAACGCGCCTGCGACCCAAGTCGTATTTACGGCGCAGACCAAACTCACGGACGCGGGCAAGATGCGCGTCACTTTCTTAGTGGATGCTCACAACTTGTCGTCAGAACGAAAAGAAGACGGTAATGGCGCGAAGATGAATATAAGTTTATTTGCGGCCATTTATGACTCCGGTGGAAGGATGCTGAGTAATCGAGGCATTAAAGTCGATCACACTTTCGACACTGCCAGCTATAAGCAGATCATGGACAAAGGCATGATGGTGCCAATCGATATGGACGTGCCAGCGGGAGGAACGGAAATCCGACTGGCCGTGGTCGACAATGAAACCGGCTACATTGGGACTGTGAGCGGACCAATCACGCAATAGTTTGCCGATGCGAGCCGCAATCTCGTGCGTGGCCAATCGCAGATAAAAGAAAGGGCGTCCATTTCGGACGCCCTTTAGCTTTCGAAAATCTACGTTGTGGCTGTTGCCGTTATTCTTTTCCTTCTGTCTTGCCGTCGGCTTCGTTCGCGGCCATGTTTTGTTCGGCCTGCGCTTCCTGATCAGCGTGTTCCATCGCCTTCCGGTTTTCTTCGGCGCGTTTGGCGCGGATTTCTGCGCGCTTCTGGCGCTTTTCATCCAGCACTTGCTCACTGCCCAGAAGTTCGATGAACGC
>Ga0209169_10002875_pt1 | contig 10231 bp, 9 predicted proteins | sample HubBroMetageWRM4_FD_188346 | JGI IMG/M metagenome (GOLD analysis project Ga0209169, IMG submission 188346) | Warmed soil microbial communities from the Hubbard Brook experimental Forest, New Hampshire - Hubbard Brook CCASE Soil Metagenome WRM 4... | ecosystem: Environmental > Terrestrial > Soil...
CTTGCAGAACGCGGAGCAGCTTCACTTGCGTCTCCAAGGACAGCTCCCCGATTTCGTCCAGGAAGATGGTGCCGCCGTGGGCAAGCTCGAAGCGGCCGATGCGCCGCTCCAGAGCCCCCGTGAAGGCGCCCTTCATATGGCCAAAGAGTTCGCTCTCGACCAGACCAGCCGAGATGGCGCTGCAGTTCACGTTCACCAGAGCACGGCCATTGCGGGCGCTGCGGCTGTGGATCGCGCGCGCCACGAGTTCCTTCCCTGTCCCCGTTTCCCCGTAAATGAGTACGGTTGAATCTGTGGGCGCGACCTGATCGACGGCATGTAGCGCCTTGAGCAGCGCTGGACTATTGCCCACGATCTCCTCGAAGTTGTGCTCGGTGCGCAGTTCCTCCCGAAGATAAACGTTTTCCTTTTCCAACCTTGCCTTGAGGTTGTCAATTTCCTGGAAGGACTGCATATTCTGAATCGCCAATGCGACCTGGTTCGCCACTTCCTGCAAGAATGCGGCGTCTTCATCCGAATACCGGTCCTTTTCCCGGCTTACCAGGCTGAGCGTGCCGAAACACTTTCCCTGGAAAACCAGGGGTAAGACGCACATCGACCGGATACCCTCTGCGACGAGGCGGCGCTCATTGGCATACTGCTGCTCCTTTCCAAGATCGCGGCGCAGGAGAAGCCGTTGATGGTCGAACACCCAGCCGACGCAGGTCTCGCTGCGGCGGTCCTCGAGCCCCGCTCGGAAATAGTCGGAGAGCAAATCTCCCTCTACCGCAAGGAAACGGAAAGTATCTCTCTCCGGCTCGTAGAGGGTAATGGCGCACCGGTCGAAGGAAACGACACGAAGGAAGGCCTCTGAAATAGAGTGCAGGAGCGCGGGCTGGGTTAGGTTCGTAATAATGGCATTGTTGATCTGAAGCAGGCTGCGGTTGCGCTCTTCACTTTTACGCAGCGCCGCCTCCGCCTGCTTCCGCTGTGTGATGTCCTCGGAAAGCGCCATGATAAATCGCGGCATGCTTTCCGTACCCGGAAGCAAAGAAACGTTGTTGCTGACCCACCGCAGGGTGCCATCTTTGCGTCGATATTGTTTCTCGATCTGAAACTGTTGTCGCTTGCCCTCTAACAGCTCGCTGATCAACTCTCGGTTGGCGTCGCGATAATCCTCTTCGGTGATCTCTAGAAACGTGAGCTTGCGGAGTTCATCTTCGGTGTAGCCCAGCATTTTCTCGTAGGCGCGATTTACCGCCAGGAAGCGTCCGTTGATATCTGCCAGCGCCACCCCGATGGCCGAATTCTCATACACGGACCGCCACCGCTCCTCGCTCTTCCGCAGCGCCGCTTCCGCCTGTTTCCGTTCCGTGATATCGATAAAGGTAATCACCGCGCCCAGGGTTCTACCTTCCCGAACGACAGGATGAGACCAGTACTCTACGGGAAAGCTCGTGCCGTCCCTTCTCCAATAAACCTCATCGTCTCGGTGGACACTCTCACCTTTTTGAAAGCCTACGTAGATGGGGCATTCTTCGAGGGGATAGGCGGTGCCGTCTTTTCGGGTATGGTGTTCCAGCGCATGCATGTTTTTCCCCAGTAGTTGCGCGGGGTCGTCGTATCCGAGTATGCGCGCCGCAGAGGGGTTTGAGAAAAGACAAGTACCTTGTGAATCGCAGCCACAGATCGCTTCCGTGGCGGAATCGAGTATCAGGCGGATTCGCTCCTCGCTATTGTCCAGAGCGTCTTCCACTTGGCTTCGCATCGCGCTGTCTTCGATATGATGACTCGTGGATATTGAATAAAAATCCGTAAGGAGTTCGCAAAGATTACAGTTTGATCTACAAACTCTTATGCAGTTGTTTCGCGCACTCGGAGTCGATTGCGATGGCCGCGGCACCCCCGAAAGCGACGTCGGCAACCCACGATCGACCCTCCACCTGTGCATTGTACAGCGAATCCAGCGCCCGAAACTGCTCGCCGTGGAGGTCAAAGGCGGGGACCGACAACAGAACACTCGCGGGGAGTCTCCGACGATCTGATACTTCAGTCAGTCGTATTTCAGTTAGGGGTGGCAAACCGATTGGCGATAACGACATTCTCAGCCGGCCGGCAATGTGGCGGCGGAATGGAGCGCCGCGGGCTGCGAACGCATTCATTGAGGTTGGCTATGCTTCTCCGTTGCGCCAGGTGGACGAACGCCGTAAGACTGGACCCAATAATCCTTTACAGCCGGGGGCAGGGTTTCAACTTGCGAGAGGAAGCCTGTCACCTTCCACATTTCCTGCTCACTTAGTGTGTGGCTCCAAGAAGGCATGCCCGTGTAGCGAATACCATTACGAACCACATAATAAGTATGCCACTGAGGGTGATCGGTTGGATCCAGAACGAGTTGCGGAACAGGCGGATAAAATGAATGTTCCAAAGGGCTCGGCAGATTATCGAGCGTGCCATGACAAACGGCGCAGTTGATCGTGTAGATTTTCATGCCTGCGATCAGATTTTCATCGCTTGCCGGAACAGGGTTGCTTAGTCGCGGAGCGTGCCGATTCATCGCGGCGTGGAGCGCGCTCGTGGCAATGTATTTTTCCACCGCAGGTGGACTCGAATCGGCGTTGGTAGGCATGAAACCAAAGCCCGCGATGGCAAGTCCCCCCAGCCCTAGCAGCAGGAATGCAGCGATAATTCCGAGAATGAAGTTGCGCATTTCTTTTCCTGCCATGACAGTAAATCCCGCAAAAACCTAGTTTGTCACGGCAGGGTTAACTCTTCGTCACTTTTCATGCGAGGAGTCAACTGACCGGCTGCTCCGGTTTTCCCTGCTCCGTCTACTCTCTACTCTGCTGGCCGAAATAACCAAGTGCGCGGCCGGCATCAGTGGGCTCGCGGACTGGCACATAAGCGGCAAGGAAAGCTCATATGCAAAAGCGTTACAAGCAATTTACAAAGGTCTGACAAATGCACGAGCCCTCTCATTTACATTTTTCGCAGTATCACATCTAAGAAAGCAGGGGTTTAACGATCCAATGAGTAGCAAACGACCTTTCCTCCGCATTGCAAATCTGCTCGCAATCATGCTCGTGACGGGGTCCATGTACGCAACGCAATCCGATTCCAATAATATTTCGACAATTACCGGCGAGATTATGGACTCACTTTGCGCCAAAGCCGGATCGCATGACCAGATGATGCATGACATGAAGAGTATGGGCCCCGATAAGAGCTCGTGCGCCGCGCAGTGTATTAAGCTCGGCGCCAAATACGTTTTATACGATTCGGCCAAACAAGCGATTTACCAGTTGGACGACCAGGATAAAGCGGCAGAGTTCGCCGGACATAAAGTGCAGGTGTCGGGCACGCTGCAAAAAATGAAAATCAAGGTTGCCAAAATTTCGGCGCTAAACTAACAGTCCGGACGTTCGGACTGGCATTTTGCGTGGGTCCGGTTCCATTACCCTGAAGTACGAATGTTGACGCTGGATTCCGGGAAGGATGGCAATGTCCGATACTTTGATTCTGGATACTACCAACACAGCTGGCGCGGTGAACCCCGCCGATCCTGTGCTCAGTTACTTCAGACTGCCTCTGAGGGGTGCGTATTATCCCTTGGGGTTCGCGTTAGAAATTGCAACGAACTCCAGTGAAGTGCTGGCTGCCGCTGAGGAAAGCTGGGGCGGTTTTCACCAGAAATTTTCTGAGCTTCCCCTGCGCCTGGAGATCGGCGTCATGGCGGATGGTTCGAGGGACTGCCCTCCGCCGCCGGGCTGCCGATCGCGGGGCAATTTGCTGACAATCGTCGCGGACGCCGGAAATTTTTGCGTTTGCGACCTGAGTCGCGGTTTTGCCTTTGCCTGGCTGACGCAGTCGGCGGCCGCGGATAGAGCCTATCTCCGCTACTACTTCCTGGAAGCCGCGGTATCGACCTTACTGGAGGCGTTGTACTTGACGCCACTTCATGCCGCCTGCGTGCAAAATGGAGGCCGGGGAGTGTTGTTGTGCGGAGAGTCGGGAGCAGGCAAGTCGTCGCTGGCGTTTGCCTGTGCACGCAACGGCTGGACATTCCTGTCGGACGATAGCAGCGCCATTATCCGAAAGCGGCGGGGCCGGGTCGTCGTCGGCAATCCCTGCCAAATGCGGTTTCGCGAGTCAGCGGTAGAGCTTTTCCCGGAACTCAAAGAGCAACGCGTCACGCCTCGCGCCACCGGAAAAATGGCGATTGAACTGGCAACCGCAATCCTGCCAGAAATCGCAACGCAAGCGGAATGTCAGGTCGACTATATCGTGTTCCTCAACCGGCGTGAGCCCGCTCCGCCTAGCTTTTTGTCCGTTCCGAAAGAAATCGCATGGCAATATTTTCAGCAGTACATGTGCTTTGGAGAGGACGAAGTTCATCAGGCTCAGACCGCATCCATTCACGATCTGCTCACTGCCAAAGTCTTCGAGATGCGCTATCAGGATTTGGATTGGGCTGTAGAGCGGCTTGACATGCTCGTCCGGGAAGGAAACTGAGCCGACGCGAAAGTGAGAGCGCCTGCTTTCGCCGAAAACCTATGCGTCGAAATTCAGCCCTACTCGCGGCGCTATTGCCGTTGCTTCAATTCCGCAGCCCCCGCCCTGAAGCGTTGCAAGCCCTACACGAATCCGACTGGCCTGAACTACTCGAATTTTGTGATCTCGCGCACCTGACGCTGCCCTTGTGGCGAAACTGCAGGGATGCAGAGGTTTTGCCGGATTGGGTTCGCGCGCGAATGGAACGAAACGGCGCCGACAATGCCAGGCGTTTTGACAATATTAAGCGAGCTTATTCGGAACTCGCGAAGACGCTCGAGGATGTTCAAGTTGAGTATCTGGTAATCAAGGGCTTCGCTCAGTATCCCGGATATGTTGAAGATCCGCGGCTCAGGATGCAGTCCGATATCGATATCTATACTCCGTCGAGGTCAATTCTTCGGGCTCAAGACGCGCTGCTGAGTCTCGGCTACCAGCCTCTCCGGGGACTTGAAAAGCTTCCCAAGGATCATCTGCCTGCGCTGATTCGCAAAACAGGCTGGGAATGGCGCGGAAATGCTTTCGATCCTGAGATGCCCCCTTCCGTAGAGCTTCATTATTGCCTGTGGAACGAGGCCAACGCTCGCTTTGCTCCAAAAGGTCTTGAGGACTTCTGGCCGCGACGTATGCTGCGCCATTTGGAGGACTTCAGTTTCCCAGCCCTTGACCCCGTAGACAACTTTGGCTTTTCCGCGCTGCACGCGTTGCGAGATCTGTTGAGTGGAGACTGGGTACTGCACCGTATTTATGAGATGGCTCGGTTTCTGCATACGAATGCGGCCAATAAGAATTTTTGGTTGCGGTGGCGAGAAGTGCACAATGATTCGCTACGGTCCAGCGAAGCGATCAGCTTCCGCCTGGCGAAAGATTGGTTCGCCTGCGATCTCTCGGAAGAAGTAGAAGCAGAAGTGAGAAACCTACCCCCGCCAGTCCAACAGTGGCTTGACTTGTTCAGTCGTTCGCCGCTGGAAGGGATGTTTCGCAGCAATAAAGTCGGGGTGTGGTTGCATATCGCTTTGCTCGAGTCTTCCCAAGACAAGCGAGCCGTTCTCAGCAATGCTCTTGTGCCAAGGCGAATGCCTTCGGTCGGTGCGCCCGGACAAGACACAACCAGGCAGGGACGAAGAAAACGGTTCTGGCCATCTCATCGATACGCCAAGTATCTTTTCTACATAGCTTCCAGGGTCGCCTATCATGCGAAGACTTTGGTCCCGACACTCTGCCACGGTGTGCGGTGGTGGTTGGCTACGAAAATCTTTGGTAGGGAACTCCGGACGATGGACGTAAACTAACGTGGGCCGAATTGGCGCTCAAATGCGCAAGCAGTCATATTACGAGGCCCAAGGCTGGGCTCTCTGACTGACACTGCTCGACGATCTCCAGGCGATCGCTGGCGCCAACCTTTCGCAGAATGCGATGGATATGGTTCTTGACGGTTTGCTCCGATAGATTCAGACGGTTTCCGATTTCCTTGTTTGAAAGTCCGAGACGAATCAACCCAACCAGTTGTTGCTCCCTACGGCTCAGGCCAAATTTCGTCTTTTGCGGCGGTTTGAAAGTGAAGCAAACATCCCGAGCAGCACACCGGAACAAGGACAACGAAAACTGAGATGGACAAATTGCTTCGCCTGCCGCGACCGCGCGGATCACGCGAACGATCTCGGTGGCCGACGCGTCCTTCAGTACGTAACCCACAACTCCTTCGCCCACGGCTTGCAAGAAGGTAGCCTCATCTTCTTCCATACCGACCATTATTGACTTGGGGTTCGCCCTCGAATGCCTCATCCGCGAAACCAGGCGGGGACCACTCAAGGCGATACTGGGGGAGTCAAGCAAGACTACATCGGGATTCGCGACTGAAACCTTCTCCAAGGCAGAAGTCGAGAACGGAATCGCATCCGCGATGATAATGTCTTCCTTGTTTCGCAGAACTCGAACTAAAGCTTCGCGCAGCAGGCAATTCTCCGCCAAAAGGAACACGACGATTCGCTCAAGAGACAAGTACGGCCTCCTTGGTCGACTGGTGAGAACAAGACTAACTCACAGCATGTACCCCCTTGTCATAGATGCGTCAACGATTTGTAAAATGTGGGCGGTTTCGATTTGGGCATTTCGGAGTCATCTCCTTTCTCACGCTGCGGCCCAAAGGCGAAGCCTCTCTAGTTCTCCTTTCGCGGCGCCCTTGAGCTGCAAAAATGCTGGCAAGCGGAAGATCCAGCAGAGGCCGACGTAGAGGCAAGCCCCCACGAGGGTCTGACCGATCAGCAGGTTTATATCGTTGCCAAACGGTATGCGTTCTGCCCAAATCATGCCCCCAGCCATCACGCCGCTTGCGAACGCGTAAGGTGAAACATCGGCCAATTGCTTCCCGAAGGAATAGGAAAGTGTTCGACCGGCTGAAACACTATTGATGAACCAGGTGACTGCCATCGCTGCAATCTGGCTCAAGATCATACTTTTGATACCAAAATATCCAGCTACCGAAATGAAGATGACAGCCAACACGGTTCTCGCGAATTCCAATTGCAGAAACAAAGTTGAATGACCTTTAGCGACAATTACGTTTAGGTTAAGTCTCTGCAGGGGAAGAAAAACTCCAACTGCACAAAGCAAGCGAAGAAGCGGCACACATTCGAGCCATTTTGCGGTCAGCAAAACCACAACCAGCGGATTGGCGACAACTGCCAAGCCGGCCATGACCGGAAAAACGATTAACGCCAGATGGGTGAGCGCGGAGCGAAAACGATACGCTAAATCTGCTTTATCGTCCTGCGACGACGCGAAGAGTGCAAGACTGGGTCGTGATACCGCAAGGTAAATGGTCATCACGGGAAGCTCCTCGAGCTGTGTAGCTCGTGAATAGAGTCCAACGTCAGTCGTTGTGAATCGCCTGCCTATGATTGCGGAGGATAGCTTTCTGGCAAGCACGTCAAGCAGGCTGATGCAAGCAAATGACGAACCGAAACCGAACATGCTGCGGAGCGACTGGAAGCTAAAGCCCGCGACAGGTCGCCACTCCGTCAGTATCCACAACAGCGCGACATATACCATGTTGCCGGAAAGCTGTTGAGCGACAATGCTCCAAACACCAAATCCCCTCCACCCCAATACGACTCCCAGGACGCCCGAAACGACGATCGAAGCGATGGAAACCTTGCATAGGGTGAGGAAATCAAGCTTCCTGACCAACAATGACCCTGGCACGATACACAGGGAAGTGACCAGCACATCGAAAGAGGCGACGCGTCCAATCAATGTCAACTGAGGCAACTGGTAGAATTCGGCCACATAAGGCAGGGCACAGAACAAGACCATTGTCAGAATCACGCCGGCGATGACATTGAAATAGAAAATCGAACATTCATCGACCCTGCTCACGAATTTCTTCCGAATCAGGGCGGTGCCAAACCCGCTTGTCATGATGACGTCGGCAATGCCGATGAAAACAGACAACAAGGCAATCATCCCGAAGTCCTTTGGCAAAAGCAGACGCGCAAGAATTATGGCGAAGACAGAACGCAGCACTTGCGTTCCGATCCGCTCAATGAAGCTCCAAATAAAAGCGGTAGCCGTTTTTGATCTTCGGATCATGTCAGTGCAACGGATGCCTCGACTAGCCATGAGCCGTCGAGTCAGAACGGAATTGGCAAACGACAGCCGCTCAGGAGGGTGGGGAGGAAGGTGGAAGGGTATGGCAGCGTAGTCCTGCGAGTTGAAGGCCGATCGCAACCAGAAAAGTTGAGTTGTTCACCAGGTAGCGTTTCCACAGACGCCGTGGCTCCTGGCAGAGACGGTGGGCCCACTGAAGCCCCGCACCTTTGACCCAGTTCGGCGCGTCTTTCACGTGGCCGGTGTGAATGTCAAAAGCTGCGCCTACTCCAATCATTATTTTGCATGCTAGCCGCTGGATGTTGTCGGCCATAAACTTTTCTTGCTTCGGCGTGCTAAGTCCCACCCAAACAATGTCCGGTTGCGCCGTTTCCAACTGCTTTTCAAGGGCAAGTTGCTCGGATTGCTCAAGAACGCGGAATGGAGGTGTAAAGGTGCCAACTACTTTGATTCCAGGAAACCTGCGCCGCAAGGCTTCCGCGAGTTCATTGGCAATTCCTGGATTCCCGCCAAAGAGAAAGTGGCGGATTCCGTTTCTTGCCGAACGCCGACACACCTCGAGCATCAGGTCAGGACCGAAAACTCGCTTCATCGCGGTGTAACCCTGCATGCGCCCAATCCACACAGTTGGCATGCCGTCCGGGACCACGAGGAGAGCGCGGTTAAGAGTTTTGCGCAACTGCGGATCCCGTTGTGCTTCCATCACGCCGTGCACGCCGGTGGTGCAAACATATCCCTTCCTGCCTTCGCGAATGGCATTCTCGATAATGCCTGCCGCACGGGGAAGGTCGATCGCGTGCACACCGACGCCAAGCACGTTGGCGCGATTCTCAGGCGGCGCTGCGGGCTGTGGCAATGTCGGCGAGGCGTCCGGCGTGGCGTAATTCATTCTCAATCCATCGGTATGTGACGGTCAGCCCCTCTTTGAGCGACACAGAAGGCTCCCATCCCAAGGCTTGTCTCAAGCGACTATTGTCGCTGTTGCGACCGCGCACTCCCTGGGGCTTTGTCAGATCATGACGACCGGTCAGTTGCTTGCCGGCGATCTTAGCGACAAGTTCGAAGAGTTCATTGATTGTGATCAGACGATCTGTGCCCAGATTCAGAGGTTCCCGATAGCCGGATGCCATCAGCCGCAGCATGCCCTCGACGCAGTCGTCTACATACATGAAAGAGCGCGTCTGCTCGCCGTCGCCCCAGATGTCAATTTCGCCACCATCCCTGGCTAGGGCCACTTTACGCGATATTGCGGCAGGCGCTTTTTCTCTGCCGCCTTCGTATGTCCCCAGCGGACCGTACACATTATGGAACCGCACGATTCGAGTTTCGAATCCATAGTCCTGCCAGTAATAACGGCACAGTTCTTCGGTAAATAGTTTTTCCCATCCATATCCGGGCTCGGGATCGGCAGGATAGGCGTCCTCTTCGCGCAAAGGAGTCACTTCCGGGAGCTGTTGTTTGGACTGGGCATACACGCAAGCAGATGAGGAGAACAGAAAGCGGGACACTCCGTTCAAGCGGCTGGCATCGAGCATGTGGGCATTGATCAGAATATTGTTGCGTGAGATATCGGCGTGCGACGCGGTGATGTACCCAATGCCTCCCATATCAGCCGCCAGGTTATACACTTGGTCGATTCCACCTCGCGTCGCCAGCAAAGCGTTGTCGCATTTTCGAAGGTCGAGTAACTCAAATTCGTCCGCCGCGGATGCCTCGTATTCCGGCTCCTTGATATCGACGCCTCGCACCCACAGGCCTTCGCTTCTAAGCCTCTTTACGAGATGGTGCCCGATAAAACCTCCGGCGCCGGTAACAAGCACACGATGTCTAGCTGGCATATGGGATGCCCTCCTTAGGATTGTCAGTGGGTGAATACAGAAATTACTTATGGTAGTTAGTAGGGTGACAAATACTGTACAAACTAGCGGATCAGTTAGCTAAGGCGACTTTCGATATGCCTTCAGCATCGAGACTCCCGTTAGAGCTCTTAAGACTGGAATATTTTCACATCGACTGAGCATAGTTTTTAGAAACGAAAACTTGCTTTCCCATGAATTTGCCTGTGCCGCAGCCCGTTCGAATTGTGGCGCTA
>Ga0209169_10002877_pt1 | contig 10222 bp, 8 predicted proteins | sample HubBroMetageWRM4_FD_188346 | JGI IMG/M metagenome (GOLD analysis project Ga0209169, IMG submission 188346) | Warmed soil microbial communities from the Hubbard Brook experimental Forest, New Hampshire - Hubbard Brook CCASE Soil Metagenome WRM 4... | ecosystem: Environmental > Terrestrial > Soil...
GGTACAGCCGACCGTCATGCACGCGTCGGTCACGCTCATGCCGCCGCGCAGCAGCGCCATCGCGCGCTCGATCCGGCGGGTCATGAGATAGCCGTACGGTGTCTCCCCGTATGCCGCCCGGAACTGCCGCGAGAAGTGCGCCGGCGACATGAAGGCGTGCTGGGCCATGGTCGGCACATCGAGCGGGCGGGCATACTCCCGGTCGATAAGATCCCGTGCCCGGCGCAGGTGCGCCAGGTTGGCGAGCTCTTGCGGGGTCATACCACGACGCTACCATCCGCCCTCCGACAAACGCGGCTGACCTGCAAGAACACCTGACAGGCCCGGTCGGCCCGCAGGCGTCCGTTCATCGCCTGAAAAGGAACCAGCGCCAGAAGCGGCGGGTACCCACCAGGCGGGGCCAGTCACGGACCGGGGGTCCCGGGGTAACAGTGTGGATGCACATGCCCGCACCGCCGGGGAGCAAACAGGTATCGCGGCAGTTTCCCCAGCAGTGCTTGCAGTGAAGAGTCTGCGGCATACCTACTTGCCTACTTGACGAAGTACCAGTCCTCCGGGTTGATGCTGAGCGTCGGGCTCTGCGGATTGACGCCCTTCAGATTACTGGCAACCTCGGTAAGGCTGTAGGCCCCGTCCGGCTGCCAGATGACCGGCAGCCTGGGTGCCAGATAATTCTGCCAGGCGTACATGTATGACAGGTTTCCGCTGGTCAGCGTCTTGTTGATCAGCGCGTCGTTCGCGCTGTCACAGAACCCGCCGGAGTCGCCGATCGCGTCACACTTGAATAGCACCTCGCCCGTTGGCAGATAGTCGGGGGCGAAGGTGAAGCCGGTGCCGTAGTTGGCCATGTCCCAGTTGCACGGCGTCTTCGCAACCACGCAGTTGGCGATGACCTGGGCGATCACCTGGTTGTAGGTCTTCGGCACCAGGTTCAGCTTGATGCCGACCTGCGCCGCTGTGGACTGAAGGTCGGTCATCTCCGAGTCGACCCACGAGGTGCCCGTGGCATAGATGAAGTTGAGGCTCAGGCCCTGCCCCTTCTTGACCCCGGGCCCGCACAGGCTCGGGTCGGCACAGGTGGACACCCCATTCGGGACTACTGTCCAGCCGTGGCTGGTCAGCAGGCTCTTGGCCTTCGCCGGGCTGTAGGGATACGGGACGCCCTTTCTTCCTTGCGGCGACAGGAACCTGGTCACGGGCGTGCTGCCGACCGGGCCGACCGTTACCGTGCCGTAGCCGCGCAGCGGGCCATCAATGATCCCTTGCTGGTTCATCAGGTAAGACAGGGCCTGCCGGAAGTACAGCTGCCTGATGATCGGGCCGTTGCCGGTGCTGCTCTGCAGGTTCATCAGGTAGAAGCTGATCCCCCACGGGTAGAGCGGAGAAAGGTCGTAGCCCTTGGACGCCAGCGGGTTGCCGCCCGCCGCCTTGCCTGCTGGTTTCGCCGGCACGTCCTCGGGCGGGATGTAGCCGACGTCGATCTTCTGGCTGCCGCTGGAGGCCGACTGCAGCACGTCGTACTCCGCGGTGTCGGTCGTGAACGGCACCTCCTCGAAAGCAGCCAGCTTCGGCTTGACCGGGCCGGAGTAGGACTTGTTCGGCACGAACGTGATGTGCCCGTCCGGGTTGAAGGAGCTCAGCTTCCACGGCCCGTCCACGATGCTCCATAGCGGCGAGCCCACATAGCTGTTCACGCGCAGGGCCTGAGCGTTCAGGTAGGCATACACCTTCGCGCAATCGGAGAGGGTCGTCGTGCAGCTGCTCGGCCCGGACGCAGTCCGGTCCCAGGCGGTCGGCATCGGCGTGACCTGGCTCAGGTCGTTGTACAGGAACCAGGTCGGCGAGTACGCCTTATCCATCGTCATGGTCAGCTGGGTCGAGCTGACCGCCTTGATGTTGCTCACGTTCGCCGGGAAGCCGGAGTAAGCGCCGTAATCCTGCGGCAGGGCCTCCTGCATGTGCAGCCAGAACACCACGTTCTGAGCAGTGACCGGGGTGCCGTTGGACCACATGTAATGGTTCAGCGTGATGGTCACGTTCCTGCCGCTGAAGACCGGCGCCTTGGCGAGGCTCAGCGACGGGTTCATTGTCGGCTGGCCATTGTCCCCGAACCAGTACAGCGGCCGGTACATCAGCGCCTGCAGGTAGAAGACATTGCTGGTGGTGGCGTACGCGCCGGCGATGTACGGGAATATGTAGTTGGGCGGGGTGGCCGGCTGCTCAGCGTAGGTGGCAGTGCCGCCGGTTGCCGGCTGGCCTCCCGATGAGCTGCCGCTGCCGCTGCTGCTGCCGCTGCTGCAGGCCGCTGCGGCAACCGCCAGGATGACCGCACCCGCTCCTACCGCGAGCGCCCTGCTGCGCAGCCTGTACCCGAACGTGCGTCGCCGACCTGGTGACCGCATGCGCGATGCTCCTTATGCCCGGGGAGCCTGAGCGCTCCGCCCCTCCCGACGCGCGCTCCCATAAAGGCGGCATACCGATCATCACGGCATCGCATGGCACGTCCCAGCTTCATTCGAGGTTTAACACACGTTTGCCTAACGTGTCCATACGTGAGGAAAGGCGCAGACGCGGCTTACCAGGCGCGACAGGTGGCGGCCGTTGTCCGGCATGCTGTCTGAATGCCTTTCACCACTTCGGATGCCGCGGCACGCGCGGCGGTCTCTGCCGCTGCTGGCTTCGGGATTGGATGCACGGATCCCGTGATCCTGGCTGACGGCGCGAACGTGATCGTCCACCTGACCCCGTCGCCGGTGGTGGCGAAGGTCGCCGCCAGCACCACCGCCGTCCGCCCGGACGCCGCGGCGGGCCTGCAGCGGGAGCTCGACGTTGCCGTGTTCCTGACCGGCAAGGGCGCCCCCGTGGGGCCGCCCAGCGCGGAAGTGCCCGCGACCACCCACCGCGCCGACGGCCACGTCATGTCCTTCTGGACGTACCTGCCGCCCGCCAGCACCTCTCCCCCGGACGCGGCCACCCTCGGCTCGATGCTCCGCGACCTGCATGTCGTTCTGCGCCCATACCCCGGTGCGGCTCCCCGGCTTGCGCCGCTCGGCGATATCGAGGCGTTCCTGGCCCGGTCCCAGACCGGGCTCAGTGACGCTGATAACGAAGCCATGGCTGAGGCTTTCCAGCGGCTCACCGCTCAGCTCGACCCGGCGCTGGATCAAGGACAGGTGCTGCATGGCGACGCCGGCGCCGGCAACCTGATGGCTACCGGCGCGGGATGGATCTGGCATGACTTCGAAGACGTGTGCTCGGGGCCGGTTGCCTGGGACCTGGCCCCTTCCGTCGCCAGCCGCTTCATCGACGGCGCGCGCGTCCTCGCCGCCTACGGGGACGCCGTCGACGCCCGCCAGCTCGATATCTGCCGGCAGCTCCGGCTGCTGAACCTGACCGTCTGGTACAGCGTGTACGCCGAGCGCCTGCCTGAATGCCGCGAACGGGCAGCAGAGCTCGTGGCCAGCTGGCGGGCGCGATGACTGTCCCCGTGCCCGCTACTGCGCCGCGAGGACCAGGAGCGTTTCCGGGCGCACGCCGTCGCATTGGATTCGGCGGCATCCGGGTCAGCTGGCCTTGCGCCCCAATCCGCACCACATCTGCGACTCAGGCACTGCCGTCCCCGGGTCGGGCCGCCAATGCGAGGCCTGCACCACCCCGGGCTCGACCAGGTCAAGCCCGCCGAGCAACGCCGCCACCTCGCCGCGGCCGCGCAACGTGACCGATTCGGCCATGGCGGAATTCAGCCGGTTGAACGTCTCCGACAGTTCTTCGGAGTGCAGATCGCTGGCCAGATGCGTGAGCGCGAGGCAACTGCCGGGCGCCAGCGGGGCCATGAGCTGGCCGACGAGGCCGAGCGGGTCATCCGCGTCGCCGAAGAAGTGCAGGATGCCGAACAGCAAGACCGCTACTGGCTGGGAGAGGTCCAGCGTCGTGGCTGCCTCGCCCAGGATCGACTGCGGATCGCGCAGGTCCCCGTAGACGTAGCTGACCAAGCCTTCCGGCGTGCCCCGCAGCAGCTCGTTCGCGTGGGCCAGCACGGCCGGATCCCGGTCGACGTATACGACGCGGGCGTCCGGCACCTCCCGCAGCGCCACCTCGTGGACGCTGTCTTCCTGGGGGAGGCCACTGCCGATGTCGAGGAACTGGGTGACGCCGGCCTCACTCACTAAGTAACGGACGACCCGGCCCAGGGCCGCCCGGTGCTCGCGCACGTCCGCACGCACAGCGGCGATCCCGCCCGGCCAGGCAGCATAGGCGCGCTCGGCTGCCTCCCGGTCGACCTCGAAGTTGGCCTGGCCGCCGAGCAGGTAGTTGTAGACGCGCGCCCCGTGGGCCTTGGTGGTGTCGATCCCGGTCGGCTCAGTGCTCCTGGCGGGGGTCTCGTCGCTCGTCACGGCGCCCTCCTCCTGCCACCATCACGCATCTACCGGACGGATTAGTAAACGTCCTGATTATCTGGCTCACCATCGTTCAGCTTCAAGCCTGTCGAGGATGGCTGAGACGGCCGTGCACTCCGCAGCCGCCAGGGAGTCGCCGTACGACTCTCGCTCGCGGAAGGAATGCGCGAGCGAGGCGATCGCGCGGTAGCTGACCAGGCAGCGCAGTCCGTCGTCACCAGCCACCCGGGCCGCTTGCGCGAGCAGGCGGTCTGCCGCGGCATGGCCGCTACCGCGCTCGCAGTCGAAGGCGAGGGCGACCAGGTCCAGCGCGCGGCTGCCCAGGTTGAACTCGTCCCAGTCCACGACGCCCGTGATTGCTGCCCCGTCGGCCAGGATGTTCGACAGATTCAGGTCGTTGTTCGCGTAGTCGGCTGGCGGCAGCCGCAGGCCCCAGACCGGCTGCAGCCAGCGCCGCACCCGCGCGCAGAGCGGACCGGCCGCCGCGGAGGCCCGGGGGGCGTCGGCCCAGACCTCGTCCCAGTCATCGAACAGAACGTTCGCCACGTAGTCGGTGAAGTCGCGCTCCTCGTCCTGGAACCCGGCGTCAGCCTGCAACTCGACCAGACCCAGCGCCGCGTCGAGCATCGGGCCGTCCAGCGCTGTGAGCGGACGGCCCGGGAGCCGGTTCTGGACGGTCACATGCCACTGCGCGCTGATCATGCCGTGCCACAGAATCACGGGAACCGGATATCCGCGCGCCCCGAGCACCGGAAGATACTTCGCGCACCATTGCGTCTTCTCCGGGGCGTTGTCACCGCGCCTGGCCTTGACCACGATCGGGCCCGTTCTCTGCGCGCGAGCAGCCCACGTCATCCGGGATGTTCGCGGCGACGTGAGCGGCCGGGCATCGCGCACCGGATCATCCAGCTCCCGGGCGACCAGCATGCGGATCTCATGCCAGGCGGGCATCCCGGTCGCCACGCTCAGATGGTAGGCGCCACCTGCCTTCCGCGTTCGGTCACGTCCACGTCAGGCGTCAGCGAGCCCAGTCCCCGGGGAGCGCGGGCACCGTCCAGTCCGGCGGCGGCCGCCATCCGAGCCATTCGGATTCACAGAACGGGGGGCCGCCGGCAACCAGGACAGCGATCATCCGCTCCGCCTCTGCCCGCACCCTGTTCTCGACTTCGGCCGTCAGGTGGCCATCGGCTACTGCCCGCTCGAAGTCGTCCTCATCCTTCAGCCGCCAGCCGCGGTCGGGGGCGACGACCAGGTCCAGGACGAGATCCACGGTGTCGAAACGGGATCCGGCGCGACGGAATGGCTCCTGAAGGTTGACGTACCAGCCGATGAACGCGCCTGTCGCGTCGAACTCGACGTCGACGCAGTGCCACGCTCCGGGTTCGGCCAGCCGGATCAGGCTTCCGCCGGCCCATACGAGGTCCTTGGACACCCAGTTCGCCAGGTCCCGGACCTTGGTTCCGGCGGGGGTCCGTGCGCCCTTGAACGCGGTGCCGGGTGCCAGGTACAGCACGGTGCGCTCGGGAGAATCGGAGACAACCCGCATCGGCAGCGCCGTCATCACCGCACCATTCCAGAGCTTCCGCCAGAGCACCGGCTCGCCCGGGCCGAGCATGCGCCTCACCTGCCTGTCTGCGCCGTGCGCTGGTCCTCGACATGGACACCTGTCGGACGCCCCGACACCTTAGCCGCCGGCCGGGGATCGGCCTCTATGGTGGCGGGATGTCCTCGTGGTGGCACCGCGACATGATCGCTCCGGGCAAATTGCCGCTGATGCTGTGCTTTCTGGCGTTCGTCGTCACGTTCGTGGTGACCCGGACGATCACGCGCATGATCCGCGACGGCCGCGGCCCGTTCCGGAACCGGGTGACTGCGAGCGGGACGCACATCCATCACTCTGTCCCCGGCATTATTCTGCTGATCATCGGCGCCTTCACGGCGGTCGGCGGCCCTGATTCGCTCGGCTGGCGCTCCTTCGCCGCAGTAGCCGTCGGCATCGGCACGTCGCTCGTTCTGGATGAGTTCGCTTTGATCCTGCATCTGCAGGACGTCTACTGGAGCGGTGAGGGCCAGCTGTCGGTCGAGGCGGTAAGCCTGACGGCCGCCTGCCTCGGGCTGGCCCTGGCTGGTTTCAGTCCCTTCGGGATAACAGACATCGGCAATTTCGAGCTAACCCTCCGCCTGACCGCGAGCGGGATCTTCATCATCGACGGCGTGCTCGCGTTCATCTGCGTCCTGAAAGGCAAGTACCGGACGGCGCTGTTCGGGCTGTTCCTGCCGCCCGTCGGGGTGGTCGGCGCTCTGCGCCTGGCGCGCCCGTCGTCGACCTGGGCCCGGCATCGCTACGGGGGCGAGCGCCTGGAACGCGCGACCCGCCGCGCCGCCGACTTCGACCGGCGGTGGACTCCCCTCCAGACCGACTGGGAAAACTTCATCGGCGGAAAGCCGTCCCAGCCAAACCCGCCGACCCCCCATCCCGCCGTCGACGACGGCCACCGCTGAGCACCGCGGAGACAGGGACCGCTGCAGCCCGGACGGCTACATCTCGGCGTTCAGCGCCGTGCCTGGCGAACCGCGTCGGCGTGCATGCCGCACTAGGTCAGCGACAACCTGGATGACGAGCCCGGGATCGTCGCAGTGAACGTGATGCCCGGCGTTTACCGCTACCACGTGTGTGCTGTTCGCTGAGAGGTCCGCCAGCTCGTCCTGCAGCTGCGTCCACGCCGGGTAGAAACGGGACCGGACGCGCTGGGCGCGGCGGCCGACCTCCAGGCTGGGATCGCGTTCGCTGGCGGTGATGACGGCGAGCGGGAGGTCCTCTAGATGCTTAGCGGCCTCGGCCGTATCCCGGCCGATCCCGGCGAAAGCGAAGAGTTCCTTGGCGCCTGCCCGGCGGCCGTGGAAGAAACCGGAGACTGCTCGCTCGCCCATCGGCTCGCCCGACCGCAGGACGCCTGTTCTCACGCGGAGGGCAATCGGCCGGGCATAGCTGAGCGCCACCGTGGCCAGCTTCCCGCCGAGATAGTCCTCCAGAAAGGTCTTTGGCAACCGCCAAGATTGCTGCGGGTGGCTGGAGTCGATCAGCGCCAGCGCGGCGACCTCACCCGGGTAGAGGCTGATGAACATCCGTGCTACCAGGCCTCCGAGGGAGTGGCCGACAAGCACGAAGGGCGGGGGGATCCCTGCTCCGGTTAGCAGCATGCGAAGGTCGTGTGCCATGCCGGCTGCCGTGGGCCGGCCGGGCGCCGGGTCGCTCCACCCCAGACCGGGCCGGTCATACGTGCACACGGTCGTGTCCGAAGCCAGCCCGTGCTGGATCGCCTGCCAGCCCGCCGATGACTCGCCCAGGCCGGGGATGACGACAACCGCGGGCGTCCCGGTGCCCGCGACAATGACGTGCATCGCGTGGCCGCCCACGTCGATCAGGCGGCCAGGTACCTGCCTCATCCGTGATCAGCGGGTGAAGTACCAGTACTCGGGAAGCAGGGTCCCAATCGCGTTATAGGTGACGTCGTGCAGCTTGCTGTTCGATGCGTAGACGTAGTACGGGGCCGGCTGCCAGATGTACGGGAGCTGCTGGGCGGTGTAGGTGGCGTACTCATGGAAGACCGCCAGGCTGCTGTTGTTGTGGGTCTGCTCGATCAGGCTGTCCATGACCGGGCTGGAGTAGCTGCCGGAGTTGGAAGCGGCGCCGGTGGCGAACAGCGGTTCCCCGGTCGGCTCGAAGCCAGGGCCGTCGAACTCCCATCCGCCGTATTCCAGTGCTTGTGCGGTGCAGGAAGGGCCCATCTTGCACGGCGTGGCCTCGCCGATGACCGTGCTGGCGCTCTGGCCCACGGCGTTGATGTCGATGCCGGCTTCGGAGGCATCCGACTTCCAGATGTCGATCTCGCTCGGGTTAACAATCCCGATCCCCCAGTCCAGGGTGAACTTCATCTGCTGGCCGCGGGCGATATGCGCACCGCACTGGCCCGCGCCTGTGCCCGGGTTCTCGCAGGTCTGCACGCCGCCGACTATCTTCCAGCCGTGGCTGGCGAATGCCGCCTTGGCCTTGGCGATGCTGAACTCATACGGCCCCTGGCCGCTGTTGGCCAGCTGCGATGCCGGTATCCACTGGCTGGGCGGCTGTGTCGGCACTCCGCCGCTAGTCGGCACGGAATAGCCGCGGAAGGTCGTGGCGTCGATGCCGGGCTGGTCAACGGTCTCCTGCAGGGCCTGGCGGACGTACAGCTGGCGGAACACCCATCCCAGCAACGGGTTGTTGAAGTTGGGCTGCACGTAAGTGATGCCGTCCTCATAGAAAGGTGCCAGGGTGAAGCCGCTGCCGAGCGGGTCCGCTCCTGGAACAGCCGAGCCGGCTGGTTTTTGGGGCAGGTCCGCCGGCGGGATGTAGCCGATGTCCAGCTGCCCCGTCTTGAGCGCGACGTACTCGGTGGCGGCGGAGGTGTAGGTGACCTCCTTGAATTCTGAGATCGTCGGTTTGGGGCTGCCGGAGTACCTGAGGTTCGGCACGAAGGTGTCGTCGCCGTCGGAGGAGAAGCTCGACAGTCGCCATGGCCCGTCCACGACGCTCCAGATCGGGCTGGAGACGTAGGTGGCGGTGTTTTTGGCCTGCGCGGCCAGGAACGCGTACACCGCCTTGCACTTGGCGTACTTGTCCGCGGCGGTGTCGGTCGCGCAGCCGCCGCTGCCCTGCTTGGCGCCCATGCTGGTCACGTCCCAGGCGGCTGGCATCGGTGTGATTTCCGCTAGCTGGTTGTAGGTGAACCAGATCGTGGAATAGGGCTTGTTCAGCTGGAGGGTGACCTGCAGTGGCCCGGTGGCCTTGAACGAGACCAGGTTGTCCGGCAGCAGACCCGGCACGTACCCGGCATAGCCCTCGGGCTCGGCCTTCATCATGTTCAACCAGAACATGACGTCGCTGGCGTCCACGGTCTCGCCGTCCGACCATTTCCAGCCCTTGAGGTTGATCGTGACGGTCTTGTCGCCGTCGGTGTACACCGGCGCGTTAGCCGTCGACAGCGGGTAGTTGACGTTCAGCGAAGATCCGTTGTCGCCGTACATGTACAGCGGCCGGTACAGCAGCCACAGGAAGTCCTGCACATCGTCATAGTTGGTAAGGGGCTCGTACGGCCAGATCCACGTCGGCGGAGGCGCGTAGTTGCCATAGGTAACTGTGCCGCCCTTGATCCTCGCGCCGCTGCCGTTGCCGTGACTCGTGCCGCTGGAACTGCAGCCGACGGCCAGAGCGGCGACCGCTGCGATGGCCGCGATCCAGATGGCACGCATGCCGCGCCCGCGTTCAGACATGTGCGCTCCCTAGGTCAAGGCCGTGGACTCGCCTCGCCGTGCATGACCAGCGCAGAGGGGCGGGTGCTCTGCCCCATTGTGCGTGCGATCAGCCCAGCCTCACAAGACCCGGCGAGAAAAACGCCGATTCAATCGATGCAAGTTGCATCGATTGCCTCTGTTAGGCTACGGGCGATGCGCATGACGGCGGGATGAGAAGGAACGGGCATCGTGGCTGTAACTGACAGCGTCGTCCGGCGTCGGCGGCTGGCAAGCGAACTGCGGCGACTGCGAAGCCACGCCGGGCTGACCGCCGACGAGGTGGCTGAGAAGCTCGGCTGGTCCGCCTCCAAGGTCAGCCGCATCGAGACGCACCGCATTCAGGTCAAGCCGGCCGACCTTAACCAGCTGCTTGATCTGTACCAGGTCAGCGACGTCCACCGCGAGCAGCTCGCCACCCTCGCCCAGTGGACCCGCCGCAAGGGCTGGTGGGAGGCCTACGCGGACAGCCTCCCTGAGGAGATCACGACCTTCAT
>Ga0209169_10002878_pt1 | contig 10220 bp, 8 predicted proteins | sample HubBroMetageWRM4_FD_188346 | JGI IMG/M metagenome (GOLD analysis project Ga0209169, IMG submission 188346) | Warmed soil microbial communities from the Hubbard Brook experimental Forest, New Hampshire - Hubbard Brook CCASE Soil Metagenome WRM 4... | ecosystem: Environmental > Terrestrial > Soil...
CGGCGAATTTCAGACGGTTTTTCCGGCTAGGCGGCCTGGAAATTCCAGCCCGGCCAAGGTGAACCCCAGGATGGCTTTCGCTGTCCAAATCGCAAAAGGTATTTTCGATCTCGTTCGCGAGGATTTAGCGCTCGTCGAACAGGAAATAGCGGCGCAAAATGGCGCGGCCATCGAACCCGTCTGCGAAATTTCCAGTTACCTCCGCGAAGGCGGCGGAAAGCGCCTGCGTCCCGCGCTGCTGCTGCTAGCCGCTGGCGCTTCCGGATATCGCGGCGAAAGCGCCATCCGCCTGGGCGCGGTCGTCGAAATGATTCACAGCGCCACCTTGATTCACGACGACGTGATTGACGGCGCCAACACCCGCCGCGGCCGACCCAGCGCCAATGCCCGCTGGGGAAATCACATGAGCGTCCTCGCCGGTGACTGGCTCTACATGCAGTCCTTCGAAATGGCCCTGCGCGAACGCAACTTCGCGGTCCTCGATATTCTGATTGATCTCACGCAGAACATGGTCGAAGGCGAACTCTTGCAACTCACCCGCCTCGGTCAAATTGAATTAAACGAAGCCGAAGCCACCGAACTGGCCTATCGCAAGACCGCCTGCCTCTTCAGCGGATGCGCGCGCCTCGGCGCCGTGCTCGGCAAGCAGTCTAAAGAGATCGAAGACGGGCTCGCTGATTACGGACGCAACGCGGGCCTGGCATTCCAACTGGTGGACGATTTGCTGGATTTCACCGCGTCGCCGGAAAAACTCGGCAAGCCGGTGCTAAGCGATCTGAAAGAAGGCAAAGTCACACTGCCGCTGATTTTCGCGTTGCAAGCGCAAGCGACCCCAGCGCACGCCGACGGCAACGGCCGCGCGCACGCATCCAGCGACGGCCGCCGCCTGGTGGAAAAAGTTCTTGAAGAGCGCGATTTCCGCAGCGTCCGCGCCGAACAGATCGCCAAGCTAGTCCGCGAAACCGGAGCCCTCGACCGCGCCACGAAAATGGCGAAAGAATACGTCCGCCGCGCCAAAGCCAGCCTGGAAGTCCTGCCGGACACCGAATACCGCCGCGCCCTGCTGGCCGTTCCCGACTTCATCCTGGAACGCGAAAACTAAATCCGCAGCTCAATTGCTCTTCGCAGCAGCAGAGGTACTGGCTGCCGGCGCTTTACCAAACCGTACTTCGTGCGCGATCAAATCACTTCCGACGGGCTTCGCGTGAATCACCACGCGATCGCCCACTTTTAGATCCTTAATACCCGCGCTCGCGCCGCTCTTCACGAACGAGGTGTCCGGCGCAATCTTCACCACCTGCGTTGAACCGTCCTGCGCCTGCACGGTGATTTCGCTGTCGGAAATTTTCGTAACCGTCCCCAGTACGTGCTTATCCGTCCCATGCCCGAGCGTCACCAAAGAAAGCGCCAAAAATATCAGTAAGCAAGAAGCGATTCTGCGCATATTCATTTCTCCTTTAGTGTGGATTCGAACGTCCTCGCGTATCAGACGCCTGATTCAAGAATTCGTTTTCCAGCTCTTCTTCCTTTATATCCGCCGGACTGCGCGGATTGTGTTCCTGCATGTCCTGCAGATCCTCTTCCGTCAACTTTGGCAAATGACGAATGAACAAAACCAGATGCCACGTGTCGTGATCGTTCGCGCCCCCCGCACCCCACGCAGGCATCCCCGTGAAGCGCACGCCATTTTCAATAATGTAATAGATCTCGCCATCGGAAAGATTTTGCGTTTGCGCCGAACGCATGTCCGGCACCCGCGGATAGAGTTTCTGTCCCATCTCCGTCGCGCCGCTGCCATCGTTCCCGTGGCAGCTGGCGCAATGATCCGCGAAATGCCGCCGGGCCCCTGCCAGCAATTCCGGGGTCGCCTGCATCGGATTTACCAGCGAGCGGGCCCCGCGCGGAATTGCCAGCCGTTGTAAAGTGATCGCCAGCCGCGTTTCCATCGCGCCCGGCGTGTCGCGAGCGTTCAACCCGGTCGCGCACAGCCAAAAAAGTCCCGCCATCACTGCGACCACCGGAACAGCCAGCAGCAACAGTATTCGTCTGCAAAACGCTTTCACAATTTACCCCGTGCCGTCCGCCGGCGCAGTCCGCTTCCGATGATAACCAAGTTGTTGCTATTTTCCCTCAGTAGTGGAACCGGTACTTGAACTCGACGTAGATTTCCCGCGGATCATTGTAGTGAAAACCGCCGAACGTCAGGCTGTTGTCCAGCAGCACCCGCCGGTTCGCAACGTTCAGCGCAGTGAATCCCACCGTGTATTTCTCCCCGAACGATTTCCCCAGCGAAATATCAAACGTTGTGTGCTGCGGCAAATAGTTCCCAGGAAATTGGGCATCCGGCATCCCGTTGGTGAATCCCGAACCATAATAGACATTGGTCGAGAGGAAGGAATGCCATGGAAGCGTCGCATTGAATCCCACGTTCAAAGTGTTCCTCTGATCGTGGTCCACGGGCGCGTAGATGGGCGGCGGTTCGCAACCCGGGGCCGGAGGATTGCCGCAAATCAATCCGCCGGTGAACGGTCCGCGCGCCTGTGCGATTTGATTCGAGTAGGCCAGGTGCATCTGTCCACGATTCCACAGCCGCGGCGAACGCAGCGTCAGCTCCCAACCTTGTATCAGCGCTCCATCCCAGGTAAGCGGCCAAAAAAGATTGGACCCTCCGATATTGCTGTGGTCCAGCCAGTTCTTCGCGCGTGTTTGAAATGTGTCGGCGTCCAGCGCCCAGCCGCGGTAGGGAATCGTCACGCCGAACTGGTGCTCTTCATCGCGCTCGCCGCGCAGCGGCCCGAATGCCAAATTCTGGCTGTTCGCCAAATCACTCACGGGACCCGTAGCCGTCAGCAGCGGCGGCGCTTGGTAGAAATCGCCGTAAAAGGCGCGAAAAACCCAGTTCAAGCGCGGGATTTTCACAGCCACCCCGACGCGCGGGTCGGTTGCATTCTCCACCACTTCCGGCTGCGCTGCAGCGGACCCCGAGTTGAAGTGCGATTGCCGCAGTCCGGCGATGATCGTCAACCAAGATGTAACTTTAAACCTGTCGCTGATGAACACTTCGCCTAAACCGCCGGTCACTGCAGCAGAAGATGATCCGAAGTTTTGACAAGCAGGATTATTCGGCGGCTCACAAACCGTAAAGACATTATTGAAGAAATTGTTCTGGTGCTGCGCGAATCCATACACGCCCACCTGAAAATTATTCTTCCACACGGTCGCATCCACTGTCGCTTGCAGCCCCCCGTAGTTCGCCGTCTGATCCACGTCCGTAATCACCGGTACATCGTTCGGCGATCCGCTGTAGCTGGCCTTGTTGTAATGATAAAACGGTGAAACCGTCGTCAGGAGATTCGGATTAAAAGTGTGAATCCAGGAAAAAGTGACGTAACCATCCGGCTCGCGCTCGCTATCGCGCAAACCGAAACTAGGAAAGACCTGATTCCCGGCCGAGTTCGGGTTTGGATCGTAGGGAATCTGGTAGTAATCCTGCCGCAGGGAAGCCACTAGCCGAAATTGGTTTCGGGGATTGGGATTGAACATAAACGACGCGAATCCGCCGAAGCCATTGTCGGCGTCGTGAAACACCTGCCCGATGGGCGCCTGCAACCCATAATTGCTGCGATTCGCGTTCACGCTGGCGTAGTAAGCAAAACGCTGCGTATGCCCGCCAAGATTCAGTTGATCGTTGGTCTGAAACCAATTGCCGAAAGTCGTGACCAGTTCCGCCTCGTTGTCCCGCTCGAATCCGGTGCGCGGCACAATATTGAATACCCCGTACGTCCGATCCCCGTAACCCGCATCATAGCTTCCGCGCTGCACCTCGAGATAATCAATGTCCTTCGGATCAATCTGCGGCCCCAAATTGGTCGCGATATTCGTGTTAGGAATCGGCACGCCGTCAATCAACCAGCTGACCTGGTGACCGCCTCGCATGTGCAGCATGTCGTGCGTCACATACGCAGCCGGCACGTAGTCGGTAATCATCGCTAGGCTGTTGCTGCGGTCCGCGCCCGGAGTTTGCGAAATGTCCAGGCGGCCCAGCGTGGTAGTAGGCGTCACGGACTCCACGTTCGCCACCTCTGCGTCGCTCACCACCACGGTCGTTTGATTGAGCGTCGCGATCGCCAGCTGAAAATGCAGAATCGGCGACGTGTTCGAGGCTACTGTCACGTTCTGCTCCACAGTCTGAAATTTAGCCTGCGTAACCGTGATCTTGTAGTCGCCCACCGGAACCGAGGTGAACGAAAACTCGCCGTTATCGTCCGTTTGCGCCGTTTGCGACCAGTCCGAAGTGATCGCCTGCAGCTTCACCGACGCGCCAGACACCGGCCGGTGCTGCGGGTCGTGTACAATCCCTTGAATTTTTCCGAAAATGGTAGCGTGCAACAACGTGCCAGAAAATAGAAACACAGCGAGACACAAGCAGAAAATCAACCTACGCACAAAGCCTCCGTCCCAATTGTGAATTTTTCAGCGCTTGCGGACGATGCTAGCGGCGCGGCGGTTGAAACGGCCCAGCGAGGAAACCAGCGGATAAATGGAAAGCAGGGAATTGCGAACCAACCAGGCGCGAAACTCTCGGCTGATCGATCGCAGCGACCATAGAAGTCTGAGCCGGCGGAAACGGCGCAATCAAACCGTAATCCATGCGCGACTGTCCGGATCTCATGCTGCAATCCATCGCGTCACCAACTGCGCGATGATGGCAGGCCATTTCTTCCTCATGGGATGCGGGCGCACGAGTCTTCGCGGGAGAATGACGATGACCGCCATGCGGCAGGCAGCACATTCCGCTGCAATCCGACATCCCCGGATCCACAGCGCGCGCCAGCAAAGCCAGTGGCGTAGCCAGCAGCGCGACCATCACGAGAATAGCCTGGACCCGGCGCATCGCTAGAAATTCTACCACAGCCCATCCCGCCTCGCAGCTAGGAGCCAATATCGCGCGGCAAAATTTCCGCACGCCCGATTTGTGCCCACAAGAACACTGCGGTACGCTGGCTCAATCGTGCTGCCCTTCAAATTAATCTATGATCCTCGCTACGACCTGAACCTCGGCGACCACGTATTCCCATCGCAAAAATATCGCCTGATTTACGAAGCGCTCTTGCAAAGCGGAATCGCGGACAGCGACGATTTCCTCTTGCCCGCTTCCGCGACCGACGACGACGTGCTGCGAGTCCATACGCCGGCCTATGTCCGCAAACTAAAGACGGCCTCTCTCTCCCGTGCCGAACTCCAGCAACTCGAAATCCCGTACTCCCAGCAGCTGATCGAAGCCTGCTGGCTGGCAGCCGGCGGCTCAATTCTTGCCGGGCAATGTGCACTCCAAGATGGCTGGTCCGCAAACATTGGCGGGGGTTTCCACCACGCCTGCCCCGACCACGGCGAAGGTTTCTGTGTGCTTCACGACGTAGCCATCGCCATCCGCCGCCTGCAATTTGACGGGGCCATCGAACGAGCCATGGTCATAGACACCGACGTCCACCACGGCAATGGCACGGCCACAATCTTTGCCGAAGACCAAAACGTCTTCACGCTCTCCATTCACCAGCTGCATAACTATCCGTTCGTCAAACCGCCCTCCACAATGGATATCAATCTACCCGACGGCCTAGAAGACGAAGGGTATCTAACAATCCTGGAAGAGCATTTACACAAAGCGTTCTCCAGTTTTTCGTCGCAAATCATCTTTTACGTCGCCGGGGCCGACCCCTATCGCGAAGACCAGCTAGGCGGCCTGGCCCTGACGATGGAAGGCCTGGCTCGCCGTGACGCCCTGGTAATGGACTACGCACGCAGAAATAAGTGTCCCCTCGCCATCACGCTCGCAGGAGGCTACGCCCGCCGCGTACAAGACACTGTAGCAATTCACGTGGCCACAATCGTGGCAGCCCGCAACGCAGCAGGGAAGAAAGCCGCAGGAAGTTAGTTCGACGGAAGCGCGGAACCGACTGCTGCCTGAATCGCATTCGTAAGGTTCTCCGCGAATCCCTCCGGCGGATAGCCATTGATGCGATAAGTGATTTTTCCGGCGCGATCCAGGATAAGCACAGTAGGCAACGACTGCACTTTCACAAAATCATCCAGCCCATCGGCATAAACCACCGGAACGTCCCATTTTTCGTGGCTCAGAAAAGGCGCCACCAGCGATTCGTCCTCATCGGTATTCACCGCGTAAAAAACAATATCAGCATTTCCCGCGTAATTCTTAGCCACCTGCACAAACTGCGGCTCAAGTTCCCTGCAAGGCCCGCACCAGGTAGCCCAAAAACTCAGCACCAGAACTTTTCCGCGCAAAGGCGACAGCGGAACAGCCGACCCGTCCATCTTGCGCAGCACAAACGCATAAGCGTCCTTGGCATTCTTATTTCCCGCGGCTGGATTCGCCGCAGCCGCAGATCCTGCCGCCGCCGCGCCCAGCAAGTCGTACTGCGCGAGCACGGCTTCGCCCAACCCCTGCTCGCCCCCGTGCAATTGCCGCCACACATTTCCCAACCTCTTGCGCACCTCCCGCCGGTTCACTTTTCCCACCGGCCCGTCTTCCGGCAGCACGAAGGCCAGCAAATACTCCTGGGCGGCAGTCGCGTAGTCTCGTCGCATTTCCGCGATCTCACCAAGCTGTTCCGCTGCCACAGCATTCGGCCGCACGGAGTAGCTCATCCGCAAATCCTTCTCCGCAGCCGCATCGTCGTGCTGGGATTTTTCAATCTGCCCGCGCAGATTATAAAGCGCTGCCCGCAACTCGTCGTGATGTTCCTGCCACTCCACCAGTGAAACCCGCGCCGGTTTTTCCGCTACCGTGGTTTTCTCAATGCGATCTAGCACGCGGCTCACATATCCAGCCGCGCGCGTCAGGCTGCCTTCATCGCCGGCCTTCTGCAGCAAACCCACCGCCAGCATCATGATTTCAGAATCGTCCGGCCGCAGCGCAATCAGCTCTTCGGAATATTTCAGCGCGCAAGCATCGTCCTGCACCTGCTCGCAGGATTCCACCAACGCGCGAATCACAGCCGCTTTGCGCGGCGCGTCCGGAAACCGCTGCAGATACCGCTCCAGATTGCGCACCAGCGCTCCGCGATCGTTGCCCGCATCCGCGATCGTCTTTTGCAATTCCGTTTCGGGGTCCGCGTCTTTTTTTGAAATCGCATCAGACGGCGGCTTGGCCGTACCCGCCGGTGGCGCTGCATTTTGTCCACGCGCACACCGCGCTCCGCCAAAGAAAACGCCAAACGCGAGCAGCAGGAAAAAACCTCGGTAAATTGCGGGGCGGTTTTCGCAGGCTGGAAATGACAACTAAATCCTCGCAGAGTGTTCCATGCAGCTGCACTGCAAGCGCAATTCTAACGCGAAAGGGTGAAAACACGCGGGGAATTACGAACATCCACTATTTTAAAGAAACGCTTCCCGAAGAAGTCTGCACCTCCACCCGTGCCTTTCCGTCTCCCAGCCGCGCGTGCAGCTCATGTTTCTGCGCGGTCCCTTCCATCACAATCGGAATCGCGGCGTCAATATCGCCCGAGCTGGAATGCGCCATCAGCCGGAAGCTCGCCGCAGGAGAAACTTGCAGCTCCACGTCGCCGGAACTCGTGCGAATGTCCCAGTAATTCGAACCCGCCGGATTACCCTCGATCACCACGTCGCCCGAACTGGTCCGCAACCGAACATCCGCCGACGCGCCCTTAATCGTAATATCTCCGCTTCCCGTGCTGGCTTCCACCGCGTCGGCGGGATTCGTAATTTCCATGTCGCCCGAGCCGCTGTGCAAGCGCACTTGATTGTGCACATCATTCAGCGTGATATCGCCCGAACCGGTCGTCGCCTGCACTTGCCCTTGCACCTGCGAGAACTTGATCTCGCCGCTGCCGGTCATGGCCTGCACGTCGCCCGAAATATTCGATGCCGTGATGGCGCCGGAACCGGAAACGAAATTCGCCGGGCCCTTGATCCCGTCCACCTCTACATCGCCGGACCCGGTGGCTGCATGAATCTGGGTGTCGGCCGGCACTACGATCGTGTAATCAATGGACGCGTTGCTGGAATGCGTCCCCGACCCGCCGATGCGAATCAAGTCGCTCTCTTGCGACAACGGAGGACTTGCTGCGAGCTGTTGCGCGCGCTCCTGGCCGTCCTTTTCCGACCACGAATGCACACTGATGTCGCCGTGCACGCGCACCTCGCCCGGACCTCCGGCGCTAATATGCGCATCGCCGCTGCCATTGGTCAATTCGATGCGCACGGGGCCATTTACCGTGAAGGATTTATCAAACGTCCCTTCGGCGCTGGATTGCGGCCTGCAACCCGCCAGCACGAAAGCGGCGCAAGCCGCCAGTGAAATCCAACCGAGTTTATGTGAGCGCGTCATGTGTGTGATTGCCGTCTCGTCGCTGGCATCTCGGACGTCCGCCTTGGCAACGCCCGGTCACCCTTCCTATCAGAGATATACGCGAAAGCGCAACCAGAAGTTCCCCGCGGGGCAAGTTTTGATTTTGTGGCAGCGCACTTCGGTGCGCCATCGGTTGAGGGGCCATCGCCGACGGTGGTTCCGCGAGACGGAATCGCCGTTACGAAGACTTAATCTGCAGAAGGGAATTCAACGAACCCTGGCGATAGCCTTCCAAATCCACGGTGACAAATGCGAAGCCAGCGGCCTTCACACCCTCGGAAATCTTCCGCGAGACGTCAGGCTCAAATCCCCGAGCGAGCTCATCGGTAGCAATCTCAATCCGCGCCAATTCTCCGTGCGCCCGCACACGAAATTGCCGGAACTCGAGCGCGCGCAGCACGGCCTCCGCCCGATCGATTTTCTCCAGCAGCTCAGCAGTTACCGACGTACCATAAGGCACGCGCGACGAAAGACAAGCCGAAGCGGGACGGTTCCAAGTGGGCAATCCAGCTCGCCGCGAAAGAAAGCGAATCTCAGCCTTGTGAAGCTCGGCGTCCAGCAGCGGCGCCAGCACATGATGCTCGTGCGCCGCGCGATGTCCTGGCCGAAAATCGCGCGTGTCGTCAGCGTTGATCCCGTAAGCAACGGCCGTGACTCGGCGCGCCAGCGCCAGCTCATCCATCTGATCAAATAACTCGTCCTTGCAGTGGTAGCAGCGATCGGCGTTGTTCGCCACGTAAAGCGGGTTCTCCAGCTCGTGGGTTGTGATGAACTCGTGGCGCAGGCCGGTCGCGGCAATAAAAGCCTGGGCCTGCTCGCGATCGTGCCGGGAAAAACTAGCCGAGAGCGCCGTGATCGCCAGAGCGCCTTCTCCGAGCGCCTGATGCGCGGCCCAAGCAAGGAAAGCCGAGTCCGCTCCGCCGGAAAACGCCACCAAGAGCGAATCGAGCCGCCGCAAATCGGCAGTAAGCTTTTCCTGCTTAGCGAGGGCCCGAGCCACATCCACAGCTGGAGCCGCAGCAGCGGCGGCACTCGGCAATCGCGTGACGTTGGACATAGACGAGCCAGTATAACTGAATTCCGCCTACTGAAAATCCAGCAACACATCTACTTTCGCGTTCTGCGGATCAAGCTGCAGGAATTTTCCGATCTTGTCGTAGTGCACCGGCAGCCCGACGAACGCGGCCTTGATTCCGCTGTTAACGAAATCGTCGTACACGCCCTTATCAAAAACCGCGCCCGGCGCGATGTTCCACGCTTTCTTCAATCTTCGCTCGCCCTCAATCGAAAGCCCGGTGAGCACCAGTTTTCCCATGTGATACTGCGGCCCTTCGGCGACCTCGACCACATACGTCACACGTTTGCTCTGGTCGTCAAACCGCGGCGCGGGATTCACAGCCGCGTCTAGAAAACCAAGTTGCCCATAGGCCGCGCGCGCGGTTTCCCAGAAGGATTGAATCTTGTTGCCATCGGCGGGGTCACCGGGCAGCAGAGCGCAAAATTTATTGAGATCTTGCACCGTCATGGAATCGTTGCCCTTCCATTCCACTCCGCCCCACACATATTGCACGCCCGCATCAATCGGCGCCGCCACAACCAATTGCCCGGAAAGCGGATTCGTCGGAGTCGCGGCAAAATGCGCGACCGGCTGCCCGAATTGCACCTTAAGATAGGCGCGCGTCAGATATGCCGGACGCACTTGTTCGAATTCGAAAAGTTCCACTTGGCTGCGCGAATACGGTTTGCCGATCAAATCCGGCAGGCGCTCCTGCACCACGCGATCGTTCTGCGCCAGCGGGTCGGAGAAGTCGATCTTCTGAATCGTCAACTC
>Ga0209169_10002880_pt1 | contig 10216 bp, 5 predicted proteins | sample HubBroMetageWRM4_FD_188346 | JGI IMG/M metagenome (GOLD analysis project Ga0209169, IMG submission 188346) | Warmed soil microbial communities from the Hubbard Brook experimental Forest, New Hampshire - Hubbard Brook CCASE Soil Metagenome WRM 4... | ecosystem: Environmental > Terrestrial > Soil...
GCTATCCACAGAACAGCCTCATAGGATTTGGCTTTCTGTTGGCAGGCACACCCGCATATTGGTTCTGGAGCCGTAAGGTTCAACGTGATCGGTGACTACATATAACTGGTCTCTACAGGGATGAGGAAAAGGAAGACATGAATGGTTCGTCGGCAAATGTAGCCTCTCGTTACATGGAGTGGGCGAAATAGCTGCCAAGGTTGGCGTGCGTGTATTGGTGGACGAGGTCTACCTCGAGACCTTGTTCGACCAGCCATGGCAGTCTGCATTTCACCTTGGACCGAACTTCATCATTACCGGCAGTCTGACGAAAGCATACGGGCTGAGCGTTATCCGTTGTGGATGGATACTGGCGCAGCCGGATCTGGTGCAACGAATGTGGCAGATTGTCGATTTTACTTATGGAAGTCCGGTGCATCCGGCAGCGCGACTTGGGGTGATTGCACTCGACAACCTCGATCGCATTCGCAATCGCGCCGCTCGCTCCTGGAGACGAATCGTTCATTGGTCAATGCGTTCCTTGCCGACCATTCGGAACTTGATTGTGAGCCTAGCCGGTTCGGTACAACTGTGTTCCCGCGACTAAGAACGGGTGATGCAGCTACTTTTGCCAAATTGCTTCGCGATGAGTTCGAAACGAGCGTGGTGCGTGGCGAATTCTTCGAGCAGCCCAGCATCTTCGCATTGGATTTTGCGGAGCGACCGAGACCGTGCGTGGTGGACTGAAGAGGCTGAGCGCCGCCCTCGAATCGTTTCGTTAGAGTCACGATGATACTGCTCGTCGCTTAATTGCCGTCAGAGTCTTGAATGACCACTGACGGATTCCATACAATGGGATCAGCACGATTTTGACCATTGTGCTTCACAATGAATCGCAGCTTGTCGCCTTGCGATACATGTAGACCATTAAGGTTGTAAGTAGTTGGGATATCGTAGCTGGGGCGAACTTCCGCCCACCCGTCTGCTGGCCAAACCTGTTTGGAATTGAGCAGGATTTGTACGAAACAAGAGATCTGATTTTCTGCGCTTGGATCTTTGCGGATTGTTCCCGAAGTGCTTACCGAACCAGCCGTGGGAACCACGAAGGTCCGCGATAAATCGTACTGGGCCGACGGTTCCATCCAGATGCGTCCTATCCGACCAAGACCCGAGCCCGTCCAGCGTCCCTCGTAACCCCCATTGTCCCAGGTCAAGTCGCGATAAGAGCCGTCACCCAATCTCTCTTCGTAGATCCATTGTTTGGCCGATTGTGCCGGAGAGAAATCTCCGAGCGCCTCGTATACGCGTAGTTGGCTTCCCATCTTCTGCGCAGCTACAGCCGGACTGCGATTTCCATCTCCATCCACTGTGCGGATTTCAAATCTAGCGTCGATGTCGTCGCGGGCAGTATCGGAGTGATCGAAGAAGTAAACCCCCTTTGCGACTCGCCCAATGAGTTTCCCGTTCTTCAAGACCTCATAGTAGGAAATCCAATTGTCATCGCTGCCGGGCGACCACGACAGTTCAACGCCCTCGACACCCAGGTTTGCTCCCAATTGCTTGATTACATGAGATGGCGGTTGCGGAAGAACGTTGTCGGTTCCGGATCCTGGATAATGGGCAAGGTTCAGAAATATCAGATCCCCAGCCACGACTTTATTGAGCTTGATCCCCTCCGACATCAGTTCAGAACCTATACGGCGGAAATGCAGGGCGGACTTATCAGCCCTCACATCGTACGTTTCGGCTGGCAAAAGCCCTCGAGGATAAATGACCACCGGCGCCATGGACGATTCCAATCGAACTGGCTGCGGCAGCCTGGCGTATTTGAAGCCTAACTTATCTGTCAGCGCGCGGCTCATATCAAGGTTGGCGGTGGCAAGCACCGAGTTGTCTTCAGCCCGCACCAGTGACAGAGTGTAGGTCCCGAGGTTCGTTCCGGGATCGAATTGACCGATCTCGGTAACCGTCAGTGGCTTGTCAATTTGAAGCGACATTCCGAAGAAGCGAGCCTGAACTCGTTGCTCTGCTCCGCGCTTCACAACATTGGTTACAAGCGACTCGTCAGCAGCATCCACCCGATATTTTATGTTTAGCGGACCGAAACTCTGACCGGGCACTCCGTAGTACCGCGCCATGCCATCGACCGGGTCTTGATAAATTCCGGTTTCAAGATGAGCTGCTGAGGTAGTGGACAATATGTTCATCTCACCCGGAGCGCCAAAGAACCGGTCGAGCGAATTCGAATCATGTTGAGCGGACCGGCTGATTAGAAAATAGGTTGGTCCACGCTTTTCGTGCTTCACAAGAATGACACCCTTCGTGCCATCACGGTTCATTCTTTGGAAGTACCAGATCGGATCATCGTGATCCACTTTTGGCCGAAAGACATGACTCCAGCGCCCCGCAACCCCTTGCGCTACCAGGTAGTGATAGATTTCCCAGTCTTTGCGAATAGACTCCACATCCGGGCCGTCGCCAGGGTCCCGATACCACGTGGGGTCCATTGCAAGATGCACCCGATCAACATCGGCATAGTAAGTCTGATCGTAATCGACCACGTTGTGAAACTTGTCTGGCGGAAGAATGAGCGAAGTGTAGTAGGCGCTGTAGGGTCCAACGCCGCCATCGGTGTATTCGCCCGACTCGGCAAGACGCCCAAGATCGTAACTGATCCAACGCCCTCCACCATCACAGGCATCGACGCCGCTTTGGGGATGATCACTCTTGAATTGTTCAAGCAGTTTACGGAAGTTCTGATCGGCAGCAAGCAAGTCCGTATCGTTCGCACTGGCGGCTGGAGCGATGTCATAGCGCCACTGAAAATCTCCCCAGTTGCTGACCGAGCCGTTCAATAGTCTCGCTTGCCAGTCCGCTGTCCCGGGAATCGATTGCTCAAGGGTGTTCTGTCCTCGAATCAGCCAGTCAGGATGTTGCTGGACAACTTTCGACTCAGGTGTTGCCAAGAACGCTGGGTACCACAGCACCCATCGCATATCGTGCTTGTGTAGGTAGTCGTTGGTGCGTCGCCATTCAGGGGCATTCCAGGTCCCCCATCGGTCATACCATCCCGCATCGTCCCAAAGAATATCTGTGCCCGTCTCCCGGAGCAGGTCGACATAACGAAGATCGAGCGCCAATCGCCGTCCCCAGTTATCGGCGCTAGGAGTTCCTCCTTCACCCACCCAGGGTGGGGGCCAATCTACCGCCCACCGAGTCTTCGCGAAATATTCTGAATTCGTAAAATCCCATAAATAGCCGTATTGCCAATCGAGCAGTTGATTCCCCAGTTCATCCACTCCGCCCGAAAACGGTGCGATGAAAGCTTTGGGAGTGTCAATCCGTCCGCCCGGAGGTAAGCCCTTTTCGAATCCGGCCAACTCCAGTCGCATGATCAAAGGCTGGCCTTCCTCATTTTCGATTTCGAAACACCAATGTCCGAGATAGTCCCACCCCACCGCGACGCCTTCGGTCGAAGATTGATTGAGCAGAAACACCAGCGGGAGAAATCCGCTATAGCTTCCCGGTTGGATTCCGCCGTTTGAGTCGAGCATGCGGTGATAAGCCGGATCCATGGGCTCCGACTTCAGAAGCTGGCTTCCGTTGAAGTTTCCTCCTCCCGTCAGGTAGTTGAATTGGAGATCGCGGGCGTTAGAACTGAGGATCCCGGTGTGGAGGAAATCTACGTGACTGATCCGGATCGATTCGTTTGTAGAGTTTTCTATCGTCAGCCACTCGCGAATGACCGGAGTCTCCGGGTAGACCACATAATGTTTCGCTACGCTTATGCCAGCATGCTCTAATTCGATGTCGAGTTGGATCTCACCTTGTTTTCCGAGAACCGCTTTTTCACCGCGCAGCGACCATTTCCAACTCGGCGCGCTCACATCCTGACCGTTTATGACAAAACGAATCTCAGCCGGTGCGCTGGATGCGTCCTGATATTCGCGCCCGGACATTTTGTTGAGGAGTGAAGCGAGCACAAGCTGCCCGCCTTTGAGGCGAATCCGTTTCTCCGCGACCGACGAACCAAGGACCCAATCGTCGCCCTTACGGCGCACATAGCCGTCTTTGCTTTGTACGTTGGTCTGCGGTGACGCCAAAGAGGCAGTCGCACACAGAACCGCCAACAAGAGGGTCGGTGTGAAGAGTGGCGTGGCGCGACACCATCTACAGCCTCTGCCGGTCGTCCCGGTGAAGCTATGCCGCAAAGAAGCAATGTCTTCTACAGGAAGATTCATCCCAACTGCTCCCTGGCCTGACGTTGCCTTGATGCGCTCTAAACTTTACCCAATCGTGTCCCTCTGAATTTTCAGAGAGAAAGAGCTGCCAGGCGACCATTGGCCGATCGCGATTCAGTCTATTGTGTTGACATTACTGTTGACAATATGGCGAGCGGTCATCTAGCCTGCTCGGGCTGATAGAACCGCGGGAGATGTGTCTCTGGATGAAGTATCTGCTGGTTGTCCTCGCATCCATCGCTGGCTGCTGCAACCCGATCTGGGGTGCTAACAATGAGAACTCCTGGCGCCTGTCCACAGATGACACGGCGATAACGGTAACGGTGGCACAGGGCGTGCCTGTCGTGACGCAGCTCGGAACAGTTAATCCCGCTTCTTCCTGGCTGGTGGCGCCGGTGCCTGAAGTATTCCTACCATCGATCACCCAGAATGGATCTTTACTGCCGACGAAGTGGAAGTATGAAGGAGGCGCATTCGACCCGAAGAGCGGACAGTTGGTATTGCGATTTTCTAATGCCGCTCCAGCGCTGGCATTGGAGTCCATTTGGCGGGCTCGCCCCGGACGCGGCCCTATCGAGCACTGGCTGACCATCGCCAATCACTCCGGAGCGGTGATTACGATCGGTCATCAGGACAGCCTCGTACTCAGCCATCTTGCAATTCCCTCAGAAGATTCCCTCGACGCCTGGTCAATCAAACACGGAGCATCCAACGCCACCCTTGAAGGCGGGACAGTGACTCGCAGCGTTGGGAAAAACTCCGACGAGACTCTCATCAGCGATCCTACCGATGGCGCGAGCCCTGTGCCTTGGCTGGCACTTCAGGTTGGCGTGTCGCGCGGATTATATGTTGGCTGGGAGTTCTCAGGCGTCGGGCGGATCCGTTTTCACAGCCTTTCCGGCACACTCAGTGACCCGGTATTAGGCCCTTCGACGGCGCCTGGCGAGTTGGGCATCGAAGTCGGTAACCTCAGAGACTTCAAGACAGATGTCGCTGCTGGAGAAACCTTCCTTGTCCCACCCGCCTTCGTTGGTTGCTACTCCGGCGACATTGATGACGGCAGCTACAGTTTGCATCGCTTCATCCTAGAAAAGCTGGCTCCGCGCTTTCCCCCGGGATATGCGCATCCCACTCTCGCCTACAACCTCTACCTGGATAGTGGAGGTCCGAACGCCGAGGAAAAAGGCGTGCTCCGAAGTGCCGCCTTCGCAAAGGAATTGGGCTTTGAAACGTTCGTAGTCGATGCGATGTGGTTTCCGCAATCGGGCGCATGGTATTGGGACCCGAAGCGTTTTCCCAACGGGCATAAACCTATCGAGGAATATGTTCACGACCAGGGTATGAAGTTTGGTATCTGGATGGCGTATACGCAGGGTTCAAGTTCAGACGACCCGAGAGCCCTGAACATCAAAGACCATCCCGATTGGTTTAATGCTCCGCCCAAGCTGGATCCCGAGGGTCATATCAATTGGGACGCCCAGATTGACCTAGGCTACGATCCTGCTCGTGATTGGGCCGAACGATCTTCACAGCGAGTGGTCTCCGAATATAGAATCGACTATTTTAAGACCGACTACACGCCCATCGTCACGAAGTGCATACAAACGAATCATCGTCACCATTACGGTGTTGATGTGAGCTACTGGTCCACGCTCGGCTACTATGCCGTCCAGGAAGCTCTGCTTGCAAAATTTCCCAACCTGATCAATGAGGGGTGTTCCGGGTCGGGCCACATAAAGGATTTCGGAGATATCCAGCGCGTGCACATGATAGCCATCAACGACACTTTGTCGTCGTTGCCGAATCGGCAGGCTATCTATGACTCGACTTTTGCGTTCCCGCCGTCGGTTCTCATGGACTACACCTACGAGAATTTTTACGACACCGTCTCCGATGCTCCGGAACCGTACTTCTGGCGATCTTCCATGATGAATCAGTGGCAGATCGATCCGACCCACAGCGCATCGTGGACACCGGAACAACGTGCAAATGTCAAGAAAGCAACAGATATCTATAAGTCTTGGGTCCGACCGATCCTGCAAGATGTTCACGTGCATCACATTTTGCCACGGCCGGATGGAATCCACTGGGATGGCATGTTCTATTGGAGTCCCAGCCTCAAGCGCGGCACCTTGTACATCTTTCGCCCGAATAGCAACGAGAGAATGCAGCACGTCGTTCTCAAGGGGCTGGGGGAAAATACTAATTACACAGTCCGGTCGGAGGATCATTCCACTCCAGACGCAACCTATTCTGGAAAAGATTTGATAACCACCGGTCTGACCATACAATTACCTGCCAGATACACCAGCGATCTTCTTTACTTAGAGGAAGCGCACTAAAATGATTTCGCGTTTCGATATTGATCACAAGCCCAAGTTAGAAACTGCGCGTTGGAGAAGACACATACTTCGATGGTCCTACCGCATTCAGTCGATCTATTGGCTCGTAGCTCTGATTGCCATTCTGTCGTTCAGCTGGAAACCAGCGTTCGGACGCACGTTGGATAGCTCGCAAGATACGAATGCATGGATGCAGGAACATCTGCTGAATCCCAAAGCCCGCCCGCCATTCTCATTCATCTATGGTCGGCAAGCATCCGAGCCCTTGTTGAAAGCGTGGCCGAGAACAACGGCAAGCAAACAACTCGATGGCGTCCGCACAGAGCACACCATCGTCTGGATTGACCCGAAGACGCACCTGCGTGTTCGCTTTTCGGCTGTTACATATGCGGACTCTCCCGCGGTGGAATGGACCATCCACTTTGCCAACGACGGCAACGCGGATACCCCCATTCTTGAGGAAATTAATGCCCTTGATATTTCTGTTCCTGTCACAGGCCAGAGCATTCCTACTGTGGCTTATTCCCGCGGCTGCGGTGGCATGGATACATATGCGCTTCGGAAACAACCGCTGAATCAACTCGAGTCACTTCATCTTTTCAACCCGGGCGGCGGCAAGACTGTCGATACGATTCCCTTCTTCGATATTCAGATGGACGGACACGGCATGATCGGCTCCGTCGGATGGCCGGGCACGTGGGCCATTACCTTCTCTCGCCCAACCGAAGAAGCAATTGCTGTGACGGCCGGCATGCAAAAGACGCATCTCGTTCTTCGTGCAGGTGAGGAGATCCGGACGCCGCAACTCCTGCTGCTCCCATGGAGCGGCGATGACGTCGACGCACATAATGTCCTGCGAAGGCACATCCTGAAGTACCACACGCCGCAATACGGCGGAGAGCCTGTTGTTTTGCCGGTGTCTCACTTGGGCTGGGGCGGGATGAAGACTTCGACAAGCCTTCGTCTTCTCGATCAAATCACTCAGGAGAAAATCGGTTTTGAAACATTTTGGATGGATGCCGGATGGTATGGCGCGGATCGCGAGGTGGAGGAGTTTCAGGTTTTTGGCCGTGAGGACTGGTTCCTGCACGCGGGCAACTGGAGAGTCAACACCGTACCGCATCCAGATGGACTAAAGCCCATCAGTGACGCCGTCCACGCAAAGGGCATGAAATTTCTTCTCTGGTTCGAGCCCGAGCGTGCTGTGGTTGGAACGCCGCTCACGGTCTCGCATCCTGAATGGTTCATCGGAGAAGAAGGAACGAACTTCGAAGGAAATGATGCCCGGCCATTTGTTAAGTTCCGACTTTTCGACTTCGGAAACCCCGCGGCTCGCCGTTACATGATCGACTCGATGTCCGACCTTATTACGAGCCAGGGTATCGATATCTATCGGCAGGACTGCAATTTCGCGCTTGCCCCCTTCTGGGCGCAGAACGATTCGCATGACCGTCAAGGGATCACTGAAATTCGCTATGTAGAAGGCCTGCTTGAGTTCTGGGATGAGCTCAGGAAGCGGCATCCGCAACTCATCCTCGACATAGTTCAGCGTGGCGATCTGGAAACCATATCGCGCGCCGTGGACCTGAGCCGCGCAGATTACCCCGTATCGCCGGACGCGGATCCCATCGGCAACCAGGTCAGCACCGAGGGTCTCGCTTATTGGCGACCGCACTATGGAACGTTGCAGCAGATTCGTCCTCGGGATACCTATCACTTCCGCAGCGGCTTCGCCCCCGGCCTTGGCTTTGCGCTTTTCAATGTAGCAGGAACAAAGGATCAGATAGGCAAGTTCATTCCGCCTGATTTCCCTTTTGACTGGCTCCGTACTCAGGTAGAGCAGCTCAAACAGATACGGCCCTATTATTACGGAGACTACTATCCACTATCACCATGCAGCGAGAACACGAATTGCACCACAGCGAATGATGAACACAGCGCAGCCTTCGAGTGGGCTGCCTGGCAGTTTAATCGCCCTGAGCAGGGCGACGGGATGATTCAGGCTTTTCGCCGGAACAAGAGCAATGACCAGTCTAAGGAGCTTCGTTTGCGGAGGCTCGACCCGGCGGCGACCTACAAGGTGTCAGATATCGACGGAACATTTACGACGACGATTTCCGGAGCAGACTTGATGCGAAAGGGTCTTCAGGTAGGCATCGAGGATGCGCCTGGAGCAGCAGTCATCATTTATAAGAGGATGTGACAGGTCAGACGAGATGGCAGACAAGGAACGCAGATTGGCGAATAAGCGAGTGCTAGTAACCGGAGCCGGCACTGGAATTGGCAGGCAGATCGCCCTCGAGTTTGCACTTCAGGGAGCCGACGTTGTATTGCATTACAGTCATGAGCCGGCAGGCGCGGAATCGGCTCTCAAAGAAATTGAGTCTATGGGCCGCCGGGCAGCGATCGTCCTGGCCGACTTCAATGACGATAACGCGGCTGACAAGCTTGCCAATACTGCCCTGGAATTTCTCGGCCAGGTGGATTGTCTAGTGAATAACGCAGGCATTACATTTAACAGCCCATTTCTAAAGGTCAACAGCGAACAATTCGATGTGCTGATGAATGTGAACTTCCGCACTCCATTTTTCCTTACCCAGAGGATCGTAGCGGACATGATTCAACATGGCGGAGGAGCAATATGTAACCTTTCGTCGATTCATGGACTGCAAGGCGCGCCCGAGCATAGTGCGTATGCCGCGACAAAAGGGGCAATTATTGCATCTACTCGCGCGCTTGCGGTTGAATTTGGGCATAAGGGAGTGCGAGTCAACGCTATCGCGCCTGGCTGGATCACAGTTGAAAGCTACTGGGGTGCAATCCCCGGCTTCAGTCTTGATATGGCAACGGAACAGGCGCAAAATTCAATTCCTATTGCGCGCTATGGAGTTCCATCAGATGTCGCCAAATTGGCAGCGTTCTTATGTTCAGACGACGCTGGCTTCATTACCGCACAGACATTTGTGATCGATGGCGGAACAACAGCACTAATGTCGTTGATTTCTGATTTCAGAAATGAGTCCAAGGCGCGATTCGGCCGGGAATATCTACCAGACCGGCAAAGTACAAAATAAAGATGGCGCAAGCGCATCTTAAACTTCCTCTGTCCGCGATAAGGTCGGCTCCTCAGGAACGCGAGGCGACACTGTCAAAATAGCGTACGAGACCTCGCACATTCCAACACCGTAGGAGGCACTGCAGCAACTCATTGTCGCAGTGCCCCTTATGTTTAGAGGATTAACTAATCGAGCGACTAAGTAAGGTGTGCTTTGGGCGAAGTGCAAGCTGAAGCTCGTGGGTGAATAGAGCGCGACGTTCGCAGCAAGTGATAAATCGTCAACCCGTTCTCGAGGGTAAAAGTCACCAAATTGAACGGGTCGCTCACACTTGATTCAAAGGAGGGATGACTCGAGCCCTCACGTCCGTAATTCGTGACCATGTTTAATTGGACTGAAACTGGGGTCCGTGCGAATCCCCAGAGCAGGGAGCACTTGTGGCCAGCCCTAAACAAGTCGCACTCTTTCAAAAAATCAGCTTGAGGGCGAACTGCAGCTGGCGGCCAGGAGTGGCCACCGGCCTGTCGTGCAAGGATGGCTACTTAGAGGCCTTCTTAGCCTTCGCCCAGCGTTTTTTCTGAGCCGCGGCTATTCTCGC
>Ga0209169_10002881_pt1 | contig 10213 bp, 6 predicted proteins | sample HubBroMetageWRM4_FD_188346 | JGI IMG/M metagenome (GOLD analysis project Ga0209169, IMG submission 188346) | Warmed soil microbial communities from the Hubbard Brook experimental Forest, New Hampshire - Hubbard Brook CCASE Soil Metagenome WRM 4... | ecosystem: Environmental > Terrestrial > Soil...
CGAAACCATCACCATCGATTCAGCCGACCGCCGTGCAGCCTATCTCGCGCAAGGACGTTTCGAAGCCCCTAACTGGACGCGCGACGGCAGCGCGTTTCTATTCAACCGCGACGGCCACATCGAGCGCCTCGCCGTCGGCAGCGACAAGCCGGTCGTCATTGACACGGGTCTCGCGACCCGCTGCAACAACGATCACGGCATTTCCCCCGACGCTACCCAGCTCGCCATCAGCGACAATTCGCAGGGCGACCACGAATCGCAAGTCTATCTCGTGCCCATCGCCGGAGGCACGCCACGTCGCATCACGCAGAAATCTCCATCGTACTGGCATGGCTGGTCGCCCGACGGCAAGACCCTCGCCTTCACTGGCCAGCGCGGCGACAACTTCGACATCTACGCTGTTCCCGCTGCCGGCGGCGAAGAGACTCGCCTTACCACCGCCCCCGGCCTCGACGATGGCCCCGAATATTCACCCGACGGAGCCTACATTTACTTCAACTCCGAGCGCACCGGACACATGCAGATTTGGCGCATGAAGCCCGACGGCTCCGCGCAGGTGCAGGTCACAAGCGACGACAGCAACGACTGGTTCCCGCGTCTTTCGCCCGACGGCCAGTCCATGGTTTTTCTCGCCTATGAAAGCGGCGTTACCGGCCATCCGCCCAACAAGGACGTGGAGCTGCGCCTCTTGTCCCTCAAAGACCATCAGGTCCGCGTCCTCGCCAGACTCTTCGGCGGCCAGGGAACCATCAACGTCCCCAGCTGGTCCCCCGACGGAGCGAAGCTAGCCTTCGTCAGCTACGAGCAACTCCCCGAAGAAAGCCTCAACCCGAAGTAGCCTGAGCCCTGGGTGCCCCACCCTCATCACAGTCTCATCGTGATTAAGGTGGGATTGCTCCATCTATTTATCGCTCTTTATCGCCCTTTATAGATTTCCTCATTCCCTGTCACACCAGCTTCAGCGCATCTTCCGCCCACACCATCGCCTCTGCATAGCACTTCATCAGCGCATTCTGGTTCAGCCCATACGACTCGACCACTTCATCGCAGACGGCCCATTTTCCGCCTTCATGACATTCGAGCCACGCCAGAAGGCTTCGTTCCGGCGTCGCCGCGCCTTCCAGCGCGCGCCGAATCTCCCCGCGCAGCGGCAGCGCCGGCGTCAGTTCGTTCATAGGCACGCGTAGCATTGCCGGAAGCAGACTCAGCAACCCAACCATGTATTGCTCGGTCGCGTCCAGCCCGCACAACCCGGCTGCCACTTCACAAAACCGCCCACGCACAAACGCCATCCGCAGAATTTCCTCAGGCTGATTTCCGTTCAATTCGCTTGTAATCGCCAGCGTCGCAATCCGCCGAAACGCGTCCTCGCCCACCGCCAGCAGCGCCGACTGAATCGAGCTCACCTCCTGCCGCACCGCGCACATCGGCGAGTTCACAAGCCGCAGCAGCCGGTAGGTCAGCGACGCATCCCGCTTCACCAGCCGCGTCAACTTCTTCAGTTCGATCGAGTCGCCGCGCAGCAATTGCAGAATCTCAATGTGCGACAGCCGGTTTGACGGCACCTTGCGGTTCTCCATCAACACCGGCCGGCAAAAGTAGTAGCCTTGAAAGAGCGTGAACCCCTCGTCGCAGGCCCGCTTGTACTCCTCCTGCGTCTCCACTTTCTCCGCCAGCAGCGCCACTGTCGCGCCTTCCAATCTCCGCAGCAGCAGCCGTCGCTCATCCGCGCCGCTCAGCGTCACGTCCACTTTGATGTAGTCAGCGAGCTCAATCAGCGGTTCAAACCGCGGCTCCCAGACAAAGTCATCCAGCGCCAGCCGGAACCCCGCACTCTTCAATCGGCCGCATGCGGCAATCAAATCCGGCGTCGGCTCCAGCGTCTCCAGAATCTCCAGCACCGTCATGCTCGGCGGCAGCACATTCACCAGGTCCTCGGTCAGCGCCTCGCGCGTGCAGTTCACAAACGCCGGCAACCCGCCCGTCAGCCGATCCAGGCCGAACATCACTGTATTGTCCAGCATGGTGCGCGTGGCCAGGTCGCCATCGCCGCGAAACGCCGCCTCCGGCCCGGCCCTGAACAGCAGTTCGTATCCATGCACCCGCGAACGCCGGTCCATGATCGGCTGGCGCGCCACATAGCGCAGTCCGCCGCCTGGCTCCGCCTGCGCAGTCACGGAGTTCTTTCCCCGCAAAACCTGAGTCGCCATGCACACCTTCCCGTACCGCTTATCGGAAACAGTTGCGCGGAGCTTGAAGGTGTGTCTCCCTTTGTGACAACTCGCTCGCCAGCTCGTTTCCGTTATCGCTGCAACAGGTCGATCGGCTGTGTGAAATCGGTCACGCGAAAATGCTTTGCCAGCGTGGGATGCTGGCGCTCCACGGCCTTATACATCTCCCATGCAATCCGCCGATAGCTGAAATGCCCGGCCGGCGCCGAGCGCAGCTCGGAGATATACTGCGCCTCCGCAAAATCCATCTTGAACAGGCTGCGGATGCGCGTAGCCAGCGGCAGCAGGTAAAGCGCGGACTGCGCAGCCTCTGGCGCTTGACTCGCCGCAATCCGCGCACTGGCCGCGAGCGCTCCATCGAGAGCGCCCTTGAATTCGTCCAGAATCCCCGCTTCGGCCAGCAGGTCGACCCCCGGCTCCAAATCGCCGCAATCGGGAATCTCGCACCCATGCAGCGCCGTGAAGCCTTGAATGATTTGTACGCAACGCCGATGGCGATGCATATCGCGGAATCCGCCGATGTCCATCAGGATGTCGAACCGCAACGCTGCTCCTGCGTGAAAGGCGCGCATCGCCTCGTCGTGCCGCCCGCGATGACGCAGACCCAACTCGATGATCTCGTTTACCCGCGCCGCCGGCAGCGCCGCAACCAGGTCGCGGATCTGCCGGTAGCCATGATGCGCCGCCGAATAAAGCAGCGTGGCCGCAAGCTCCACCTCCAGCGATTCCGTGCGCTCCACCAGGTCCACGACCGGCGTCGCCGCAACCGAATAGCCGCCAAGCAGTTCCTCTGCCGCGTGCGCCAGTTCCGCCTGTGTCTCGATCCTGTACTGATTGGCTTCAGCGTATTTCACCAGCGTCGGCGCCGTCCGCACCTCGCGCGTGAAAAGGCCCGCCGCTTCCTCCGCCAGCGTGGGCTCCAGCTTGCCAACAAACGCCGCGGCGGATTGCGCATTTACATTCCACGCCGGCCCTGTCGCCGCCTCGCGCAGTTTCAGTCCCAGGTCGCGCACCTCTGCTGCCGGGTGCGACAACAGCCGCGACACCTGCGTCTCCAGCGTGCGCGCATTCACAATCTGGCCGAGAGAAGTGTTGGTAGCAAGGGGCAGCAGGTACCGCGCCACATCGAACGCCCGCGCCTTCAGCGTCCGGTCATAGGCCTCCGGCTTCAGCGTCTCCGGCCGCGGAATGCGCCTGCGCAGCGCCTCATGAACGGCCGCACTGGTGCGCTGATAAGTTGTGAACAAGTGATTGATCGTCTCGGAGTAAAGCTCCGCCGCGCTCGCGTCTCCTCCGAATTCAGGAAAATACCAGCCCGACTTCAGAAAATTCTGGTACCTCGTCGACCGCTCCTGCCCGTCCCAGCGCGTCTCATCCACCAGCACGATCGCCGCCAGCAGGCTCAGCCGTTCCACTGCGAAAGCGATGTGCGCGAGGTCGGCAATCGAGCGATGCCCATACTGAAAATAAAATGTATTCAGGAACTGCTCTGCCCGCTGGCTGCTGATTTCGTTCAGCGACTCACGCATCGAAAGCGCCGAGCGGGAATACTTGGCCATTGCATACGCCAGAACCTCCGGGTCCGCTCCGTGCACGGCAAATACATCGCTCTGGTTGCGCGCGCCTGGAGGAAGCGTTGGGGGAAGAACGGGGGAGACTATGGTTTCGCTGGACATGGCGGTTGGCTCGCCTCCAGAATACGGCACCGGCCTCCGCGTGCGGGCAACCGCCTGTGGGTTTTTGCGTCTAATCCAGAACAGAATGCAAAAATTCGCTGCAATCGGCGATTAGACCCTGCACACAACCTCAAAGCAGGAGTAGGATTTTTGTGGGAGCACGCCATGCGCGAATTCCTCATCCGAACATCGCACAGTCCGCGGCCCTTACCCTCAGGCCGCTGGCAAATGACGCAGCGATGGAACGATCTGCTGTTCGCTCATTGGCCGGTGCCTGTCTCCGCTCTTGCGCCGTTGCTGCCCGAAGGCCTTGAGCCCGATGAGTTTCAAGGCTCCGCCTGGCTCGGCGTGGTGCCCTTCTGGCTCGACCGCATCAAGGTCCGCGGCCTTCCCGTGCTGCCTGGTTTGCGCAGCTTTCCTGACCTGAATGTCCGCACCTACGTTCGCGACCAGCACACCAATACGCCGGGAATGTATTTCTTCAGCCTGGACGCGACCAACCTTCTCGCCGTTGCCCTCGCACACACACTGTTCCATCTGCCTTACTACTGGGCGGAGATGCATCTCGATCAGCGCTCCGAACGCGAGTTCTCCTTCTATAGCCGCAGGCGTCTCTCCCGCCAGCCGGTGATTTTCAAAGCGCGCTATCGCGGACTCGGCCCCACCCGCAAACTCGCCGAAAGCGGTCCAGGAACCCTGGAACGTTTCCTCATGGAGCGCTCCAGTCTTTTCACGCGCAATCGAGCCGGCCAAACCCAACGCGCCAGCCTGCACCACGTCCCCTCGCCGCTGGAAGAAGCCGAAGCCGAATTCGAGCGAAATGACCTGGCCCGATCCATCGGAATCGAATTGCCTGACATTCAGCCTGTGCTCCACTACTCACGCCGCCTGGCAGTCTATGTGTGGCCCACTGAGCTGGTTCGTCCTGCCCTCGCTGCCCGCCCGGTCACCGTTGCGGCAACGCCCCTGGGATGACGCCGCCCATCCTGGATTGCGCGACGCTCCCGCTGACTTGCTCCCGCTGACTTGCTCCGGCGTCCAGACGCACTAATCGCAGCGCACTCTTCCCGGTTCGAATCAGATCCAGGTTCAAACCCACCCTCGCCCACTACCAAAGTGGTAAGCGCAGCCTACCAATCGGCCATTGGCTTCTATCCCGGCGATCCAGCATGATGGTCCGAGTTATCCTTCGTTTGATGGACTGAGGCGTAACTCACCGCGGAAAACATCGTGCAGTCTTTCGGTGAGATGGGGTCCAGGGTGAGGAATACGCGATCGCGGCGCGCCGGCGCTGCGTGGCGGGCATTCCGCGCATCGGAATGCATTGCAGGCCATCCCCGTTCCAACACCCATTTCCCAATTCACCAAAATTTTCTGCATCTTTGCGCAACTTCCCATGGGAGGCTGGGTTCGTGCGTTCAGAAGGTCTGGTAGATTTCGCTGCCCTGCCCACTCAGAGGGCCTGCTGTACCGGACCTGCATACAAGGTCTCCGGCGATCGCTTCCCAGCAAGCGCGCACGGAACCTCTATTCCTGAACCCATCGCTGCTGCACGCGTGGGCGATGCCGGTTTGCGCTACTCCAATCTTCGATTTGCAGCCTCGGCTGCCTGCCTTGCAGTAAGTCGCAATGACGCGAGATTTTGTGCGTAATAGCGGTTCTCCAGTTGCTGTGAAGGGAAAGCGAGACTGTTGAGTGGCTTTTTCCCCAAGAAAAAGCCACCCTTCGCAACTCTAGAGACTCCACGTGAACTGGAGAACCGCTCTAAGACACCTTCCAGGACAAGAACAGAAAAGGATGTGACTGAAATGGACTTGAGGACGCAAAACAAATTGTTCCCAGCGACACTTGTAGCCCTGATGGCGACCGCGCTTATGGTTGCGGGCTGCAGCAGCACAAATTCAACTCCCCTCACCACCACGTCGGCGGAAACCGGACCTTCGTTCGTCATCGGCACCGACGCTCCCGTGGCCAGCGTAGTTTCCTTCAGCGTGCCCATCCAAAGCGCCACCGCCTCTGACAACAACGGCAACAGCGTTTCGCTGGTCAGCGGCACTCCCACGGTGGATTTTGCCCGCTTCAACGGCTTGCAGACGCTGCTCGACATGAACGATGTAGCGGCGGGTACCTACAGCAACGTGTCGATCACCCTTGGCGCCGCCACCATTGGTTATCTCAACGTGCAATCCGGCAGCGCGCCAACCATTGAAACCATGGCCGGCACTTACCCCAACGGCGCAAGCACCTATACCTACACCACCACCCTGACCAACCCGCTGGTCGTTGCGCAGGGCGGTTCTCCCGCCGGACTGCATCTCGACTTCGATCTGCGCAAATCCATCGCCGTCGATTCTACCGGCGCAATCACCGGCGCCGTCACTCCCACCTTCAACGTCAACGGCGTCGGCGTCGGCGATTCCGGTGCATACATCGACTGCTTCGACGCAGCTATCGTCAGCGTGAACCCGACGGCAAGCTCCTTCGTCATCCAGGGCCCGCATGGCAGAAACTTCACCGTCAACGTGACCGGGCAGACCGAGTGGGAAAACAACGAGAGCATCAGCGATTTGACCACCAGCACCATCATTACGCTCTCCGGAACCCTCGACCGGGCAGACATGACCATCGATGCGGACGACGTGGCAATCCTCTCGCAGCAAGGCTTCTACGCCGGTGGCCAGATCACCTACGTCCAGCCGCCTTCGGGCACCGCGACCAGCTTTGACCTTTATGTGCGCGGCCTGCTGCCCACCACCACCGGACTGTCGCTCGGCCAGATCGCGACCGTCGACCTCAGCGGCAGCGAGAAGTACTTCATTTACTGGTGGCATAATCCGCTCACCCAGTTCCTCTTCAACCAGGATCAGTTATTGCCCGGCCAGCACGTCTCCGTGGGAGGTCCCGCAACTGGCGCGGCCGATGCCACGGACGTGACCGTCAAGCGCGTCGTCCTGCGCGACTGGGGCTTCAACGGCACTGTCGTTGCCAACAGCGCGAATACCTCCAACGATACATTCCAGATGCAGGTCAACGGATTCGCCGGATTGCTGATTCCGCAAACCGTGACCGTCTACATTGCGCCCCGTACCGGCTGGCGTTTCGGCTGGACCGGGATGGGCGATGTAACCGCCGGCGCCAACGTCCGCGTGGTCGGATTGCTGCTCAAGAGTCCGGTGGACGGCAGCACCGTCCTGCTGGCGCACTATGTCGACGATATGAACTGATTCGACGGCAACCCAGAGATGTAACCCAAGGCCCAACTCACACCGGCGCTGCCACCCAGCAGCGCCGGCCTTTTTTTGCCTGGTTGCCCCTGAAGGGAGCCTGCCGTCCGAATCGGATTCCTTGAACACATGTTCAGAACTGCCACACCAGCCCGCTCGTGACGTGCCCGAAGTTGATCGGAAGGCCGGGAATCCGGAAAGGTGTCAGCGTCACGGGCTTATCCAGCGCGAAGTAGGAGTACTGATAGCCCCCGCTCACGCGAAAAGCAAACCGCCGCGTGATCCGCGTATCCAGTCCCCCGCCGGCCAGCGAGACAAACGAGGCCGTCTGGCCCAGCGCGCCCGTATTCTCCGCCCAGGTCTTGTTCGCGCCGCCGGTTCCCACCAATCCATCCACAAAGACTGATTCTCTGTGCAGGCGCCACGTGTATTGTCCGCCTCCCATGATGAAATACGGATGCTGCGGTGCGCCCAGGTTGGTTCCGAAATAGGCGGTCGTGTCTATCTTGAAGCGCAGGTTATGCCACGCCGGAAACGCAATCGAGCCGTCGAATCCATTCAAAGCATGGTGCGACCCGGTCACGCCATTCAGCGAGTTTGAAAGGTAGGAATAGCCGCCATAAATCTGGTAGCGAGGCGCGGCCTCTTTCTGGGCCAGAAGCACCGGCGAAAGACACAGCAGCGCGATCAGGGGAAAAAAACGAAATGGCATTCAACGCCTCACGGAAGGTGGTCTCTCCATCTTAGCTGGTAGCATTGGATGCTGAAAATCAGCAGGCTGCCAACCGGCAGTCTCCGATGAGCGGCCACTCCCGGCGCGGCGAAGGCCTCGCTATCGAGTTCGCGAGTTCCGCGCCTCTATAATGAGGGACGGACAGGCGCGGGGCCGATGCGCCGAACAAGGAAAACGAAAATCATGGCGAATCTTGAAGGACGCATTGCGCTCGTCACCGGAGCCTCCCAGGGCATAGGCCGCGCGTGCGCGCTCGAACTCGCGCGCGCCGGAGCCACAGTCGCCGTGGCGGCCAGAAACGAAGCCAAGCTGGCCGAAGTTGTCGCCGAGATTCAAGCCTCTGGTGGCAACGCTGCAGCATTCGCCCTCGATATAGCCAGCGAAGAATCCATCAAGGCCTGCGCGAAAGCAGTGCTCGAAAAATTCAGCAAGGTCGAGATCCTGGTCAACAACGCCGGCATCACTCGCGACGGCCTGATGATGGCCATGAAGCGCGCCGACTGGGACGACGTACTCGGCACCAATCTCACCGGCGCATTTCTGCTCACCCAGGCTGTTCTCCGTCCCATGCTGAAAAATCGCTGGGGCCGAATCATCAACATCTCAAGCGTCGTCGGCCGCACCGGCCAGGGCGGCCAGGTAAACTACGCCGCCTCGAAAGCCGGCCTCATCGGTCTCACCCGCTCACTGGCCCGCGAAGTGGCCTCGCGCGGCATCACCGTCAACGCCGTTGCTCCCGGCTATATTGAAACTGCCATGACCGCGGTTCTCGACGAAAAACAGCGCACGGCGATGATGGCGACAATCCCTCTCGGCCGTGCCGGCACCGACGCCGAGATCGCGCAATCGGTGGCGTTCCTCGCTTCCGAAGGCGCCGGCTACATTACCGGCCATGTCCTCGACGTGAACGGCGGAATGTTTATTGGTTGAGCCGTGGGGAAAAATGAATTCTCAGTTTTTCCGTCCGCACCGTAATAACCCCTTCCATTTCAGCCATTCGTTTTGTTGAAGAGGGAAATCCTCGCAGGCAGAACTTTTTCCGCAACATGCATCTCAATCCAGTGTTCCATCGATATAACCAAATGAACGCGGGAACTGAGGAGAATCAATCTCCCAGCATCCCGGCCGAAGGAGAAGACACCATGAGATTCCGCTCCACACTTCGCAAGCTGCTTTTTGCCGCCACCATTGCGGCGCCTCTGCTCACTCTGTCTGCACCGCAGGCCCACGCCGGCGTTTTTGTCTCTGTCAACTTTGCACCGCCCGCGCTGCCCGTCTATGTGCAACCACCGCTGCCCGCCCCCGGCTACATGTGGACCCCCGGCTACTGGGCCTATGGCGACGCCGGCTATTACTGGGTTCCCGGCGTCTGGGTGCAGCCGCCCACGGTCGGCCTTCTCTGGACCCCTGGCTACTGGGGTTATACCGGCGGATTCTACGGATGGCACGCCGGCTACTGGGGTCCGCATATCGGCTTCTATGGCGGCGTCAACTACGGCTTCGGCTACGGCGGCGTCGGCTTCTTCGGCGGTGAGTGGCGCGGCGGAGTCTTCGCCTACAATGGCGCGGTCGCCAACTTCGGCGGCGTCCACGTAACGAACGTCTATGTGGATCGCACCGTCATTGAGCGCAACACCATCGTCAACGTGAACCACACCAGCTTCAACGGCCCCGGCGGCATCGTTCGCCAGCCCAGCGCGGAAGAAGCCCGCTTCGGCGGCGAACACCACTTCGAGCCCACCGCCAACCAGGTGCAGCATCAGAGCTTCGCTGCCCAGGACCGCGGCCAGCTCGCCTCAGTCAACGGCGGACGCCCCACAACCATGGCCAGCGCCAACGTCAACGCCTATCACCAGGTTGCCCAGCGCAACGCCGCTGCGCATCCCATCTCCGCCGCCGATCGTTCCAGCGGACATGCTTACCACCCCAACGCCCGCGAGGCGAATCAGGATCAGCGCATCGCCAACGGCCTGCGCAGCGGCCAGATGACCTCCGGCGAAGCCGCCAAGGCTGAGCGCACCCAGTCCAACATCGACCAGCAGGTGCATAACGACCGCGAAGCCAACGGCGGCAAGCTGACCGGCCAGGAAAAGCAGCAGATCAACGGCGAGCAGAACGCCGCCAGCCGTCAGATCTACAACGAGAAGCACAACGGCAACACCATCACCCCGAACAAAGTCGACGACCGCGAAGCCAACCAGCAGCAGCGCACCGCCAACGGCCTGCGCAGCGGCCAGATGACCTCCGGCGAAGCCGCGCGCACTAACCGCAACCAGGCCGGCGTGGCCCAGCAGGTGCACAACGACCGCACCGCCAACGGTGGCGCATTGACCAAGGGACAGAAGGCGC
>Ga0209169_10002884_pt1 | contig 10209 bp, 5 predicted proteins | sample HubBroMetageWRM4_FD_188346 | JGI IMG/M metagenome (GOLD analysis project Ga0209169, IMG submission 188346) | Warmed soil microbial communities from the Hubbard Brook experimental Forest, New Hampshire - Hubbard Brook CCASE Soil Metagenome WRM 4... | ecosystem: Environmental > Terrestrial > Soil...
ACGGGCCGGGAGTGTGAAATTGTTTGATGCCGATCAGAATCGGCGGCACCCAGGAAAGCACCACGCCGAGATACGGAATCAGATTCAGCAGGCCGGAAAGCAAGCCGAGCAGGAAGGGAAAATCCAGGCCCATGCCCCAGAAGAAAAGCCAACTGAAGACGACCAGAATCAGGCCGACGAGCGCGGTGCCGACCACGTAGCTGCGTAGCACCATCGTGACGTCCGCCAGAGTTTCTTTTACTTCGGTGCGGCGCGTGGCGGGAAATAGCTGCATGGTGGCGTGCCAGACCTGGCGTTTGGCGGCGAGCATGAAGAAAAGCAGGAAGGGCACGAAGGTCGCGGCGACAACTACTTCGTACAAGGAACTCAAGCGCGAGAGCAGCGCGGCTCGCACGGGATGCGAGTCGGCGACCGAGACGACGTGTTCGCCCGGAGTGCTGCCGGGCTCGATTTCCGAAACGTGTTCTTCGAAGTTCGCGAGCTTTTGTTCGATGACGCTGGCGACTTGATGCAGCGGCTTGCGGTACAGGGGCCAGTCGCGGCCGAACTGGTCGACGCGCTCGATCATGCTCCAGGCTACAACCAGCACGGCCGCGATGGTGAACAGAACCACGATGAGCGAGCCGAGAGCGCGCGGAACATGCCAATCTTCCAGCCAGTTGACGACCGGGTCGAGGAAATAGGCGAGCAACACCGCTACCAGAAGCGTGACCAGAATCGAAGAAGCCCAGTAACAAAAAGCGATTACGATTCCGGCGGCGATGATCTTTCCACTGGCGGAGCTGGGCGCGACGATTTTTTCTTCCTCTAGAGGCATGGCGGTACGATAACACAGCCAGAGCCGCGCAAATAACGCTGTGCCTGCGCGTACACTGGCCATCCGGACGGGCGCGGCGGTGGTGATGCTTTCGCCGATGGATTCGCTCGCGGCGGGACTCCTCTGGCGGCGCAATGATAGAATCGCGTGCCGGATTTTTCGGTGCGTGCTACTAATTCTAATGACCAAACAACTTTTCGGAACCGATGGCATTCGCGGCGTGCCCGGAGAAGTTCCGCTGGACGATGCGACGCTGGATCGCGTGGGCCTGGCGCTGGGCGAGTATGTGAGCTCGCACGGGCGTGCGACCGATGCGCGGGCGCGCGTGCTGATCGGGCGGGACACGCGCGAATCGGGGCCGCATATCGCCGATCGCATCGCGCGCGGTTTAGCCGCGGCGGGCGTGGAAGCCATTTCAGCGGGAGTGTTGACGACTCCGGGAGTAGCCTGGCTGGTGCAGCACGAGGAATTCGCGGCGGGCGTCGTGATTTCCGCTTCGCACAATCCTTATCACGATAACGGAGTGAAGCTGATTTCTTCGACGGGGAGGAAATTTCCCGACGCGGTGGAAGCCGAGCTGGAGCGATTCATTTTGGCCTCGAGCGAATCGCCGGAATCGCGCGGCGAAATGCAACTGCACGACAACGAGAAGATTGACGACGATTATCTGGATGGGCTGCGCGCCGCGGTGCTGCCGGGCGCGAATTTCGCGGGAATGAAAATCGTGATGGACTGCGCCAACGGCGCCTCCAGCAAGCTTGGGCCGCGATTATTCCGCTCGCTGGGCGCGCACGTAATCGCGATTAACGATAGCCCGAACGGTCGGAACATTAATGCGGACTGCGGGTCGCTGCATCCGGAGGCGATGCAAAAGCGCGCGGCGCAATCGGGCGCATCCCTGGGCGTGGCGTTTGACGGCGATGCCGACCGTGCGATTTTCGCGAGCGGTTCGGGCCGGCTGGTGGATGGCGACGGGGTGCTGCTGGTGGCGGGGCGTTACATGAAATCCGCGGGGACACTGAAGGGTGATGTGATCGTCGGGACGACGATGGCGAATTTGGGTTTGGAACGCGCGTTGGAAAAATCCGGGTTGAAGCTGACGCGGACGGCCGTGGGCGATCGTTATGTGCTGGAAGAAATGCTGCACGTCGGAGCGAACCTGGGAGGCGAGCAGTCCGGGCACATCTTGTTTTTGGACGACGCTACGACCGGGGATGGGATGCTGACGGCGGTGAAATTGGCTTCGATCATCGCGCTGAGCTCCCCGCTGGATGATTTGATTGCCGATCTGAAAATTTTTCCGCAGAAGATCGTGAATGTGCGGGTGCGGTCGAAACCGCCGCTGGAATCTCTGCCGGCAGTGGCGCGCGGTTTGGCGGAAGCCGAGAAGGCGCTCGGGAAATCGGGGCGGGTGGTGCTGCGTTATTCCGGGACCGAGCCGCTGGCGCGGGTGATGGTTGAGGCAGAACAGCAAGAGGATGTGAAGCGCTGGACCGAGAGGCTGGCGGAGGCGCTGCGCGAGGCGATTGGGGCGTAGGCATGGTTTGGATTCGTAATAGTTCTTAGCTGCGCGACTTCTCGATTGCTTCAATTCATTGCTTCGTGTATCACTCGTCACCGCAAGACCGCTTTTGGCGCTTTCCTGAAGGCCATCATGAACCAATGGCGAAACTTATTACCAGATAGATGAACCTTCCGGGAACTATTTTGTGTCTGGCGACATTCTAAGTGGTGAGGGGCGCGGGGCCGGAGCGCCGAAGCCTTTGTAGCGGGTCCCCCAAAGCAGGACCACCATCGGTGGGTGGCGTCGAGCAGGTGGCGCACCGTACTGCGCCGCTAGGCAGGCAACGGCAAAGCGAACGCAACTGCTGCCCGGTCGCTGCAAATTCAAAGGCAGAGGCAAGGGCGCCCAGCTAAAGCAGGCCACTACAACGGCTAAGTCAACGTCTAAACCCGGAACTGGAAGCGGTGCGGCGTGTTTTTTATGAATAGCGACGACCAGCTCATATTGGAGTTTCAGCAGGGGGCGCGAGAGGCGTTCGTCGAGCTGTTCGAGCGCTATCGCGAGCCTATCTACGGGTTTTTTCGGCGGAGGCTGGATCATCCGGCGCGGGCGGAGGAATTGGCGCAGGAATGTTTTCTGGCGCTTTTGCAGAACGTGCAGCGCTATGAGCCGCGGGCTAGTTTTCGCAGTTATTTGTACGGGATTGCGATTCATCTGGTGGCGGCCGAACGGCGCAAGGCAGGGCGCGAAGTGGTCGAGAACGAGAAACTAGAGAGCCGCGCGGCGGAAGGAAACGCGGCGGAGAATAGCGATGCGGGAATCTGGGTGCGCAAGGCTTTGGCACATCTGGAGCAGAGCGAGCGCGAGATTTTGATGTTGCGCGAGTACGAGCAACTCAGTTACGGGGAAATTGCGGCGGTGCTACGCATTCCGGTGAATACGGTGCGCTCGCGTTTATTCCGGGCGCGCGCGGCGCTGAAAAATCAATTGATGCCGGTGGAGAATTAGGACCGAGGAATTTTATGGAACGACTTGCACAACACGCATTTGATGCCGGCGAGGTGATGGCTTACCTGGACGGCGAACTGGAAGCGCGGCGAGCGGCGGAGCTAGCTGCGCATTTGGTGAGTTGCAGCCAGTGCCAGGAAGTCGCGCAGGGATTTCGCGGGCTTTCGGAGCGGATGCTGAGTTTTGAAGTGGAGCATCCTTCGGCAGGGATGAACGCAGCGGTGCTCGCTGCGCTGGATTCTATAAAATCTTCCAGTGCGCCGCGCGCAAACCCCGCTGCAGATCGCCAAGGCGGCAAGTGGCGCAAATTCGTTTTTAATCCGCGCGCTTGGGCCATGGCGGGTGCAGCAGTTGTGGTAACGCTGGTGGTCATCGGCGTACTGGGAAGAAGCGGATTGCCCGCGCCAAACAAGCTGCTTGCGTTGCGCGAGGCGCCCGGCGGCTACAAACACTGGTTGAGCAAGGACGAGCCTGCTGCCCCGCGAGGTGGCCCGGAGGTCTTTCAGACTTCCAGCGAAACCGGCGCAGCGGGCGCGGCCCTAGAGGAGGCAGTGCCCGAGCCTGCACCGCCTGCGCCTAGCGACGAATTGAAGGCACCGGAAAATGTTGGGCCGATGATTGTGCAGACGGCTTCGCTGACGATTTTGGCGATGAACTACGACGAGGCCAGCGCGGCCATCGAAAAACTGGCCGCGGGGCATGGCGGGTACGTCGAGAAGCTGGACGCCAAGGCGCAGACGGGGAATGCTCGGGAACTTACGGCGTCGCTGCGCATTCCAACCAGCCAGCTCGATGGGTTTCTGGCCGATGTGCGCAAGCTGGGACACGTCGAAGAGGAAACTCGGTCCAACGAGGAAGTGAGCGACCAGTACGTGGACCTGCAGGCGAGGCTGAAGAGCGCTCGGGCCACCGAGCAGCGGCTGATCGAGCTGCTGGGGACGCGCACGGGGCGGCTCCAGGATGTGCTGGAGGCCGAACGCGAGCTGGCGCGCATCCGCGGAGAGATCGAGAGCATGCAGGGGCAGAGCGCATTGCTGGTGCACCGGGTGAACTACGCGACGGTGCAGGTGGATTTGAACGAAGAGTACCGGCAGGTTTTGGGATCGGGGACGATTTCGACTGGTACGAAAATACGGAACGCGCTGGTCGAGGGGTTTACTCGCCTGGAGGACGGCGCGGTTGCGCTGGTGGTTTTTCTGTTTGCGGTGGGGCCATCGCTGGTGTTCTGGCTAGCGATTTTGCTCCTACCCGGGTGGTTCCTCTGGAAGCGATATAGAGTTCGCGCTCGAGGTCAGGCTTGATTTTCTTCCAAAGAACATAGAAAAATGGCGGCATGCTTTCAGAAAGTGGAGGTTCATACCGCAATACCATAGGCTAATTCCGTTCTGCGGTAGCTAAACCCTGTGGGTACAGCGCGGGGTGCCCGGCCGGGAATAGACAATAAGCTGGCATCCGGCGTGCAATCTGTACTGTGGCTGTCTCTTATCCCGGGGTGGGCCGGTTTCGCCGCGCTGGAACCGGAACTAGGGGTAGAGCATAAAGGGGGCCCGACGGGGCCCCCTAATTTTTTGTGTTGGCAGCTTGGACGCTGGTTGCCGGCAAGTGGATTGCCCCGGTTTTTCACCTGTGATGTAATGCCCTCAGTTTTCGCGCACCCTCTCAAATATGGAATCAGGCGCCGCGCTGTTCATCCTGATCGCCGCCCTTCTCCTCGTTGGTGTGCCTGCGCTGGCTATCGCTGCGTACGTGCGGGTCGATGCGCTGAAACGTGCGACCCAGGCGGAAGCGGCGCAGTTGATCCGGCGGATTTATGCGCTGGAGCAGCAGATGAGGCAGCTCGAGAAAGGGCTGTCGGCGCTGCCTGCGCCGGCGGCCGCGGCTCCGCCGCGGGAAACTGCTGAGACGCCTGCCGTTGTTGCCCATCCGCCTACGCCGGCAGCGCTTCCCCCCTCTCTACCTTTACCTTTGCAGCCTGCGCGGCAATCTGCGCAGGTCCGTGAACACGCGCCCCCACCTTCACCGCCCTTGTCCATTCCCGCCGCAACCGGGCATGGTAGCGACGGGAACTTCGAGGCGGTCGTCGCGGGACGGTGGTTGAACTACGTGGGAATTCTGGCGCTGCTGTTTGCCGTGACATTCTTCTTGAAGTACGCGTTCGACAATAATTGGGTGGGGCCGCGCGGGAGAGTCGGGATCGGTCTGCTGGCGGGCAGCGCGCTGTATCCCTGGAGCCACCATCTGCTGGCGCGCGGGTACAAATACTTTTCGGAAGGAATCGCGGGGCTGGGCGCAGCGGTCCTGTATTTGTCGCTGTGGGCGGGCTGGCATTACTACCACATTTTTCCGCAGTCCCTAGCGTTCGCGGCGATGATTCTGGTGACGGCGGTGACGCTGGTGGTGGCGGTGGGGCGCAACTCCGAGCGGATTGCGTTTCTGGCGCTGGTGGGCGGATTGATTACGCCCATACTGGTGAGCACGGGCGAGAATCACGAAGTGGCGCTGTTCGCGTATTTGACGATTCTGGGCGCGGGAGTGCTGGGCATTGGCTGGGTGCGCGACTGGAAATCGCTGCCTCCGGCGCAATTTCTGGCGACGCTGGTTTATTTCTGGGCATGGTACAGCGATTTTTACAGCGCGGATCAGCTGCTCGCAACCGTGTTGTTCGCGACGGTATTCTTCGTGCTGTTCGCGGCGCTGCCTTTGGTGCGCAGCTGGCGCGGCGGCGAGCTTTCCGGGCTTGAGGCCGGCATCGTGCTGGTGAATTCGCTGGCTTACCTGGTGGCGCTGCGCGAGATGCTGTGGCCGGATGATCGCTGGGCATTGACGGTGGCGGTGCTGGCGCTGGCCGCAGCTCATCTGGCGGCGGAGCGGATGCTGCCGGAAAAACGTGGAACGGAAATGCGCTTGGCGCGGATTTTGTACGCGGGGCTGGCGTTGATTTTTGCGACGCTGGCGATTCCGATCCGTCTGGACGGGAGATGGATCACGATTGCGTGGGCGGTCGAGGGCGCGGTGCTGGTCTGGGGCGGGCTGCGGGCGCGGTTCGCGGCGATGCGCTGGGCGGGCTTGGCGCTGTTTGCGATTGTGGCGGGCCGACTGGCGCTGTTTGCGATTCCGGCTGATGCTTTCTTGCTGAATGCGCGGTTTGCGACGTTTGCGATTTGCGTCGCTTCGATGGCGCTCGGCTGCTATTTTGCGGCTGCAAGCGATCGGGAGCTGGACGAGCAGGAAAGCGTGGCGTTTGTGATCGCGGCCATTGCGGCGAATATTTTGGCTGTGGCGGCGCTGTCGCTGGAAGTCTGGGACGCATTTGGGCGCATGCATTCGCTCGGAATCGATCGCGGGCACGCGCAGGAGCTGGCGCTTTCGATGTTGTGGCTGGTGTGGGCGCTGGGACTGCTGGGCGCGGGATTGTGGAAGAATTCGCAGACGATGCGCTGGCAGGCTTTGGTGCTGCTGGGCGTGGTGATTGTGAAGGTTTTTCTCTTTGATCTTTCGTTCCTGGAGAAATTTTACCGGATTGTTTCCTTCTTGCTGCTGGGCCTGGCGCTGATGTTGATTTCGTTCTACTACCAGCGGCAATTATCGGGGCGGAAGGAGGAGAGGAAAGCGTGAGCGCGCAATTGCGTTCGCCTGGGCGCATGCGGCGCGGCGCGTTGGTGGCTAGCCTGATGGGCGCGGCGCTGCTGGCGGCATTTGCGGCGTTGGCGGATGCGCCGCTGCCTGCGGCGTGGAAGCATTGGCGTTATTCGCGGGCGATTGAGCTGCCGCCGCCCGATGCGATGAGCAGCGCGACGACGGGCAGGGGACGGCTTGCGGGCGTGGTCCTGCCTGCTGATTTCTACACCCATACCAATACGCGCCTGGCCGACCTGCGCGTGATTGACGACCGTGGCGCAGAAGTCCCCTACGTGATTTCCCAGCGCCCCAGAAGCTTTCGATCTTCCACCTTGCCGAGCACCTTGCGCGAAAACAGTTTCAGCGCGGGAGCTTTTACGCAACTGGTGCTGGATGCGGGAGCGCACGCGCCATTTCACAACTCGGTCCAGATCGAAACCGGCGAGGCGGATTTCATCGAATGGGTCCAGGTGGAGGCGAGCGACGACGGGCACGTGTGGAGAATGGTGCAGGAGCGCGCGCCGATTTTCCGCTTCCGCAAGGATGCGCACGAAGGCACCCAGCTGGTGCGCTACTCGGAGAATAACGCGCCGTATTTGCGCGTGCGCATCCTGGACGGCGCGAGGAAATTTCCAGTGACCGGCGCGGATATATTGCAGCAAACCAGTGAGCCGGCCGAGCGCGTTGCCTTGCAACTGGGGCTGATCGCTGATGCGAAGCAGCCCGCGGGGCGAAGCGCATGGAGCGCGGAACTGGGCGACGTTGCGCCGCTCGTGACGGAGGTGCGATTCGACGTGAGCGCGCCGGCCGAATTCATTCGCTCCGTGGATATATCGTCGAGCGTCGATCGCAAGGATTGGGACCCTCTCCAGTCTGCGGAAATTTATCGTTACGCGCGGGGTGACGCGCAGCAGGAACAGTTGGCCGTTGCGATTGATACGAGTCGGGGACGATCGCGCAGCCTGCGCGTGGAAATTGTGAATGGGAATGACGCGCCGCTCAGGTTAGCTGCCCCGCAGCTGTACATCACGCCGCAACGCATCGCGTTCGAGGAGCAGGCGGGGAGGGGCTACCGATTGATTTATGGGCAAGAACGCGCGGAGGGCGCGGAATACGATTTAGTGCGGCGCCTCAGCGCCGCGCAGTTGGCATCGGTGGTGGCGGGACAATTGGGGCCCGAAGAAGTGAACACGGATTGGGCGGATCCGCGGCCCTGGACGGAGACACATGACAGTTTTCTTTGGCTGGTGCTGCTCGCGGCGGTGATGTTGCTCTGGTATGCGGCGGTGCGCTCGTTGCGCAAGTCGGCGGCGCCTGAGGCATAACTCTGGGCGGCGGCGGAAAAAAAGGGGCGGGTCCCAGACCCGCCCCTTAAAAAGCTTCCTTGGTTTTAACTTCCCGAAAAAACGAACGATGGGCTGCCGTGTTTAGCTGCACCCGGAGGTGCCGCCGCAGTTCGAGCATTTGTAGCAGCTGCCGTTGGGGGTCATTAACATGCCGCATTCCGAGCAGGACGGCGCGTCGTCCAGGGTGGCGCGCTGACGCGTGGAGGCATCCGGGTTGGCATGCTTTGCGGCGGCTGGAGCGACCGCGTGGGCCATTGCCGCAGCGGTGCTCGCGGGAGCTTCGGCGTCGCTGGTTGCGTCGATGTCGAGGTAATCGGGCGAGATGAATTTCGCGCCTAGCCAGCGGCCGATGTAATCCACTACCGATTTTGCGTAGCGGATGTTGGGATTGCCGGTGTAGCCCGAAGGCTCGAAACGCGAGTTGACGAATTTATCCACCAGAGCGCGGAGCGGCACGCCGTATTGCAGCGCGATTGAGACCGACAGAGCGAAAGCGTCCATGATGCCGGAAAGCGTGGAACCTTCCTTGGCCATCTTGATGAAGATTTCGCCGGGGGCGCCGTCTTCATATTTGCCGACGGTGAGGTAGCCTTCGTGGCCGCCGATGGAAAATTTGTGAGTGATGGAACTGCGCTCGTTGGGAAGCTTGCGGCGGCTTGCGCCGCGCGCGAAAAGCTCTTCCTGTTGGGGCGCCGAGGCAACCGGTGGGGCGATGGCTTCTGCAACCGGCACCGCCACCGCGGCCGGCTTTTCGTCTTCCTTCTTGCTGGCGGCGGAAAGCGGCTGCGAGCGTTTGGAATTGTCGCGGTAGATGGCCACGGCTTTCAGGCCATATTTCCACGATTCCATGTAAGCCTGCATGATGTCTTCGACGGTGGACTCTTCCGGCATGTTGATCGTCTTGCTGATGGCGCCGGAGAGGAAGGGCTGGGCCGCCGCCATCATGCGGAGATGTCCGCGCCAGGCGATGGAACGTCCGCCGCCCATGGGAGAAAGCGAGCAATCGAAAACGGCAAGATGCTCGTCTTTCAGGCCGGGAGCGCCTTCGATTTTCGCGTTGGCGTCAATGTAGTCTACGATTTGGGCAACTTGTTCGGTGTCATAGCCGAGATTCATCAAGGCCTGCGGGACGGTGTTGTTGACGATCTTGATGACGCCGCCGCCGACCAGCCTCTTCTGCTTCACCAGCGCGAGATCGGGTTCGATGCCGGTGGTGTCGCAATCCATCATGAAACCGATGGTGCCGGTAGGAGCGAGCACGGAAACCTGCGAATTCTTGTAGCCGAATTTTTCGCCGAGCTCGAGCGCATCGTCCCAGGCTTTGCGTGCGGCGCGCAGCAGGGAAGGCTGCACGTGTTCTTCTTTAATCGGGCGCAGGGAATCGCGGTGCATGCGAATGACGTCAATCATGGCTTCGCGATTGCGCGGGTAGCCACCGAAGGGACCCATGCGTTCGGCGATGCGCGCTGACTGTGCGTAGGATTCGCCGGTCATGAGCGCCGTGATGGCACCACAGAAATCGCGGCCGCCGTCGGAATCGTAAGGAAGCGCCAGGGACATGAGCAAGGCGCCGAGGTTGGCGTAGCCGATGCCCAGTGGACGGTAGTCATGCGAATTGCGTGCGATCTTTTCGGTGGGATAGCTGGCATTGTCCACCAGTATTTCCTGCGCGGTGATGGTGACGTCCACGGAGTGGCTGAACGAGTCGGCATCGAACTGGCCGTTGGGTCCCAGGTACTTCATCAGGTTGAGCGAAGCCAGGTTGCAAGCCGTGTCGTCCAGGAACATGTACTCCGAGCACGGATTGGAGGCGTAGATGCGGTCGGTGGCTTTGCAAGTGTGCCAGCGGTTCACGGTGGTGTCGTACTGCATGCCGGGATCGCCGCAGCGCCAGGCGGAATCCGCCATTTCGCGCA
>Ga0209169_10002885_pt1 | contig 10207 bp, 7 predicted proteins | sample HubBroMetageWRM4_FD_188346 | JGI IMG/M metagenome (GOLD analysis project Ga0209169, IMG submission 188346) | Warmed soil microbial communities from the Hubbard Brook experimental Forest, New Hampshire - Hubbard Brook CCASE Soil Metagenome WRM 4... | ecosystem: Environmental > Terrestrial > Soil...
GCGCCGGTCGCCCAGAGCGCGATCGAACGCCTCGCCCAGGCTGATCCCAACATCTTCGACAGTATGGTGCTGATCCACGTCGAGGTCGCCCAGTGCAGCAAGTTTCAAATCAAATCCACCATGACGCGTAAACAGTTCCAGCATGTGATCAAGAAAACGGATTCCCGTAGAAACCTCATACTTCCCACGTCCTTCTATGGTGAGCGCAATCCGAATTTCCGTTTCGGCCGTTTTGCGATGAAGTTTTGCTTTCCTCATGCACGCACCTCATTTCGCAATCCGAGCTGCTCAGCAACCAAACGCAGGGAGGCAATGAGAGTGCGCGTATGTTCATCTGTTCCCACGGTCAGTCGAACGCACCCTTCGCATCCCGGATCGTAATTCCGATCACGCACCAGAATTCCACGATCGCGCAGGGCGCGAACAAACTCCGCGTGGGCAGAACCAATGCGTACAAGCACGAAGTTGGCGTGGCTCGGCCAGTAATGTAACCCGAGAGCGCCAAGTTCCTGCTGCAACTTCTCGCGACTACCGACTACCTGCACCACATAGCGACCGATGTATTCCTGATCCTGAAGAGCTTCGGGCAGAACTGCCAGCGCAACCGCATTCACGCTATACGGAGACGCAACCCGGCGAATCATCGCCATCTGCTGCGGCTCTCCAGTAAGAATGCCAATGCGCAAACCAGCGAGCCCATACGCCTTGGAGAAAGTTCGTGCTACAAAAAGGTTCTCGATTGCTCGGGTATGGTCGATAAGCGTCTTTCCATGAAATTCAAAGTACGCCTCATCCACAAGCACAGCAGCATGCGGCGCCGCTTGCGCAAGCTGAAGCAGGACATCACCTGCAACCGCCGCTCCAGTCGGATTGTTAGGATTCGCCACCGCGATGAGTCGAGTGCGTGGGCTGAGTTGACCCAGCAGATCCCTTTCCGGAAAGGTGAAGTTTTCGCGAGCCCGTACCTCGACAACGCGTGCGCCTTCAGCCTGAGCAAAAATCGCATACATGGCGAAAGTCGGCACAACGATGAGCGCTTCATCGCCGGGATTTAAATAGGTTGAGCACAGCAAATGAATCGCTTCATCGACCCCGTTTGTCAGCAGAACTTGCGCCGGATCAAGCCCCAGAAAAGATGCGACCTCTTTTTCAACCGGCTCGCGCTCAGGATAACGCGCCAAAAGCTCCGCATCGAGCGATCTCAACCGGGCCAGCACACGCGGCGAACATCCCACTGTGCTCTCGTTAAAATCCAGACGCAGTCCGCTTCGGCCCGCCAAAGGAGGCCGATAAGCGTGTAGATTCTTAACCGCTGTTCGAGCCTCAAGCATGCGAACACCTCACTCGAAATGCCTCCGCATGCCCCATCAAACCTTCCGCGGTTGCCAACTTAATGCCCGCCGCTCCAATGCGCCGAACGCCTTCGCGCGTCACTTGCTGACAGCCAATGACGCGGACGAAATCGTACACGCTGAGTCCGCCGCGGACACGCGCCATGGCGCCTGTAGGTAACACATGGTTCGGTCCAGACATGTAATCTCCCGCGGCCTGCGGCGTGAACTCATCAAGAAAAACTGCCCCGGCATGTTGCACGTTCGATACAAGCATCGCAGGAATCGTAAGATGCTCAGGTGCAATTCGATTGGATATCTCGACCGCTTCTTCAAGTGAGCCAACCAAAAGAATAGCGCCACGACGGAGAAGTGATTGCGCAGCGATCGGATTTGCGAAAGTACGCTTCCGAACCTCGCTCTGAACTGTTTTCGCCAACCTTCGCGAAGTGGTTATAAAAACGCACAACGCGTCCGGATCATGTTCCCCCTGCGCTACCAGATCGGAAGCGATGCACTCCGAATCGCCGTTCTCGCTGATGATGACGGCTTCAGTAGGGCCAGCCAAAAATTCAATAGCGCAATCAAAAGCCACCAGCTTCTTAGCCGCAGTCACATATCGATTGCCCGGACCAACAACCTTATCCACGCGCGGAATTTCCTCCGTGCCATAGGCAAGTGCAGCGATGGCGTGCGCTCCGCCGACACGGTAGAACTCGCGCACGCCAAGAAACGCCGCCGCCGCCAAAGTCGCCTGCGCCGGGTGTGGAGACACCACCCGAATCTCCCCGACCCCCGCAACCTGTGCCGGAATCACCGTCATCAGCAACGTGGAAGGCAAAGGATAGCGCCCTCCCGGCACATAACACCCCACCGACTCCAGAGGGCGCACCAACTGACCCACCCTGACCCCGGGCTCAATTTCGCGCAGCCACTCATTTTTACGTAACCGCTTATTATCCTTGTCGTCGACCAACGGCGGCATTTGCCACTCCGCATAACGCCGAATATTTCCCGCCGCATGCTCAATGGCGTTTCGCAACTCGGGATCCGTTTGCTCCCAGGCTTCATAAAGTTCTTCCTCAGAAACACGAAGCTGCTCGCCCTTACCCAATTTGTCCCAGCGTGAAGCATAGCGGCGTAAAGCGCGATCACCATTGCGCTGGACATCGCCCACAATGCGACGGACCGTCGGCTCGATTTCAGCTAGATCAGTGGCGCCGCGCTTAGTAAGCGCCGTCACGAAATCGACTTGCGCGGCGCCCTCAAGAATACGCATCACCTCGCCGTGCCCCGAGTCTTTGCGCTTCGCACTTTTGCGCGTAGCGTCGATGCGCGCGTTGGTCCGCATCACATCACCACCTTGTTCAGCGGATATTCGACGATGCCCTGAGCGTTGGCTTGTTTCAATTTCGGAATCAGCGTCCAAGCTGTGGTCTCTTCAATCACCGTATTCACCGCGACCCACTCGCCATCCGCCAAGGGTGCAACCGTCGGATTTTTCAGCGCCGTTAGAAGATTTAAGACCGACGGTAAATCCGCCTTGCGCACGTTGAGCATCAGGCCTACGCGACCCAACGCGGCGATCGCACCACTGAGCATGACAGCCAGATTCTCAATCTTTTGCCGGCGCGCAGGATCGGCCCAAGCGGCCTTGCTCGCAATCAACTGCGTGTTCGATTCCAGAACAGTTTCAAGAATGCGCAGATGGTTCGCCCGTAGCGAACTCCCCGTCTCCGTTACTTCGACAATGGCATCAGCCAGCAATGGCGGCTTAACTTCAGTTGCGCCCCACGAGAACTCGACCCTCACGTCGACTTTACGGTTGGCAAAATAATTGCGCGTGAAATTGACCAGCTCGGTTGCAATGATTCGACCGTCAAGATCTTCTAGTTTCTGAAAGTTCGAATCCTCCGGCACCGCCAGCACCCACTTCACTTTGCCCATACTCTGTTTGGCATAGACCAGGTCACAGACCTTTACTACATCGAGGCCGCTCTCGAGCACCCAATCCAGGCCAGTCAAACCAGCGTCGAGCGCGCCGTGTTCGACATAACGCGCCATTTCTTGCGCGCGAATCAGCAGACATTCGATATCGGGATCATCCGTGGCTGCAAAATAAGAACGCGCATTGGTGTATACGCGAAGTCCGGCCCGGGTGAATAAATTCAACGTCGCTTCCTGCAAACTTCCTTTCGGAATCCCCAATCGCAATTTCCCCGATTGCAAATTCATCGCTTCACCTGCGTTCGCCCGAGTTTTTCCTCAATCTTCTCGATCTCGAATTCATTGACGAGAGGAAGTTCTTGAGTAAAGCAAGACCGCGTCCCCGTGTGGCAAACTTTGCCCTCACCCAGCACGCGGACTCGCAGCAGCACAGTATCTCGATCGCAGTCAGTCCAGGCCGCAACCACCTGTAGACGATTCCCGGAGCTTTCTCCCTTGGTCCACAAAGTCTGGCGAGTTCGGCTGTAGAATGTCGCGAAACCTGTGCGCAAAGTCTTATCCAGCGCGTCCTTGTTCATAAAGCCAACCATCAGCAACTCCCCTGTGCTCGCATCTTGAATGACTGCGGGAGCCAGTCCTTGCATCTTGTCGAAATCGATTTCCACGTCGATCCCCATTGACCCTCCTAACCTTGTGTTTTGTGCCAAAAAGCAAAAAGCCCGCTGGGCATGTTGTGCGCCAGCGGGCCTGGATTCCTATAAGTGCTTTGGTTATCCGTGATTCCCCGCCGACACGCTCATCGCATGGTGATGATGATGGTGCCGATGGGTCAGCGGAGTCATTATGAAAAGCATATTAGGGTAGCCGAGATAGGTTGTCAATCCCTTTGTGTCTCTGCACTCCAGAGCCCTCCGGCCTCAGCGCACCAGCGCCAAATCCGAACCTTTATGGCAAGAGCGAAGACGCCAAAGTCGAAATCGAAGAGGCTGTGGCCAAGGCCAACAAAGATCATCAGCGCGTGATCTTAGTTTTTGGCGGGAACTGGTGTTACGACTGCCATGTGCTCGATCAAGCGTTTCATCAAGCGGATGTCGCTCCGCTCTTAGGAAAGAATTTCCAGGTCGTGCATGTGAATATCGGCGACGACGGCAAACAAAATAACGATCTGGCCGCGGAATACCAGGTTCCGCTCGAAAAAGGAGTGCCAGCACTGGCGATCCTCGGTCCCGATGGAAAACTTCTGTACGCACAGAAGAATGGCGAATGGGAGTCGGCACGGACACTTGATCCCGACGACATAATTACATTTCTGAACAAGTGGAGGCCGTAAGAGGCACGATGAAGCGATAATCCGCTAGGCAGAGACAGCAGTTGCAAGCAGAGCCCACGTGCGTCGCCAAGACGACAACTAGTTAACTTCGGCAATCAGCAACCCGAAAGGCTCGAGGCTTACCTCATTGTCCTTCACTGATGCCGCAGTCGACGCAATCAGGGTTTTCAGGGTAGACCGCCCAAACCCTTGCTTGGAAAGATTGAATGTCGTTTTGCGCGGAGCGTCCGACATGTTCAACACCACCAGCACTCCTGTTCCCTTATAACTGCGCAAATAAGACATCACGTTCGGATCGTCTTCGTTGAGCGCGATGTAACTCCCCTCCAGTAAAGCTTCGTTCGTGTGTCGCAGCGCAAGCACTCTCTTGTACAAATTCAGAACCGAATTAGGATCCTTCGACTCGGTGGCGACATTATGAGTTTTGTAGCTAGGCGGCACCGGAAGCCACGGAGCCTTCTTGCTGAATCCCGCATTGGCCGCCGTATTCCACTGCATGGGGGTACGTTCGCCGTCGCGGCCTTTTTCTTTCGGCCATCCCGTGCGGCCAATCGGATCTTTCACGTCCTCTTTACGAGTAGGGTCGTTATTTTCCATCCCTATTTCTTCACCGTAATACATAATCGGCGTGCCGCGCAGCGTCAGGTAGAAAGCGCCCATCAATTTGGCAATAGCGTCGTTGTTCTTGCCGTCGCCGTAGCGATTATAAGACCGCACAATATCGTGATTGCTGATCACGAACACAGGCCAGCCGTGAGCGCGATCGACGGCCGCGATCTGACGCCGGAACTCAGGCGGCGAAAGTTTGTCGACAGTAGTAAACATAAAGTCCATCGGCATTTGCAGTTCATTGCCACCTTGGCCGTAGTACTGGTCAAGCTCCGCAACGTTCGATGTCCATGTTTCGCCAATCAATATGGCATTAGACTCATCGGCCACTTTGCGCAGCTTCTGCAGTTCGTCATGAACTTCTGGAAGATTCGTGTTGTATTTGTTCTCCATGTTGGCGTCGCCCTGCGCATTAGTTCCATGGAGAACGGGATTGTCATGCAGGTCGGGATCTTCAAACAAGGTGTCCACCGCGTCAAGACGAAATCCGGAAACGCCGCGCTTATACCACCAGCGCGTGGTGTCGAGCATCACCTTCTCAACCGCAGGGTTTCGCCAGTTCAGGTCAGGTTGTTGGGCATAGAAATAATGATAGTAGAACTGGTTAGTGGTCGGGTCGAACGTCCATGCCGAGCCGCCAAAAAGTGAAACCCAATTGTTCGGAGCCTGGCCCGCCCCTTTGCCGTCGCGCCAGATATACCAGTCGCGATGCGGTGCGTTGCGGGAAGACTTCGAATCCAAAAACCACGGGTGCTGATCAGACGTGTGATTCGGCACGAAATCCATAATGATGCGGACATTATGTTTCTTGCCCTCGGCAACCATGTGATCGAAGTCGTTGAGATTCCCGTACATCGGGTCGATGTTTCGGTAATCGGAAATGTCGTAACCGAAATCGACTTGCGGAGACGGATAGCACGGAGTGATCCAAATGGCATCGACTCCCAGTTCATGCAGATAATTCATTCTTGAGCTGATGCCGTTGAGATCGCCAATGCCATCATTGTTACTATCCGCAAAACTGCGGGGATAGATTTCGTAAAACACAGCGTGCTGCCACCACTGGTGGCCTTCCGCGTCGGCTGCTTTCTCCTGAGCCCCGCTGAACAAAGAACAAAACAGCATGAGAAGCAATGGCAAGATCAGAGTTGGCGCGCACAGCGACGATCGCCTGGACATAATTTTCTTTCCTTCTAGATACATGAAGCAGACACACGAACGTAGCAAATCTGTACGCGGCTCCGTTTTTTACACCTGAGGTGAAGCGAGATTCTTTTTCGTCGACGTGGTCCAGCGACGCAAAACATCAATAAACGCGGTGGTGGCGCAGGAGAGGGTCCGGTCACGGCGGTAAGCCAGTCCCAGTTCGCGGAAAAGTTCTACATCTTCCAAATCGATAAGTTTGACCCGGCCCGAAGCTACTTCATCGCGCGCGAACGAAGCGCTGATCAGCGACACTCCAAGATCGGCGGCCACAAAACTCTTAATCATGCCGATGCTGGGCAACTCCATCCGGACCTGCAGTTCGTCGCGATGGGGCCGGAACAGCTTATCCAGCAATCGTCGAGTGTGCCCAGTCTTCGGCAGCAGCAGCGGATGTTTCACAATATCGCGAACCGCGGCCGTCTTATGCTTGGCCAAGGGATTGTTCGGGCTCACCATCAGCATCACCTTGTCGCGGAAGATGGGTTGGATTTCGAGGCTGGGAGACTGAATCGGTAAAGTCAGAATGCCCACTTCGATCGACCCGTTTTCCAACTTCTCCGTGATCTTGTAGCTGAAATTCCTGTAAATATTGATCTGTACTAAGGGATGGAGCCGGCAGTATTCCGCAAATACCTCCGGCAAAACATACAGACAGGTAGCCTCATTGGCGCCGACCCGAAGCGTGCCGCGCGGAGTGCCGCTATGGTCCGCGACCGCAACCAACGATTCCTCGCGCAGCAGCTTCAGCCGTTCGGCATAGTCATAAAGCACTTGTCCCGCTGGAGTCAGTTTGACCGTCTTTCCGGACCGGTCGAGCAGTCGATCGCCATATTCCTGCTCCAATTGGCGTATCTGGGCGCTAACCGCCGATTGCGAGCGGAAAACCTTCTCTCCAGCGCGAGAAAAACTGCCCTGTTTGGCCACTTCCAGAAACGTGATGAGTTGATCGAAATCCATCGGCTTTGTGGCCGGATTATAACGGACAGAGCCGATTTCTGGGAGAATTAGACTGAATTCGCCCCGACTCGCCCAATTTCTGAAATTCGTATCCTTTGTATCGAAATTCTGAATTGTACTTTCCCCTCTGTCTCGCAGTAAGTAAGAAGATACGTAATTGCGTTCCTGAGCCGGGGCGTACCAGCCCCCTTGCCCTTTGCCGGCAAAGTCCCAACTCAAGAACAACTGATTCGGAAGCGGCCAGGTGGCTGCGAACCACGCCATGCTGCAAATGATGCCTTGCCCCAAATGATGTGATGACGACGCGTCTGAAAAATACGAACGGTCTGCCGCCAGCTCAGGGTCTCTACCACCCCGCCCAGGAGCATGACGCCTGCGGCATCGGATTTGTCGCCAATATCCGCGGCCACAAAAGTCACGAAATCATAAGCAAAGGAATCCAGGTCCTCCTCAACCTGACCCACCGCGGCGCCTGCGGATGCGATCCCGAGACCGGCGACGGCGCAGGCATTCTCCTCCAGATTCCACACCAGTTCTTTGTGCGCGAGTGCGACAAGTTGGGCTTCGAATTACCTCAACCCGGCGCCTATGGCGTGGGCATGACATTTTTGCCCGTCGAAAAACATCCGCGTCTGCAATGCGAGGGCATTCTGGAGCGCATTGCCCGCGAAGAAGGATTGACGGTATTAGGCTGGCGCGATACACCCTGCTTCGCATCCGCCATCGGCCGCGTGGCGCGAGGTTCGCAGCCCTACATCCAGCAGATATTCTTGGGCTGTGGCGCCTTCACCGACGAAGATGCCTTCGAACGGAAGCTGTACATTGTCCGCAAGCGTGCAGAAAGCGAAATCGCAGCATCGGACATTGAGGATGCCACTGTCTTCCATATCCCATCGCTCTCTTGCCGCACCATCGTTTACAAGGGCCTGCTGCTCGCGCCGCAGATCACTCATTTCTACAAAGAGCTTTCTGATCCTGATGTGACCAGCGCACTCTGTCTGGTGCACCAGCGCTTTTCCACCAACACTTTTCCCAGTTGGCAGCGAGCCCATCCCTATCGCTATATCGCGCACAACGGAGAGATCAACACGCTCAAGGGCAACGTCAACTGGATGCACGCGCGCCAGTCGTTGTTGCAGTCTCCGCTATTTGGCGACGACATAAAAAAACTTTTTCCCATCATCACGCCCGATGGCAGCGATTCCGCGAACTTCGACAACGCCGTCGAACTGTTATTGCAGTCCGGTCGCAGCCTTCCCCACGCCATGGCCATGTTGGTCCCGGAAGCATGGGCTGGTAATCCGCACATGAAGCCCGACAAGCGCGCCTTTTACGAATATCACGCATGCTTGATGGAGCCATGGGACGGCCCCGCCTCGATCGCCTTCACCGACGGCAGAGTGATTGGAGCAATCCTCGATCGCAACGGCCTGCGCCCCGGCCGCTACTTGGTCACGAACGACGACCACGTCATCATGGCCTCCGAAGCTGGAGTCCTCGACATCGAGCCCGAACAGGTGAAGATGAAAGGCCGCCTCCAGCCCGGGAAAATGTTCCTGGTAGACACAGTCGAAGGCCGCATCGTTCCCGACAAAGAGATCAAACACCGCCTTGCATCGCGGCAACCCTATGCGCAATGGCTCAAAGATAATCAGATCACCATCGATCAATTGCCCGCGCCCACGCGCATGCACATCCCTGACGCGGAAACGCTGCTTCGGCGCCAGCGTGCCTTCGGATACAGCGATGAAGACCTCCGCATGATCCTCGGGCCCATGGCCGCAAAAGGCCAGGAGCCAGTTGGCTCTATGGGGACCGACACGCCGCTGGCCTGTCTCTCCGACCGGCCGCAATCGCTATTCAATTATTTCAAGCAGCTCTTCGCGCAGGTCACGAATCCTCCCATCGATTCAATTCGCGAAGAGATCGTGATGTCGCTCATCAGCTATATCGGGGCCGAGCGCAACATCCTCTCGGAAGAGCCCGAGAACTGTCACATGCTGAAGCTGGCTCACCCGCTTCTGACCAACGTCGAACTGGAAAAACTCCGCCGCGTCTCCACCGGAGATCTTCTGGCCATCACGCTGCCAGCGCTCTTCCGCGCCAGCGAAGGAGAAGCAGGACTGAAGCGCGCCCTCGAAGAACTGTGCCAGCGCGCATCGTTAGCCGGCAAAGCGGGCTACACGCTGCTCATTCTTTCCGATCGTGGAGTGAATAAAGATTACGCTCCCATCCCCAGCCTGCTGGCCTTGGCGGCCGTGCATAATCTGCTTGTCCAGGAAGAGACGCGAACCCAGGTAGCGCTGATTACAGAATCGGGAGAGCCCCGCGAGGTGATGCACTTTGCTCTGCTCAGTGGCTACGGAGCAAGCGCCATCAATCCATATCTGGCATTGGAAAGCGTTGAAAGCCTGGCACGCAGAAATGAGTTATCAGACGGAGTAACTCCCGAACAAGCCGTAAAGCATTTCATTAAGTCAGTGAACAAAGGCTTGCTGAAGACGTTCGCCAAGATGGGCATCTCGACCTTGCAGAGTTATCAGGGAGCTCAGGTCTTCGAAGCCATTGGATTGAATAAATTGCTCGTCGATTCCTATTTCGCAGGCACGGCCTCGCGCCTGGAAGGCATCGGCCTCGAAGTGCTCGCGCGCGAAGCGCAGATGAAACACGAGCACGCATTCCGTCCGCTGACCGAATCCGAGACCGAACTCGTGGTCGGAGGAACCTACCACCAGCGTGTCAATGGCGAATACCACCTGCTGAACCCGTTGACCATCAGCAAGCTCCAGCAAGCAGTTCGGCAAGACAGCTTCCAGACCTTCCAGGA
>Ga0209169_10002886_pt1 | contig 10206 bp, 5 predicted proteins | sample HubBroMetageWRM4_FD_188346 | JGI IMG/M metagenome (GOLD analysis project Ga0209169, IMG submission 188346) | Warmed soil microbial communities from the Hubbard Brook experimental Forest, New Hampshire - Hubbard Brook CCASE Soil Metagenome WRM 4... | ecosystem: Environmental > Terrestrial > Soil...
TCGCCAGCAAGCTCGCGCGCCACCTCGAATCCTGCGCCGCCTGCGCGCTCAGCCGCGGGGACCGGGCGTTCAGCGCCGAGCAGATCAGCGAGATACCGCTCGCGATCCCGCCCGGCAGGCTCCGGCTCCGGATCAGCCGGACCGCTCTTGCTGTCGGCTCGTACCGCCGCAGTATCGCGAGCCGCCCGGACAAGCAGGACAAGCCGCGAAGGGGAGACCAGAGCAACCCGCCGGTCCCGCTGCGGCCCCGCCGCGGCGTGCCGAAGGCGATGCTGCTCTCCTCGGTCACGGTCATCGCGCTCGCGGTGCCGACCGCGATTCTGTACCGGATGGCCGCAGACTCGACGCACACTCCGCCGGCCGCCGCGGTGAAGACGGTCGCGGCGAGCCCGAGCCCCACGCCCGCGGCCACCACGGCGATCTCGCCGCAGGTTGACGGGCCCGCCAGACTGCAGCGGCACAAGCGCCACCGCGTGAAGCCGCCGCTTCCGGGCGTGCTCACCCCGTCGCGCCTCGGCGAGCTTCCGGTCCCGCTGATCGGGCCGGGCCACGCGCCGAAGCCGTTAAGCTCGGGGTCTCCTGCGCCGGGCCCGGGGGGCTCCTCGGCACCGCAGCCCTCGTCGTCACCTACCACGTCGTCGCCAACGACGTCGGCGCCCACGCCTACGCCCACGCCGACTCCGGTGCCGACCACGCCGGCTCCTACACCGACGCCTACCCCCACGGCCTCGGCTGCGAGCCCCACGCCTTCGGCCTGACCACCGTCCCCCGGCCTGGCCACCGTCCCTGGCCTGGCCACGGTTCCCGGCCTGGCTGCCGTCCCCGGCCCGGCCACCGCCCCGGTCGCCCCGGATGGGCGAAATGCCGGCGGCGAGCCGGAGTGTTACGCCGGCCTTTGTCGGCGGCGCTGTCTAGGCTGCTCCGCAGCGGCCACAGGCGGGAACCCGCGACATGAGCGTGCAAAGGAGCGTCGTGACGGATAGCTTCACTGCCGGTCAGGTGAGCTCCCTGGCCGACGGCGCCGCTGACCAGGTCGGACGGGTGGCGGGAACCGAGGATTCCACCCCGCTTCAGTTCGCCGTCGCCCTGGACGAGACGTCTTATCTGCAGCTCGACGACGTGGTGGTCACGCTGCGGGACATTCCGGGACGGGGGCCGATCCTGACCAGCGGCGTGGTGACGCAGGTCCGCGCGCGGCACGAGGGCGCGAGCTTCGGCTCGGACGTGTTCCTCATCTCCGACGGCGTGCTTCCCGCCCGGGTGCAGGAGATCGCAGAGGTCAGCACGACCCGGGTAGAGCCCGAGGTGTACGTGCCGCCGCGGCCGGGCGAGATCGTGCGCCGCGCCACCGGGCCCGAGCGTGCCCAGGCCCTGTACTTCGACCAGATGACGTCGCGGCTGCCGGTCGGGCTCGGCCGCGACGGCGAACCGATCTACGTCAACATGGAATTCCTCGACGGCACCCGCGGCGCGCACGTTTCGATCAGCGGCATCTCCGGCGTGGCGACGAAGACGAGCTTCGCGCTGTTCCTGCTGCACTCGATCTTCCGGTCCGGCGCCCTCGGCTCCCGAGCCGTCAACGCCAAGGCCTTGGTGTTCAGCGTCAAGGGCGAGGACCTGCTGTTCCTGGACCAGCCCAACGCGCGCCTGGACGACGACCTGCGTACCCGGTACGCGGTGCTGGGGCTGCCCGCCGAGCCGTTCGCGTCGGCCGGGTTCTGGGCGCCGCCGATCCCCGATGACCAGACCGGGCGGCCGAACGTCACCGGGCGCACCAGCGGCGTGGAGGCGTTCTGGTGGACGATCGAGGAGTTCTGCGCCCGGCAGATGCTGCCCTACGTGTTCGCCGACGCCGAGGACGAGCGCAACCAGTACACGATCGTGATCCACCAGGTCGCGACCCGGCTGCGGCTTGACGCCGTCGCGTACGGCGACTCCGGCGCCGTGAAGATCGACGGCGACGTCGCGCGCACCTACGAGGAGTTCGTCGACATCATCGAGGCCCGGCTCACCGAGGACGAGACCCGCCAGAACTGGGCCGGGCCGGTCACCGGCGTCGGCACGATCAACGCGTTCATCCGGCGGCTGCGCTCGTCGGTGCGGCCGCTGCGGCCGATCATCCGCGCCGACCTCACCGGCGGCGACAGGCGGCTGATCTCGACCGAGAACCAGCAGGTGACCGTCGTCGACTTGCACAACCTGCACGAGCGAGCGCAGCGCTTCGTGGTCGGCGTCGTGCTCGCGGCGGAAACCGCGCGCAAGGAAGAGGCGGGACCGGGCGGCCTGCTGTTCACGATGATCGACGAGCTGAACAAGTACGCGCCGCGCGAGGGCACCTCGCCGATCAAGGAGGTGCTGCTGGACATCGCCGAGCGCGGCCGGTCGCTCGGGATCATCCTGATCGGCGCTCAGCAAACGGCCAGCGAGGTCGAGCGGCGCATCGTGTCGAACTCGGCGATCCGGGTTGTCGGCCGCCTCGACGCGGCCGAGGCCGGGCGCCCGGAATACGGGTTCCTGCCGTCGTCCCAGCGGACCCGGGCCACGCTCGCCAAGCCGGGCGCGATGTTCGTCTCCCAGCCCGAGATCCCGGTGCCGCTCGCCGTGGAGTTCCCGTTCCCGGCGTGGGCGACCCGGCTCTCCGAGTGCGCCGCGCCGCCGCGGCCGGGTGGCCAGGGCGGCGCCCGGGGGCAGGACGCGGCATCCGGAAACGGCGCGGGGGTGCCGGCGGATCCGTTCGCCCGGCTCCCCGTGCCCGACGACGACATCCCGCCGTTTTGATGCCTACGAGGAACGGAACGCCGTGAAGTTCTTGCACACCGCCGACTGGCACGTGGGAAAGGTCCTGAAGGGCCGGGACCGGCTGGACGAGCAGCGCGCCGTGCTGGCCGAGATCGCCACCGTTGCCGAGGAGCATCAGGTCGACGCGGTGCTGATCGCCGGTGACATCTACGACGCCGCGGCCCCGTCGGCCCCGGCGCAGAACCTGGTGATCAAGACGCTGCTGCGGCTGCGCAAGACCGGCGCTGAGGTCATCGCCATCGCCGGCAACCACGACCACGGGCCGACGTTCGAGGCCTACCGGCCGCTGATGGGCATGGCCGGGATCACCCTGGTCGGCGACGTCAGGCGGCCCGACCGGGGCGGCGTCGTCCGGTTCCGGGCCCGCTCCGGCGGGGAGGACGTCCAGATCGCCGTGCTGCCGTTCCTGAGCCAGCGGCACGCGGTGCGGGCCGCCGAGATCGTCAGCCAGACGCCATCGGAGAATGTGCGCGCCTACGACGAGATGGTCCGCCAGGTCGTCGCGGCGCTGACCGCCGGGTTCTCTGCCGGCACCGTCAACCTGCTGATGTCGCACCTGACCTGCATCGGCGGAGTGTTCGGCGGCGGCGAGCGGTCGGCTCAGTCGATCTTCGAATACAGCGTCCCGGCCACAATCTTCCCCGTGTCGGCGCACTACGTGGCGCTTGGGCACCTGCACCGGCGTCAGTCGCTGCCCGCGCACTGCCCGGTCCACTACAGCGGCTCACCGATCGCCGTGGACTTCGGCGAGCAGGACAACACGAGCATGGTGTGCCTGGTCGAGGCGTCCCCGTCGGTCCCGGCCCGGGTGACCGAGGTCCCGATCACCTCGGGACGGCGGCTGCGGACGGTCCGCGGCACCCTGGCCGAGCTCGAGGCGCAGGCCGGCTCGTTCGGCGAGGACTACCTGAGGGTGTGGCTGCGCGAGCCGGCCCGTGCCGGGCTGCGTGAGGACACGATCTCGGCGATGCCGAACGCACTCGAGGTGCGCATCGACCCGGAGTTCGCCGCTCCCCTCCGGGTTCCCGCCAACGGCCGTGACGTTTCCGGGGCCAAGATCCCGACGCCAGATGAGCTGTTCGCCGACTACTGCGACGCCGAGCAGGTGCGGGACCAGCGGGTGGCGGCGCTGTTCACGCAGTTGCACGACGAGGTCACCGCCGCCGTCGGCGGGGCCTGAGAAAGAGGCGCTCATGCGACCGATCGTGCTGGACCTGGACGGGTTCGCCTCGTTCCGCGAACCGGCCAGGATCGACTTCACCGACGCGGAGTTCTTCGCGCTCGTCGGCCCGACCGGCTCGGGCAAGTCGACCGTCATCGACGCGATGACGTTCGCGCTCTACGGCTCGGTGCCCCGCTGGGGCCGCAAGGGCATGGTCTCGCTCGCGCTCGCCCCCACCACCACCCGCGGCACGGTCAAGCTCGTCTTCGAGGTCGCGGGCCAGCGCTACGTCGTGGCCCGCGAGCTGCGGCGGGTCGGCAGCCAGGTCAGCCAGCGGGCTGCGAGCCTGGAGCGGCTGGCCGACCCGCGCGGCCTCGGCGGGCCGGAAGAGCCCACCGAGGTGCTGGCCGGAGACCTGGCCGGCGTCGCGGACGCCGTGGAACGGCTGCTCGGCCTGACCTACGACGACTTCTGCCAGTGCGTCGTGCTCCCGCAGGGCCAGTTCGCCAACTTCCTGCACGCCAAGGCCAGCGACCGGCAGGAGATCCTGCTCCGGCTGCTCGGTGCCGAGCATTACAAGCAGATGATGATCCGGGCGAACCAGCGCGCCACGGAGGCGGCGAAGCAAGCCGAGACCCTGAACGAGACCCTGGCCGGCTTTGCCGACGCCACCGAGGAGGCACAGAGCGCCACCGCGGCCACGGAGGCCGCGCTGGTCCGGCTGGCCGACCGGGTGACCGCGGTCACGCCGCTGATCCACGCCGCCGGCCAGGGGCTCTCCGCCGCCGACGCCGAGCTGGAACGGCTGGAAGCCGACCGCGCGGCGCTGGCGGCCGTGCGCATCCCGGACGACGTCGCCACGCTGGATGCCGACCTGGCTGGCGCCCGGTCCGCCCTTGCCGCGGCCGAGCGCGCCGAGCAGGAAGCGCTCGACGCCGACAGCGCGGCGCGCGCCGCGCTGGCCGGTGCGCCGGACCGGGCGCCGCTCGAGGTCACCCGCGAGCGGCGCGCCGAGCGGGACCAGCTCGCCGCTGGCCTGCCGCAGGCACAGAGCGAGCTGGCCCGGCTGTCCGGGCTGTCCGGGCAGGCCGAGAGCGCGACGGCGGCGGCCGCCGCCGGGCTGGAGACCACACGGGCCCGGCGTGACGCCGCCGTGACCGCGGCAACAGCCGCCGGCCAGTGGGTACACGACCTGACCGGCACTTATGCCGCGCTGAACTCGGTCAAGATCCCCGACGGGATCGATGGGCTTGACGCGCGCGTCCAGGCCGCGATCGCCGCGGGGGAGCAGGCGCTGGCCGCCCTGCAGGCGGCGGAGCAGGCCGACAGCGATGCGCGATCGGCCCGCGACTCGGCGACCGGGCCGGGACCGCTGGAGCAGGCCAGGCGGGACGTACGCGAGCTGGCAGAGCTTGCCGCCGCCCGGGCCCCGGCGCTCGCCAGCCTCGCGCGGGCCAGCGCCGAGACCGAAGCCGCGCAGGCGGCCCTGGAGTCGGCCGAGGCCGGCCGCGAGCAGCGGCAGCGCGACGTTGACGAGGCACGCCGTGCGCACGCCGCGGCCGGGCTGCGACCGCACCTGGTGGCCGGGGAGGCGTGCCCGGTCTGCGAGCAGACGGTCGCCACGCTGCCGGCACCGCTGCCCGCGCCCGCGATCGACGAGGCCGAGAAGCGCCTGACGCGGGCGGCTGCCGCGGTCACCGCCGCCCGGGATGCGGCCACCGGCGCCGGCGCCGCGCAGGTGCGCGCCGCCGCCGACGTCGACGTGCTGGGCGGCCGGCGCAGCCGCCTCGTCCGGTCGCTGGCCACCGCGATCGAAGGGCCGCTGGCCGGCGCCGGGCTGACCGCGGTGGCGGGCCTGGCGGCTGCGGAAAGCGCGCCGGACGATGACGCCGGCCTGGCCGCTGCCGGCCTGGCGGAGATCGAGTCCGGCTTGAGCGCCTGCCATGCGCTGGGCAAGGCCGCGGATGAGGCGGCCGCGGCCGTGCAGGCGGCGCGCGCCAGGGCGCGCACCGCCCAGGCCGAGCTCGACCAGGCGCAGGCGGCGACGGCGACCGCCACCGCCGGGCTGCGCGAGGCGCGCGACCCGCTAGTTGGGCTGGGCGCGCCCGCCGCCGACGGCGCCAGCCTGGCTGGCGCGTGGGCGGAGCTGGCCACCTGGGCCGCCGGGCTGGCCGCCGCCAAAACGGCGGAGCTGTCCGACGCGCGCGAAGCGGCGCAGGCGGCAGCGAGCGAACGAGAGAAGGCCGAGGCACAGCTCGGGGCGGCAACGGCGGACCTGGCCGAGCTGCGCGAGGACGCGAAGCGGGCGGACCAGGCCGGCCAGCAGGCCGCGGCGCGGCTGGCCACCCGGATCGAGCGCATCGCGGAACTCGACGCGCACCTGCGCGACGCCCCTGACGATGCGCAGGTTACCGCCCAGCTCGCAGAGCGCGACCGGCTCGAGGCCGAGGCCGCGGCGGCCGGGCAGCGGCTGCTCGGCGCCCGCTCGGCCCGTGGCAAGACGCAGCAGGATCTGGCAGGCCTGGAACGCTCCGGGGCTGCCGCCGCGTCGCGGCTGTCCGCGGCGCGCGACCCGCTGGTGCGGCTCGGCGCCCCCGTGCTTGACCCGGCGGGCCTGCTGGCCGGCTGGACCGGGCTGCAGGCGTGGGCCGGGCGGGAGGCGACGGCCCGGGACGCCGACCTCGGCCCGGCCAGGCAGCGCGTGACCACGGCCCGCGGATGCGTCCAGGAGCTGACCGGCAAGCTCGCGGCCGAACTCGCCGCGGGCGGAGTCGAGCTGCCCCCCGAGGCGGTGGCGGCGGGCGCCGCGACCGCCGTCGCCACCGCGCTCGAGCGGGCCCGCGGCGCAGCCGCGCGAATCGCGGAACGCCGCGCGGACGCCGCCGCCCTGGCTGCCCGGCGGGACGAAGCGCAGCAGGAACAGCAGGTGGCCAGGCTGCTCGGTGACCTGCTGCGCTCGGACAGGTTCCCGCGCTGGCTGGTCGCCGCTGCGATCGACGCCCTGGTCGCCGATGCGTCGGTGAACCTGGCCGGCCTGTCCGGCGATCAGTTCGACCTGACCTATGAGGACGGCGAGTTCTACGTCATAGACCACGCCGATGCCGACTCGCGCCGCTCCGTGCGCACCCTGTCCGGCGGGGAAACCTTCCAGGCCTCACTGGCGCTCGCCCTGGCCCTGTCCGCACAGATGTCCTCGCTCGCCGCAGCGGGCGCGGCCCGGCTGGACTCGATCTTCCTCGACGAAGGCTTCGGCACCCTGGATCCGGAGACACTCGAGGTGGTCGCCGCCACGCTGGAGACCCTGGCGCAGGGCCAGCGGATGGTCGGCGTGATCACCCACGTCTCCGCGCTCGCCGAGCGGGTACCGGTCCGCTTCCTGGTTTCCAGGAACGCGCGGACCTCGACCGTCGTCCGCGAGGGACTGCTGGACGGCGGCGCGGACGTGGCGGATCCGGCCGGCGCCGACCCGGCGGACGCCGCGTGATCGGCGGACTGCGTGGCGCCGCGCCCGCGCCACCGCTCGACCCGCGCGCCGACGGCACCGGGCCCGGGATGCGATTCACCGTCGACGCGTGGGATCCGTCCTACGGCACGAACACCGAGATCGAGGACTTCCTCGCCGAGTCGACCGCTCGTGTCGACGCGAACGTCGAGTTGCCGGCTGGCCGGTGGCGTGCGATCGACGCCGACCCCGCGACGCCGGTTCCCGACGCGCTGCTGTTTGTTGACGGGGTGCGGCGCATCGAGGCGCGCGTCTGGATTGATGACGACGCGCCAGACGGCGGCCCGGCCGGCGAGGCGAGCATGGCGCTGTGTGCCTCGTACGCGGCGGGTGTGGTGTGCTGCTGCGCGCATCAGGCCCACCTGGTGCAGCACGAGATCCGCCGCGGGCTGTTCACGGTGGCACCGAAGGCCGACAGCATCGTGACCTGGGCGGGGGAGTACACGGCCTGCCGCACCGCCGCGAAGAAAGACAAGCCGCTGTCGGTGACGCTGTCCGAGGCGCTGCAGCGCCGTCTCGGCGACGTCGAGGTGCGCATCGCGGTCGCGGCGCGGGCGGCGATCGCCGGGCACGGCGTGCCGGAAGGCGGCGACCTGCTGGTGATCGACGGGCCGCTGCGCGGGCGGCAGCACCTGCCGCGTGCCCTGGGCTACATCAAGTCGCACCGCACCACCTACCTGCCGCCCGACCTGAACGCGCTCGTCGGCACGCTCGCGGCGGGCCAGCGGACGCCGGTGTTCCTGGCGGGGACGAACTGGGACCGGCACACCTGGTACCTCCGCCTGCCGGGGGCTGCCGGGCCGGCGGCGGCGCCGTGGGCGGGCATCGTCCGCATCGAGTGCTCCGCCGACCTGCCGGCCAGCGAGGTGATAGGGCTGGCGGGCCTGAGCCAGGTGTGCCTCGGCCGGTTCGCGTCCGCCGAGTACAAGGACACACGCGCGCCGCAGAACCTGTACCCGATCGCTGGCCTGGAACGTGAGCTCCGCCGCCGCCTGGGCGACCAGCGCCTGCTGTACCGGGCCTTGCGGCTCACTGCGCAGGCGGCCCGAGCAGAGCCGTCAGGACACGGATGAGGATGTCGCGGAACCTGTCCGCCGGGTCGGCCGGCTGGGCGGGCTCGCCCGGCGGCGGCCCCTGCGACAGCAGCCTGGCGAGCGCCGGGTGCTCACCCGAGGTCAGGGCGTGCCGCAGGTACGCGACGTTGCGCTCGGCGAACGCCGCACCGCCGGCTTGCTCGTGCAGGATGAAGGTCGCGCTCATGCCGTTGAGCATCGCGAAGGCCTCGAGCTTGGCGGCAACGTCCGAGGGATGGTGCTCGAGCAGCGCGAGGTAGTGCTCGAGCACGGCGAGCCCGTTGGGCCCGATGACCGGGCGGGTGAGGACAAGGCCAGGCAGCCAGGGATGCCGCCGCATGATGGTGCGCGTTTGCTCGGCGATGGTGAGCAGTCCCGCCAGCCAGTCGCCGTCGGGACCCGGCAGCGAGTACTCCGTTCCGGTCGCGTCGCTCATGAGGTCGAGCAGTTCCTCCCGGGTGTCGACGTAGCGGTAGAGGGACGCCGCGCCGGTGCCGAGTTCCGCGGCCACCCGGCGCATCGACACCGCGTCCAGGCCCTCGCGGTCGGCGATGCCGATGGCCGCGGCGGTGATCTCGGCCCGGCTGCGCTGGGCAGGCCGTCCTGCCGTGGCACGTTCGGGGCGCATCCAGATGCTGCTGGCCGGCCCTTCGGATGCCATCGCGCCTCCCGCTTCGTCGCCCGTACTTCGCGACCACTGTACCCAAACTGCTATTCTTAGTTTGCGAACGATGTACGCTAACTAGCCGCTGAGCGGCGGAGAGCCAGGTGAGGTGCGATGCATCCGGACGTAACACGCCAGCAGCCCGCGGCCGAGGTCACCCAGGGGGAGCCGCTGCCCAGGCATGTGAGGTTCCTGGTGCGCATGGCACGGCGGCAGCTACCCACGCCGGTGTGCCGGGTCTCGGTAGAACGGGGGATCGCGGTCCCGGCCAGCGACGGCATCACGCTGCTGACCGACCATTACCGTCCCCTCGCCGCGGCGCCACATCCGACGCTGCTGGTCCGCACGCCATACGGCCGCGGCTTTCCGTGGGACTACCTGTATGGTGCGCTGCTCGGCGAGCAGGGGTTCCATGTCGTCATCCAGAGCTGCCGGGGCACCGGTGGATCACAGGGCGCGTTCGAGCCGTGCGTCACGGAGGGCGCCGACGCCCAGGCGACGATCGCCTGGCTGCGGCGGCAGGAGTGGTTCGACGGCTCGCTCGCCACCATCGGGCCGAGCTACCTCGGCTTCACCCAATGGGCACTGGCCACGGACCCGCCGCCCGAGCTGCGCGCGATGGTCGTGCAGGTCAGCTCGGACGACTTCTACGGCTTTTTCTACCCGGGCGGCGCGTTTGCTCTGGAAGCCACGCTGACCGGCGTCGCCGCCATGCTGTCGATGCACCGCGGCTTCGGCGCGTTCACACTGGCGACGCTCCGGCTGATGCGCCGCTACCGCCGGGTCGCGCGCACGCTGCCGCTGATCGACGCCTATCCGCCCGCCTTCGGCGGCCGGGTTGGCTATTTCGAGGACTGGATCACGCACCCAGAGCCAGACGATCCGTACTGGGTGCCGCGCCGCGCGACCGTTTCCCCGGAGCTGATCCCGCCCACGAGCCTGCTGACGGGCTGGTCAGACGTGTGCCTGGACCAGACCCTCGGGCTGTACCGACGGATGCGCGACG
>Ga0209169_10002889_pt1 | contig 10204 bp, 9 predicted proteins | sample HubBroMetageWRM4_FD_188346 | JGI IMG/M metagenome (GOLD analysis project Ga0209169, IMG submission 188346) | Warmed soil microbial communities from the Hubbard Brook experimental Forest, New Hampshire - Hubbard Brook CCASE Soil Metagenome WRM 4... | ecosystem: Environmental > Terrestrial > Soil...
GGCAGGAATTAGCACCTTGGCAGTTGCACCAGGTTGCTGTGGCGTCGCAGGGCCTGTCCCCTCAACCACTCTTGATAAGCGCTGCTGGTAAGGCAGCCCACGCAGAATATCAGAAATAATTCTCAGGTCAAGCGAAGATTGCAACTGGGCGCGCTGCTCCGGCCGATGAGAAATGGTCACGCTGCGCGGAGCCGAGCTTTTCACTGCGCACTCTGCTCGCCTGCGGTGAATTCTCCGCCGACGCGCGACCATTCCAACGACTCGCCGCGACGCAAGTTGCAAACCGGCTCTAGGCCTCGCGGCCAAGCTCGGGGCTGTCCCAGCGAACAGGGTGACATCCAAGCGGCAAACCCAATCAATCCTGTAGACACGCCCTTTGGCTATCCCTCAGAGTTAGAGGGAAGGTGGGGAAGGCGTTCCTTCGTCTGGGGGAAAGAGGCGATGAAATATATCTCTGTTCTTTTTGCCGGCCTGCTGCTGGTGGCCGTAAATGCCGGAGCACAATCGAGCTTCGGGGATTCGGTGAAGCTCGCGGCGCCTTCCTTCATGACCTTTGCAGCCACGCCACCGACGCCTGCGATACCGGAGAGCCCTGCAACAAATGCAAATTCCCTAGCGATATTCGCGGCGCCGGCTTTTGCCAGCCCAGCCCCGGCGGCACCGGCATTACCGGCGGCCATGCCACAGGACGTGCAAGGTGTTTTTAATAAGTACAGCTGGGACCTCTACGCCGGCTACACGTTCTTCCGGTTCTACGAAGTTCCCGGCACCATATCGAACATGAACGGCGGTAACATCTCCGCGGTTTATTACTATCGGGATTGGCTGGGAGCCGACGCGGAAGTGATGGCAACCTATGGCAGCCAGCCCGGACAGAATTCCTGGTTGGTGTTTGGCGGCATCGGTCCGCGGTTTCGCTATGTGGGGCCGAAGGGCATTGACCTATGGGCGCACGCGATGATCGGAGGAATGTTCATAGATCCGCAAACGCCCTATGGCGGGCAGGGTGCCCTGGCGGGATTGGCAGGCGTGGGCGTGGATTTGAACGCCCATCATCGGCACGTCGCCCTGCGAGTGGCGATTGATGGCATCGCCAGCCGGTTCTTCAACACCTATCAGATCAGCCCGAAAGCTTCGGTGGGCATCGTTTACAAGTTCTAGGCGGCGCGGCTTCGCAAGATTGCCCCCACGCGACGCGCGGGAGCTAAGATTTGATCTCGCATGCGGTCCCGTATCGCCGCTTACCCGGCAGAATCTTTCCATTTGTGGCCAACGCTCGAGGCGGCATGCGGATTCCAGCGACGCTGCTTCACGCAAACCCACTGTTCTCCGCGCACGGACCAAGAATTTACATCTCGGCGTACCTTTTTGTGATGGAAACCGGCGTGCATGACGAGACGCAACTGGCTGAGCCGCATCTAACAGGGAAAGCGGCCAGTGGCGGCCACGAGCGCGCGCGATTCTCGTGAAGCGAGAATTTTGGTGCTGATCCATTCGTTCCAGCAGGCCAAACGGTTCGTCAAGGTGCTGATCGGGTTCTCGCTGCTCGCTCTGGGCATCGTGATGATCGCGACGCCTGGGCCTGGCTGGCTCACTATCATGCTTGCTCTGGGCATCCTGGCGGCGGAGTTCGTGTGGGCGCGACGGCTGCTCGATCGCCTGAAAGAGCAGGGGGTACGCATCCGCGACACGGTGATGCCCCGCGAGAAACCAGACAACGCCTGAACCGTCCCTCCGTGATTTCCAGCTTGGGCGCCTTCCCGATTTAAGCTTTCATCTCACTCATTCCTTCGGAATAGCCGGCGCGAATAACACGCGCCTCGCTGTGATAGAGTTTCGGCCAGCGGCGTTGAGAAGTGGTGGTCGGCTGATCGGAGGATTCCGTGGCGGAAAAGTGGCAGCAGGAATGGCGGGGCAAATGGGCGCTGATTACCGGAGCGAGCGCTGGGATCGGTTTGGATCTCGCCAAGTTGCTCGCGGCTGGCGGCGCGAATCTGGTGCTTACGGCGCGGCGCGTTGACCGGCTGCAGAAACTGGCTGCTGACTTGTCATCGCAGCACGGCATCAAGACCGAAGTTTTCGCCGCGGACCTGACCCGCCCCGAAGCGCCGGGCGAGATCTACGCGTTCACCGCCAATAAGAAGATCGAGGTCGAATTCCTGATCAACAACGCCGGCTTTGGCGCATACGGTTTCGTGCACGAGATTCCGGTACAGAAAATGCTGGAAATGATTCAGGTCAATTGTTCCGCCGTGGTGCATCTGACGCGGCTGTATTTGCCGGCGATGGTGCAGCGGAAGCATGGCGACGTGATGATCGTCGCATCGCTCGCGGCGTATCAGCCGCTGCCGTTCAGTTCCTGCTATGCGGCGACGAAGGCTTTCGATTTGCTGCTCGCGGAAGGAATTGCCGAGGAAGTGCGTCCGCTGGGAGTGCGCGTTTGCGCGCTGTGCCCGGGTTCGACCGTGACGGAATTCCAGGAAGTGGCGCAGCAGCCGGACCGGCCGTTCAGGAATGCCGAGACGGCGGAGAAGGTGGCGCGCGTCGGATTGGAAGCGCAAGCGGCGGGCAAGCCCTACGTGATTTCCGGCTTCATGAATCGCCTGATGAAAGAAGGGCAGCGCCTCGCGCCGAGAAGCTTGGTCACAAGAACGGCCGCGAAAATGATGCGGCCCGATAATTCGTAGCGGGCTTCAAAAACTCCGGGTTCGCCGTGCAAGTTTTCTCGCGAACGCTCGGTCCGTGTTCACCGACGCACCAGCGTGTCGAACACTCCTGTTTCGATTGTTCCCCCGCGCTTCATTTGAACGAACAGGCGGTAATAGCCGGGTTTGGGGAATCCGTAGGGGAAGGAAACCTCGGCGGAGCGCGGATCCGTCGACATGTCCATGCCGGACATGCCCGTGCCGCTCAGTTCGCCGCCTGCGTTTGCTCCCGCTTGCGCGTTCGCGCTCGCATTTCCTTGTACTGAATTTTTCTGCGTCAGTTCCAGCGCGGCCATGGCGACTGAGCCGTCGGGATGGATGTGCGCGAAGACGGACCGATCGGAATTTACGATTTCGGCGTGTCCTGCCATTCCCATGTAAGGCTCGGAATCACTGACAGGCTTGCCATCCGGCGTTTCCAGGCGAAAACGCAGCCAGACAAAATGATTCGCGGTGAACGGAGCTGTGCCGCGCTCCCAAATCATTTTGTAGCCATCCGGCAGAATCGCGGTGGTGGCTTCTGGCTTGTCGGTTACCATTATCAATATTGTGCCGCCGTTGGGATTGCCATTGTTGTTAGCTCGGGTGAAGGCGGCGGGAAGCGGCGTAGACGCGGCAGCGGAATTATCGCCGGACAGCGCGGCACCGGGAATATCGGGTAAATCAATTTCGGCGATCATGGTATCGGGGAAGCCGGATACGCGTACCACATCGGCAAACACCTGATAGCGTCCGGCAGGAATCGCGGGCAATTCCATTTCGAACGAAGGTTCGCGGTACGGATGCAGTCCCGGCTCGAGCGGAACAATCTGCGGATGGAGGTGGTAAAAGCGATCCATGCCAGGTTCACGAACAAGGAATAAATGCATCAGGTAGCCGTGGTCGGGCATGAGAGCAGTCATCACCGTTTCGGGCTGGGTGCGATGCCATTCGGAATTGCCCATTTGCAGCAGTAGCTTTCCGCCGGGCTCGAGAGAAACGTCGAGCGGCGGCGGTTTGTAAATCATCTTGCGGGCGGTGTAGCTGGCTTCGGAATTCCACCACGAGTTTCCGAAGTACAGAACGCCGAAAACGACGACGGCGGCTCCGAGCATCACCCACCGACCGCGGCGTGACCTTTCCGCAGACGGCAATTCGCCGGGCGGGAGCGTAGCTTCGCGGCGCGCCGCGCCCACGATGGAAATAATCGCGACGACGAGCAGCGCCATCAACGCGAAGAGCAAAATGCCGAGCGACCTTTGCATCGGTAGGGTGCGGCGCGCTGCGGCGGGCACCGGCACGGCAAGCTCGCCCGCGCCTTGAGCGCCCTCCACCTGGACGCGCACTTGCCACGAACCGGAGTCCATAAGCCAGATCTTGCCGGAAAAATATTGCGGATCTTCTTTCGATTGGGCGAGCAGATCGCCGACGGGCGGATATTTCGCGCCGGGGCCGACGATGTAGAGCGGAACGACCGTGATTTTCGAGACGCCGGGAGTGGCGCTGAGAATTTCCACGTCCGCGGTGCCCGGAATCATCTGCGGGGTGCGGATGGTGATGATCAGATGATAGGGGCCAGCGGCACCTTGAAAATAGACGTCCGGATTTCCGACGTGGGCCCGGACGGGCGCGATCAACAAGAGGACTCCGATCAATAGAGCGGGCGACGCGAGTGCTAACTCGCGCGCGCGCGAGGCAACGCTGCAAGGCGGCATGGCGTTCACCGGCGCAGGCCGCGCAAGGCGTCACCGGCAGCGAGGCCGATGCGAGAACCGATGATCGAAGTTACCAGAGCGATGCCGATTCCTTTCACGAAGAGTCTCGTGGTCGGCGCGAGCTCCACGAATTCCCAGTTCCAGTGATAATCCGATGGCGACTCCATGTAAGGAAAATAATTCTGGCCGAAAACCCAGTTGCGCGCTGCCGGCGAAATCAGGAAATCGCCGAGCGGCCAGTGGACCAGCAGCAACACGGCTAGATACGCGGTGCCGAGCATGCCCGCAAGCGCCCACTTATTCTTATTGGCATAGCGATTGAGCAAAAAATCCAGAGCGATGGCCGGAACTATGATCAGTGTGGGAAATTCCAGCGGCACCATGTGCGTGATCTTGGTGAACACCGGTCCGAGCTTCGGCGTCGCAGGAAACAGCGGCAGCAGCCAGAGCTGGCCGAGCACCCACGCGGTGTAAATTGCCGCGACGATGGTGGCTCCCCAGCGGCAGCCGCTGGCACGCGAGAGCGCAATCAGAATTACCGGCACAGCCAGCGACAGGGCGCGATAGAACGCAGGACTATGCATCTGGCTGCCGCCAGTGTATTCCGAGAGCAGCACCCAGTGGAGCGAGAGGATCACGCCGCCGAGAAGTAGATACAGGCGGCGCAGCTTGGTGTGGGCAGCGCCCTCGGCGCGATTCATCCAGCTGACGAGTAAGAGCAACGCGCCGATAGCGACGGCCAAAACTCCCACGCCGAGGATCATGTGCGGCGGGCTCACGATCTCGACGTCCAGGCCGAAGGAATTGTGCCACCAGTTGTCGAAGGGCGCGGAAGTGACCATCACTACGCCGCCCCAACAGGCCAGGAATGCGCCGAGCGGTCCGCGGAAACCCCAAACTTGGATGGAAGCAGCTTTGGCAGCCGGATTATTGCCCCAAGTGGTGGAAAGGATTAGGTAGACGCTGGTGAGCGCTACTAGAATGCCGCCGAGTTGGATGGCCATGTGCGCTGGGGTCCAGAAAGTGTCGCGGCCGACGCTCATGTGCCAGGAAATATCCCAGTACAGGCCGAAGACGATAGAAATCACGCCGAACAGGCCGCACCAGATGTACCAGGGGACCGGAGCATAGGCGTCGTGTTGAGCCGTTGTGTAGGGAATTGCAGGAGCTGCGGATTGTGCCATTAGCGCGACCTTTGTGGAATCATTCGGGGAAAGGATAACAGCATCTGTGACACCGGGCTATTGTTGGGTGTGAACGTCGGGGAGGCCTGCGCTGTGGGTTTGGCCGCGGTTCCTTGCCTCTGAATTGGTAACTCTGTTATGGTCTGGCTGTTTCGACTTTGGGCCTGGGGGAAGTGAAACGCGATGACCGGACTGCTGCAACGCCTGCTGCCGCGCGAGGAAGGTTTTTTCGATCTGTTTCGCAAGCAAGCGGAAAATATCGATCGCGGGGCCGAGGCTTTTCTGAAGATGTTGCTGCACTACACGGGAGTTCCGGAACAGGTGCAGAACATCAAAGCCATTGAGCATGCCGGCGACGAGATCACGCACCAGACATTTCGCATGCTGTACAAGACGTTCATCACGCCGTTCGACCGCGAGGACATTCACGAACTGGTAAGCACGATGGACGACGTGATTGATTTGATTGACGCGGCGGCGAGCCGGTTCGTGCTGTATCGTGTGGAAACTTTGCGCGTGGGAACGTTGGACCTGGCGCAGGTGCTGGTGTCTGCCACGAAGGAGCTGGCGGCGGCGATTCACGCGATCGAGAAGCCGGACACCGCGATGAAGCATATCATCGAGATTAACCGTTACGAAAATGAGAGTGACCGGATCTGCCGGACGTTGATTGCGCAATTATTCGACGAAGAGAAGGACCCGGTGCAGATCATCAAGTGGAAGGAAATTTTTGAAGTGATCGAAACCGCTGTGGATAAATGCGAGGACGTAGCCAACGTCATTGAAAGCATCATCCTGAAAAGCGCCTGAGCCCGTGAACAGCTTCCAGCTGCTATTACTCACCATTGGCCTGACCCTGGCATTCGAATTTTCCAATGGCTGGCACGATGCTGCCAATTCGATTGCGACGGTGGTGTCTACGCGCGTGCTGACGCCGTTTCGCGCGGTGGCGTGGGCGGCATTCTGGAATTTTGTGGCGGCGTTTGTCTTCGGGACGGCGGTGGCGAAAACTTTGGGCAGCGGGATGGTGCACATTAACATGGTGAATCAGCGCGTGCTACTGGCCGGCCTGCTGGGCGCGATTTTGTGGAACATGATCACGCTGATTTTGGGATTGCCAACGAGTTCTTCGCACGCGTTGATGGGCGGATATGGCGGCGCGGCGGTGGCGCATGCGGGGATGAAGGCGCTGATCCCGAGCGGATGGACCATGCCGATTCTGTTTCTGTTTCTGTCGCCGGTGATTGGAATGTTTTTGGGATTCGCGACGAGCATCGGGACGAGTTGGATTGTGCGGAAAATGCGTCCGCAGAAAGTGGATCGCTGGTTTCGGCGGCTGCAATTAGTTTCGGCGGCAGGATATAGTTTGGGGCACGGAACGAATGATGCGCAGAAGGGGATGGGCATTATCACTACGGCGCTGGTGGCGGGCGGGATGATGAATGATTTTGTGGTGCCGTACTGGGTGATCATTTGTTGTCATCTGGCGATGGCGGGCGGGACGATGGCGGGGGGCTGGCGAATTATCAAGACGATGGGGCAGCGGATTACGAAGTTGAATCCGTTCGGGGGATTTTCTGCGGAGACTGCTGGAGCGCTGACTTTGATTACCACTGCGCATTTTGGAATTCCGGTTAGTACTACGCATACGATTACTGGCGCGATTGTGGGGGTGGGGGCGGCGCATCGGTTGACGGCGGTGCGTTGGGGCGTGACGCGAAGGATTGTGTGGGCATGGGTGTTGACGATTCCTGGGGCGGCGCTGATGGGAGCTGGGCTTTTTCATATTATGCAGCTATGGTGGCGGTGAGGGGGTTGTTTGTGCGGCGCGCTGGGCTGGCTCTGTTGCGTTTGCTGCGTCGTGATACACTTCTTCCAACGTGACATTCGAACGAAAAATCGTGGTGGGCCTCGAAGAGATTCGCGCTATCTCGTTCGAATGCCATCAATGCAAGTCCCGGCTTACGGTTTCGCCGGACGACATTCGGGATATTCCCGCTGCTTGCCCGCATTGTAATTTTCCGTGGAGACTGCCCGAAGATCCGCAAGCGGCGTCGGCCGGCTCACCGCCGAAAAATTTTGCGTTTGGCATTAAGGAACTCAAGATACGTTTTGGAGCGGATGTAATCGGGTTCAAGATCCTGCTTGAATTCGACGAGCCGGGAAGACACGCCCTGTAACGGCGTCGACTGGCGACAATTCCCCCCGTGACCAAGTTATTCAAAGACACAGTCGAAATTTACGCGAGAGCGGGTTATTCCTCGTCGTCGGCTTGGGCTTTTAGCAGGCGCTCGATTACGGCCATGTCTTCCAGGGTTGTGGTGTCGCCTGTCACTGCGCCTTTAGTGGCCAATTCGCGGAGGAGGCGGCGCATGATCTTGCCGCTGCGCGTTTTGGGGAGCAGGGGAGTGAAGCGAACGTCGGAGGGGCGCGCGATGGAGCCGATGGTGTTGGCTACGTAGTCCATCAATTCCTTGCGCAGTTCTGGGCTGGGTTGGTGTCCGACGCGCAGGGCTACGAAGCAGACGATGGCTTCGCCTTTGATTTCGTCGGGGCGCGCGACTACAGCTGCTTCTGCTACTGCCGGGTGGCTTACGAGGACGCTTTCGATTTCCATGGAGCTTAGGCGGTGGCCGGCGACTTTGATGACGTCGTCGACGCGGCCCAGGACCCAGATGTAGCCGTCTTTATCGCATTGCGCGGCGTCGCCTGCGAAATAAACGCCGGGGATGCGCGTCCAGTATTCGCGGGCGTAGCGTTCGTCGTCGCCATAGATGGTGCGGAGCATGGAGGGCCAGGGTTTCTGGATCGTCAGGTAGCCGGTTTCGCCGGGACCGACTGGTTCACCTTTCATGTTGACGACTTTCGCGATCACTCCTGGCAGCGGCAACGTGGCCGAGCCGGGTTTTGTGGGCGTGGCGCCGGGAAGGGGTGAAATCAGGATCGAGCCGGTTTCTGTTTGCCACCAGGTATCCACGATGGGGCAGCGATTTTTTCCAATCGCTTCAAAATACCATTTCCACGCGGCGGGATTTATCGGTTCGCCGACGGTGCCGAGCAGGCGCAGGCTGGTGAGTTTGTGTGGAGTAATCCAGTCCATGCCCCAGGCCATGAAGGCACGGACGGCGGTGGCGGAACTGTAAAAGATGGTGACTTTGTAGCGGTCGATAATTTCCCAGAAGCGATCTTTCTGCGGGAAGTCGGGCGCGCCTTCGTACATCACGATGCTGGCGCCATTCGATAACGGGCCATAGACAACGTAGCTGTGGCCGGTGACCCAGCCGATGTCGGCGGTACACCAGTAGATGTCGTCTTCTTGCAGGTCGAAGACGAGCTGAGTGCTCCAGGTACATTGCAGCAAGTAGCCGCCGGAGGTGTGCAGGACGCCTTTCGGTTTTCCGGTGGTGCCGCTGGTGTAGAGGATGTAGAGCGGATGTTCGGAATCGAAGGGCGCGGCGATATTATCCTTCTGAGCTTTATCTTCCTCTTCGTGCCACCAGAGATCGCGGCCCTGTTTCCAGCCGACTTCTTCCTTGGTGCGTTGCACGACGATGCATTTTTCGATGGTGGGGCAATTCTTCATGGCGGCGTCGGCAGTTTCTTTCAGGGGGACAATTTTTCCGCGGCGGAAGCCGCCATCGGCGGTGATGAGGATTTTGGCTTTGCAATCGGCGACGCGGTCGGCGATGGCGGTAGCGCTGAAACCGCCAAAGATCACGGAATGCACGGCGCCGACGCGGGCGCAGCCAAGCATGGCGATAGGCAGTTCCGGCACCATGGGCATGTAGATGGCGATGCAATCACCGGGTTTGACACCGAGCGAGGACAGCACGTTGGCAAATTTGCAGACGCGTTCGTGGAGTTCGGCGAAGGTGTATTGAATGGTGGAGCCGTCTTCGCCTTCCCACATCAGCGCGGGTTTATTGGCGTTTTTTTCCAGATGGCGGTCCACGCAGTTGTAGGAGACGTTGAGCTTGCCGCCGACGAACCATTTGGCGTGGGGCGGATTCCATTCGAGAACTTTTTTGGGGGCTTCGAACCAGTGGAGGAGTTTGGCCTGTTTGCCCCAGAAGGCTTCGGGATCGGCAGCCGCGGCGGCGTACATTTCGCGGTAGTCTTCGAGCGAACTCACGCGAGCTTTTTTGCTGAATTCTTCGGGCGGCGGGATGGGCTTTTCTTCTAAGACATGCGGATCGAATTCCTGCATGATGGCAGTTCCTCCGTGGTTCGTGCGCGGCGGTGCTGGGCGATGGCAGCCGTTTGCCCGCCCCTACGTTATTGAACGGGAGGGGTTTGGTCAAGAAGGGGATTCGGGCGGTGGGAAGGGCGCGCGGCGGTCGAGTTAGCCAGGCATCAAGCATAGCCGTAACACCGATGGCGCACTGAGGTGCGCCGCTGCTTAGGCAACCTCAAAGGCGCCCAGCCAAAGCTGGCCGCTACAGAGTCAATATCTGAGTCCAGAGCTGGATTTTCTTGGAACTTTCCGGGGGCGTCGGCGGAATATGTAACGAGAGTTACGCCGGGCCGTCCAATCGTCTGAGATGAACAGGGGCATGGAAACCATAGATGAGGGGCTGCTGCTCCGGCGGATGGTGGCCGGGGATGAGGCTGCGTTTACGCT
>Ga0209169_10002891_pt1 | contig 10200 bp, 3 predicted proteins | sample HubBroMetageWRM4_FD_188346 | JGI IMG/M metagenome (GOLD analysis project Ga0209169, IMG submission 188346) | Warmed soil microbial communities from the Hubbard Brook experimental Forest, New Hampshire - Hubbard Brook CCASE Soil Metagenome WRM 4... | ecosystem: Environmental > Terrestrial > Soil...
GTTGAACTGATGCTGAAGCCGCTTTAGGCGGAGCTGATAGATCATCAGCAGTAGCAAGATCATGAGGCCGGCACAGAAAGCTCGAAACCAGGTGGTTTGATACCACGCCGGCAATATGGTGAAATCTACTTCGGCTATTTTGTCTGACCACACACCATTTGTATCGGAATCGGTAACGCTGAAATGATAACGGCCAGGGGGAAGGTTCCGATACATCACCGGACTCGCCGTGCTAACTTCGTGCCAGTCAGCGTCCGTCTCTCGCAGTCTGACCCGCGAGCGTATTGCTGCCGGATCAGACAAGCTGATCGCCGCGTACTCAATCCGCACGCTGGAGGTATGCGCCGGAAAAGCCGGTCGCGAGGTGGGGTCATAGTTCTTGTCGTCCGCCGAAACTGACTGGATCGTGATCGGAGGCGCAACCACCCTCTGCCGCGCGCCGGTGGGATCGAACCGTACCAGACCGCGGCTCACAGAGAACCACAACGCTCCATCACTGCTCTCAACGCCCGACGGCAGTGGTCGTGTTTGAGTTGCAAAGCCTGGCATTCCTTCTCGAATGCCAAAGTGCTCACCTTTTACGCGATACGAGGAATCCTTCAGGGCTAAAGAAACCTCGGCTCGACTTATATGGAAAATTCCTGAAGCACCATTTAGCCACAAATCTCCGTTCGCCGTCTCAACGATGCCAGAAATTCCGAGTAGCCTGTCATCATCGGCAGCGATGATCGTGTGAAAACGTCCGTTGTCAAACCGTTCGAGCCCGAACTCTCCTCCAACCCATATCTGCGGCCCGCGTCCGTAGATCGCGGTGATGGTACCCAACCGAATACCATCGTTGGGACCGAATGTATGGAGTTGATCTCCTTCCAAGACTGCCAGACGGTTTTTGAGACAACCGAACCATAGCCGACCGAGGCTGTCGGTAAACTCGCTTATGAGGTTCGGTATGAGTAGGCCCCCAGGGCCATCTTTCAGTGTCCAAATTCCATTCGCGAATCGATACAAGCCATGCCGCCCAAACGAAACCCAAAGTCCTCCAGCACGATCCTCTGTAATAGCTTGCAGATATACAGCGTCATCGCGTCTCTCCTTCGGGAGAGCAACTTGAACGATCTTGCCACCAGCATGATGCCAAAGGCCGTCCGCCCCGCCGAACCAGAATGTGTTGTCGATTGCGCGGTATGCGATGGTCCATTCTCTAGAATTGGGGACAGGAAGCACATCGATCTTTTTGTCCGATAAATGATATAGGCCTTGATCGACCTCGCTTTTACTCCATGCGCCAACCCACATTCCACCATGATCGTCTGCGGCGATCGCGAATGGCCCATTCATCGCCGAGATGTTGCGACGGGTGAAGGGGGCGTAGAAAAATCGATGAATCGCAATACCATCGCTAAACCAGACATTCCCTTCACGATCAACGAGCCATCCTTGATCGTACGCATTGAATTCATATGTCTCAGAAACCCTGGGGCTTGTTTCGGTTTCAGCATCGGCAAGTTGGTCTGAAGCCTGAATGCGCATCAGCGATCCGTGACTTCTAGGTATGATCCATACACTTCGGCTGCGATCGACGATTTGCTGGGAATCCTTTCGGAAGATCGGAAAGGCCTGCGGATCATTCTCCGGATTGCTACCGGGATTCAGACTATGGGGGCGCGCAATCCGGCTGGTCACAACCTTTCGGTCAGCATCCTGAGTGAAACGGCTACTAATTGGGTCTTCGTCGGCAATACGAAACTGCTTGATGCCAGGAAGCATGCAGAAAAGTTGTTGCTTGGAAAACCCTACCAATGCCCAGAGCGTTCCGTCTCGATCAAAACCCAATCGGGTAAAATCGTGCGAGGCCTTCGACTCGCCCCCGAGTTGTTTCCAAGCCGAGCCATAGAATCGCCATACCCCAGAGGACGTACCGGCCCAGATAACTCCATCAGGACCCTGGGCGAATCCGTTGACGGTTCCGGTGTCGGCGCCATTCTCCGCGCTGTAGCTCGTTACCTGCCCATTGTTGATAAAGCTGAAGCCTCCATACTCATAGCCGACCCAAAGGCCGCCCGTCGCCGGTCCAAAAACAGAATTAATATTCGTTGAAAGAAGTTGATTGCCGGATACCGCATGAAAGCGCTCGAAGCGCGTTCCATCGAAACGAAACAGTCCACCAGGTCCCCCGAGCCAGAGAAACCCGTCGGTCGTCTGGGCGAGGCTGACGATCTGTTCCGGAGCGCCTTGCTGAACTGTCCAAGACTCTTGCATTACTTCTTGGCTGTCCGATTTCACTGATGGAATCAATACTGAATGACTGGGACTAGCTTTGTTGACGACTGGAATATCTTTCGGGGCACCGGTTTTCACACTCCGGGCCGCTTGTGTCTTAAGCCGTTCGCTTTGGAGTCCGAACCCGTAAGTGCACACAACCGCAACAATCAAACCGATCCAAACGCAGCGCCAGATGTGCTGGGTTGAATTCATCTACCTCGCCGAACTGACAACGAGCAAGAAGAGGCCGCGTCCGATTGGAGGTCGAGTGGACCCTTCAATGTTCTTCGTCAATCTTACTCAAGGAATCCGCAGTGGATCGGTTGCGGTCATTGATTGTTCTTCCGTCTCCAAATTCGCAACGAACTGCTTGGTGAGATAACTGTTTCGTACGCAATGGATGCAGGAATTGTCAGCTCAATTTCAGTGCCAGCTCCCGGTTCGCTCCAGACTTCCAATTCTCCACCAAGATGCTCGGCGCGCTCTCTCATACCTTTCAGACCCCAATGCCCGGTCAGTTCAGCTCGGACCCGCTCATCGGAATCGATGCCTTTCCCGTCATCTCGTACTCGCAACCGAAACAGCCTCTCGGTGTACGCCAATTCTGTCTCTATCAGGTGTCCATGAGAATGGCTAAATGCATTCCGCAATGCCTCGCGTGCGATGCGAAGAATCTCTATATGCAGATTTGGATGTAGTGCGCATGCCGAACCTTCAATTACGATTCTGAATTCGACTGGCTCATTCTTACTGGTTCTCTTTGCGACCAACTCTTCTCCGAACGCTGTGATCTCATCTGCCAAGGCTTTAGCGGCGGTCTTCGAGGAGCGTAGATCGTGGATTGCATCTCGGCCTTCGACAATCGCTTCTTCAGCTCCATCCAAAGCTGTGTCCAAGGTTTCCATCGCTTCGGCGGTGCGATCTGGCAGAAGATTACGTGCTCTTTGAAAGTGGAGAGTTAATCCTTGAAAGCTTTGCAGCAGTGTATCGTGCAGGTCTCGTGCGATGCGAGTCCTCTCATTGACGCGCGCTTCGAGCGTGATGTTGAACTGATGCGCCAGTTGGCGCAGGCGGAGTTGATAAAGTGCCCAGAGGAAGATCAGAAAGGCGACGACGCACACAATGCGGAACACGTTGGTTTGAAACCAGGCCGCGGCGATGGTGAAATCCAATTGATCGCCGGTCTCATTCCACACCCCGCTGTTATTACAGGCGATGACGTGGAAGTGGTAGGTGCCCGGAGGTAGATCGGTATAGAACGCTTGACGGCGGGTGCGCACATCCTGCCAATCGTGGTCTACGCCGTCCAGCTTGTAGCGAAAGAAGACCTTTTCCGCCGCAACGAGGCTGAGGGCGGTATAGTCGATTTCCAGGTTGCGAACCAGCGGAGGCAGGCGCAAGTTTTCAGACGCATCGAAGCTCTTGCGGTCCGCGGTGACATATTCGATGTGTACTGGCGGGGGGATGCTGTTGAACGGGATATGGCGCGGATCGATGACGCTGACGCCATCCCAGGGAGGGAACCACAGTTTCCCGTCTACCGACTTTGCTATCTGAGGACCAATACTGCCAATATCTGCGAGGGTTCTTACCCCATCGGAGCTATCGAAGATCGTCGTCTCTATCCTTTTGGTCGAATCCTTGTTCTTAGCTATCGCAGCGGTCCAAGATTCTATTTCAGCCCGCGCAATGCGAACCAAACCGCAAGGCATATACAGCCAGAATGCCCCGTTGTCATCCTCGATCAACCAGTGAACAGAATCGCAGGGCAATCCGTTCTTGGTCGTAAGCGTTGCGAAGTGTCCGTTTTTCAGCCGGCTCAGGCCCGCTTCTGTTGACGCCCACACTGTGCCATCCGGATCGACTCTCAGGCTTTTGATACGGCCAGCACCCAGTCCGTCGGTTGTAGTGTACGATGCGCTGACCTGACCGTCAGCTAAATAGACAATACCGCCGTCAAAAAATCCAAGCCACAAGCCGCCGCGCGCATGGTCCGCAACTAGAACCGTCGCAGGGTCTTTGTGACCCAGTTTGGACCATGGAATCTGTTGAATCGCGCTTCCCAATTTCATTCGGAGGAGGCCGGAATCATTGTGGGTGATCCACAGTTCCCCAGCAGCGCCCTCTGTCATGGAAGAGATAGTTCCAGCGGGTATGCCGGCCACGGGAATGAACCGATCATTGTCAAGATAACCGAGCCCGTGTTGGGTCGAGACCCAAATCCGTCCACGATCGTCCTGGAATAGAGAATTCGGGCTCAGACCATCTAGCTTTCCTTGGCGATGATCGTAGGTGGTAATTCTGCCGTCCTTCCATAGATCCAAGCCGCTGACGCTAGCAAGCCAAACGTCTCCATCGCTATCCCCCAAGACGGAATCGACCACCGAATTCGACAAACCTTGCTTCACGGTTAGCGGGGTGACAGCAAACTCTCGGAAGCGATCTAGGCCATTCACGGTAGCTACCCAAACATTGCCTTCGCGATCCTCAAAAAAATCGTTTACAGAGTCACCCGATAGGCCATCTTGCGCCCCAAATACATCGATCCGTCCCTGATGCACATGGAGAATACCCCGGTCGAACGTTCCAATCCACAATCCGCCATCGTGATCCCGGAGCAATCCTCGAGCGTTAAAGTGTTGTGCACCGCCTGGGAGCGGATACGCTTCAACCCTTCCATCGACAAGGCTCTTGACGCCGCTTTGCGTGGCAATCAAGATGCTGCCGTCATCTCCTTGCGCGAAACCCCTTAAGCCCATGCCGCCTATGCTGCCAAACGGAGAAAATTGGGGAGAGCCAGGCGCCCTTCGCCACAGGCCGGTACTGCCTCGCGCCCACAGATTGCCGGTTTTGTCTTCATACAGACCGCTCACGCCGACGCCGAAGCTGCCGTCCTGTCCATTGCAGTGAACACTAGTATTCCGAATCGCACAAAGCCTCCCCGGAGGAGGGAACCCGATGGCCCCAGCCCACAGAGTGCCCTCACGATCCTCAAGCAGCGTGAAGATGGCTTGACCGGCAAGCTCTGGATACTGAATAAGCTTGTCCTTCTTCCAGCTTGCGAGTCCCTTCGAGGTGCCAATCCATAGCGTTCCATCGTGCGCGGCGAGCAGGCTTATGACCCTCGTAGAAGGAAGATGCTGATCTGACGGGGCTTCCCAGGGCAGGTTTCTAACACCGTCGAAACGGAGCAAGCCGTAGTCCGTTCCCAGCCACAGATAGCCGTCGGGTGTCTGCACGATGGAGTTGATTGCGCCCTTGCTAAAGCCATCGCGAATCTTCCACGCAGTATGCGCATACTGATTTACGTCCAGCGACGGGTTCAGTGCGCTTACATAAGGACACGTCGCCAGAAGCATGAAGGCCAGTGCCATGCCCTGCGAGACAACCTGGTGCGTTCGTGTCCATTCTTTTCCCACAATACCCAAAATCTTATAGTATGAAGTCGGAGCCGTGGTCTCGCGTTTTACGCAGCATTTAGTCAAATGCATCCGCTACACGCGTGGAGGCTCTGCAGCCGAAGTTCATCCTGCGTTCATTTCGCACCTCTCGTCGGGAAAGTGCATTCAGAGTCGCTCATCAGCCCCTGCGAGGTATAAATTGTGCACCGAACCTCCATTCTTGTCCTGTGTCTCGTTGCATCCGCGTCCATTCTCTCTGCGCAAACAACAGAAGCTTCACTCTCGGGCCGAGTAACCGATCCCTCCAGGGCCAGAATCGTCAATGCCACGGTTGCGGCAATTCGCTCCGATACGAATGCACGTTACCAGACCACCACGCATGTGTCGGGCGAATATGACCTGCCAGGTCTCCCGCCGGGTGTCTATCGCATTGAGATTGATGCGCAGGGCTTCAAAAAGCTGGTCGACCCTGAAGTAGTTCTGCATGTGCAGGATGCGCTGAATATGGACTTTGAGATGGCGGTTGGTCCGGCATCAGAAAGCATCACAGTGGAAGGCAACGCCCCGTTGATCAACACGGAGTCCGCGACGGTCAGCACTGTGATTGACCGAAACTTTGTGGAGGATCTTCCGCTGAATGGCAGAAGTTTCCAAACACTGATTCTGCTCACACCGGGAGTCGTCGTGGCCGCCACGGCATTTGACGATCAGGGGCAGTTCAATGTGAATGGACAACGCGCGGACTCCAATTACTTCACCGTCGACGGGGTCAGCGCCAACTTCGGTGTTACTGGGTACACTCCGCTGGTGCAGGCCGGCGGAGGAGCCCTTCCCGCACTCAGCGTATCAGGTGGCACGAACAGCCTAGTCTCGGTGGATGCGATGCAGGAGTTTCGCATCCAAACGTCCTCGTTCGCACCCGAATTCGGGCGTACTCCAGGTGGACAAATCTCAATTGTGACTCGTTCCGGAGCGAATCACTTCCATGGCACGCTGTTCGATTATTTCAGGAACAGCGTGCTGGACTCCAACGACTGGTTTGCGAACCTCAATCATCTGCCTAAACCCGAAGAGCGGCAGAATGACTTTGGCGGCGTATTCGGCGGCCCAATCCTCAAGGATAAGACGTTTTTCTTCTTCTCTTATGAAGGGCTACGATTGCGCCAGCCATTGACCCAGGAAACCGTGGTTCCGGACCTGGCGTCGCGACGCCAAGCTCCCACCTCTATGCAGCCTTACTTGAACGCATTTCCTGTTGCAAACGGGTCCGAGCTCGGGACAGACCTTGCACAGTTCAATGCGTCCTATTCGAATCCTTCCTCGCTAGACGCCGCTAGCATCCGCCTGGATCAGGAAATCAATTCGAAGATCAGCTTATTTGGCCGTTATGATTACTCACCGTCGAGCATAGATCAACGAGGTCCCAATTTAGGCGACGGTGCAGTCCTCAGCGCAACCGAGTTGACCTCATCCTCCGTGCAAACTCTCACAGTTGGTCTATCAGATAGCGTTAGTCAAGGAATCAGCAACGAAATACGAGTAAATTACAGTAACGATAGAGTGGGCACAACATTCCGTCTAGATGATTTCGGCGGAGCGGCGTCACTTGCCGATGATGTTTTGTTTCCGACGGGATTTTCGTCCACGAATAGCCTTTTCGAAATGTTGATCCTGGGTTCCGGAGAACTCACAAAAGGTGTTTTCGGGATAAGTGAGCAACGCCAGGTCAACTTGGTCGACAATCTATCCGTGACCAAGGCCAGTCACCAAATGAAGTTTGGGTTGGACTATCGTTGGCTTTCCCCATTCACAAGTCCATTCTCTTACGCCCAATTTGCAGAATTCACCGGAATGACGGCAACCAACGGAGGAGCTCTTTCCGGCGCGTCTGCGTTTTCCGATGTTGAAGCGTCTGAAGGCGACGCCCTTCTAGCGCAAAATGTCTCTGTTTACGGCCAAGACACATGGAAAATCACACCCAAACTGACAACGACGTTTGGCTTGAGATGGGATATCGATCCGCCTCTGAAAGGCAAGAATCTTGCCAACGATCCGTTCACCGTAACTGGCCTGAATGATCCCGCGACGTTGACCTTGGCACCTCGCGGCACTCCGCTCTATCAAACGACCTACGGAAACGTGGCGCCTAGATTGGGACTGGCTTATGAGTTTGGGGGAGGGCCAAACCGGGTTTCCGTCCTCCGAGGTGGCTTCGGGACCTTTTACGATCTTGGGTCCGGTTCGCTCGGTGGAGTATCGAGCTATTTCCCATATGGCTCCGTCAAAGTTATCTCGCCATCTACTTTACCTTGTCCCTCTGGCCAAGTAGGGATATGCTTCCCGCTAAGCCCTCAGAACGCGGCGGCACCCGCCCTCACCGTTAATCCACCCGTTTCTACAATTATTGTTGCCGAGCCTAATTTGAAGCTTCCGCGGATGTATGGGTGGAATGTAGCGCTGGAGCAGTTGTTGGGAAGCGGTCAAAGTCTGTCTCTGACCTACATCGGTGAAGTCGGGCGAGACCTGCTCCGGAACACTAACCTAGAAGATCCGAATTCGGACTTTGGGTTTGTCGGCGTCACAAGCAATTCAGCGACATCGAATTATCAGGCCTTGCAGGTTAAGTTCGAGCGTCGTCTGTCCCAAGGATTGCAGGCTTTAGCCTCGTATACTTGGTCGCACTCGATTGATATTTCATCGACTGATGCGTTTGCAAATTACCTGAACACGCCCAGTTCAATCGCGAATCCGAATATAGACCGCGGGAACTCGGATTTTGATATTCGCGATGCGTTCACGGCAGGTGTGACCTACAGTCTGCCCTCGCCAGAATCGACCAGGGTAGCCGAAGCCATCTTGGGCGGTTGGTCGGCGGATAGCTTTATTTTCGCTAGGACGGCTCCCCCGGTGGACGTGGTTGGCGGACTTATCTTTGCGGACGGCATCGCGCTGTACCCGCGCCCAGACGTAGTGCCAGGAGTGCCGTTGGTTCTCTATGGGTCGCAATATCCTGGAGGCAAGGCATTCAATTCAGGAGCCTTTACTACCCCGCCCACCGGACAGCAAGGTAATTTCGGCCGCAACGCGCTGAGGGGCTTTGGAGCAAGGCAAGCTGATTTTGCCTTTCAGAGGCAATTTCACATTGTTGACAAGGTGCAGCTTCGTTTCCGGGGCGAGTTCTTCAACTTCTTCAACCACCCAAATTTTGCCCCTCCCGACAACAACCTGACCGATGCATTCTTCGGCCGCTCAACGCAAACTTTAGCCAGCAGTTTGGGATCCGGCGGCGCGAACGGAGGTTTCAACCCTCTCTATCAAATCGGCGGACCGCGCTCCAGCCAACTGGCAATTAAAGTGCTGTTCTGAGCAACGAATGTCGTATGTAAATTCCAGAGCGGTTGGGTGAACTCATAGGGAATGGTTGCGCCGATGAGAATCGACATAAGAGTTCTTGAGTCCACCCACCACGCTTTAGTCTTGCTCGAATTCAAAATCGGGCGCGGCCTCAAATGCAAGGTCGTTCTCACCCAATCCTGAGCCCATGACAACTTCGTTTGCTTGACCGATCAACTTCAGTTGGGGGGCTTCGTATGTCTTATCCATTGTATTCACCTCCTTTCTATCTTGTTTTTTGGTTTCATAGCCTTGCGGCACTATGCGACTTCGAGGCGGCTGTCGATGCCCCCATCGGCACGATTTCGCAGCCACAACTCGAGCAAGATGATATGCCGCAACTGATTCTGATTGCAGTCAAGCCCGGCGCAAAGTTGCTCCAGGCGTACCAGAACACTGGCGCGGTCCACAAGGCCGCGCTCAACTAAACATAGTTGCTTGGCCTTAAGGAGGGCGCGGGCAAGTGGTCTTAACGCTTCGTGCCACGGAACACCGAAGAGACCCTTAGATCGCCGCTTGCGTAACTTCGATGGCCAAAGATTTGATAGCGCAGACCGCATCAACCTTCGCGGCTCGCCCGGTCGACAGAGAACATCCGCCGGGACGGCCATCAGAAATTCGACGAGTGGTCGATGCGCGAACGGGTGGGTGTAGTCCAGATGCTGCAAAGCCTGCGGCGATTGCAGTGCGCGTAGTTCCAACATCCTCGACAAAGCGTGGAAGTGCTTCCGTCGTTCGGGGGGAGCTTGCATCCATGTGTCCAAGAACAGGGTTCCTGCCTCAGAGAGGATCGTGGAGCTGGAGACAAGAGATGTCTGAGTGTTCTTTACCGCGTATGAGCCGTCGGGCGCCGTATAAAAAGCTGCAGATATCAGCGCTGGGGGGAGAGCAGCCAGACCTGCCCGCCAAAGAAGCCGATGAACCGGAAGCCGAACTACTTTGCTCCAATCGAGCGCTTCCATACATGCCGGGCCGAGCTGAAGACGGCGCAAGGATGCCGCGATTTGAAGACTGTCATCGAACCAGTTGCCCATCACCAGATCGCCGTTTTGCCCTGTAAGAATGGTGGTCGCACCGAGCGCGTCGGCTATCGCTGCGACGGAGCAGCGCAGAGGCGCAAACGCTTCCGGCATCGCACCGCCCA
>Ga0209169_10002892_pt1 | contig 10199 bp, 6 predicted proteins | sample HubBroMetageWRM4_FD_188346 | JGI IMG/M metagenome (GOLD analysis project Ga0209169, IMG submission 188346) | Warmed soil microbial communities from the Hubbard Brook experimental Forest, New Hampshire - Hubbard Brook CCASE Soil Metagenome WRM 4... | ecosystem: Environmental > Terrestrial > Soil...
GGCTCATTTTAAGGCATTTAGCAAAAGCAAAGTCGTCTAAGTCCTTTGAATGGAATATTTTGCGGATAAGCTATTTGCTTTCAATATTTTAGCCATATTCCGGCGAGGTGGGGAAGGCGTAAATTGCTGATTCCACATATTTTAGCCAAGATCGATCTGTATTTTTTCTGATCCAGATCGCGGCCCGAGCGGCCTTCTATTCGATCCCCATCTCGCTCTGGATTTGCTCCAGCGACACGCCTTTCGTCTCGGGCACCATGCTCATGACCCAAAGAAGTTGGAGCACCATCATCCCGGCAAAGAACGAGAAAACATATCCGATCGGAAAATCAGAGACCACCTTCGGAAAGAAAGTGGTGAGCAAGGCAGCAAAGATCCAGTGCGTGCCGCAGCCCAGGCTCTGACCCTCGGCGCGATGGCGATTGGGAAATATCTCGGAGATGAAAACCCAGATCACCGCTCCCTGTCCGACCGCGTGCGCGGCGATGAAGGCGAAGATACAAACCGGCACGATCAAAAAGTGACCGGTAAAGAAAGCCCATGCCACCAAGCTGAGCGAAGTGATGTAGCCGACCGAACCGATATAAAGAAGAGTGCGCCTGCCGACCCTGTCAATCAGCCAGAGTCCGACAAAAGTGAAAACCAGATTCGTGATCCCGATGCCAATCGATTGCAGCAGCGCAGCCTTCGCGGCGAGGCCAGTCAATTCAAAGATGCGCGGCGCGAAATACAAAATCGCGTTGATGCCAGACATCTGATTGAAAAAGGCAATCAGGATGGCAAGCAGAATCGGCTTGCGAAGACGCATCGTCCAGAAATGTCCGGAGGAAGATTTTTGTTCCGCTGCCGCTGCCGCCGCAATCTCATCAGCCTCGGCCGTGATTTCTGTGTTCGAAGCCTCGGGCTCGATGCGTTGCAGTACTTCGAGAGCACCCGCGCGATCGCCCTTCCTGCTAAGCAGCCAACGCGGACTTTCGGGCAGGCCAAAACACAATGCCGCATAGATCAACGATGGAAATGCAGCCACGCCCAGCATCCAGCGCCATGCGTCGTCGCCGACGCCGGCCAGCAGAGCATTCGATACATAAGCGACCAGGATGCCGAAAACAATGTTGAACTGGAACATGCCGGCAAGCAGGCCGCGATGTTTGGGCGGCGCGATCTCCGAGATGTACATCGGCGCCACCACGGTCGAGATGCCGATTCCCAGTCCACCAATAATCCGCGCGACAATGAAGATCGTGACGTTCGGTGCCAGACCTGAGCCCACTGCGCCCACTAAATAAAGAACGCCGATCCAGAGCAGCGTGGCCTTGCGTCCGAAGCGGTCGGCCGGCCAGCCTCCGAGCAGGGCGCCAACGACGGTGCCGTAAAGAGCCGAGGCCATGGCAATGCCATGCAGCCCGGGACTCAGACCCCAAAGAGTTTGAATTGTTTTTTCCGCTCCGGAAATAACCACCGTGTCGAAACCGAAAAGAAATCCAGCAAGCGCAGACGTGAGCGACCAGAAGAAGATGCGACCATTCATAAGTGAGTCGAGCGGTGCTTATGAAAACGACGGTGCGGCTTGCAATTCACTCGCGATCGAGCCCGGAGAACTGAGAACTGGTTCACCCCTTGGTCAGCGGATATCCTTTCTCCCGCCAGTCTCGAATTCCGCCATCCATCGAAATCACGTTGGTATAGCCCATCTTCTGCAGATTGTCAGCGGCCAGCGCCGAGCGGAATCCGCCGCCGCAGTAAAGCACAATCTCCGCTCCAAGGTCAGGCGCACGGGCCTCGATGTCGCGCTCGATGATGCCCTTGCCCAGATGAATCGCGCCAGGAAGGTGATCCTTGGCGAATTCGCTCTCTTCCCGCACGTCCACCAGGATGAACTCCTCGCCGCGATCAAGCCTCTTCTTCACTGCATCGACGTCGGTTTCGCGTACGCGTGTCTTGGCGTCGTCCACAATCTTCAGAAAGCGTGGAGGATGTTGGTGGGCCATAAGCTCCTTCTCCATTCAGCGCTAACCATCCTACCAAGTGCGGCTGGATTGTGCATTCGCGGGTTCGTTGGATTCTCGGTTAGCATGAATGGGGTGAAAGCGAACGCAGAGTCTCGGAAGACCGGCTTGGCGCGCGCCTTGTCGAAGCTGGGATATTGCTCGCGATCGCGCGCCGCGGAACTGATTCGCGCCGGGCGCGCGACGCTGAACGGGCGAGTCATTCGCGATCCCGAGACGCCCGTTTCCGGGAAGCGTGATCGAATTGCAGTGGATGGGAGAGTGGTTGAACCGCAGGCGAAAATCTATCTCATGCTGAACAAGTCTCGCGGCGTGGTGACGACGACGTCGGACGAAAAAGGCCGGGAAACCGTATACGCTGCATTGAACGCGAAGCTCGCTGCCGGGAAGAAAGATGCGCGGCAAACAAACCCGCCCTGGATTGCCCCAGTTGGCCGATTGGATAAAGCCAGCGAGGGCTTGCTGCTGCTGACCAACGATTCCGCGTGGGGCGCCCGCATCACCGCGCCAGAAACGCATTTGGACAAGACTTACCATGTGCAACTGGGAACGGTTGCGGATGAAGAATTTATCCGAGCGCTGGTTCGCGGAGTGAGAACACAAGACGGAGAAGTGCTACGGGCAAAGCAGGCTCGCCGGCTGCGTTCAGGTCAGAAAAACTGCTGGCTTGAAGTTGTGCTTGATGAAGGCAAGAACCGCCAGATCCGGCGCATGATCGAGAGCTTGGGAGTCGAAGTGTTACGACTGGTCCGCGTGTCTATCGGGCCGCTGCAATTGGGCGACCTCGCCAAGGGTGAACACCGTTCGCTCACGTCCGACGAAAAGCGGGTGCTCGATCGCGCCGTCCTCGATCACACCATCCTCGATCACACCATGCGAGCTCGCTCATGAGTAACCTAAACTTCCTTGCGGCCGTGTCGATGGCCGAACAGATTCGGAAAAAGAAAATCTCTCCGATCGAACTCGTGGATGCACACCTGAAACAGATCGAAAAACTGAATCCAAAGCTAAACGCATTTGTGCACGTCGACGCGGAACGTGCGCGGCGCGCGGCTGAGGCCGCTGAGGCTGAAGTGATTTCCAACAAAAAACTTGGCCCGCTGCACGGCGTGCCCATCAGCATCAAGAGCTCCATCGCGGTGGCGGGGCTGCGTTGTGAGGCGGGCACGCGTCTGCGCGCCGGGTTCGTGTCTGCTCAGGATGCTCCGCTGGTCGCCCGTTTACGGGCAGCGGGCGCGATCGTGCTGGGCGTGACCAACACTCCCGAGTTTCTCATGGCGTGGGAAACGGACAACGTGCTCCATGGCCGCACTAACAATCCGTGGGATCTCGAACGCACGCCTGGCGGCTCAAGCGGAGGCGAAGCGGCGGCAATTGCGGCAGGCATGTCCGCCGGCGGCGTAGGCAGCGACGGTGGTGGTTCCATCCGAGTGCCCGCTCACTTCAGCGGCATCTGCGGCCTGAAGCCGACGCCGGGGAGGATTCCCGCGACTGGCCACTATCCTGAATCCGCGGGTCCATTCGCACTGATCGGCGTCGTCGGTCCGATGGCGCGCACCGTCGCCGATTTGAAAGTTCTCTTCGAGGTAATGCAAGGCCCAGACTGCGGCGACACCTGCGCAGCTCCGGTGCCGTTGCGCTGGCCCAGTCAAGCGGAAGCCAGAAGACTGAGAATCGGTTATTTCGAAGACGATGGCCGCACGCCAGTCACGCCTGAAACTCGTGCGGCGGTGCGCACTGCGGCAGAGGGCTTGCGCAGCGCGGGATTTCAAGTAGAACCCTTCCACCGGGAAGGACTCGAAGAAGCACGCCAGCTCTGGCGCCAGCTCTTCGTAGTCGCCGGTGGAACCTTGTTGCGGCCAATGTTCGAAGGCAGGGAATCAGACCTCAGCCCCATCCTGAAACAATTTCTGGAGTGGTCCGCCGCCGAACCCACACTCAGCGGCGAGACGCTTCTGCAGGTTTGGATCGAGCGCGATCAACTCCGCGCGCGTTTTCTCAAGCAGATGCAGCAGTACCAAATCCTATTGTGTCCGGCGGCCGCAATCCCCGCATTCCGGCATGGAGAGCGCAGTTGGCAGGTTGACAGCAAGCCGGTCCACTATCTCGACGCCTGGAGCTACACGGAATTCTTCAACCTTTTGGGAAACCCTGCCGTGGTCGTTCCGGTTGGTTTCTCGTCCGAAGGCCTGCCCATCGGCGTGCAGATCGTCGGACAGCCGTGGGAAGAGGAGCAGGTGTTATCCGTCGCCGCTGCACTAGAAAAGGAATGCGGCGCGTGGAAGATTCCTCCGATTTCCTGAAGCAGCCCGGCCTCCGATAGTAGTTTTGCATTATTTCCCCAGCGCGTCCGCGTGAGTAACGTGATCGCAGGCGATTTCAGTTACTCTGGGAACTGGAATCCTTCACCGCGAGCCGCCCAACTGTTTCCCATGGGACAAAATTCGTCATCGAAGGCGCCAGTGGGTCGGACCTTGTCCTGGCTACTGCCGTTCCTGGTGATTTCCGCGGCGTACCTCTACGCGTTCCCGCAACCGAACATCTTCTATGCGATCGTCGTGCTTCTGCATGCGGTGGCCGGAGTGATCGCTGCGATCCTCATCATTCCGCTCTTGATTCGTCTTCTGCGGGATGGAAGTTTTCTTGCCCGCGCCGGGTGGTTGCTGGTGGCCGCGGGCGCAACCCTCGGAATCATTCTCATCAAGACTGGCACGGCGCGGGCCGAGTGGAACTGGCTCTACCTCCACATCGTGATCTCGCTCGTTGGAGTCGCCCTCCTGATCGCTGAGAACGCGGGAAGACGTGGATGGTTGAGTTCAGGTGCCGCGACCGCGATATTCCGAACAGCGATCTGCCTGGTTGTAATCGGCGCTGTTGGTTACGGTGCGCACTACCTGCGTGACAGTTGGCAAGCGCGCGGACGCATTCAGAATCCAACGATGCCGCCGGACAACATGAATGGCGAAGGCGACGGGCCCGAGGGATCGTTCTTCCCCAGTTCCGCCCAGGTCTATGGCAAGCAGAAAATTCCCAGCAAGTTCTTCATGGAGTCCGATTCCTGCAAGCGTTGCCACGAAGATATTTACAACCAGTGGTTCAGTTCGGCTCATCATTTTTCTTCGTTCAACAATCAGTGGTACCGCAAGTCGATCGAGTATATGCAGGATACGATCGGCACCAAGCCCTCGAAATGGTGCGGCGGATGCCACGACCCGGCCCTGCTTTACAGCGGCCTGATGGACACGCCGATCAAACAGATCGTGCATCGGCCGGAATCGCAGGCCGGCCTTGGCTGCATGATGTGCCACTCCATCGCCAGCGTGAAGAGCACCATGGGCCAAGGCGATTTTTATCTGGAGTATCCCAAGCTGCACGAACTCGCCGCCACCAAGAATCCGGTAGCCCGCGCGCTGCACGATTTCCTGATCCGCCTGAATCCGGAACCGCATCGCCGCGTTTTCCTCAAGCCGTTTATGCGGACGCAGACGGCGGAGTTCTGCTCCAGTTGCCACAAAGTGCATCTCGACGTTCCGGTGAATAACTATCGCTGGTTCCGGGGCTTCAATGAGTACGACAACTGGCAGGCCAGTGGCGTTTCCGGGCAAGGCGCGCGCTCGTTCTACTATCCGCCCAAACCGCAGCAGTGTGCCGATTGCCATATGCCCGCGGAGCCCTCGAAAGACGCTGGCAACATCAATGGATTCGTGCACTCGCACCGTTTCCCCGGAGCGAACACCGCGCTGCCCACGGCGAATGAAGATGCCGCCCAACTGAAGCTCACCGAAGGGTTTCTGAAGAGCGGTGCTCTCACTGTGGATATTTTTGCTGTATCTCGCGCGCAAGCTCCGCTTCCGGCCCCGCTCAAAGCGGTGAGCCAATCGGAACTTGCCACAACCTTTGCCGTAGGCGAAGAAGCGGAAACCAAAATTACTCCGGGAACCAGCGGAGAAGTTGCTCCAGAAGTTGCTCCGATTACGGCTCCCCTCAACCTTGTACAGCCGGCACTCCGCCGCGGCGACACCGTGCGCGTGGACGTGGTCGTCCGCACCAAGAAGGTTGGACATTTTTTCCCCGGCGGAACGGTCGATGCCTATGACACCTGGCTCGAACTGAAGGGCACGGACGACAAAGGCCAGACGGTTTTTTGGAGTGGAATGGTAGAAGACGACGGCAAAGGTCCAGTGGAAAAAGGCGCACACTTTTACCGTTCGTTGCAGGTGGATGCCCACGGCAATCCCATCAACAAGCGCAACGCCTGGGCAACGCGCTCGGTAGTGTATGTGCGGCTCATCCCGCCGGGCGCGGCCGACACGGTGCACTACCGCATGTTGATTCCCGAAAGCGCGGGCAACAAGATCACGCTGCATGCCCGCCTATGTTACAGAAAGTTTTCCTGGTACGGCACGCATGAAGCTTTCGCCGGGCAGCCCGATCCGGCATCGCCCAACTCGGTTTCCCCCGATTACGACGATCGTCCGACCGTGTTCACGGCGTCGCTGAGTGGCGTTTCGTCGAAGCAAGAGGCGATTCCCGACCTGCCCATTGTCACGGTTGCGGAGAACGAAGTGACGTTGCCCGTAATCGCGCACAGTGCGCCGGTTCCTGAACCAAAGACCATCGCCCTCAAGAACGAATGGCAGCGGTGGAACGATTACGGAATTGGCCTGTTTCTGCAAGGCGACCTCAAGAGCGCAGCCGGGGCATTCCAAAAAGTGACTGAAGCCGATCCCAATAATCCCGACGGCTGGGTAAACATCGGACGCTGCGCGGTGCAGGAAGGCGATATGGAACGTGCCCGCGCCGTGCTCGAGAAGGCGCTGGCTTTGTCTCCGAATCTCGCACGAGCCAACTATTTTTACGCCCGCGTGCTCCGCGCCGACGGCAACTACGAGGGTGCAGCGGCACGCCTGCGCATCGTTCTTGCTCAGTATCCGCGCGATCGCGTTGCCCTCAATGATCTGGGACGCATTTTCTTTCTGCAGCGCGACTACACAAACGCAGTGAAGACCTTGCAATCCGTTTTAGCAATCGATCCCGAAGACCTGCAGGCGCACTACAATCTGATGCTTTCCTACAATGGCCTGGGCAACGAAAAGCTCGCAAAAGAACACGAGAAGCGCTATCTCCGCTTCAAAGCGGATGAATCTTCTCAGGCGATCACCGGACCCTATCGCCAACTGCATCCCGAAGACAACAACGAGAGGCAGGCCGTGCATGAACACGTCTCCGTGCCGCTGCCGGCGTTGGCATCCAAACACGTGGGGACGGCCGCCGCGGCTGTTCAACCGGGCAAAGCCGGGCGCTGGCACGCGACCGCAGACGGAGCTTCCAGGTAATGCAAATTGTCTCAAGGCAATTCCTAGGATTTCTCTGTATCTCTGTTTCTCTGTGGTTGTCGTGTTTGTCCGTTACGAGCCGCGCTCAACAGGTCCACTTCCGTGACATCACGACGCAAGCTGGAATCCACTTCACCCACAACAACGGTGCATTCGGAAAAAAGTGGCTGCCGGAAACCATGGGGCCGGGCTGCGCTTTCATTGACTATGACAACGATGGCTATCCTGACATTCTCCTCGTCAATGGCGACGATTTTGCCGGGCATCTCCACGGCGGACCGACAACCCCAAAGCTATACCACAACAATGGCAACGGAACTTTCACCGACGTAACCCGCAAAGCAGGATTGGCCGTGCCGATGTTCGGCATGGGAGTTGCGGTCGGCGATTACGACAACGACGGCTTTGACGACATCTTCATCACTGCCTTGGGCCAGAGCCATCTGTTCCGCAACAACGGTGACGGCACTTTCACTGAGGTGACGAAGGCGGCAGGCTTGTGGGGGCCAAACGAATTCTCTACGAGCGCGGCGTGGGTGGATTACGATCGTGATGGCAAACTCGATCTTGTAGTTGCGAACTACGTGCAGTGGAGCGAGCAAACCGACCTCTACTGCACGCTGGACGGCACCCACAAGTCTTATTGCACGCCGGAATCGTACAAGGGGAAATCGGTACGGCTCTGGCATAACCTCGGCGACGGCAAGTTTGAAGATGCTACACAAAAAGCCGGCCTCGGCGAGCCGACTTCGAAGAGCCTCGGCATCACCGTTCTCGATTACAACGGCGACGGCTGGCCCGACATTCTGATCGCCAACGACACCCAGCCCAACAAGCTCTACTTGAACAAGAAAGACGGAACGTTTGAAGAGCGCGGTGTTGCTTCTGGTATAGCTTTTAGCGAAGATGGAGTGGCTCGTGCCGGCATGGGCGTCGATGCCGCCGACTACGACCGCAGCGGCCACCCCAGTGTCATCATCAGCAACTTCGCTAATCAGATGGTCTCGCTCTATCATAACGAAGGCAACGGCCTGTTCGTGGACGAGGCCCCGCAATCGGAAGTGGGCCGGGCCACGTTGGTCACGCTCGGCTTTGGCTGCTTCTTTTTCGATTATGACAACGACGGCTGGCCCGACATTTTCGTAGCCGACGGCCACATCGAGGACGCGATCGAGCGCGTGCAGAAGCGCGTCAGCTATGCCGAGCCGGCGCATCTTTTTCGCAACCTGGGCGGAGGCAAGTTCCAGGAAGTGACCGCGCAGATGGGGCCGGCCTTCGCCGCTCCGAGAGTGGCGCGGGGCGCGGCTTACGCTGATATCGACAACGACGGCTTTCTCGATGTCCTTATCACTACCAACGCCGGCCAAGCTTATTTATTTCATAACGAGGGCGGGACGAATCATAGCTTGCGCCTGAAACTGGTCGGAACGAAGTCGAACCGCGACGGGATCGGCGCGGTGGTGCGCGTGGCTTCGGGGAATAGTCAAGATAAGCAGTCAAAGATGCTGCGTTCAGGATCGAGTTATCTTTCGCAGAGTGAATTGGTGCTCACCTTCGGCCTCGGCGCGCAAACTAAAGCTGACAGCGTTGAGATTCAGTGGCCCAGCGGCCAGGTCGATAAGCTCGCGAACGTCAACGCTGGACAGACTGTCACGGTCGAAGAAGGCAAAGGTGTCGTGGGCCAACGTGCCTATGGGCTTCGATCGAAATCCAATTGACGATTTACCCTGTGTTCCCTTGTCTCCTCTGTGGTTAAATCTTTATTCGAATGACTCCCCGAATTGCAGCCGCTCTAGCAGGCACGTTCCTGGCCGCGGTTGGCCTTTTCGCGACCCCGCAAACTCAACCGGCTGCGAATCCCGCGGAAGCCGCACGCCTGAACAATCTCGGCGCTGCCTACATGAACCAGCAGCTTTTCGAAAAAGGACTCAAGTGTTTCCAGCAAGCGGCCGAACTCGATCCCAAACTGACGATCGCGCGGCTGAATCAAGGCATCGCCCTTTTGAATCTTCAAAAAATCGATGAGGCCAAGACTGTTTTGGATGATTCGCTCAAGCAGGATCCGAAAAATCCGAACGCTTGGTACAACCTCGGCCTGCTCGCGAAAAATACCGGGGACGCTCAAGCCGCGATTGATGCCTTCAAGCGCGTTGTCGAGATCGACCCGAACGACCCCGATACATGGTATTTTCTGGGCTCGTCGTATGTGCAAGCCAAACAGTTTCCGCAAGCGATCGACGCCTTCCAGCACGCCCTGCAACTAAACCCACTGCACGCCTCAGCCGAGTTCGGATTGTCGCGAGCTTATCAGCAATCGACTGACATCGACGATGCGCGCGAGCATCTGAAGAAGTTCCAGTACATCACGCAAAACAAACTCGGAGCGCCGGTGACCCTGGCCTACGGCGAGCAGGGGCAGTACTCGCGTGCGGTCGACGCGCCATCGGCAGTGTTGAAGGCGCCCGCGCAGATCAAGGTGCGCTTTGTGGATGTGACGGCGGAGGCAGGGATTGTTTCGAAAGGCAGTGCAGTCCAAGAAAGCAACCCAGCGGATGGACTGGAAGCGGGAGCGTGTTTCCTCGATTACGACGGCGACGGCCATCTTGACTTGTTTGTAGCCCAGGGAGGGCCGCTGGGTGGCCTCGGCCTGTATCACAACTTAGGTAACGGTAAATTCGAAGACGCCACGAAGGCTGCCGCTCTTGATCCCGAGTTGAAAGGTTCCGGCTGCGCGGCTGGAGATTTCGACAATGATGGCGCCACGGATCTGGCCGTCAGTTTTTGGGGCAGACCGTTGGCTCTTTTGCACAACGAGAAGAACGGCAAATTTAACGATGTCAGCACGATCGCTGTAAGA
>Ga0209169_10002893_pt1 | contig 10198 bp, 7 predicted proteins | sample HubBroMetageWRM4_FD_188346 | JGI IMG/M metagenome (GOLD analysis project Ga0209169, IMG submission 188346) | Warmed soil microbial communities from the Hubbard Brook experimental Forest, New Hampshire - Hubbard Brook CCASE Soil Metagenome WRM 4... | ecosystem: Environmental > Terrestrial > Soil...
GTGCTGCGCGCCAATGCCGACGATCGCTTCATGGGCTCGCCGCCGCTCGCCTTCACTTTCGGCCTCGGCGGCCTGGTCGTGTTTCCGATGGCCGTCGGCGCCGCCTCGATTCTGCTGGAGCGCGCGGGCCCCGCCGAATTGCTGGAGGCGATCCCGAAGTTCAAGCCGACGGTGCTGTTCACCGCGCCAACCGCCTATCGCGCGATGCTGGCTGCGAAAGGTGTCCACGCCACGGTGATCAGCGATGAGCCCTCGGCCACTTCTGGCGCTGTTACGGCGTTCGTGAAGACTCTGCCGTTCTACTTTCCCGGCTCAGCTCAGCGCCCGCACATTGAGTTCAGCATCTCCGCGCCGCAGATTCTGGTCGGTGGCCTTGAGCTTGACTCCTCACCCGAGGGCGATCTGGTTGCGCGTGTTGCGCGACAGATGGAGGGCAAGCCTTTCGACTCCGGCAACATTCCAGTTGCAGCGCACCAGCTGGCAGAGCCGCTGCAGCGTCATGGTTATTTGTCGGCTGAGGTTACGGTGACCGCCGGCCGCCCGATGCGAGTTGGCGATAACTTCTATGTGCCCATGAAGGCCGAGATCTCGTCCGGTCCGCTGTATCACGTTGGCATGATCAGCGCCGACGGTGGTCCGTTACTGCGCAGTCGCGATCTGTCCGGCTACTTCGATCTGCAGACCGGCGAGGTTGCGACTCCTTACGCATTTGATCGGCTCGAGAGCTCCATCATGACGGTGTACTTCCAGGCTGGCTACGCTTCGGTCCACTTTGTGGACAAGCCTGAGCTCGACCCCGAGCATGCGACAGCGACCTATCATTTGGAAACCGTGACCGGACCGCAGTATCGCCTGCGCACAGTAACGGTTCGTAATCTCTCGCCTGCACAGGAGGCTGAGGTCCGCAACCTGCTCTCGCTTGCGCCGGGCGATGTCTATGATCAGATTGCGATCGACGAGTTGCACGCAAAGGTGGCAGGGAGCTCGAATCTGAAGGGGCTTGACTACTCCTTCGCGCCGTCGACTGATCGCAACCTCAACGTCATCGATCTCACGCTCGACTTCTTCAAGGACGCCGCGCAGTCTTCGCTATAGTTCGCGATCGAGCTTTTGCAGATACCCAAAAGAAAAACGCTCCGGGTCTCGGAGCGTTTCATTTTGCAGATCCTCGCTGTTCATTAGGACAGCGAGTGCTTCTTAGTAGTTGTAATTGATCTCTTCCTCGCTCTCGACGCCGTAGCGACGCAGCAGGTTCGGCAGATTCTGGCTGAACGCCGCGCGCGGCATCACCACGTCGCAGCCCGCCTCCACTGCTTTGGCCTTCAGGTCGCCCTGCAGGTGCGAGAGGAATCCGATGATCGACACCGACCGCTTTAGCTTGGTCTTAATCTTTGGAATCGTCGTCAGCGGCTTCGCGTTGGCATTGTTGAGATCGAAGACGATCAACGATGGCTTGTTCTCATCCTCGCCGCTCACCAACTCCGCCAGCGCCTCCTTCTCGTTCTTCACGAAGGCGACCTTCACGCCGAGCTTGCGCGCAGCCTCGTTGATCTTCGCGGTGATGAACAGGTCCTCGATGAACAGGTAGATGTGCGTCTGCGCATCCTCGGGGATCGGCACTGGCCGCGGTCCGGAAAAGTCCAGCGGCTGGTTATCACCCTGGTGGCGATGCCGACGCCCGTGGCCATGGACCTGGATCGTTGAAGGCGGCGCATCGGCATAGTTGGCATCGCCAGCGCGATAGCTGTGGTCCATCGGTCCCACAAAGCCACGGTCCCTCTGCTGTCCGCCCCTGTTCTTGCGCTTGAATCCGCCGGCCAGGTTGCCGAAGTTATCCGGTAGGTTCTGGCGATAGCCATTGCCGCCGCCATAACCACCATTTCCGTTGCTGTATCCGCCGCCGGAGTTGCCGGCGTTGTCCGAGCGGGAGTCATTGCCGGGGTTGTCGTTACGCGTACGTCGTTCGCGGTCGCGGAACTTCTTCTTCCAGCGCTTGCCGCCCTGCCCCTGTCCGAACGGCTGCTGGCCGCCTTGCTGCGGACGCCGGGGCGCTTGACCAGCGTTGTTACCGCTGGCAGCTCCGGCTGCAAGAGCCAAGCTCTCGCCTTCCATCACGATCGTGGTTGGCGCGGCACCGGCTTCTTCGGTCGCACCCGGTACAGCACCCTCGGGGCTTGGGGCTACAGCCATCAGCTTATTCTTCCGTTTCCGGCGTCGCCGGCGGCTGCTCTTGCTCTGCCCCATGCCTGGGGCGATCGGGCCGCTACCTTCGTTGCCGCCGTCAAACTCTTCGACTTCAAACCCGTCCCCAGCAAACTGATCGGGAGCGTCTACTAAATTCTGTTCTGACATGGTTGCTATTGATTCCCCTTACTGTGTCCTTCCAAACAGCTTCCCCAAGGCTTCGGAGACGCGCCCCCGTCTCTCGCGCTTTGGTGGTGCTTCGCGCGAGCCGCGGTCCGAACAGGAGAGTCTTCCGACGATCTCAAATCTTGGCTCTTGGAACGGCTTAGTTACTCATCTACCGGCTGGGTTCATCTCTGCGACCGCCTCGCGTTCGCGCTGAGGAACTCCGCCGCATTCACTTCGACCTCGTATCAAACGGTCGTCCTGCGTTATCCCTGCGGGCCTGCGCGACCCTAGATCAGACAGTTCTCTGCCAGATCCGTTCCGGCGCGCCATCCAACCCTTCGATTTTCCAGAGATATCCTTGTTCCCACTACGGGCGTCTGCGAGTCGTGCAGCCTTTCAGGGCCATGCCCTCCAGCGGCTCATGCGCTCCGCGCCCGGAACAGCTTCAAGTATATCGCTCAAGCCACTTCTGCGCAAGCTCTTCGCGCTCTGTAACCTGGCGTGCTTATCCACTCAATCGCGCCACAGTTTGCACCAGAAAGCCGTTGGGCCACCTCCCCTCCCCGGAAGATGGCCCTCGGACCCCTACAGGCCAGTCACTGGCCTCCGAAATGCTCCGCTCGGAGCTGTCCCGCGGGCTGCGCCTCGCTTATCGAGGTCTCTAATCACCGCTGGACATTCGCTGCTCCTGCTCCGCATAGCGGGACAAGGCTCGAACACCTTGGGTAGAGCAATCTTCGTACCAAACCTCTCGACCTGCCAAACCCTTACAAAATCATGATCTCGTCGGTTTCACCTACCCAAAACCGGAGAAATTGTCGTCTCCCGCTCCGTTTTTCGGAAGGCCCATAACCCATAATTCGGAATCTTGAAACCGTTGATAGATCCGGATCGCTTGGATGAAACGCTCGGGCCGCCTGTACGTCTCACTCTTGAGGGCTGTGTTTCCGGGTCTGACGACAGGATTCTGTCGTTTGACCCATGGCGCTTTCACTCTTATATAATTCGGTGCAGTTGGTCCCACAGCTAGTCTGCCCGCGCCTCTTTCGCCTGTCCTTACGGGCGAGAAAGATACAAAAGCAGGACGCGGAAGGTGGCCCACCCTGCCGAGTGGCGCAGCTCCCACTCCAAGATTTCAGATTTGCGCAAATCACGTTCTCGATCCCGAAGGAGCACCAATCACCGCATGAACCGCACGCTTGTCCTTGCCACAGCGCTGGCCGCAGGCCTCGCCGTCCCCTCCCTTACAGCGCAGGCTGCAACGTCCGCCTCGAGCGGTTCGTCTGCACCCGCCGCTGCTGCGATTCCCCAGGCTATCCCAGCGAAGGTCGCCATCATTGCCTTTGAGCAAGCCGTTGTCGCTACAAATGAGGGACAGCGCTCGATGGCCGAAGTTCAGAAGAAGTATGAGCCACAGAAGACCAAGATCGACGGCGAGGCCGCAGAGGTTGACTCGCTGAAGAAGCAGGTCCAAGGTCTTCCCGCAACCACCTCCGATGACGAGCGCGCTCGTCGCCTCCGCACCATCGACGAGAAGGAGAAAGCCCTGAACCGCGACGCCGAGGACGCGCAGAATGCCTACCAGGGCGATCTGCAGGAGGCTTACGGCAAGGTTGCGCAGAAGGTTGGCGCTGCTGCTGTGAAGTACGCGCAGGACAACGGCTTTACCCTGATGCTCAACGTCGGCGGCAACCAGCAGGTACCGAACCCGGTTCTCTGGTTTGCTCAGCCCACGGACATCACGCAGGCTGTCGTGAACGCTTACAACACGAGCTCGGGTGTTACCGCTCCGCCGCCTTCGGCCCCGGCTCCGGCTGCCGCGCACCACACGACCACGCCGTCCGGTGCAGGTGCAGCTTCGCACCCCGCAACGACGACCACTCACTAATCTTTCATCAAGCTTGACCAGGAACGGAGGCCTTCGGGTCTCCGTTCTTTATTGCGTGAACTTAGCGCGTTTCGCTCGCTCAGCATCGAGTACGCGAGCCACGCTTGCGACGACTGGCGCAACGTCCTCGGTGGATGTCTGCCAGTTCGAAACGCTCACACGCATGGCGCGCACACCGTGCCAGCTCGTTGGTGTGAAGAAGGCTTCACCAGTAGCTCGCACGCCGACGATGACTGCATCGGTGATTCGATCATGGTCGGCCTCAGTCGCACCCGGCTGCGGATCGAAGAAGCGCACCATGCCCTGATTGATCATCGGCTCGCAGAGCGCACTGGCTCCCGGCAGCGCGCCGATGCGTTCGATGAGTTCATGCGCGATCGCGCAGCAGCGGTCTATCAGCTCCGCGACACCTTCGCGTCCTAACTGGCGTAGGGCCGCATACGTCGCAAACCCGCGTCCGCGACGCGAAAACTCCGGCGTCCAGTCCACCTGGTCGCGCGCGCCCGCCCCTTGCACCAGGTACGACGAGTGCACACTCTGCGAGGCGTAGTGTGCTGCCGCGTCACGCACGAACGCATAGCCGCAGTCGTACGGAACGTTCAGCCACTTGTGTCCGTCTGTGCTCCACGAGTCGGCCTCGGTCGCTCCATCTAACAGCCCGCGATGCTTGGCCGACGCTGCGCACCACAATCCCATCGCTCCATCAACATGCACCCACGCATCGTGCGAACGTGCCAGCGGAATCAGCGTGCGAAAATCGTCGAACGCGCCCCGATTGAGGTCACCCGCCTGCAGGACAACAATCGTGGGTTTGCCGGCACGTTCCTTCAGAGCACTTTCCAGTGCGTCTGCACGCAACTGTCCTTTGTCATCGCAGGGCAGCGTGTCAACGCACGCAGTTCCCATCCCCAGCAGCCGAGCCGCTCGCGGCACGGTCGCATGCTGCTCTGTGCTAGTCAGAATGCGAATCGCTGGCGCTCCGCCCAACCCGTCCCGCTCCACATCCCACCCCGCGCGCTGCAGCACCCGATGGCGCGCGGCCGCTAGACATGTGACATGTGCCATCTGGCACCCCGTCACGAAGGCGTAGCTCGCTTCGGCAGGCAATCCAAAGAGCGACTTCAACCACTCGGCTGCAACCTCCTCCACCAGAGAAGCCGCGGGCCCGATCACATACAGCCCAGCATTTTGGTCCCATGCCGAGGTCATCCAGTCCGCGGCGAGGGCTGCCGGCAGGGATCCGCCGATTACAAATCCGAAGAACCGCGGCCCCGCGCTGCCGACGATTCCACCATCACAGGCACGGACGAGCTGATGAATTACCTGCTCGGGATCTTCACCGTGTTGCGCGAGGGGAAGATCGATGCGGCGGCGCAGCTCGTCGAGGGTAACGGTCGCATCGACGCTGCGCTCACGAAGTCCGTCGATATGAGCAAGCGCGTGGTGCATCGCCGCAGAGAGTGGGCCGGCGAACGAAGAATTTTCATTCATGCGCCGATGCTACGCTTCGCGGCCACCGAGCGCATTCACACGACGAGCTTTACCATGTGAAGCCGCCGGACGGTGGCGGCCAACTGCCGGCCATCTGACGCAGCAACACGATGCGGCCAAGGTGATACGCATTGTGGGCCGTAAGATTTTCGAGTTGCTCCCGCACGGTCATTGTCCGCTCCGGATGACCTGGAGGCGAGGGACACCGGACCACTGTTTCGAAGCCGGAAGGGTCGCGCGCAATCGCAGCCGCCTCGGCGCAGGTGCGCGTGAATCGCGCACAAAGCTCACTCCAGGCCTCGTGGACGACATCGACCTGCGTCGGGAACCCGTCGGCTGCCTTTGCGGGATTCGGCGTGGGGATTCCACGCACCCAATCGAGAGAGATCTTCTGCCAGAATGTAATGTGCCAGAGCTCGGAGTAGATCGTGCGCGGCGCATGCGGGAAGACACGATGCGCGAGTGCTTCGTCGATTCCTTCGAGGATGTGGCTTGGCTCCGCGGCATAACTCTCGCCGGTAAGCGTTCGTTCGAGCTCGTTCGCGAAGTCTTGCTGCATTGCAGGTTCCTCGCTGAATAATTTCTTACTCTTCCCCGACCTTCAATACTGCGAGGAACGCCTCCTGCGGGATATCGACCTTGCCGATGCGTTTCATCCGCTTCTTGCCTTCCTTCTGCTTCTCCAGCAGCTTGCGCTTACGGCTGATGTCGCCGCCGTAGCACTTGGCAATCACGTTCTTGCGTATCGCGGTTACGGTCGAGCGAGCAATGACCTTCGAGCCGATCGCAGCCTGAATCGCGACTTCAAACATCTGTCGCGGAATCAGCTCACGCATCTTCTCCACCAGTGCCTTGCCGCGATCGTAAGCGAAGTCGCGATGCACGATGATCGAGAGTGCATCGACGGGTTCGCCCGAGACGAGGATGTCCATCTTCACCATTGGCGAGGCCCACATTCCCGCGAGGTGATAGTCGAGCGAAGCGTAGCCGCGCGAGACCGACTTCAGCCGGTCGTAAAAATCCAAAACGATTTCATTCAGCGGGAGTTCGTAAGTGATCATCACGCGCGTCTCGCTGACGTACTCAATGTTCTTCTGCCGTCCGCGCTTTTCCTCGACGAGCTTGAGGATGCCACCGAGGTACTCATCGTTGGTGAGGATCTTGGCCTCGATGACGGGTTCTTCGATCTGCTCGATCTCACTCGGATCGGGCCAGCGCGACGGATTGTCGACCGTGAGGACCTTGCCGTCGGTCATCGTGATCTTGTACTGCACGCCCGGCGCGGTGATGATGAGGTCGAGGTTGTACTCGCGCTCCAACCGCTCCTGGATGATCTCCAGATGGAGGAGACCGAGGAAACCGCAGCGAAAACCGAAGCCCAGTGCCACGGAAGACTCGGGCTCGAAACTGAAGCTCGAATCGTTCAATCGCAGCTTCTCAAGCGCATCCCGCAGCATCGCATGCTCATGCGAATCCACTGTGTAGAGACCCGCGAACACCATGCTTTTGATGTCTTCGAATCCGGGAAGCGCTTCGGCGGCCGGATTCTCCACAGATGTGATCGTGTCGCCGACCTTTGTGTCTGCAACGTTCTTGATCGTTGCGACGAAGAAGCCGACCTCGCCCGCGCTGAGCTCTTCGAGCTCGACGGGCTTTGGCGTCATCACGCCCATGCTCTCGACGTCAAAGACCTTGCCGTTCGACATCAGCCGAATCTTCTGGCCTTTGCGCATGCGTCCGTTCACGATGCGCGCGAGCACGATCACGCCTCGGTATGGGTCAAACCACGAGTCGAAGATGAGTGCCTGCAGTGGAGCATCGGCGTCGCCCTTCGGTGGCGGCAACAGATGAACGACTGCTTCGAGGATGTCGGCGACGTTTTGTCCGGTCTTCGCGGAGACCGGAACTGCGTCGTCCGCGGGAAGCCCGACGGACTTCTCGATCATCTCCTTCGTGCGCTCAATGTCGGCGCTTGGCAGGTCGATCTTGTTGATGACCGGGATCACCTCGAGGCCGTGAGAGATCGCAAGATACGCGTTCGCGAGTGTCTGGGCTTCGACTCCCTGCGAGGCATCGACGACCAGCAGTGCGCCCTCACACGAAGAGAGCGAGCGCGAGACCTCGTAGCTGAAGTCGACGTGCCCGGGCGTGTCGATGAGGTTGAGCTGGTACGTGTTGCCGTCGCTGGCGGTGTACATCATGCGCACGGTGTGCGCCTTGATGGTGATGCCGCGCTCGCGCTCGAGGTCCATCGCGTCGAGCACCTGCGCCTGCATCTCCCGCGCCGTCAGCGAGCCGGTGAGCTCAAGCAGCCGATCGGAGAGCGTGGATTTGCCGTGGTCGATGTGCGCGATGATCGCGAAGTTGCGGATGAATCTGGGGTCCATGCTGTGGGGCCGAGGCAAAAGCCCCGAACCTCTAGGGTAGCATCCGGCGGTCCGCGAGCTCCGGGCACCCACAACAAGAGGTAAGCGCTAGAAGATCTGGAAGTTGACCTCGATGTTGACGTAGACGGGGACCGGTTTGCCGTCCTTGACCGCAGGCTTGAACTTGTACTGCTGCACTGCCGCGACTGCCTTCTCATCCAGTCCCATGCCGACGCCGCGCAACACGTGCACATTGCGTGGCTTGCCATCCGTACCCACGATGAGCGAGACCATCACGTTGCCGGAAAACTTCGCCTTGCGGGCTTCCTCACTGAACTCAGGGTCAGGCGTGAAGATGGCAACCGGTGGACGCACCGAACCGCCCACCTGATAGACGCCGCCACCGATATTGCCGCCCGAACCCGGTCCGATGCCCGAACCATCACCCGAGCCAATGCCCGTCCCGTTGCCATTGCCCATCGAGAAGCCCTTCAGGTTCGAGTTGGGCGCGCCGAGATCCGGCATCTTGTTGTCTGCCAGCTTGAGGTCGGGCTGGACCACCACGGTCGGCTCGACGGCGAGCTTGGGAGGAATAGCCGGCGGAGCCTTCGGAGGAACAATCTGGGTCGTCGCCAGCTTCGGTAGATGACCCTGCGTCACCGCGCTCAGGTCGTGCTGGCCCCCGCCACCACCAATCTGCTTGGCTTTGGGAGCGACCGGCGGAGTCGGCGGAGGCTCCATCAGCGAGACCACGGCCTGCTTCGCCGGCGCGGCCATCGGTACCTTTGACGCGATAAGCACCGCGATCAAGCCGATGGCGACGGCGTGTACCCCGATGGCAGTCCACATTGAACTTGCGCTGCGTTTTGTTGCGATGGTCTCCGCGAAAGCGAAGGGGCGGGCGCTCCAGATGGCGGGCTCGCTTTGCTGCGCAACCCGCGCCAATAGCCGTTGCTCGAGCCCTTCGGGCGCTGTGGCCTCCGCGTTTTCTTCACGCAGCACATCGTCGAGCAATTCATCGAACTCCATCATCTCTATCCCTTCATCCGTGCGCATCGTTGTCTCCTTGTCACGTCAGCAATCGTCCTCAACGCGAGGAGATTGCCTCACCTCGACGCGCTGCCCATCTCTCCTGTAACTCCACACGTGCGCGCATGAGGCGCGTGCGCACTGTGCCCTCGGGAACACCCATCAACTCGCCAATCTCACGCGAGTTCAACTCTTCGAGTGCGGAGAGCCGCAGTGTGTCGCGCAGCTCCTCCGGCAACTCGGCGATGAGCTCACGCAACAGTTCACGCTCATCCTCCTCCGCGGCCGCCGACTCCGGCGATGGGCGGAAGTCTGCCAGCTGCTGAGCTGCTTCTTCCTCCGCGACAGGCTGCCGTGCACTGCGCCGGTCGAGTGCGAGCCGCCAGACGACGCTTGCTAGAAATGCGCGTTCGTTCGCCATCTGCCGCCAGCTTTCGCCGCGGTAGAGCTTGAGCAGCGCCTCCTGCACGCAGTCTTCGGCGTCTTCACTGTGACGTAGAACGCTCCAGGCGATCCGATAAAGAAATCGCGCGTGTTCGTTTGCGAACCTGGTGAAGGTGGCCTGCCGGTGGTTTTCTTGAACCCGCGGTGGTTGCCGCATCATGTGCCTACAACCATGTAGACCGGCCCGAGGAAGAAAGTGTTCTCAATCAGCGAAAGATTTCCCACACAGACATAGACGTCCGAGCGGCACGTTCAGCCTCGTTGTTTATTTCCTATTGAGTCAGTGTCCGCTGCCGTTCTCATGGATGAACTTCGCTGTGCGATCATGCAACGCCTTCAGCGCTTCGGGGTTCACGTAGACCATGTGTCCTGTCGGGAAGAACTTGTACTCGATGTTCTTCTGGAGGTCCTGCGGGATCGGCAGATGCTTCATCTCGTACGTCGCGCCGAAGTACAGCGTGCCGAAGTCGAAGTAGCCACCCATCAGCAGCACGTGCATGTTCGGATTGACCTTCATGGTGTACGCGATGTCGTTCATCACGTTAGTACTCGTGCCCGCCCATCCGTCGGGTCCGGGGGCATGGTGCTTCATGTCCCAGTCAAAACCGGGCTCGCGCGCGCTCGGTTT
>Ga0209169_10002894_pt1 | contig 10197 bp, 6 predicted proteins | sample HubBroMetageWRM4_FD_188346 | JGI IMG/M metagenome (GOLD analysis project Ga0209169, IMG submission 188346) | Warmed soil microbial communities from the Hubbard Brook experimental Forest, New Hampshire - Hubbard Brook CCASE Soil Metagenome WRM 4... | ecosystem: Environmental > Terrestrial > Soil...
TTACGCCTTTTAACGTTCCTCCGCCCAAGCGGAAATACATCGCAGGCTGGCGCTCACTTACCGCACCCGCATATCCCCCGACAAGATGTGCGGGAGGCACCGCTCCTGAAATCTCGAATACCCATACGAATCGACCGTCGTAGTCTTCTCCATAACGTATATCGTGAAGAGTGCTCTCCGACGGATAGCCGAGTGCGTCCCAAACGCGTTTGGTGACCAAAGCATCGATCCCGGCGCATTCGTCAACTTCATTGAAATGTGGAAGTGGCTCTCCGGCATAGAGCACGCGCGAATTATCTCTTGCTGAAACCGGAGGCCGGTCGCCGTTATTCAGCAAACCTTCGACCAAATCCGACGCAGGAACCAAATCTTTCAGGCCCTGCTGATACTGGATGCCAATCGAATCGCACCCGAAGTCATCGGCAATGCGAAGCGCCGCGATATACATTCGACACTGGTCAAGAATCTGATCGTCGGTGAGATCAGTTTCTGGATTTGGTCCCGTAACGAATTTCATACCGCTCGCGTCCAGCCAGTTTCGTACTCCTTGCGCTTCGGCCTTCGAAACCTCCTTCATTCCAGCGTAGAGCGACGATTGGCTCAGGCGTTCTTTGAATATGCCCAATGGATTTAACAAGTGATCGGGGACGATGGCGTTGAACATCCCCATGCACCCTTCGTCAAACACACCCATAATCGCTTTTTCACGCTTGAGGCGTTGCGCTTCAGCTGCGCCTACCGCAGCTGCGGCTCTGGGCAAAGACACGGCTGAAAGTGGATGCACGTGACTGTGATCGTGGGTGATCGCTTCTCCTCGAAGCCATGCATGAAGTCTTGATAGAAAATAATCGTCGGAGAAATCTGTCGACCACAAAGTGGAATAGCTCACTCCGGCCTTGGTCAGCGAGCCATTCAAGTTCAGCATACCGACCAAGCCAGGCCACTCGCCGCTCCAGTTGGCAATAGTGAGAATCGGTCCACGATGCGTCATGAGGCCGGGAAGGACATGATGCGAATATTGCCAGACTGCCTCGACCACAATCAGCGGAGCATCGGGAGCGAGATCGCGAAACACTTGCATCCCGTATTTTTGTGAATCGATAAAGCCATGTTTCTTGGCGGGGTCGTAGGCATGCCCGCGTCTATGTTGAAAGCCAAAGTTCTCGATTGCCGAACTAACCAACTGTTCGACTTTTTCTTGGGCGGGCCAGCACTTCTGATTTGCCGCTAAACGAAGGTCGCCACTAGCGATGAGGATGACCGCTTGCATTCATTTCTCCAGTTTCAATCTATTTGCCGCCGGTGCTATTGCGTCAATGTCGTTTGTTTATAAAGTTCGGCTGCATTCTGCGGTGTGACCAGTTGCGGTGCTACCGTATATTCCCTCGCGGGATGAAAACTTGGGTTGCGCAACATTTGCAATGCAATCTCCACTGTTTTGTCCACGCATAACGGATAGACAAACGTAGCTGCCAAAATGCCATCAGCTACTTTCTTAATACCGCCAGCAGGGCCGCCAAGACCGTCAACTCCTACGAAAATCATCTCGTGTTCGCGACCTAGCTCCTTGGCGGCGAGATACGCGCCAACCGCCATGGGATCGTTATGGGCATACACAACGTCGATCGAGGATTGTCCGCGAAGTACTTCGGTCATGCGGTCTTTAGCGCGTGCCTGAATCCAGTCGGCGACTGGGTCGGCGATGACTTTAATATTCGGATACGCTGCCAGAACATCTGTCGCACCCTTGTGCCGGTTGATCGCCGCTTCGACGCCAAGCAGACCGTGAATCTCTACTACATTACCTTTCGGCTGCTTATATTTACTGATCAGGTAATCGCGAATGAACTCGCCGGCCATGCGGCCGATGACGATATTGTCGCTATGCACCAGAGTGGTGTAGTTGGGTTGAAGAATATCGCGCTCGAGACAAATCACCGGAATCTTCTGCTCCATGGCCTCGCCCATTACAGCGGTAAGAGCCGCGCGTTCATTGGGGGCGACAATTAATAAATCGGGATGCTGGCGGATGAAAGTCTCAACCTGCGCAATCTGCTTACTGTTGTCCTGTTGCGCGTCTGCAATCACCAAATTCACATCGCCTGCCTGGGTGAATAGTCTCGTCATCAACTCGTTTTGCGCGGCGCGATAAGGCTCGGCATTGTTTGCCTGACTGAACGCAACAAAGAATTGGCGCTTGCCTGAGGTCGTCCGGTTGCAGGAAATCGCTGGCAAGGCAAGCAATAGCGTCGCGAGCACTCGAAGTGATTTCATATTCATCTTCATAATTATTTTTATCGTGCTTGCCTTCCTTGTTTCTGCAAGGCCACGGCGAGCAGAATAATGCCGCCTTTGATCATCATCTCTACGTTACTATCCACATTATTGAGACGCAGCATGTTAGTTAGGACGCCAATCATGAGCGTGCCAATGATCGTTCCAGCGATCGTTCCCTTGCCTCCGGATAGCCGTGTGCCGCCAATGACCACTGCGGCAATCGCATCGAGTTCATAACCTACGCCGGCGTTAGGATTTCCCTGGTGATTTTCCGCCGCATACAACACCCCCGCAAATCCAGCGAGCAGTCCGGAAAGAGAGTAAACCCAAAGTTTGACTCGCCGAATCGGAAGTCCGGCATAGAGGGCAGCGCGCTCATTGTCTCCCACCGCTCGCACATAACGGCCAAAGATAGTCCGGCTTAGCAGAATGTAAAATACAGCCGCTAGTATTGCGTAACAAGCGATCGTGATCGTCTTGCCCCTAAAAATAGCGGCGAAGGTTGAGGCGACATCCTGACCGAATCCCACATCGACATTGGCATTATTTGAAAGCCACTTCGCGAGGCCACGAATCCCAATCATTCCGGCGAGGGTTACAACGAAAGGCTGCACATCGAATACTGCAATGATCGCGCCGCTTAGCGCTCCGGATGTGGTTGAAACCAACAAGGCGATAAATATCGCTGTTGCAATCTCCAGCGGATAGCTCGGGCCGTGCTGCCATCGCGTGAGCACCAAAGCGACGACCGTGGTGGAGAGCGCCAAGATACTTCCGACGCTAAGATCGATGCCTCCGGTGAGAATGACGAAGGTCATCGCCAAAGAGATGATTCCTACAATCGAGCCCTGGCGCAAGACGTCGGTAAGATTGCCCAGTTGCAAGAAAATATTGCTACCAGTCGCTGTAGTCGGGCTAACTAGAACTGCCAAAATGAAAATAACGGCTAACGCGCCAAGGCTTTTGACAGCGTCCTGTTTCTGGCCATTCATTCGCTTCCAGAAAGAGATAAACGAGCGGATCACCGGAATGCTCACGCGTGGCCTCTGACCTGTGCGGGTGCCTGCGTAGCGAAGGTTAAGATCTCTTCTTGTGTAGTATTTCCGGCAGTAAGTTCGGCTGCAACTGCACCCTCTCGCATCACCAAAATGCGATCACAACACCGCAATAGCTCGGGCAACTCAGAACTCACCAACAGAATACCTTTGTTCTGCGACGCCAACTGCTCGATGATTTTGTAAATGTCTTCCTTGGCCCCAACGTCGATACCGCGGGTCGGGTCATCCAAAAATATCAAGTCGGAGTTTGCTAGGAGGCAGCGGCTCAAAAGAACCTTCTGTTGATTTCCGCCGCTCAGCGTGCTCACCGGGAGATCAGTGGAGGCAGCCTTTAAAGACAATCCATGAAACAGCTCCATAGTACGGTTGTACTCACGCTTGCGCTTCACAAACCCGGCACGACTGAACGCGCCCAAGTCGGAAATTGTGCAGTTTTCCTGGATGCTCATTTGCATCATTAGTCCTTCTAACTTGCGATCTTCCGGCACCCAACGGATCCCTGCGGTTTGTGCCTCTCTCACCGATCCAATCGAAAGGTGGTTCCCATGCATAGAGATTCGCCCTTGCCTGCATCGATCTAGACCAATCAAAACGGAGCCAATTTCGCTGCGTCCCGATCCCAACAGGCCGGCAATTCCCAGTACCTCGCCTTTTCGCAGATCGAAAGAGACATCGCGAAGCTTCGCAGTTGTCACACCAGAGAAAGAGAGAATCGCCTCGCTGCTTAATTCGATGGGTTTGCGATCCCGCGACTGCCACTCCTTTCCGATCATCATCCGAATCAATTCGGCGGGGGAAACGTCTTGAATCGCTCGCGTATCGATTGTCTGGCCATCGCGCATGACGGTAACGCGATCGCAGATGCGAAAAATCTCATCCATCTTGTGTGAGACGTAGACGACAGAAACTCCTTGCCGTTTGAGCTCGACAATCAGCTTGAAAAGGCGTTCTACTGCATCGTCAAAGAGCGAACTGGTGGGCTCATCCATGACGATGATTCTGGCGCGCATGCTGAGAGCGCGTGCGATCGCAACTAGTTGCCGCTCTCCCGTGGTCAGAGTCCTAACCTCGCATCGTGGACTGCGAGTGAGACCGACTTGGTCGAGAAATGGCTTGCAGAAACTGTCGAGATCGGCCACTCGCACGAACCGTCGCTGCTTGAACTGTCGGCTAAATTGGTGGTTGCCGATGGCTATGTTCTCGGCGACTGTCAAATGTGGGAACAGGTCCAGTTCTTGGAAAATGATGCTGATTCCGACGCGTTGCGCATCGCGCGGGCCGTTAATAACTACCGGTGAGCCCTCCAGCAATAATTTGCCATTGTCAGCGGATGTTGCGCCAGCGATGATCCGTGCCAACGTGCTCTTCCCTGCCCCGTTTTCACCCATCAGGGCGTGCACTTCACCTCTGAAAAGCGAGAAACTTGCTCCCCGCAGAGCATGGGTGCCATCAAAACTCTTATCGATTTCGCTAAGCTGCAGGATGGGGTTAGGCATTGGTTCTACCAGACAACAGTATTTCAAGAGCTTGAGATGGGCGTTTTTTGATATGACTCGAGATTGCCAGATAGAAAAGCGCGCTCAGCGGAAATCCGACCGCGAGTTGACTCCCGCACAATCAGTGTTGGCGCTACTCGCAACACAGATTGTTTCTTGGTCAGCTTTCCTTCTATGCGATCCATAAGCAGCGTAGCTCCGCGCGCGCCAATTTCATACCCTGGCTGCGATACTGCCGTGAGTCGCGGATGGAATGCGCGGTCTCCAACGAGATCGTCAAAGGTAGCGACAGCGACGTCTTCGGGGCAACGCACGCCGAGTTCCTCGAAGGCTCGAAGCACTCCAAATGCCATGACTCCGTTCGAAACCAATATCGCGGAAGGTCTCGCATGCCGCAGCAGAAGGTCTTTCGCCAGCTGATAGCCCGAGCTTTCGCGGAAGTCACCCTCCAGAATCAGCTCTCTTGATACCTGGATCCCTGCCTCGCCCAGTCCGTCTTCGTAACCTCGAAGGCGCTCGCGCGCTACTATCAACTCAAGTGACCCCGTGATGATTGCAATGCTGCGATATCCAGTCCTTATAAGGTGACGAACGCAATCTTGCGCGCCACGAACATTGTCGAGCATGACCGCGTCAATTTTTATGCCGACGGGGACTCGGTCGAGGCACACGATGGGAATTCCGGATTCGATTGCCCTGCGAATGTGGTCAATGTCTTTTCCGCGCGTGGGCGCGAGAAGAATCCCGTCAACCCGGCGAGATCGGAGGGCCGACACGATTCGTTGCTCGCGTTCGAGTTTTTCGTCGGTATTCGCTGCAACTAAAAGAAAACCTCGTTCCAAGGCTTTGTCTTCAGCACCCCGTATAATTTGCGGAAAGAACGGATTGGTGATGTCGGGCAATACCATACCCAACATATAGGTTTGATTCACCTTTAAACTACGGGCAATTTCATTCGGATGAAAATCAAGATCTCGAATGGCAGCCTCAACGCGCGCGCGTAAAGCTGGGCTCACCCGCACAGTTCCCCGAATGACATTGGAAACCGTCCCGGTCGATGCTCGAGCGCGTTTCGCTACTTCTACTATCGTCGCCATAAATAAATAATTTCAGATAAGACTTAGAGCAAACTTTGTAACTGAAGCAGGGGAAATTTCGACTGTGATTGTCTTTCCGCCTGGTAGCTCGTTTTTTACCTGCGGGCTGACTTCATTTCGATGATCGAAAGTATTATGCGCGTGCAGATCAGAATTTGTGAGCACAGTGGCCGTTCCAGACCTTATTGCTGCTCCTCGCAGCGAAATATCCGTCTCCCGGACCTCGCTGACGTGCGGGTTTACGACCGTCAGCATCAACTCTTTATTCTGAATCGACGCAGAACCTGCCAAACCCCAAAGGGATGCCGTCTTGTTGTCGCGGGAATAATTGGCGTTAGGTGCGGAAATTATTGTCCGCACTGCCCGACCTCCCTGGTGAGCGCTGTACATACCAAACACATGGCCGACTGGAGTCACACAAAACTTGTCTTCGTGAGCAAGATAAAGACTGTTGAGGCAATTAATAAGTTGCGCCGGACTCGCCAAAGTAACTTTGTCGGGATGCCGGTTGAAAATATCAAGTGTCATGGCGCTGAATAGCGCATCTCTCAACGTAGGAACCTGTTCCAGGAAGTTACCTCGAGTAAGTTCGCTGCCAGGCCGGTACCACGGCCCCCATTCGTCAACCACTAGCTTCACTTTATGGTCGGGGTCAAATTCCTCCATGATCTGCCAATGGCCTTCAATGAGCGATTCGACGCGGCCCCCTTCGCGCAATACTTCGTACCAATCCTGAACATCGAACTGCAGCGCATCGCCTTTGCCCTTATCCCAATCCTCTGTGCGGCCACGGCTTAGGTTCCAAGTGTAGTAATGAAGGGCCCAACCAAATATCGAGTCGAACAGGCTTTTGTCTTTTTGCGCAATCGCCTCAAAGAACTCGCGCGTCCATTGCCAGTTATCCGAGTTTGGGCCGGACGCGATCAAGGACAGCGGCTTGCCGTATTGCGGCAGCCAGTTGGTATATCTGCGAAATTCGACCGCGTATTCCTGTGCCGTAAAATTACCGCCGCATCCCCAGGATTCATTTCCCACGCCCCAGTACTGGACGTCATAGGGCTCGGAAGAGCCGGAAGATGCACGCACATCCGACAGGGTTGTACTTCCAGCGGGAGAGTTACAATATTCCACCCAGCGATCGAGCGATTCAGCCGGCAAACTGCGGACGTTCGCTGCCAAGTAGGGTTGGCACCCGACGGCTTTGCAGAAGCGCATGAACTCGTCGGTGCCGAAGCGGTTGGACTCGAAGCGATGATTCGCGGGAGAAGTGGTGCTGTCGGCCTCAATCCAGAAATTTGTCCTTTTCGGACGCTGATCCACCGGACCGACACCGTCGCGCCAATTGTAACTATCCGCAAAACAGCCGCCCGGATAACGCACAATCGGGGCTTTAATTTTGCGCATTTCGTCAATAAGATCTTTGCGAATTCCGGCGATGTTAGGAATCGTTGAATTCTCGCCGACCCACACACCGTCGTAAATTACGCCGCCAATATGCTCTAGAAAATGTCCGTAGATATTCGGAGAAATTGTGCCCAGTTCCTCGTCTAACAAAACCTCAATCCTGGAATCGGCGGTCGACCCAACCGCTCTCGAACCGGCGAGCATCAATCCAATGCTGCCCGCCAACTTCATGGGAGGAGCAAACGACAATGTAGCCGCGCCAGCCATAGCATCGCGCACGAATTTGCGGCGGCCGATCATGACCGGTCCTGTCTGGCAACGAAATAGCCATAATAGAATGGCTTGCTCACCCTAGTTATCCTCTGGATTTCTTGAATGGGCAAGGTCTGGGATGGGCGGGAGAATTTGCCAAGGTTCTTTAGCGACTGCGCCGAAAATAAACGATTGCCCTGGCTTATACTTCTCTCTCACTTCAAAATTTTCAAAAGCCACGCCGCCCGCAATTAAGTCGTGTGAATTCCAATAGACGCGGCGTCCATTTACGCGAACCCGAAGATTCCGCTCGATATCTGCCTTTGGAACTCTCCAATACTGGGTTAGCCTTCCTAATCGATATCGCCAGTGGTCCTTTGCCTGAAAATCAGGGTTACTTTCCGGATTAGCTTCGTTCGAAGTACAAAACACAATGGCATCTCCGTCTTTGGTCTTCAACATGTCTTTCGAAGGATAGGAGCCGCGCTCTGCAAAATCTTCTCCCTTGTAAGATCGATACAGTTTGCGGCTATCAATCACTTGATTCTTCAGCCACAGCCAGCGCAGTCTTTCGTAGTTCCCCATGGTTGCGGTGAGGGTAAGTTCTTCGATCGGAGGACTGTCTTCGTATCGATACACCGTCATACGAACCTCTTCGGGATGCTCGCTCTCCATCGATGCCACTAAATAAACGTGCGCGTGATTCGCAGTGAAACGCTCGACTTCGATGCGCACCGTGAGTTTCTCGATCCGTGTTGCTCCGTCCGGAGACAAGAAAGATGAAAGAGAAAAGTTTCCCGGTGACGGACTCGCAGAATCGACGACTCCAACCCACAATCGTTTGCCTTGCAAACCTGCGTCCAAGTTACTCGGCTCCAATTCACTGAATGCCATGCGGTCACCGCGCTTTTTTCTACCAGCGACTACAGGCTCGATAGCAATGAAATTCAAAAGCTCAGGAGTTCCTGTTTTGGCTGAAATTACGCCGATGCGAATCAATCCGCGCGGTCCAGGCAACCCTCCATCCGACGGCAAGCCAAACACAACCCCGTCTCTTCGCCCCCAGAGCAGTGGATCTCCTGGTTTATTCGGAAGGATCCATTGCGACTCGGCAGCATGAGCAATTCCTGGCCGACAGAGCGCTACAACGATACTGAAGCCAATAACAATGATCACCAAAAAGACCGAGATCCGTATCGACCGCAGCGGGCCCGTCTTCGACATAGCTCAGAAGATAAATTTCAGGCCGAACTCACCAATGCGGCCGTTATGAGCTCCGCTCGGATGAAGGAAGTTGCTGGGAGCCTCTTGATTGTCGGCATTTCCGTTTACGCAGTCGTTAGACCCAGAATTTGCCGAATTTGTATCCGTTATATATCCACAACTACCGCTATTTATGCCGTTCCATTGCGGATGGTTGAATACGTTGAAAGCCTCAGCGCGGAACTCCAATGCCATTGACTCCTTGATCTTGAAGTGCTTGAACAACCCCATGTCAAAATTGAGCCGACCCGGTCCGGCCAGAGAATTACGACCCGAGTCGCCGAAAGTAAGACCCGTGGGTTGCGCGTACGCTCCGGGATTGTCAAGCAACGGACCATAGGGAATGCCGGGTACCGGAATAAAATGCGGCTTTGGTCCGTGTGGATCTCCCACCAGGTCGGCATATGACCCCGAACCAACGTTATTCCCAACTCCGGCATTGTCATAAGTGCCGCCGTTTACGATAGTAACGGGCTCTCCTGTCTGTGCCGTTGTAATGCCCGACAATTGCCAGCCTCCCAGTAGCGAACCTTTCAATCCGGGCGAATGCTGAAAAATTGGTAAGTTATAGATGTAACTGACGGTGAAGATATGGCGCTGATCGAAGCTTGAACTGGCTCGGTAGGAAGATAGATTGTAGGAATCGACAAATGCACTGTCATAACGATCGGAAGAATTATCGATCGAATGGCTGTAAGTGTAGGCCAGAGTAACCTGCAGTCCGCCTGCATTCCGTCTACCCGAAATTTGCAGCGCATTATAGTTAGAGTTAGCGCCTCCAATGATGCCGTAGATCGAGTCATACCCAATATAGGGACGATACGCATCTACGTTCACATTGCCACATGCGATGTTAAGATTCAGCAGGGCCTGTCCTGTAACCGGAACACCATTGTCGAGATAATTGTAGCCATTTCCTACATTGTCACAATCAGGGCCGCTGATGAATTGCCCTGTTGTAAATGGATTTTGACTCGCGGGAGTGGAATGAACCTGATTGCGATCAAGCTGTTGAGAGAGATGCGTTCCCTTGCTACCCACATAAGCTACGGTCATAATCGTATTGCGAGCCAGCTCTCTCTGGACGTCAAGGTGATATTGCTGAATATAAGGCCATTGTGTTTCAGTAGTGATGGATGTCAATTGACTGGTACCGCCGCCCAACGGAAATAGCTCGGCACCGTTTGCGCCGCCGCCGATTGCGGTGTAACCGTTTATGTAGAATTGCACGGGTGCGATGATCCCAGGAGGATTCCCTTCGAGCGATTCAGTATTGGCATCGTTCCCGTTGGCGTGCTCGAAGAAAATACCGTAGCCTCCGCGGATTGCCAATTTTCCGTTTCCCTTCGG
>Ga0209169_10002895_pt1 | contig 10196 bp, 6 predicted proteins | sample HubBroMetageWRM4_FD_188346 | JGI IMG/M metagenome (GOLD analysis project Ga0209169, IMG submission 188346) | Warmed soil microbial communities from the Hubbard Brook experimental Forest, New Hampshire - Hubbard Brook CCASE Soil Metagenome WRM 4... | ecosystem: Environmental > Terrestrial > Soil...
CCCTCGCCTACAAGCTCGGGCAACTGAAGTTCCGCGAGTTGCGGGAGCGGGCCCGCAAGGAGCTCGGCTCGCAATTCGAGATCCGGGCCTTTCACGATGAGATGTTGAACGGCGGTGTGCTGCCGCTGGACTTGTTGGACTCGCGCACGAATGGCTGGATTCAACAGCAGAAGCACCGTTCGAAGGTTGCGGCGGCGAACTAGGGAGCCGGTCTGTTGCTTTAGAGCTGTAGCCCGAACCGTGCCTGGAGCTGGCGGCGTCCGAGCGCCGTAACGGAGAGGGCCCGGCTGTCCAGGTTCTGCACGAACCACTCGTGTTTGAGGGTGATTTGCAGGATCGCCCCACCCAAGGCGCCGCCAATATGGGGACGACGCTCACTCCAGTCGACGCAGGCGTAGGCAAACCTCCGGCGGAGCGAGCGCACAGCGTCTATATCGATTCCCAGCGCCGCGAGCGCCTTCGCGCCTTTCTCCGTCAGGTCATAACCGTCCTCGCTGGCATTTCCAACGACCAGCCAGTTGAGCTTCTCGAACCGGTCACGGAGTGAGACCGCCAGGTGACCGGCCATGTGGTCGTAGCAGGTGCGCGCCGAGCGTAGCTGCGGCGGCGTGGCAGGAACAAACTTCTGGCGAGTTCCTCCAGCCAGGACTGTCAGCGTTTCGAGCGTCCTGGCCACGTTTTCGCCCTCGAGACTGTAATAGCGATGTTTTCCCTGGCGGAGCACCTTCACGAGCCGCTGCTCCTTCAGACGCGCGAGATGCACACTTGCCGTGGAGGGGCTCACTTCACCGACGATAGCCAGTTCGGTGCTGGTGCGCGCATGGCCGTCCAGCAGGGAATACAGCATGCGGGCCCGCGCGGGCTCGCCGATTGCCGCGGCAATACTGGCCGCACCGATCTCGACTGGGGCTTCTGCAACCATAATTGCATGGTAGACGAATTGATCGACCGCAACAATCGGCCAAGGCCCTATCGAGGTGCAACGACCGCGGGAATGGCACAGATTGTGTGCAATCGTCTTACGTGGCGTGGCCGCAACTTCCGCCGGACGAGTCCGTTGCAGCGCTGAAACCGCGACAAAAATAGGTGCGGGGGTCCCGTCGCGGCATTCCTGCTACGCGGGAACGTTTTGGCATGCCTATTGCTTTGCCCCTTCCTCAATACGCTTACGGGTAGCGCGTCAGGTCTGATAGGGGAGCGCGCCGCCAACCTACAACAATTCAAGCCAGCGCGGTAAGAGCGAGTCAACACCATGTCCCACGTATTCAAGCGATCGGTCGGATTCGCCGTCTTTTTTTGCCTGAGCTCCGCGGGCACGTTGCACGCAGAAGACGCGGCCAGTACCGCTTCAGCCAGTGTTACGCCGGCCAACAGCGACTCTCTCGAGGAAGTCGTGGTGCGCGGCGTCTCGCTGGAAGACCAGGTCAGCCCGTTGCAGCGAAAGGTCAGCTCCGTGTTGGGAGTCGAGCTGTCGGTCCTCGATACGCCCCGCTCGGTTACGGAGATCAATGCCGCGCAAATCCGCGATGAGTCGATCGTCGACGTCACCGATTTCGTCAAGATCGTCTCGAGCGCCTATACCAACTACCAGTTCGGCGGTCCCAACGTGCCCTTCCTGCGAGGTCAGTCCGCTGAAGTCTTCCAGAACGGGATGCTGCGGACGCCACGCTCGGACGGACAGCCGTTGAGCTTCAATTCGGTCGAAGGGTTCGACATCGTCAAGGGGCCGGCGGATGTGGTGTACGGCCCGACCGGAAACGTGGGAGGTTACGTAAACCTGGTCACGAAGCGCCCGTATTTCGACAGCGAGCACGCCACGGCCAACGTTACCTGGGGCGACTATGGCAATCGACGGGCGCAACTGGACGTCAGCGGCCCGATCAATGACCAACTTGCGTATCGCGTGTCCTACGAGGGCGATTACTCAGGGAGCTACTACCGGTTCGGGTACGACCACTCGAATGACATCTACCTGGCGCTACGCTACCTGCCCAATTCCCAGCTCACGATCGATTTCAATACGGAATTCTATCTCGCGCACTACACCGAGAACACCGGTGTCAACCGACCGACACAACAGCTCATCGACAACGGCCTGTATTACACGGGGACTGGCGTGAGTCCCTTCGTCGGGCCGGGCGACGATCCGCGCAATTTCCTCTCGGTCGTCAACGTGACGGGAGCGGTACCCCTGAATCGCAGCTACCAACTCGTCGCTCCCGACGATCACGACGAGGGCACCAATTACCAGGCCCAGCTCGATGTGACCGATCTCGTCACGGATCACCTGACCGTCGCCAACAAGGCCTATTTCGAGGATTACTCGCAGATACAGCTCGAGTACGCACAGCGCTACTACAACAATATCAAGGAGTCGTATAACTTCGAGGACCGCTTCGAATTGCGCGGCAAGTGGGACAACAACCAGTTCATTACCGGCGTCTCCTACCGCTTCATGCACGTCCTTGCGTACGGTGACTTCTTCAACGAATATCTGAACGCGACCGACATCACTACCAACCCGGCGAACTTTCCGATCACGACGAACCTGTTCGGCGTCGTGCAGGTCCCCGGCACGTCGAACCAATTCGCCACTCCGGGCGCGACGTACCCCAGTGCTACATATCCCAACGCCCAGACGAACACCCAGGATCAGAATTCGAACCAGCTCGGACTGTTTTTCCAGGACATCTATAGTGTAACGAGCAAGCTGAGCGTGCTCGGCGGCGTGCGGGCCGACGTGATTCATGAGAGTCTCACCGACCCGCTTCCCCCGCCTGGGTTTGTGGCAGCTCACGCGACCACGACCCAGGGCGAGGAGGCGGTGGACGTGAGCGTCACCTACAAGGCCGAGTCGTGGAACACGTTTTACGCCACGGTCGACTTCAACGAGTCGCCCGTCACGACCAACGGAGGCGGATTTGACGGGTTCACAGGTGACCGGTTGCTGGCCAGTGACTTCCACATCAAGAACTGGCTCTACGAGGCCGGCTCGAAGATGGCATTCCTGGACAACACGCTCTACCTTACGAGCGCCGGGTATTTCCAGAAACGGGGCAACACCGATGAGTTCGGCAACACCGTCAAGGTCGAAACCCTCGGCGCCGAGTTCGAGGCCAACTATCAGCCGAACAAGAACTTCTCGGCGACGGCCGCCTATAGTTACCTGGATGCGTGGTACCCGAGTGAGAGTACGCCCGGCCTCAGCGCGTTCACCGAAAATGTCTACGACGCTTTCGCGCCTCCCTACGGGACCGGCATCGGCAGCCCGAACTTCGACCCGCTGCCCCCGGGCCGCTATCACGTACCGAGCGTGCCGAGCGAGTTGTTCAGCGGCTTCGCCAAGTACCGGACGGACTTGGGAATCGGCGCCAGTGTTGGCGTCGTGGTCACCGGTCCGATGACCACCTCATATCTCGGGAATGTGAAGATTCCGACACAATACAGTTTGGACAGCGGGCTTTTCTACGAAGCAACCCACTGGGCGTTGCATGCGAACTTCTACAACATCACGAATCGCAAGAACTGGATTCCGGAAGGCGGCCCCGAGGGTAACGATCTCATTACCGCGGCCCTGCCGTTCCACTTCCAGATCAGAGCGACCTACCGGTTCTAAGGGGATGACTGCTGTGTCTATGACAAAAATCCGGCGCCTCGGCGCCATGGCGGTCCTCGCCATCTACTGCGCGCAGGTCCTGGCCGCGGCGGCCGACGAGATTCCAACGGCCACCAAGGTCGCGCACCCCGTCGCGTTCAACGACGAGACCAAGATCCGGCAGGACCTGGTCCAGGTCGCCCTCGGCCGGGGGCCGGCCGATCTGGTGATACGAGGCGCCACGGTCCTCAACGTCTTCACTCTGATGTGGGAGCCGAACCAGGACATCGTGGTGCGGGGCAAGCGCATTGCCTGGGTTGGGCCGAGCGGGGAGTGGAAAGGGAAGGCTTCGAACATCTTCGACGCGAAGGGCCTCTGGGCGGTACCGGGCTTCGGGGAGTCACACAAGCACATCGAGAGCACCCTGCTGTCGCCCGAATGGGAAGCCGCCCTGGTGATTCCCCTGGGTAACACCTGGACCTCTGAAGGGTCCCACGAGTTTTCCAATGTCAGCGGTGTTCACAATGTCGAATTCTGGGAGACTCCCGAGCATCACGGGAGCCCGCTGAAAATCTTCACGGCGCTCGGCTCGGCGACGCCACCTTCCGCATTCGAAGTGGGTGGCGGCAACTACGCGTACAAGGAAATAGCCGACAACATCAAGGGCAGCCTCGAAGTCCAGGGGCTCGACGAGGTCATGGACTGGCCGGCCGTTTCGGAGCCCACTCACCCCGGTTACCAACGTATCTGGGAGGACATCCAGGCTACGCGTGATACTCGTGGTGTTATCGATGGTCACGGCGCGGGCTTGTGGGATCTCGATCGGATCAATGCGTTCGCGGCCACGGGGCTTACCAGCGACCACGAGACGCGCAAGGCGGAAGAAGCCTGGGATAAGGTGCAACACGGCCTGTTCCTCCAGCTGCGCGACGAGAACATCGAGCGAGCCGTGCCCTTGTTTGTGAAGAAGGGACTCAAGGACTGGTCGAACATCTCGCTCGTAACCGACGACCGCAATGTTGCCGACACCATCAAGCAGGGGACGATGAACTTTCACGTCCAGCTGGCTATCAAGATGGGTGCGCCCGCGGAAGCTGCGTATGCGATGGCGAGCCTCAATCCGGCCAAGCACGCTCACATGGACTCCATCGTGGGCTCCATTGCACCGGGTCGCTACGCTGACGTGGTACTCCTCACCAATGTGAAGGACGTTACGATCAAGTACGTTTTCGCCAACGGGCAGTTGGCCGCCAAGGATGGGAAGTACCTGCTTCCCGTGCCGAAGATCGACTGGCCCTCCTGGGCCACCAAAACGATCAACATCGGGCGCAAGCTGACAGCGAAGGACTTCGAGATCCTGGCGCCCCCTGGGAAGACGACCGTGACTGCCGCGATCCAGGCCCCGAACTACACGGAGCCGGAACAGAAAACCGCTACTCTCAAGGTCATCGACGGCGTGGTCCAACGGGACATCGAGCATGACATTGTCAAAGTGGCGATCGTCGATCGATACACGGGTAAGGCGAAGCTCGGCAAGATGTTCTGGACGGGGCTCGGTCCCAAGACGCCGGATTCCGCGATCGCAACCTCCGTTTCCCACGATCTCCACAACATCACCGTGGTGGGCAGCAGCGATGCCGCGATGGCCATGGCGGTGAATCGTATCGCCGAGATCAATGGCGGCATCGTCCTGGTGGATCGCGGCAAGGTGACGGCTGAAATGCGCCTGGAAATCGGCGGCCTCATGACGAGCCGGCCGGTGGCGGATGCCGCCGCTAGCATGGAGGATCTCTACGCGAAGTCGGACGCCCTCGAATGGATCGGCAGCCCCGGGTTCCCGCGAAGAGTCATTTTCGCAATGATCACGTGCAGTCCGTTCACCTGGCGCCTGGTGGTGCCGTATCCGGGCAATCCGGGTGGACTCGTTCTGTTGCAAACAGGAAAGACGATGCCGATCGTCTGGTGAGACGTCACGTCGGCGCGGGCTTGATGCGCAGAGGGCTCGCGTTTCTGGTCTGCATCATTTGTGGGCTTCCGCTCGCGGGGGCTCATACGATGATGATGACCCAGGTGCTCGTGTCGTTCGGGCAGCCGGGAACCGTCGACGTGAGGTTCGATGTCGACCTCACGATGTTGCTTGGGTCGCCCGAGCGTTATTACGAGGTCGCTACGGAGCCGCCTGAAAGGCAGCAGGAGGATGTCAGGCGACTCGTGCCGCGGGTTGTCGACAACCTCCAGCTCTTTGTGGGGCAGCAGCGGCTGCAGCTCGTGTTCCAGGGGTTCTCCGCCTCAAAAGCACAGAAGGCGGACTATCTCGATGCGTCGATGAGCAAGTTGTCGACGCTGAGCTTTATCGCCACGTTGCCCGCGGGCGCTGCCAATCCGCTCAAGCTCGTTGTGCCGCTTGGCGCCGAAGTCGACTATCCGATTGCCTACACGGTGCAGATTCCTGCCGCGCACGTGTCTGTTACACGTTGGGTTGAGGAGGGGATGCACGAGAGCGATCCGTTTGCGTGGGTGGGTAAGGCCCCCACAAGGACGGGGCCCGCATCGGTCGCCACAGCGTCCGCACTTCAGTCTGCCGGTGCTCCCGCGCCGGTTTTCAACCCCGACGCGCTGCCGTGGCCAAAGCAGTTGGCCTTATATCTGCGCCTCGGCTTCCATCACATCGTCCCCGAGGGAGCCGACCACATCCTGTTCGTGCTCGGTTTGTTTTTTCTGGGGATTACCTGGCGCAAGCTTCTTTCCCAGACGACCGTCTTCACGGTCGCCCACGCGACCACGCTGTTCCTGTCCACCTACGGAATATTCAGCTTGCCGAGCCGCTACGTAGAGCCGGCGATCGCACTGTCGATCGCGTTCATAGCGATCGAGAACGTGGTGAAGCCGCGGTTGGGACCCGGGCGGCTGGCCATTGTGTTTGGATTCGGCCTCATTCACGGCCTGGGGTTTGCCAGTAGTCTCAGCGACGTTCCGTTTCCCAAGCGGGACTTCATGGTCGCGCTGCTGGGGTTCAATTTTGGTGTCGACCTGGGGCAGCTCTTTGTCATCGCCCTGGCTTTCGGGGTCGTCGGCTGGTTTCGCAACAGGCCGTGGTTTCGCGGCCGCATCGCCATCCCGTGTTCGCTGGCGATTGCCGCTGTGGGCCTATTCTGGGCAGTGCAGAGGGTTCTCTATTACAGCGCCCACTAGGAGTTGCCGAGGAGTTACCGTCCTCGCGTCCGTGATCGGGTTCTCCTTTCCCCGCTTGCCCCTTTTTGGGCCTCCCCGGCTTCCCTGGAGCGCGTGGTATTTCACATAGGATGGCCAAGCTCGCTGTTAGTGTTCCGTTTCCGACCGCGGCAACGGACGCTGGACCCTCGGTCATTTAGAAGTCAAGCAAGTGTTGGAGCGGCACCTCCCCGGTTCGGCGGTTTCCAGCGCACGCCTGGCGCTCCTGGTTGCGGCCGCGTACTTCGTGGCCGACACCCTGATGAACAAGATCGCCCTGGGGGACGGTTGGGAGATTTTCTGGCCGTTGAATGGCATCACCATCGCCTTGCTGATCATGCGACCCCGGGCGAACTGGCCGCTCCTGCTGGCCGCGGTGGAACTGGGGACAGGTGTGGGCGAGTACATCGACGACAACTCGCTCGTGTCGACCGTCGTGGAGCGCGCGTTCTCGGCGCTCGAAGTGTCGCTGAGCGCCGCGCTCCTGCCCCCGTTCGTCAGCCTGGCCACCTGGTTGCCCAAGCCCGGCCTGTATCCCCGTTTCGCGGCCGCGGTACTGGTGGGTCCCATCGTCTCCGGCGTGTTGGCGGCCGCTTACTTCCACTGGACTAAGTCGACACCGTTTCTGGCCGCTTTCAACTCCTGGGCGTTGGCGGACGCTATGGGGATCGCGGCGCTACTGCCGTTGGTGCTGGCGTTGCGGTCCACCCAGATGAGTGCGTTCGGCGATTTGCGTAAGCGACTGCTCGCCCTCGGGACGCTCGCCGTGGCGATGGCGATCATGGCTGTTATTTTCGTGACCAGTCAGTATCCGCTCATCTTCGTGTTATATCCGCTCCTGATGCTGGTGGACTGGATGTTGGGGCTGTTTGGCTCCTCGATCGCCCTGTGCTGTGCGTGTGTGCTGGCGGTATTCCTCACCGAGCACGGCTATGGTCCGTTCGCCAATCCCGTCGGCCTCGGGATGTCGCGCAACCTGGCGGTCCAGGTCTACCTGGGCTTTCACCTCATCGGCTTCCTGCCCATTTCAATCCTGTTTTCCGAGCAGCGGCGGATGGACCAGGACCTGCGCGAATCACTCGCGCGAACCGCTGCGTTGGCCTCGCTGGACGGCCTCACCGGGGTCGCGAACCGGCGTACGTTCGACAGCCAGCTCGAAGAGCGCTGGCGGGTGGCCACTCGTAACCAGACCTCGCTGGCACTGTTGATGATCGATGCCGATCATTTCAAGGACTTCAATGACCGTCTCGGCCACCAGTCCGGCGATGCCTGCCTGCGTGCCCTGGCGGCGGCACTCAGCAAGTGCGTCTCACGGCCGGGCGATCTCGTGGCCCGCTTCGGCGGTGAGGAATTCGTAATTCTTCTGCCGGACACCCCTCCGGAGGGCGCTCGGCACGTTGCCGAGACGATTCGCACAGCTATATACAACCTGGGTATCGTCCATCCCTCCGCGCTAGGTAGTCCGGGGCCGGTGACTTCTCCCCACCAGCGGCTGCTCACGGTGTCGATCGGTTGCGCAGCGCTCGTGCCGCCGCTGGGTGCCCGGTTTGAGCAGTTTGTCGAGCTGGCGGATCAAGCCCTCTACCGGGCCAAAAGGGAGGGTCGCAATTGCGTGCGCCTGGCTGATTCGGACCTCCAGCCGTGGAGTCCGGGGAGCGCCAGGAAGAGGCTCCTCGCGCGGATCGAGGCACGCAAGGTCGTTCGGCGGTAGCGCGTGCGATACTGCGACGCGCGCGTCGATGCTTTGTCGCGGCCTTGATCGATACGAAGATGAGCAATTGAATGAACGACGCGGCTCGGGAACCGGTACGCCGGTCGAGTTGGCTCGACCGACATTTCAGCCTGAGGCTGCGCGATACAACGCTCAGGCGGGAAGCGATCGCGGGCCTGACCACCTTCCTGGCGGCTGCCTATCTCGTGGTCGTCATTCCAGCGTTACTGGCGACCGGGGGCATGGATCGCGCGGCGGTAACGACGGCGACCATCGCGATGATGGTGGTGGGGAGCCTCGCGATGGGGCTGTATGCCAATTTCCCGTTCGTGGTCGGCCCCGGCCTCGGCGGGTCGGTCATCCTGGGTGTCACCCTGACACAGGTCGAACACATCCCCTGGACTGCCGGCCTGGGAATCGCGGCCCTGTCGGGCCTGTTGTTTTTCATCCTGACCATCACCGGCGCGCGCAAGCTGGTCGTGGAGTTGGTTCCGCGGCAGATCAAGCAGGGGCTGGGTGCTTCCATCGGCCTGTTCATTGCGATGCTGGGCTGTCGCCAGGCGGGCCTGGTAACGGTGAGCGTCAAGAACAACGCCCTGTTGTTGGCGGATTTCAGCCAGCCGGGTGCCGTGATCGCCTTGACCGGGCTTGCGATCATCCTGGCCCTGCAAGCCCGCCGGGTGTTGGGCTCCATGCTGATCGGCATTGTCGTCGCCGCTCTCCTGGGTCTGCCCCTGGGAGTGAGTCATTTACCGGCAACGGTTGTAGCGCTACCGCAGTCGCTCGCGCCGATTCTTTTCAAGGTGGATCTGTCGGGCGCTGTTACGCTGCGGGCGTTTCCTTACTTGTTTGCTTTTTTTGCCGGTGAGTTTTTCTCGACGCTCGGGACGACCCTGGCCATCGGTGCCAAGGCCGGACTCACGGACGACGACGGCAACCTGCCCCGAATCGAACGGCCCTTCCTGGTGGATTCCATTGCCGCCACCGTGGGTCCGTTCATCGGGGTCCCGGCCTTGACGGCACTAGTTGAATCCGCTGCTGGTGCGGAAGCGGGTGGCCGCACGGGCCTGACTGCCGTCTTTACCGCATTTTTCTTCCTGCTGACGCTTTTCCTGACACCCCTCGCGCTGGTGATTCCCAAGGAAGCTACGGCACCGGCCTTGATCATCATCGGGGTGTCGATGATGCAGACCATCCGCGGCGCTCACGGCAACACCCTGACCGACACCTTCCCTGCGATGGCAATGGTGCTGCTGACGCTCATTTCAAACAGTTTCGGTGTCGGGATTGCTGGTGGGATCGTTCTCTATGTCGTGGTGAAGCTCTTCGAGAGCGGCTTCAAGGAGCTCTCGCCGGGCCTGCTCCTGTTGGCGCTGCCGCTGGCATATTATCTGTACATCGCCGCTACCGCGCACTGACGAGCCAGACCCGTGACCACCACCATCGGCAATGTTCCCCCGGCAACGACGGGAATGACGGTCACGTCACGGCACAAAGCTTTCTTTCTGAGCCTCCCCAAGGTGGAGTTGCACTGTCATCTTCTCGGGACAGTACGCCAGGAAACATTCGAGACCCTGATCGACAAACACAGGGCGCCCCTGTCTCGCGAAGACGTTGCGCAGTTCTACTGGCGTGATGGCAAACCTGTAGGTGTACTGCGTGTTTTGCGAGCGCTGGAGA
>Ga0209169_10002896_pt1 | contig 10195 bp, 5 predicted proteins | sample HubBroMetageWRM4_FD_188346 | JGI IMG/M metagenome (GOLD analysis project Ga0209169, IMG submission 188346) | Warmed soil microbial communities from the Hubbard Brook experimental Forest, New Hampshire - Hubbard Brook CCASE Soil Metagenome WRM 4... | ecosystem: Environmental > Terrestrial > Soil...
GCCTGCCGCGCATCAGCAGTGGCGGCCCGAGTACAACCCCTGGTTGATTGCGGTCGTGGTCGCTTTGGCCGCCTTCATGGAGGTGCTCGACACCAGCATCGCCAACGTTGCGTTACCCTATATCGCGGGCAACCTCGGAGCCAGCAACGACCAGAGCACATGGGTACTCACTTCATACCTCGTCTCCAACGCCGTAGTTCTGCCCATCAGCGGATGGTTTGCCAGCGTGCTCGGCCGCAAGCGGTTTTTCATGGCATGCCTGGCAACTTTCACTGTCAGCTCGCTCTTGTGCGGGATCGCGCCAAGCCTTGGGGCAATCATTGTGTTCCGCATTCTACAGGGAACCGGCGGCGGCGGACTTCAACCCATGGCGCAGGCGATTCTGGCCGATGTATTTCCTCCCGAGAAACGCGGCTTGGCCTTCGCGCTCTACGGGGTCACCGTCATTGTCGCACCCACGGTCGGACCAACTCTGGGCGGCTGGATCACTGATAACTACACTTGGCGATGGATCTTCTTCATCAATATTCCCGTCGGGATTATCACCCTCTTCCTGGTTTATCGTCTGATCGATGATCCACCCTGGGCGACGCGCATCAAGGGTGCGATTGCAAAATTCGACTACGTCGGCGTCTCCCTGCTTGTCCTGGGTGTCGGCGCTTTGCAAGTCATGCTGGACCGGGGCCAGGAAGATGATTGGTTCGGGTCGCGTTTCATTACGACGCTTGCCATCCTCACAGTAGTCGGCCTCGTGTCGGTGTTTGTCTGGGAGTGGTTTTACAAAAATCCAATCATCGACGTTCGCCTGTTCAAGAACTTGAACTTCCTTGGCGCAAACGGAATGATGTTCGTCCTGGGCCTCATGCTGTTCTCGAGCCTTGTGATGATGCCTCTGTTCCTGCAGTCGCTGATGGGTTACACGGCGGAGTCGGCTGGGCTAGTTCTTTCCGGGGGCGGCGTTTTGCTGCTGTTCCTGATGCCGATCGTTGGATTCCTCTCGTCGAAGGTCCAATCCCGCTATCTGGTTGCGTTTGGCTGGCTGACCTTGTCTCTCGGAATGTACTATTCCACGCAACAACTCGACCTTCAAATCAGTTTCTGGAGCGCCAGCAAGCTGCGCCTGCTGCAAGTATTTGGCATGGCCTTTCTCTTCGTTCCCATCAATTTGACTTCTTACGTGGGAATGCCGCTGGAGAAAAGCGGCAGCGTTGCTGGCTTAGTAAACTTTATGCGCAACATCGGCAGCAGCGTGGGAACTTCGATGGTGACTACGCTGATCGCGCGCCGGTCTCAGGCGCACCAGGTCTACATGGTTGCGCACGTCACCGCGGGCCGTCCTACTTTCTCTGGCGCGGTTGCGGCGATGACAGCGCGCCTGGTCGCGTCGGGTGTGGACGCCGACCATGCGGCCAAGCAGGCCTACGGGCTGGTTTATCGGACCGTGTTTATCCAGGCGAGTACATTAGCCTACATCGACACATATTGGGTTTTGGCCATTGGAGCGGCCATCATGTTTGTGGTTTCATTTGCCTTGAAGAAAAATACACCTGGTGGCGGGCGTGTTGTTTTGGACTAGGATGTATTCATGATTCGGGTGATTACGATCGAGCGCGAATACGGAAGCGGTGGCGCCGACATTGCGAAGCGAGTCGCCAGCCGGCTCGGCTGGAAGCTTTGGGATCAGTTGTTGACCAACGAAATTGCCCGGCAGATGGATTGCGACAATCGAGTGGTGGAGGAACACGAGGAAAAGAGAGATCCCTTGTTGTACCGTCTCTTCAAGGCCTTCATGCGCGGCAGTTTTGAAGGCAGTCTGAATGCTCCCCGGCTGAAGATGGCGGATACCGAATGCATCCGCGAAGTGACAGAGCGGGTTGTGAAAGATACGGCCGAAAGTGGCAAGTGCGTGATTGTGGGCCGTGGATCCGCCTATTATCTGCAAAGCCGTCGCGATGCCTTTCACGTATTTGTTTACGCTCCGTTTGACGCGAAAGTCAGGCGGCTGCAGGCGGGCGGAAAAAGCCAGAGCGAAGCCGTACACCTGGCCGAAACCGTGGACCGCGACCGGGCAGCTTTCATCAAGCAATATTTTGGCGTCGAATGGCCCGACCGGCAGCGCTTTCATCTCATGATCAACTCTACGATCGGTGAGGAAGCAGCGGTTGAGACCATATTCGACAGCGTCTCCAGATTGGAGAAACAGAACGGGGCGTCGGGCTCCTTGCTTCAGTAATCGGAGGTTAGAAAGTGACCAGAGACTCCTATTGAAGAATCCGCTCGTCCAACTCACTTCCATTCAGGCCCGTCGAATCTGGCTGCACGCCCAACGCCTGGACACCGACGAACCCTTCGGCGCCGGTCCCAAGGCCACGCCGGCAGCGGTCGCGCACCTGGGCTACTTGCAGATTGACACCATCTACGTCATCGAGCGCAGCCATCACCACATCCTCTACAGCCGTATCCCTACATATCAGCGCGAGCATCTGCATCAGGCGCAGACTATCGACAAGACCGTTTTCGAATATTGGACCCACGCCTTGTCGTACCTGCCGACGGAGAGCCTGCCGTTTTATGTTCGTGATATGCGGCAGGCGCACCAGGATTGGCAGCGTCGCAACGGCTGGTTCGGCACCGTTTCAAGTGCTGATTTGCGCAGAGTGCTGTCGCGCATTCGCAAACATGGCGCGCTCACCATCCGCGACATCAAGGATGAGCCGGTGGAAAAAGACTACGCCTGGGCCAGCCGCAAGCCTTCCAAGCGCGTTCTGGAATTGGCCTTCTACAAAGGTTTGGTGACGATTAGTCAGCGCGTCGGAATGCTGAAGACTTATGAACTCATGACGCGCCATTTCGGCTGGGACCGTCTGCCGCGCGCCGCCACCGAAAGGGAAACTTTGAACTACCTGCTTGATCGTGCCCTGCAATCGCAGGGGATCGTGAGTGTGGAATCGATCTGTCATCTCGACGCTCCACGCAAACCAGCGATAAGGTGTCTGCTGGACTCGCGAGCCCGTCGAAAGGAGCTCATCCCTGTGCAACTGGAAGGAGCGGGCGAATCGCTGCACTTCGTCCGTCCGGATACTCTCGATGCCATTCCCGATCCAGCGCAGGAGCAGATTCATATCCTGTCCCCGTTCGATCCGCTGATCATCCAGCGCAAGCGGCTCCGGCTCTTCTTCGATTACGAATATCGCTTCGAAGCTTATGTTCCCAAGCACAAGCGGGTCTTCGGTTATTTCGTTTGCCCAGTCCTGATCGGGGATCGCATCGTTGCCATCCTCGATCTCAAAACCGACCGGTTGCGGCGAAAACTTCTAGTGCAGCGCTGGCACTGGGTCGGCCGCGCGAAGTCTCGCGCCCATCGGCAGCAGGTGGAAGCCGCCTTGCACAAGTTCGAACAATTTCAGTTGGGTCGAAGTTAGATCGAGCCATTCGGAACTACAGGCTTGGTTACTGCATTAGTCGCTTGAGGGCCGCGCGAGCTTCGCCAACCTCGGGGAGTCGGGATTGCGAACTCTGGAAGTGCGAGAGAAACTCCTGATATTCGTTGATCGCCTGATCGTGCTTATTGGTTTTTTCGTAGAGCTGCCCCAGATAGTAGTGGGAGAGAATCCCGATCACAGGAAATCTCTGGGTCAGAGAACCTGAGTTCGCCAATACACGCCCGGCTCGTAAACATCCACGAAACTCGGTTTCGGCCGACGCATAGTCATTGGTAAGCAGATGAGCGCGCCCTTTCAGGTAAAGCAGATAAGCGTCTTGAAAATCTGGAATGCTGGCGGCCCGACTCAAGGCAGTCTGCCCGTCCCCGTTGTGCACAGCAGCGCTCATATCATAGTAGGCTTGAGTAATTTCAACAGCCCGCGAGGCGATCCAGGAATGGCTCGATGCGAATCGCTGTAAACTTTGCTGGGCCGCAGATGGGTTCCCCGCCATAGTCTGCAGAAAAGCTACAGCTCGTAGCTCGTAATCGTCGAGCTTTTGTTGTTGAGCAAAAGGAATAGCGGTGGCACCCTCCCCCAACATCACCGACAAGACGGCGAACGGTCTTAGAAAATTATCCGCAGCCTGGTTCTGTTTGGCGCGCCCGAGTTGCTGCACTGCCTCTCGATAACTTGCGAGCGAGCCGTCGAGGTCGCCAGCTGTCTGTTTGAACTGCGCTTCGAAACCCGGAACGTAAAGACGCGAGATCGGGGACGCGCGCTGGGCAAATTGCTGGAAGGCAGCGTTGGCCATGTCAGGTTTCTTCTGATCGGTGTACACAATCGCCAGCTTCAGATACTCTCCGTAATCGCTGAAATCCGGCTTCAGTTCAAGCACTTTGCGGTAAGCGGCCACCGCTTCATCATCGCGGCCTGCGATATACAGAACATCACCGCGCGTGTCCAATGGATTAGGGTCGCCCGGACGAATCGCCGTGTAGGCATCGTTGGCCGCGAGTGCACCATCAAAATCGCCTCCAAGGGCCAAGGCGTAGCATTCGAAGTTCAAGAGATCTTCGCTTTTCGGATCCAAAGCGAGTCCCTGTTTGAATAGCCCAAGAGCTTGCTCCCGCTTACCAACGCCCGCAAGCATATTGCCGAAAAGACCGCGGTCCATGGTGCTGCGCGGGAATTCCGATACCAGCTGCTGACGAGCCGCTAACTCAGCCTCCGGATCTTGCGAACGCCGAGCTTTCACCGCCTGCAGGGTCAATTGATCGTATCGAGGCAGGCGCGACTGCAGTTGTTCGACCTTAAGCTGAAGTTCGTTGCCGCGGCGCAGATCGCCCTGAAGGCGGTATTCGTCGCCCAGACGAAGCATGGCAAGAGCAAACTGCGGGTCCAAACGAACCGCCTCTTCTAACTCGCGAATGGCATCGGCCACGAGATAACGGCGAGCGTAGTCAACGCCCAATTGGTAATGTCGATAGGCCTCGACGTTGGAAGTGGAAGACTGCTCGATCTCCGGCGCTTTTGCCGGCACGTCTGCCGCAGGCAGAAAGCTGCTTGCAATGCTCGCGGTCAGCCGGTCCACCATGCCGAAGATACTTTGCACATCCTGCCCGTCGAGCTTGTCGGAGAAAAGTATCTGACCGGTGCTGGTGTCCTGCGCGCGCACGTCGAGACGAAGTTGCGTTGGACCGATTTTCAGCAATGCTCCCGTAATGTAAGCGTCAGCGCCGGCATCGCGCGCGGCTTGTTGCGCCAGCGCGGGATCCATGGACTTACCATCTTTGCTGGCACGCTGCACGGCTCCCATCACCCGTTCGGTGGAGAGCACATCCAAACCTTTTATCTGAGCAAGATTCGTGGTGAGCATGTCGGTGAGACCGTTGTCGAGCCAGTTGAGCGATTGATCCTGCGAGAGGTTTGAAAAATACAGAACGGCAATGGATTTGTGAGCTTGACTGCCGACGAGGTGAGCCGGTCGGCCGCGAAAAAACCAGAATCCTGCAATCACGACAATCAACGCGGCTGCCGCCGAGGCAATGAGCCGTGTGCGATTCCCACCCGGAGCTGAATGACTCACCGCTCCGGATGCGGCTGGGTTGCGTGAGGACGATGCCGCTGCAATCGCAGCAGGATTCACCGACTCCGCCGGAGGGTTTGTAATCGGCGCCGGAGTGTTAACCGCCGCGGAAATCGGAGGTGCAGAAAAAGGCGGCGGAATCTCGAACGACGCCGTCCTGCCAGATTCCGTGTCACGCTTCAACCTCTGAAGATCGGCCCGCATATCGGCCGCGTGCTGGTAACGCAGATTGCGATCTTTCTCCAGCGCCTTGCTGATTATTTCTTCCAGCTTTTGGGGCAGATCAGGATTGAGCCGCACCGGCGGCACGGGCGCCTTGCGCAGGATGGATTCGAATATTGCCGCCGTGCTGTCACCGCGAAACGGAAGCGTGCCAGTGGCCATTTCGTAGAGAACGACGCCAAAGGAAAACAAATCTGTCCGCGCGTCCAACTCTTTCGCGCGTGCCTGCTCCGGCGACATATACGCCACGGTGCCAAGCGTGCTGCCGGGGCTGGTCAGATGCTCATCGCTGATTGCGGTAGCGCTGGCGTCGATCACATCGCTTCTGCGGCCGACAACTTTAGCCAGACCGAAGTCGAGCACTTTGGCCAGCCCGCGACGAGTGACAAAAATGTTTGCAGGCTTGATGTCGCGATGAATAATTCCTTCGCCGTGTGCATTGTCGAGCGCATCCGCGACCGCTATGGCGACTTCAAGCAGTTGGTCAAGATCCAAAGGCCTCCCGATAACCAGATGCCTCAGGGTCTGACCATCGAGAAACTCCATGGCGATGAAGGGCTTATTCTCGTGCTGCCCGATCTCATAAATAGTGCAAATATTCGGATGGTTGAGGGCTGAGGCGGCCTGGGCTTCACGCTGAAACCGGTCCAACGCCTGGCGATCTCGGGCAAGCTCTTCTGGCAGGAACTTTAGTGCGACAAAGCGGTGCAGGGTTGTGTCTTCGGCTTTGTAGACTACGCCCATCCCGCCACCGCCGAGTTTTTCGAGGATGCGGTAGTGCGAAATAGTTTGGCCGATCACTGGCGCAAAAATCTTACGTCCCCCCGGCAGGCAAGTCAAATGCCACGACCAGAGCCGGAATTGCATTGACTATCGGCATTTGAGCAGGTAAGATCGGCGGGATCTTTCCTCCCCCCAGGAAATCGGAGACGGCGAGTCTCAGACTTCCGAGTTTTATCCCAGTTCTTTCGTTTCAAGTCCAAGCGGTAAAATCGCGCGCGGTGACGTGTGCCGGACTGTCTGCCGGGTGCGTTTCATTGCTCGGACTCGCGCAACAAAATTTAAACCTACGCCTGGTAGTCCAGCGTGCGGTTAAAAGTCTAGAAGGGGACTTATGAAAACAGGAATCATGAAGTTGGTGGTGGTCGCCGCGATCGCGGCTTTTGCGCTCGTCGGGGGAAGTACGAAAGCTTGGGCGCAATGCCCAATTCCTTCGCCGAATTATGTTCCGGATTTCTCGAATACTGCAAACCAGGCTTGCCTGGCGCTGAACGGTACACCCCCAAATTCAGGGTACCCAGGTTTCTACACCGCAGTTTCAGGATCAGGGACCGTACTGCGACTTACGCCAAATTCGACGGACACGTCGGGTTCGGCCTGGTTCAGCACTCAACAGCCAGTGGGTACAGGAACATTTTCCACGACCTTCACATTTCAGTTAAGCGGCGCCAATACCAGCTACGGGCCGGCGGACGGCATTGCCTTCGTGATTCAGAATTCCCCTCCTCCAGGAACGAATGCATTGGGCCCGGACGGTTGCGGCATCGGATTTGGCGACGATAGTGTCGCCGGTTGCGCACCGGCTACCGGAGGCATCCCGAACAGTCTGGTGGTGGAGTTCAACACCTACTTTAATCAGGGTATCGACCCCAACAACAACGACATCACGATTCAGAACTGCTCGGGAACTCTGCCCAACAGCGTGGACCCATCGTGCAGTATAGCGGTCAACGCAAATCTGCCCAGCACGATGGCCGATGGCAACATCCATTCCGTGACGATTAACTACTCGGGCCCGGCCACCAAGTTGCTGGACGTCACGTTGGATAACGTTGACTTGTTTCCTGGTGGCGTGATGTTCGACTTGACCACGCTTGGTTTGAATAACGGTAACGCCTGGGTAGGGTTCACCGCCGCAACCGGAGGCGGGGACGACAATCAGGATATTTTGAGCTGGACGTTCACCCCGCAAGCTCAGACCGCCGTGGTGACAACACAGGCACCGGCTACGCTTTCCTTTCCCAATGCAGCGGGACAGAATGTCTACGATTACACGGCGCAGCTGACGCAACAGTACCCGCAACCCGTGGTCCAGGTGCAGCCTATTCTGATGTCTCAATCGGCGTGCGATGCCCTGGTGCAGAAAAACTTCTGGCCCGCGCGTTGCTTCGTTTATGAGAATGCCGAGAACTCGGGGACGGACGCGGCGGTCATGTTCGCGGTTACCTGCCCCAATTCTCCTGGCGGAACTTGCGGCTCGGCTACGGAGCAGAATTTCTTTGCAACCCTCGGCACCGACTTCGAGTTCTTGCAATCTGAAAACCCGTTCTTTGTCTACCCCGGGGTTTTCGGCCTTTTGAATCCATTCCCTGGATTCCTCAAGGGCACAGGGCCCGTTGCGACATCGCCGTGCACACCTCCAACGTCTGGTCCGCTATTCCAGAGCAACCAGATCGCGAGCTTCTTTATCGATGAAGGTCACACCACCGGCGGCAGCGGAGGCGGAGCTTCATGCTGGGTAGCAACCTATGACACCCCGGGCGAGGCGCCTCCCGGAATCCAAATCAGCTCGCCAACCTTCACGACGTACAGCAAAGGACAATCAGTCCAAGCCGCGTACACGTGCAACAATCCATTCACCTCTCAACCTACAACCAACCCCACGGGGCCCTATCTGACGGCGGCAACCTGCACTCAGAATTCGGGCGTTGAGAACCTCCCCTGCACCCAAACTTCTAAAGGGCTGTCCTGCACTGGCAGCGTAGACACTTCCAGCAGAGGGCTGCACACGTTTGTGGTGACCGGAATCGATAGCGGAGGAAACACGAACGTTAACGCGGTGATCTACAACGTCAAGTGAGCAGCTGAGTGGTTAGAGTCGACGCTGTAATAGTTGAGGGGCGCAGCGAAAGCTGCGCCCCTCTTGCACATCCGTTCAAGTAGGACCACATCGACCGCCCAGAGTAACACTCTTCGCACCACGGTTGGCGACCTCCAGCATTAACCTCTAAGAATTCGCGCGCACTTCATAAGACACGCAAATCAGCCCCAAATTTTTGCATCCCGTGCTCAATAAACTTGACGCGCTATTGACACTGACATCACTTTGACTGCGGTCTGATCGAGCCGTCCTGCTTTTGCGATTGCTGCCATTCGATTTCAAAGCGGTTACAGACGGATTCAGAAGAAAATCGACTGGCATGATTCTTGCACAATTCGTCTCTGTAGGAAGTGCGAGGAATCCCAGCCTGGGCATTGAAGAGTTTGTAAACAGGAAATTGATCTCGGTTCCGAACGGACACTCGTAGAGTCTGCGGCTTCTCGTCAGGAGGGTATGCCTATGCCGTTGTACACCGTGATCACGCAAGATGGATTTGTGTCCGAAGAGAAGAAGGCGAAAATCGCGAAAGAAATCACGCGGATTCATACCACCGTGATGAAAGTTCCCAACAATTTCGTTCGTGTGGTCTTCCTCTCCTATCCCAAGGGTTCGGGATATGCGGCGGGTGAAGCGGCTTCCACTGCAGCATTGAACTGTGTTCTGCGGAGTGGTCACACCGATGCCGACAAGACCGAGATGCTGAAACAACTGTGGTCGATGTTCCAGGGCCTTGCCTGTATCCCGACGGATCAGCTAGCCATATCACTGCAGGAAATTCCCTCGAGCAACGCGATGGAAATGGGTCAGATCATGCAAGCCGTCGGCAACGGAGAACATCATGCATAAGTTCCTATCAGCAGACCCCACACTCCTCGGTCGTCCGGATGTACCACCCTGCTCGGATGCTGTAGACGAAGAACTTGCCGGGGGAACTCCTGAAGAGCTTAAGAGAGAGCTGATCGACATACTTGGCGAGGATCTGGTGCGGCATCGCATCAGCGACTTGGTGCGCTATGCATCGGATGCCAGTCCTTACCGGTACATCCCTAAAGTGATCGTACAGCCAAAGAACATCAAGCACGTAGCGGCCATTTTTGAATATTGCATTGGCAAAGGTCGCCACGCGACCTTCCGGGCGGGAGGGACCAGCTTAAATGGCCAATCGCAAGGCGACGACATCCTGATCGATGTGAGACAGCATTGGAGCGGCTGGAAAGTCGAGGACAACGGTTCGCGGATTCGCTGCAATGTTGGCACGACACTTGGGCGCATTAACGAAGTGTTGAAGCCATACGCCCGCCGCATGGGGCCGGATCCTGCGAGCTTTAACGCCGCAACCATCGGTGGCCTGTTGGCCAATAACGCGGGTGGCATGCGTTGCCCGCCAGCGATCGATTCGTACCATTCGATCGTCGCCATGAAAATCGTGCTTACGACCGGCACGATTATCGATACCGAAGACCCTCACGCTGAGGAACACTTTGCTGCGTCCGAGCCAGAAATGGCGGCGGCACTGTTGAAGATCCGCGAGGAGATTCTTGCAGACAACGAAATCTCTAACCGAATTGCCCGGAAGTATGG
>Ga0209169_10002897_pt1 | contig 10192 bp, 9 predicted proteins | sample HubBroMetageWRM4_FD_188346 | JGI IMG/M metagenome (GOLD analysis project Ga0209169, IMG submission 188346) | Warmed soil microbial communities from the Hubbard Brook experimental Forest, New Hampshire - Hubbard Brook CCASE Soil Metagenome WRM 4... | ecosystem: Environmental > Terrestrial > Soil...
CGATGGCACACCAGGCGACCGGAGCAGCGGCGGCAGCCGCCCGACCGGAACCCATAACCGGCGCGGGCCCCGGTGTCGATGACCCCTGGAATCTGACCGGCCCAGCCCGCTATCGCGGCGCCGCCTGGCCGCACGGGGGCAGACTTTCCCGGTGCAGGGCACAGGAACTCGCGCAACACGGCAGCATAGGGCTTATCCGTGCGTTACCTGGAGGAGACCAAGCCGTGCCGCAGCCCGTCGAGCCGCTGCGCCGCTGGGATCCCGAGCAGGTCGGCGGCTATGTAATCCTGGGCCGGCTCGGGGCCGGCGCCATGGGGCAGGTCTATTTAGGGCGATCCGCCGCCGGCCGGCTGGTAGCGGTCAAGACGATCAAGTCTGAGCTGGCCGAGGAACCGGACTTCCGGACCCGTTTCGGCCAGGAGGTGGCCGCTGCCCGCCGGGTCAGTGGCGCCTTCACCGCCGCCGTCGTGGCGGCCGAGTCCGATGCCGACGTCCCGTGGCTGGCCACGGTCTACGTCCCGGCGCCCTCGCTGACCAGGCTGGTGCGCCGCTGCGGGCCGCTGCCCGTGCCCGCGGTCTGCTGGCTCGCGGCCGGCTGCGCCGAGGCACTGGAGGCGATCCACGGAGTCGGCCTGGTGCACCGCGACCTCAAGCCGTCCAACGTGCTGGTCTCGCCGGACGGGCCGCGAGTCATCGACTTCGGCGTCGCCAGGGCCGCCGAGCGGATCCAGCTCACCGTTACCCGCGGCAGCATCGGCACTCCCGCCTACATGGCACCCGAGCAGGCCCGCGATACCCGCCAGGCGACTGCGGCCAGCGATGTGTTCTCCCTCGGCGCGACCACGCTGTTCGCGGCCTCGGGCCACGCGCCCTATCAGGGCGAGACGGTCATGGACGTCCTGGTCCGGCTGGCCACCGAGCCGCCGGACCTGAGCGGGCTGCCCGCCGAGCTGACGACCATCGTGATGGCGTGCCTGGAGCGCGATCCGCGCAACCGGCCGACCACGGCGTCGATCGTCGCCCGGCTGGCCGCCAGCGGCGATCTGGATCCGGCCCCGCTGCCCGCGGCCGCGCTCGCCCTGATCGGCGAGTACCGCGGCGGTCCCGGCCTCGCGGCCGCCAGTCCGGATGACGCTGACTCGCTGGCCGGGGCTGATCCCGGTACCGACCCCGGCGCCAGCGGCGAGTCCACCCTCGGCTCCCAGCCTGCAGGCGCGGCGGCGGTCTCCCGGCCGCGGACGCGGACTGGCCGCCGCGGGCTGCTGGCCGCCTGCGCGGCCGCTGGCGCGGTCGCGCTGCTGGCCGGAGGCTGGACGGCCGGCACCTACCTGACCGCCAGGCCCGCCGCCAGCAGCGGCAAGAGCGCGAATCCGGGCAGCCAGAGTTCCCTCGGCCCGATCATCCAGCCGCCGGCCGGCGGCGGCCCGCCAGGACCAGGCGCGCTGGCGGCCAGCCAGACCGGACCGCCAGCCGTGGCGGTCAGCCAGCCCACCGGTGACTCACAGACGAGCTTCATCGTGCGCGGGCAGGGCTGGCCCCCTGGCCAGCCCGTGACCATCACCCTGGTCGGCGTCGGCCGCTCCCCCATCCACCCGGACGCGGACCTGACGGGCGCGTTCAACTACGCGATCAATCAGGACCACGAGTTCTTCCCCGGCGGACTGCCGGTGGCCACCTACACGATCAGGGTCACCGATTCCAAAGGCGCGAGCGCGCAGGCACGGTTCCAGGTGCAGCGGCCGTAGCGGTCACAGCGCGGTGGTCCACCAGAGGTCCTCCTGCCGTGAGCACCAGGCCGGATCGTTGAGCCGGTCCAGGTCGGCGTGGGTGATGACGCCGTTCTCGATCAGCGCGCCCACGGCCACCTCATCGGACAGCCGGATGCCGGGCCGGACCAGTCCGCGCTCGGAGATCTTGCGGCGCAGCACCTTCAGGTGCTCTCCCACCCGGGCCGACAGCCGGTCCCTGACCGCCGGATCGCTGTCGAAGCTGTCCAGCTCGTGATGAGCGTCGGTCACCTGCAGGGCCGCGCGGGCGATCTCGGGAGTGCGCGGCAGCGGCGTGCCCCTGGCCTGATCGACCAGCCAGGGCCGGCACCACATCAGCGCGACCAGGAACAGCTTGGTGTTCGGGTCCAGGTACAGCGGCAGCAGCGTGGCGTCGCCGTCAGCCCGCGGCGGGCCCGGCTCCGCGCCCGCCGGGCCCGCGGCGGGCGTGACGACCAGGCGCAGCGGCTGGCCTTCGTCCAGCATCGCCCGCGACCCCACCAGGACCGACCCCTCGCGCAGGAACCAGCCCTGCGCGGGCTCGCCTGACTCGTCCATCCGCGGCAGCCGGATCCGGTACCCGTCGCCCTCGGCGTACAGGGCGTGCGTGTGGCTGATGTTGGCGATCCAGGCACCGCCGTCGACGGCGGAGATCGTGCCCGCCTGCCGCGACAGGCCGCGTCCGGCCGCGATCACGAGATCCGCGTCCGGCCCGCGCCCGAATATCAGGCGGCCGCCGACGGGGATGGCGGTGACGGCTCCTGACGGGGTGGTGACATACGCCGTCGCCAGGGTTGAGTCGAGCGCCATGCGCATCCAGCCGTTCTTGGCAATTCCGGCCGGCCGTGCCTTCAGGCCGGGTGTTGGTGCAGTAGCGGGCATTTTAGGTCGCGCGGCGCTGGCGGCGCATCCCGGAGTTCGGGGATGGTCAGGTACAGCCAGGACAGCTTGACTGTTCAGGTAACCAGGGCGGGGCACGATGCGTCCAGGTCGCCCCGAGATCGGCGCTGGACTTGGCCGGTGAGGAACGCCGGGCTAATGGGGAGGGCCGGCGGTCCAGGGCAATCGTGCCTCGCTCTGGCGATCGCCGCGCCGGCCAGCCGGCAACTTCGAAGGAGCAGGGACGGTTGAGGTTCGACCATGAGTCGCCGGACGGCGCGCTGCCGTACGCGCCGCGGCACCGCAAGGGCCTGCTGCCCGCGCGAGTCAGCTGGCCGCGTGCCTACCTGCAGCGAGTCCGGCTCCTCCGGACAGCGCCCGATACCGTGAGGCAGGCTCCGCGCAGGCTGCCCGCGGTGCGCGATGCCGGCGGATCCTGAGATGGCGGATTCTCGGCCCGCGCGCACTCGCCGGGCAGCCCGGCTTACCTAGCGGGCCGCCTGCTGCGACTCGAGCAGCAGCGCGACGTAGCCATCGGCGGCAATCTTCTTGGCTCGCGTCGAGTAGAAGGCCGGGTCGTCAGGGAGATTCGTGCCCAGGCCGTCGACATACCGGTTGAACATGCAGAACGCAGCGGCGATGAGCACCGTGTCGTGGATCTCCACGTCGGTGGCCCCCTCGGCGCGGGCCGCGGCCACCTGCTCGGTGGTCACGTTCCTGCCGCCCTGCTGCACCGCGGCCGCGATCGCGAGCAGCGCCTTGAGCTTGGCCGAGACCGGCGCGCCGGCGACGTCGGCCCGGACCTGTTCCACCAGTGCCATGCCGCCAGGCAGCTGTTCCGCCGCGTAAGCGGAGTGGGAGCCGTAGCAGTACCTGCACTCGTTCAGGGACGAGACGTACGCGGCGATCAGCTCGCGCTCGCCGGGAGTCAGGCTGCCCGGCCCGCGCAGCAGGGATTCGACCAGCTGGTTCAGCGGCAGAGCCGTCTCCGGCCGGTACCGGAAGAGGCCGCGGATGCCAGGCTCGTCAGAGTTCAGCGTGATGTGCGGCATGGTTACTGCACCGCCGCGAGGTAGCCATGACTCACGATCATCCCGGCCTGCTGGGCGTAACCCTCAGGATCGGTCGGCGTTACCGCCCCAAGTCCATCGACATAGCGGTTGTACATGCAGAACGCCGCGGCTATCAGTACGGCATCATGAATCTCCACGTCCGAGGCGCCGGCCGCACGCGCCGCGTCCGCGTCCGCATCGGTGACCGCCTTGCCGCCCTGCTGCACCTTCCCGGCGATCCGCAGCAGTGCCTTCATCTTGTCGGTGAGCGCCGCCTGCTGCGGGTCCGCGCAGGCCGAGACGACCAGGTCCATGCCCTCAGGTAGCTGCGCGGCCGCGAATGCCGAGTGCGACGAGCAGCAGAACCGGCACTCGTTGAGGCTGGACACGTAGGCCGCGATGAGCTCCCGCTCGCCCGGCGAGAGACTGTTGTCGGGATCGTGCAGCAAGACCTCGGCGAGCGCGCTGAGCGGCACCCCCGTCTCCGGCCGGAAGCGCATAAGGCCGATAATTCCGGGCAGGTCATTGCCCACGCTGATGTGCGGCACCAGGTCCTCCAGAGATTTGGATCTTGATCGTGGCCGAACAGGACGATGCGCACCTGCTCGCTACCGAGCAAATGCGCCCTTACATGACTCCTATCATCGCTGCGATCCATTCACAACTATGGCCTCACAGCGGGACATTGCCGTGCTTGCGCTGCGGCGAGGACTTCCGCTTGTCCGCCAGCATGGCCAATCCGCCGGCAATGGCGGATCGCGTCTGAGCGGGGTCGATGACCTGGTCGACGAGGCCTCGCTCGGCAGCAAAGTACGGGTGCATGAGCTGCTCGGCGTACTGCGCGCGAAGCTCGGCCCGCAGCGGCCCGGGATCCTCGGCGCCCGCAAGTTCCTTGCGGAAGACGATGTTGACGGCCGCCTCTGCACCCATGACCGCGATCTCGTTCGTGGGCCAGGCGATCGAGAGATCGGCGCCGATGGACCGCGAGTCCATCACGATGTAGGCGCCGCCGTACGCCTTGCGCACGATGACCTGGATGCGGGGTACGGTCGCCTCGCAGTAGGCGTACATCAGCTTGGCGCCATGCCGGATGATCCCGCCGTATTCCTGGTCGGTGCCCGGCAGGAAGCCGGGCACGTCGACCAGCGTCACCAGCGGGATGCTGAAGGCGTCACAGAACCGCACGAAGCGAGCGGCCTTCTGTGACGCCGCCGCGTCCAGCGCGCCGGCCAGCACGCAGGGCTGGTTGCCGACTATCCCCACGACTGCGCCATCGATCCGCGCGAGCGCGCAGACGATGTTGGGTGCCCACTGCTCGTGCAGCTCAAGGAAGTCGCCGTCGTCCACCACCTCGGTAATCACCGAGCGCATGTCGTAGGGCTTGCTGGCCTCGCACGGAACAATCTCGGCCAGGCGCGGCCGGTCGTCGCGCACCGCCCCCCGCGGCGGCCCGCCTGGCGGCGGCTCGAGGTTGTTGCCCGGCAGCATCGAGACCAGATAGCGGACGTCCTGCAGGCAGCTCTCCTCGTCGTCGTAGACGAAGGTGGCTACCCCTGATCGCCGGCCATGAACGTCCGCGCCGCCGAGTTCCGCGTGGCTCACCCGCTCGCCCGTCACTGCCGCCACCACGTCCGGGCCCGTCAGGTACATGAAGGCCGTGTCGCGGACCATGAAGGTGAAATCGCTGAGCGCGGGCGAGTAGGCCGCCCCGCCTGCGCACGGTCCGAGGATCACGCTGATCTGCGGGATCACCCCGGACGCCTGGACGTTACGGCGGAATATGCCGCCGTAACCGTTCAGGGCGGTGACGCCCTCCTGTATGCGCGCACCGCCGCCGTCGTTCAGGCCGATCAGCGGACATCCGGTGGCCAGGGCCAGGTCCATCGTCTTGTGAATCTTCGCGGCGTGGGCCTCACCCAGGGACCCGCCGAAGATGGTGAAGTCCTGGGCATAGGCAAACACCTTGCGGCCGTCGATCGTGCCGGCGCCGGCGATGACGCCATCGGTGTGCGGCCTGGTGCTGTCAGTTTTCACCCCGCGCGCCTGATGGCGGCGGAACATCTCGATCTCGATGAACGACCCGGCATCGAGCAGGAGGTCCAGTCGTTCCCGAGCCGTGTGCTTACCGAGCTTGTGCTGGCGCTCGCTGCCCTGGGGCTGGCCAGCGACGATCTTGGCGGCCAGCGCGTCCCGTTCCGCCCTGAGCGACCGCATGGACGGGGCGCTGCCGGGCGCTGGCCGCGGGCGCCCGTTGGGGTGGGCGCCATCGCCAGGAGCGGCCGCGCCGGGCGGCGCCGCGGCCGCGGGCACCGGTGCGGGCACAGGCACGGACGCCGTGGCGGGCACGGGCACGGGCACAGGCCCGGACGGCGTCGCAGGCACAGGCACGGGCGCAGGCACCGTGGCAGGCACGGGCGCTGTCGCGACCGCGCTTTCGCGCGCCTTCATCTGGTGGCCATCCGGTGCCGCACGAGGCCGCCGGCCGGTGCCTGCAGCGCAGCTGCCGTGCCTGGCGTTGCGCCGGGCCGCACCTTAGCGGCCGACCGCGGCCGCGAAGGCCGCCACTGGCTCGAGCTCGGCCGCGACCGCAGACTCGGCCTCGTCGAAGGCTTCGTTGCTGCTGTCCGGCGGCTCCAGGTCGGGAACTGCGAAGAGGATAGGCAGATCGGTGCGAAGCCTCGGCCGCAGCGCGATATCGACACTGCTCGCTCCGGCGTCCGACACCAGCACCGGACCCTGGCCGCCTACGAGCAGGCTTCTGCGGGTCCACGGCTCGGGATCGGTGCTATCGGCCGCGGCCACGGCCCGCACGAACCACTCGCCAGGCGGAACCCCGGTCAGGCTGTAACGCGCGGCCTCGTCCTCGCTGGTGTCCGCGATGGTCCACGAAAGCGGCCGGCACTGGATGATCGGAGTCTGGAAGGCCCCCACGTAGACGCGGGCCGGCCGGTAGTCAGCGGGCAGGCTCACCGCGCCGGTCACCACGCCGCGGTCGCCCGCCGCCCCCGGCGCCTCGGCCAGCGGCCGGATCCCGTCGCGGCACATGCGCCGAAACCGCGACGGCGACGCGCCCACGCTGTCGGTGAAGCGGTTCGTGAACGAGCCGAGGCTGTTGTATCCGACCGCCAGCGAAATTTCCGTGACGCTGAGCGATGTCGACGCGAGTAGCCGCTTAGCCTGGTAGATACGGACGGCGAAAAGATACCGGACCGGCGACACGCCGGTGGCGTCCCGGAAGACGCGCGAGAAATGAAAGCGACTTAGAATGGCACTAGTAGCGATATCTGAAAGTGAAAGCGGCTCGCTGTAGCCTTCCCAGATCCTCGCAACAGCTCTTTCTATGGCACTGTTCAACATCAATCCTTCCATAGCCGACCCGACACTTGAAACCATGCACTTTGGAACTCGGGGTCGGTTACGGAGCCGGTACAGCGCGGTTATGGCGCCGGTACAGCGCGGTTCAGCGGCCGGTAGAGGCTCAGTCGAGCGACGGCTGAGCCGGCCAGCAGCAGGGCGAGCGGCACGCCGGCCCGCGAGGTAACCGGAGTTATGACATGTCCGGACCTAGACTTGCGCTCATGTCCACTGCCACCTATCGCGCGACTAATGGGCGCTTTGACCTGGATGACCTAGAATGCTACCGGCACGAGCTCACCGCGTACTGCTACCGGATGCTCGGCTCTGAGTTCGAGGCCGAGGATGCGGTCCAGGAGACGATGCTGCGGGCCGTGCGCTCTGGCCACACGTTCGAGGGACGGTCCACCCCGCGATCCTGGCTCTACCGGATCGCCACCAATATCTGCCTCGACTTACTCCGCAGCCGCAGCCGCCGGGCCTGCCCGATCGGACTTGGTCCGGCCTCGCTGCCGTTGCACAGCTCGCTCGGGCCGATGCTGCCCGAGCAAACCTGGATCACGCCGGCCCCGGACTTCCGCGTGCTGGGCAAGGAAGGCGACCCGGCCGAGATCGCAGCAGCGAGGGAAACCATTCGGCTGGCCTTCGTGACGGCCCTGCAATGTCTTCCAGCCCGGCAGCGCGCGGTCCTGATCCTCTGTCAGGTGCTGCGCTTCGAAGCCGCCGAGGTGGCCGAGATACTCGGCACCACCGTGGCCGCAGTGAACAGCACGCTGTACCGGGCCAGGGCTACGCTGACAGCGCTGCCCGCTGATCAGCGGCCCGCCGAGGTGAGTGCCGATCACGCCGAGCTGCTCGCGCGATATGTGGACGCGTTTGAGCGCTACGACATCGCGGCCTTCGTGAGTCTCCTGCACGAGGACGCCATCCAGTCCATGCCGCCGTACTCGATGTGGCTGCGCGGCACCGCCGACATCGCGGCCTGGATGGCCGGGGCCGGGAGCGGCTGCCGCGGCTCCCGGCTGGTTCCCACCCAGGCGAATGCCTGCCCGGCATTCGGTCAGTACCGCCCCGACCCGGACGGCGGGTTCTCGCCGTTCGCGCTGCACATACTGGAGATATCGTGCGGACGACTCAGCCGGCTCCATACATTCCTTGACGTTGACCGGCTCTTCCCGCTCTTCGCGCTCCCTCCGCACCTGGCCTGGAACTGGCCGCGCGGAGGTCGTCAGGTGAAAGGCTGAGCGCCGCAGATCCGACCCGCCCATCCCAGCCCGCCCGGAGTTTCCGCTGACCGGATCGGCCACGGAGACTGGACTAGTGGACCTCACATCGGGAGGCGGCTAGTTGGACTGCCCTAAGTTCGAAGACATGCCGGAGTTGCGCGAGGACGAGTGCCACGTCTGGTGGGCCGCGCTGACCCACTGCGCGGCCTGGCACACCCGGCTGCTGAACGCGACCGAGTCCGCGCGCCACCGCAGCTACCGCAGGCCGGCCGATCGCGACCGGTTTACCGTCGGCGTGGCTCTGACCCGGCTGGTACTCGGCGCGCATCTGGGTGTTCCCCCCGATGCCGTCCCGATCGACCGGACCTGCGCGCGCTGCGGAGCCGCGCATGGCCGCCCGCGGCTGGCCACGAGCGCGGCGATCGATTTCTCTGTCTCTCACTCCGGCGACGCGATTGCCCTCGCGATTACCGCCGGCGGTGGCGGCGGCGCGGCCCGGCGGGTCGGACTCGATGTCGAGCTGATGGACCCCGCCACCGCCACCGAGGCGCCGGTGGACGTGGTGCTGTCCGCGGCTGAGCATCTCTCCTACCGCAGGCTCGATGCCGCCGAGCGGCCGGCTGCCTTCTTCCGCTACTGGGTACGCAAGGAGGCAGCCCTGAAGGCCACCGGCGACGGCCTGGCCGTGCCCATGACGCAGCTGACCATGTCGGCACCCGACCAGCCGGCGCGGCTGACCGGCTGGCAGGGACGCCCCGGCCAGCCGGGACTGATGTCCATGCATGACCTGCCGGCCAGGCCCGGCTACCTGGCCGCGCTGGCCTTCGTCGGCAGCGACGCCACGGTGATCTGCCATGACGCCGCTGAGATTCTGAATGACCAGGGGTCGCTCTCGGCGTAAGCCGGGAGGCTATGGCCGTGAACGCGTCCGGATCTCCGGCCGCGGATTCCAGCGCGCGGCTGGACGGTTCCGGCCATGACGCTGCGCCGAGCGGGCCGGCCGCTGCCGGGCTTGCCCGCAGCGATGATTTTCGCTGCCTTCGCTCGTCTCAGTAGAGGAGAGCTTGGCAACCAGACGCGCAAAAGGAGATCTCCATGAGCCTTCCGCAGGCAGTAACGCGCGAGCAATGGCTCACCGCCCGCCTGGAGGTGCACGCCAGGGAACAGGAGCTCGCCCGCCTGCGCGATGCGCTGATGGCCGACCGTCGTCGTCTCCCCATGGTCCGTATCGACAAACAGTACGACTTCGACGGCCCGGACGGCTCCGTTACGCTGCCGGCCCTCTTCGAAGGTTGTCACCAGCTGATAATCCAGCATTTCATGTTCGACCCGGCCTGGGACTCGGGCTGCCCGAGCTGCGCAGCGTCCGCCGACGAGATCGGCGATGGCGTGCTCGGCCAGCTGATGCGAAGCGACACGGCCTTTGCGATGGTGTCGCTCGCGCCGTTAGCCAAGATCACGCCGTACAAGCAGCGGAAGGGCTGGAGCGTGCCGTGGTATTCGTCCCATGGCACGGACTTCAATTACGACTTCCATGTAACCCTGGACGAGAAAAAAGCTCCGGTGATGTATGACTATCAATCCAAGGAAGAAATTCTGGCGACCGATCCGGACAACGAGCTGGTAGGCGCGGACATATCTGTCGAGGTGCCTGGTATCAGCTGTTTTCTGCGGTCCGGGGACAGTGTCTTCCATACCTATTCGACGTACGCCACCGAGCACGTCAGCGCCGCGCGAAGCTACCTCGAGCTGACGGCGCTTGGAGGACGCGCTATCTGAGCCGGCGCAGTGCCCCGCTGGGCCGGGGAATACCAAGGTCAGAGGGCCTTCCAGTCCTGGTCGGGGTCGGTGACTGCGCTGGTGAGGATGCGGCTCAGGTCGGCGGCCCAGCCGGCGACGGTGGTCTTGTCGAATT
>Ga0209169_10002899_pt1 | contig 10190 bp, 9 predicted proteins | sample HubBroMetageWRM4_FD_188346 | JGI IMG/M metagenome (GOLD analysis project Ga0209169, IMG submission 188346) | Warmed soil microbial communities from the Hubbard Brook experimental Forest, New Hampshire - Hubbard Brook CCASE Soil Metagenome WRM 4... | ecosystem: Environmental > Terrestrial > Soil...
TTCCCACCACCATCTGCCTGCGCGAGCGTCCTGGCCTTCGCCCACTGCGCGTGTGCACGGCGCGCATCCTATCGACTTGTAGCCCTTGTCGTATAGCTCGTTGTAGGGCACGTCGTTGGCGCGGATGTAGTTCCAGACCTCGTCGTCGGTCCAGTCGGCTAGCGGCGCGAGCTTTACGATGCCGCCGTGGTCGTGATCGATTTCTATTTTGCGGATGTTCGAGCGCGTCGCCCATTGGTCGCGCCTGAGTCCCGTCACCCATGCGCTGTAGTTCATCAGCGCGCGGCGCAGCGGCAGCACCTTGCGCACCTGGCAGCATAGGAGTCGCAGGTTAACGTCGTTGTAGAAGAGATTGTTGCCGTGCTTGGTAACCATCTGCTGGACGACGGCGGTATCGGGCATGAAGACTTCGACGTTGATGCCGTAGCGGGTGCGATACTTATCGATTACGTCGTAGGTCTCCTGCGGCATCCGGCCCGTGTCGATCGTGAATACGCGAATCCTGGGATCAATCTTGTGCGCCATGTCGATCAGCGCGCAGCCGTCGGCCTGGAAGCTGCAGCAAATCGCCAGTTCCTTGCCGAACCGATCGATAGCCCATGCAAGGACTTCCTGCGGCTCCTTGTCATCGAGCTCGACGGCGGCTTCGCCCGCCTCGAGTTCGTCCATGATGAGACTCAGTTCGGGTTTTTCGCTTTCGGTGAATGCTGCACCCATATTGCTAAGTCCTTAGAGGTCGCCGGTTCAGGCGGCGGCCTCGGCGCCGGTTGCGTTTCCACTTGCGATCGAAATCAAATCGGCATCGTTGGTACGCACGCAAAAATGCGTGAACGTTTCGTCGGGCTCGCGCCGTTCGAGGTAAGTGGCGAACAGCCTCGACACGTAGTCTTCGACCAGCGGCGACGGCACGCGGCGCACGATCGGCTTGCCGATTGCCGCGTCCTTGCCCAGCCCGCCGCGCAGAATGATATCGAACGACTCGATTGGCTCGCCCGCCGGCCCGCGGCTGGTAGTGCCTTGCAGCCCGATATCGCCGGTCCAGTGCTGCGCGCACGCATGGGGGCATCCGTCGAGATTCAGCTTGAGGCCGCCCACTTGCGCGCCGAACTGATTCACCAGCCGCTCGATAATCGTCGCGAGCTTGGTCTTGGTGGGAGTGACGGCGTAGTTGCAATGCGGATCGCCGATACATCCGATCGACGACGCGTACAGTCCATTCGCCTCGAGCGGGAAACCGATTGCGCCGACTTGCGCAATGACATCGTCGAGCTGCGCGGCCGGGATACCGGTGATGATGAAGTTTTGCCGGCGCGTGAGTCGTATGTCGCCGCCGAATGAGGCCGTCAGCGCCGCGATTTCGCGCATCTGGCGACCGCTCATCAGGCCGAGGTAAACCGGGAAGCCGACGTAGTTCAGTCCGGGCTGCTTCTGCTCGTGGATGCCGGTGTGATCGCTGTCGGTTTCGGGAATCGGCATCTCGGCGAGGCTCTCGAGCGCGAAGCCCAGCTTCGCTTCGACCAGCTTGCGAAATTCCTCGACGCCGTAATCGTCGATCATAAATTTGAGGCGCGCCTTGACGCGCGACATCCTGTACTCGGTGGTGCCCTGCCAGACGTCGATAATAGCGCGCATCACCGGCATCGCCTGCTCGCGCGTGATGAACACGCCGAGGTGCCGCGACAGGCGCGGCGTCGACGATTGGCCGCCGCCGACGCGCACTGCGAACCCTTCGCGGCCATCTTTGAGCATCGCGATCAGCGCGACGCAGTTTATCTCGGGCGCGTTGCACTGATGCGGACATGCGGCGATCGAGATCTTGTGCTTGCGCGGCAGGTCAGAGTACTCGCGATTGCCGTAGAAGAATCCCGCCGTCTCGGCAATGAGCGGCGTCACGTCGAAAAGTTCGTCGGGGTCGACGCCCGCGACCGGGCATCCCGTGATATTGCGCACGACGTCGCCGCATCCGCCCATCGTCGTCAGCCCGACGCTTTTGAGCTTCTCGAGAATCTCCCGAAACTTGTCGAGCGTGATGTAGTGAAGCTGGATGTTCTGGCGCGTGGTCAGCTCACCCTGATCGCGGCCGTAGGTCTCGGAGATTTCACCAATCGCGCGGAGGCCCTCGGCGCTCAGGATGCCGCTGGGGATTTTGACGCGCATCATGAACGTGCCGATTTTCGGCTTGTCGTGGTACATCCCGAACCACTGGAGCCGCACGATATCTTCCTCGGGGAGTTTTTCGTAGGAGGTCTCGGCCAGCCGGTCCCATTGGCCGGTCAGCTCGGTGGGGAACAACTCACGCTTGAGGCGCTCGACCGAGTTGCGCTTCAAGACCATTTCCCACGATTGCGGCTCCCGTTTCGGCACTGATCAGATTCTCCTGCGATCCTAAACGTAACTTAGGTGAGTAACTTAGTCAATTAAGTAGATGACAAAGCCGGTCGCCTATTCCAAGTATCCGCCGATTATGATAAATTCTGAGCCGGAAGCTCAGAAAAAAATGAAGTTTGGCGTCGGCGTAGATTACTCCTTGAAGGCTCTCCTGCTGTTGGCGGAGCGCTATCCTACCACTTCGCCCGTGCGAGTCGAGGAAATAGCGGAGAGCCAGGATATCCCCGAGAATTACCTGCGCCGGCTGCTGATCGAGCTCAAGCGTGGGGGCTTGGTCGCCAGTCAGAAGGGGCCGAACGGCGGCTACATGCTGGCGCGGCCGCCGGCGCGAATCACGATGGCGGACGTCGTCGAGATAATCGAGGGCGACTACACTCCCGTCGAATGCCTCGAGGAAAGCTCGTCGACCTGCCCGCGCGAACAGCCGTGTGCGATGCGCGACGTGTGGCGCGAAGTGCGCGATTCGGTCAACGGCATCCTCAAGGGAGTGACGCTGCAGGCGCTGTCAGAGAAGCGCCGCCACGCGATCAACTACAGCATCTAAGGTGGATTGATTTCCGGTCCACGGACCCTCCAAGGCACCATCCGGTCGATCAGGCCGTCGCGCATGATCAGCGTGTGGAATAGGACTCCGCTGAAATGCGCAATGAATGTAGCGAAAAACAGGTATGCGACGATCGTGTGCGTCTTGCGCAGCACGGCGTAGAGCATCAGGCTGTGCGGCAGGATAGGCGGCAGATGGATCGGACCGAAAAGCACGATCGGATAGCGTGCTGCCGACAGCATTCCCCATCCGATCAGCGGCATCGCAAACATCATCGCGTACATCAGCAGTTCGGAATAGTGAGCCGCGACCCGCTCCTCGGGTGGCATAGTCGCGATGAATTCGGGCGGCGGATTTAGCTTCCGATTCACGTAGCGAATGATGACCAGGATCAGGATCGCGATCCCCAGCGGGCGATGAATCGAAACCAGCAGATGGTAGTCGGCCAGCGAGGCGACCATCGCGACGCCGATAAACAGCATCGTCAGGACCATCGTCGCCATCGTCCAATGCAGTATCCGCGAGGGCAGCGCGAATTGTCCGCTGCCCGTCGATCGGGTTACTCGCTCGCTGCCACTCACTGGCCTACCTCCGCGGGCGTGACCGCGCTCGGCTCCTTGGTTTCGCCAGCCCGTCTCGTGAAAGATTGTGAATAGACCGCAGATCGCGCGCTGAGCAGGGGATCGTCGGAAGGTGCAATTCCGTCGGGGAGCACCAGCGGGTCGAAATTGATATCGCGGCAGTTTCCGGGCGCTTCAGCCGCGACGCTGTCGAGCGTCAGCGTGCCCACGTCGAGATGCTCGCGAGTATCCGGCCAGAGGAGGGTGGCGTCATCGGTGGGGTCGCCCGGTTGCCCAATAGTAATGATCATGTGCCACTGCACCGGACCGCGCCGCAGGCGCGCGATTAGCGCGTCGAACAGATAGTTCTTGTCCTGCGCGTCCGCTGGACCTTCCGGAGCGAACGCATCGACGGGAACCATCGACCATCTAACGGGAGTGGTGTCCCCCGCAGCATTCGTGAAGCGAAATACGTTGAGGCCGTTAAACGTGGCATTGGCGAATCCGGATGAGAACGGTTTTGCCTTGATAATCGTGATCGCGCGCACTGTCTCAGGATGCGCGGCTAGAAATGCGGTCATTTTCGCCGGATCTGGTTTGCCCGTCGCCGGATCGATCTTCGAGGCCAGTAGTTGGTCGTAGAAACCCTCGGGAGTCCCGACCGCAAACACTGGAATGTCGACCATCGCCGTGCGCCATTGCCCGCCGTGGCGAGGTTCGAAGCGCAGCCCAAATCCACGCACTGCCGCGGGACCATCTGCCGCAAATGGTTGTCCGCCGGCGAGGGAAAAACGACCGGTCACCGCCACGCGGCCTGGCTCGAACACACTCGCCTTGGAAAGGCGCGCGCCCTGTCCATTGCTTTCGAAATAGCCGCCGACGCACACGCCCTTGGCGTGATTACGGCGAAATCCGGGATGGACGCCGAAGACCTCCTGGAATCCATCCGCAAAGCGGCCCGGCGTCAACAGGCCCGGTGAGAGCCATCCGCCCACATACGCAAAGCTGCCCACGACACACAAAACCAGCGCGCCGAGAATCGCCATCCTGGCCGCTGTTCGTGGCTCGCTCATCGCGAGCAGGTTTTTAGCCGACGGTCTCTCTTCCGGAGGAGGCGAACTGTGGTCAGGCACTTCTCTGCTCCTTTTCGGTCATGAGCGAGAAAGAACACAGCAGCAATCGATGCTCGTATAGCATAGTTTCCGGTACAGCTCACTAATTCAGATCACGGTCCCGACTGCGTGAGAGAGGGTGGCGGGCGGACTACAGCTTCTGACAAGATTCTTCACCATGCATTCATTCGCAGCTGCTGGGGCCGCATTTCTAATCTGCGTTCTTTGGTTCGATTTGATGTTCGACACGCAGGTGCGCGGGCACGATGGCGAGGTGGTGCCGGAAGCGGCGTTGGCGTCGATCTCCGGCTACTACCGGGGCATCGCGCGAGCATGGCCGATGAACCGGCTGGTTGCGTTGGTGATGCTGCTGACCGTGCTGGTCATTGTCCTTGAGATCATTTTCGGCGCGTATCACCGGTGGATCGAATGGATCTCGCTACTCGCCGCCGTCAGCGCGATCGGACTTGCGCGGGTCCGCACCATTCCCAACGCCTCGCGCCTCGGTAAGGCTTCCGACTCACCCGAAGAGCAATCGCGGCTCGCGCGCAGGATCTACAAGGATCACCTCTTCTGCCTCACGGCGATGACGCTCGTGCTGGTGCTCCAACTGGGTGCACATCGTTCGCATCGAAAGCATCACGAGCAGTCCGCACCAGAGGTTCCGCAATCCGCGGTGCTCTAGCGGCGTTTAAATCACTTGATTTAATGTGAAACCCGCGGTGGGTTTCACGCTTCCTTCGGCAGGGGTGACCCCTGCACCCGGTATCAAGGGCAAAGTTGTGCGCAGCGCACTACTTTGCTCTCGGTCGCGATAAAATCATAAATGCGGCGCCGTGGCTTAGGGTTCTCTGTCTCCTCGCCCTGTCAGGGTGAGGATGAAGGTGAGGGTCCAATTACAGCGCCCTGCGCGATTCAAGATCCCGACCGCTGTTACCGAGCGAGGTCAGTTAAATCTCGGACGTTGCCGTCAAACGCGTATCGTCAGAAGCTGGACGCCTCTAACCCATCGAACAATTGCAAGTGAAACCGGATTTATACTTGACCGAGAGCAAAGCAGTGCGCTGCGCGCAACTTTGCGCTTGATGCCTGGTGCAGGGGTCACCCCTGACGCGGCTGCGGGGCGCGCAGCCCCGCATTTCAATTCCGCTCCTCGTCTCTATACGTGCTTGAGGACTTTCTCGTACAGATCGCGCATCGACTTTTCGTTCTGGCCTATGTCGCCGGTGAAGATTGTCTGCTGGGTGCCCCAGTCTTTGGCGCGGCGCTTCAGCTCGGCGATACATTCCTCGGGCGTGCCTATCAGTATCATCGGTGACACGAGCAGTTCGTCGGCGGTCTGCTGGAACATGGGAGCCATCATCTCGGCGGTCTTGCGCGTCGCTTCGCGCGACTCCGAAAGAATCGTCGCGAAGACGAAGTTGCTGACCTTCACCGCTTCCGGCTTGCGTCCCAATTTTTTGGCTTCGTCGCGGACGAAAGTGACTTTCTCGCGGAATGATTTATCGTTGGTGCGCTTCACGACTTCCATCGAGATATGACCGCGCTTGCCCGCCTCGGGAATGATGTTGATGTAGTCGGCGTACTTGGCCGCAATGCGCAGCAGGCCTTTGCCGCCGCCGCCGAGGATAATCGGAGGCGGTTGCTGGATCGGTTTCGGCCACTGGATCGCGTCCTTGAAATGGTAGAACTCACCGTTGAAGGTGGTGCGCTCGTTCTTCCATAGCGAGAGAATGCACTCGATCGACTCGTCAAGCATTCGCAGCCGCTCGGTGATCGGAGGGAACTGAATCCCTGTCATGTTGAATTCCGTCTCGGTCCATCCCGAGCCGAAACCTGCGAGCAGCCTGCCCCCACTGATATGGTCCAGCGTCGTCAGACTCTGCGCGGTGATCGCCGGATGACGAAACAGATTGCACAGCACCAGATGGCCGATACGGATTTTCTTGGTCGCATCCATTACGATCGCCGCCATCGCGATGTGATCCCAAGCCTTCGACTTCACGTCGAGCTGGCGATCGGGACCCTCGTTCACCAGGTGATCGGCGAAGACGATCAGGTCGTAGCCGAGCGCTTCCGCGGCTTGCGCCTGAGCCTTATATTGAGCGGGTTCAAGTCCGCCAAGCTGAATTCCGAATTCCATTTGGTACCTCGCAGAGGGATTTGAGTTCGCTACCCTATCAAACCGGCTGGTGTTGAGAACATCACAGAGATGATTCTCATTTTCATTTTGCAATGCAGATTTATTCTTCCGCAGGCACTAACAAATTGTCATAGTTTTTCCTTTAGCCGCGAATATTTGTGCTCGCGACAAACGTTTGTTGGACAGCCGGCTCGTCCTTTGGCGATACGAATGTCATCAGGAAACGGATATCGCGTATGAACCCGCGATCCAAAACAGGCAGAGATCGAGACCTCTTTGAAATCGATCGTGGCGTCCTGCTGAATCAGGTGAACGCCTTGAAGTTCACCGTTCGAAACGCATTGACCGAACTTACGATGATGGCGGCTGAGAATGTGTTCGACCAGCCGCTCACGGCAAAACTCAAACAGAACGCGCTCGCACTGAAGCGCATGGCGGCGAGGCTCGATGCGCTGGCTAAGGTGCTGGCGCTGGCAAAACTCCCTGCGTCGAGAAAATAGCGCGACGGCATGCGCTCAATCGCAGGCAATTAAAGCTTGACGTGATTGTCCGCCCGCCACGCCGAGACACTGCGCCCGAAGCGTTTTTTGAACCAGCGTGAGAACGCGCTCGAGTGCGAGAATCCGAGCATCTCAGCCACTACCGACAAGGGCCGCTCGCGATTCGCGATGTAGCGGTTCGCCAATTCGGTGCGGACCGCGTCGACGATTGCCGAGAACGTGGTGCCCTCTTCCGCCAGATGCCGATGCACCGTCTTGCGGTCGACACCCATCTGCTCCGCAACCCGCTCCATCCGGCAATCCCCCGAAGCCAGCAACAACGCTACGAGCTCCCGCACTCTTTCGCCGAAGCTTCCCTCCGAGGGCTTGATCGAATCGACATATTGCTGCGCGTAACGCGCCATCGCCGGGTCGGCCGCCGCAACCGGAGTGTCGAGATCGCTCGTGCGGCAGATTATTCCGTTGAAGTCGCAGTTGAACTCGACCTTTGAACCGAAGACTCGCCGATGGGTGTCGAGATTGCGAGGTGCGCTGTGCACGAAGCAGACCCGGGGTCGCCAGCCCTCACCGAGAAACTGGCGCATCGTTCGATAGAGCACGCCCACCGTCATCTCGACCCCTTGACGCTTGGGTGAAAAGGATTCGATCGACCGCACCATGCTGATGGTCGCGACACCGTCGTCCTCGTCGATTCGGATCGACACCGAGTCGGTGTGCAGCTTGCTATTCACCTTCCAGGCTTCGATGGCCTGGCGGATGGTCGGCTGATCGCGAAGGAGTAATGCGAGAGGACCCAGATTCGACAGCGTGCGCCTCTCGGCCATCCGCAGGCCGAAGTCTTCGACGCCCGCGGCTGCCGCAGACGCTTCCAAAAGCTGGCGCACGGATTCTTCCGGAACCTTGAAGTCGGGATCCTTCAAACAACGGCGGGACAAGCCGACATCGGCAAGCATGCGCGACGGGTCGAGACCAACAGCGCGTGCGACTTCGAGATAATCGGTCAGGCTGGCGCTACGGACCAGCGTTTGCATTCTCAATCTTTACGATCAGTGTCTCCAGAAGTCAAAAAATTGCCCCCGATTGTCACATACTGAAAGGCTCTTTCAGGTAACTTCCAGTTAGGCGCGGACGGCTGGAGGGGGACCGATTGCTGTCGATGCAGCGTATCTAGCGGTCGCGTAAAGGGGGGACAATTACTTCAGCGTTGTATAGCGAGAAAACCTGCTTTGAAGCGGACCGTGACGCGCTCGTTCACGAACTCAAGGTGGTCGAAAACGCGCTCGAAGACGGTGCAACCGAAATGTCGATGATCGCCGCGGAGAACGTGTTCGACCGCCCGGTGTCGAAGATTCTGAACGGCGAAGCCCGCGCGATGCTGCGGATGGTGCGTGGACTCAAGGACTTGCGCATCGCAGTCGCGCGCGCACGCCTCCCGAAATCCAGAAATGGTGCGAAGTCGGCGAAATAACCGCCGTCCTTCAGTCTGCTTCGAGCGACTGCCTGATCGAATTCAAAATGAACAGGTATGAACGCGCAGACGAAATCTTGCCGATCAACGAGATCTGTCGCATAACCGCCATTTCCCGCGGTGTTACCGAATGTTGCCGCGCGACCGCAACGAAGTCGCGCCACCCCTGCTTGCGATCGCCGGTTGGTGCCATGGACGGTGCCAACTCGGGGTAGGCAGCCAGGATAATCGTCTGACGATCGATTCGCAGCGTCTGCGCCAAGCGAAGCACGACAGTACTGGAAGGATGCCGCGCGCCTGATTCGATATAGGCGATGTGCGAAGCGGTCACTCCGAGGCTGCGCCCCAATTCGCGCTGCGATAGTCCCGCAGACTCGCGGCTCGCTCTTATCAACTGCCCCAGCCGAAGCTTTTTCTTCACTGAAAGATTTCAACGTCGCGAAGTATTTCAGAATGCAATATGCACGCTCCCATTAGACGCCAGAATTCTTGTAATAACTACCGAACTGCCAGTTCGACGCGCTGATTTTTAGTTTGGTTACGGTTTGGGTAGCGCTGTTTGCCCGATTTTGCCAATCCAAACTCGGGTAGGCTGTATTAGGCCATTCGGTGCCGTAGGGCGCAGATGCCTGCTAAATCATCAGCGGGTGCATTAGAAATCATTGAACAGTTGATTAAAGAATGATTATGTTTGAAGCAGAGGTTGATGAGATTGCGGTTTCGCCGTGCATGTGCCTGCGGTTTGAGACGTTGCCCGCGCGAGTGACCGACCAAGGAGACTTATGACTCCACCTGTCGCGCAAGTTTCTTCGAGAAATAAAATACAGCCGAAACGCCCGTCGATGATCGACGCTTTGGGCGAGTTCCGCGTACCGCTTGAGGCCAGTATCTACTGGCTCGGCGCGCTGTCGCATCCGTGGCCGCACGCCAAGCCGCATAACGCTAAAGTCGTCATGCTGATTCCGGGCTTCATGGCCGGCGATATGACGCTGGCGCCGTTGGCGAACTTCTGCCGATGGCTCGGGCATCGCGCCGTCTATGCCGGCATCTTGTCGAACTCCGAGTGTCCGCGCGAGACGATGCGCAAGCTGTGCGCGCGGCTCGAGCTGGCCTACGAGAAATTCGGGCAGCCGATTGTAGTTGTCGGTCAGAGCCTCGGCGGCGTTTACGCGCGCGAGATTGCGCGCGAGCATCCCGAGATGATCGAGCGCGTGATCACGCTCGGCTCGCCGATCAGAATGCCGCGCCACCATGCGAACATTGCCGTGCAGGCCGTCGCCCGCTCGGTCGCCGCGATTCGCGGCAGGGCCGAAGGATGCCTCAGCGAGTCGTGCCAGTGCGGAATGATGCTCAGCGACGAATCGCCGGCAGGCGTGCCGACCACTCACGTCTACTCGCGCACGGACGGCGTCGTGCACTGGGAAAGCTGCGTCGACCTAAGCGGCGCGCCGACGGTAGAGAACGTCGAGGTGATG
>Ga0209169_10002901_pt1 | contig 10189 bp, 6 predicted proteins | sample HubBroMetageWRM4_FD_188346 | JGI IMG/M metagenome (GOLD analysis project Ga0209169, IMG submission 188346) | Warmed soil microbial communities from the Hubbard Brook experimental Forest, New Hampshire - Hubbard Brook CCASE Soil Metagenome WRM 4... | ecosystem: Environmental > Terrestrial > Soil...
CCTGATCGAGGCTGCTGTCGGCAAGCGAGATCGGTACCGGGACACCGCGCGGGTCGTGCGAGAGCGTGGACACCTCGTCCCAGTTCACCTGCTCGTCGTGCGCCTTGAGCTGCTTCTGGATGTTCGTAGCGAGCGCCTTGCTCAGCAGTTTCTTCGGAGCCTTTTTCCAGTCGCGGGTGTCGTCCTCCAACACATCGAAGGCCTGCATGTAGAGCTGCCCTTCGTGCCAGCCGAACACGAACGGCTGGTTCACCACGCGGACCTGGGTGCCGACGGGCACCATGTCGTACAGCTGTGCAATGTCTTCGGGGTACAGACGAATGCAGCCGTGACTCGAGCGCAGGCCCACACCGGCGGGCTTGTTGGTGCCGTGAATGAGGTAGCTGGGCCACTGCAGGTAGAAGGCGAATTTGCCGAGCGGGTTGTCCGGCCCGGGGCCGATGACTTTCTCGAGCTCTTCGCCGTTCTCGCGATGCTCCTTGATGACCGACACGGGGACACGCCACGTGGGGTCCGCCTGGCGGCGCACGATCTTTGTCACGCCCTCCGGGGTCGCCCAACCCACTTTGCCGATGCCGATGGGGTGAGTGATGACCGTCTGCGGCTCACCCGACTTGTGCGGCGGAAAATAGAACAACCGCATGGCGGCGATGTTGATGACGACGCCGGTGCGGGGCGCATTCGGGATGATGAACTGCGTCGGGACCACGATCGGCCGATCGGCACCGGGCAGCCAGGGGTCGACCTTCGGATTCGCGCGCAGGATTTCCTCGTAGCCCACGTTGAAACGGCGTGCGATGTCAGTGAGCGTGTCTTCTTTCGAGCTCTTGACGATCTGCACGACGCCGACCACATCCTCATCCGGCGCGACTTCGAACTGCTGGGTGGCGACCGGCTCGGGCACCACGGGTGCCGGCGGAGGCGGTGGCGGCGGAGGGGGCTCGGTGTGCTTCCCTTGGAAAAGCGAGCAGGCGGTCGCGAGGGTGCACAGGAAGGCCGCTAAAGCGGCTCGAATCTGAGGAGTCTTCATGAACCGAATTATGACATCGCTAGGGCCATTGGGCGCGGATTGTCGGTGTTCGGCTACAAGCTATCAGGCGAATCCTGAACCTCGGCTGATCCCGTCGGCCGCTCAATTGCCGTTCTCGGTGGCGGCCGGCAGATTCGGCTTCGGCCGGAAATCAAACACGCGGGCCGTGACGTCGGTGGGGAACGTGCGCACCATGGTGTTGAATGTCCGTACCGCTGCGATGTAGTGGTCACGCGCGGCGCTGATGCTGCTCTCCGTCTCTGCGAGCTGCGTCTGCAGGTCACGGAAATTCGCGTCCGACTGCAACTGCGGATAGCCCTCGCTCACTCCCATGAGACTCTGCAGTGATTGAGTCAGCTGTTTCTGTAATGCCTGGTAGCTCGCGAAGGCCTTGGGATCGCTGAGCACCGCCGGAGCGGCGGCCATCGAACCCGTACGGGCGCTTGCCTCGGTGGCGCCGATGAGTGACTGCTCCGACGCGGCGAAGCCTTTCACCGTCGTCGCAAGACCCGCGATCAGATCGGCGCGTCGCTGGTAAAGATTCACGACCTCTGACCACGAAGCTTTGACGTCCTCGTCCTGCTGCTGCAAGGAGCTGTAGCCGCATCCGGAGAGGCTCAAAGTGGTGCAGAGGGCGAGGGCCAAGGATCGAGCCAGGGATCGCGCGTTCACCCTAATTTGATGCATTGCCGGCCGCGCCGTTAACTTAATACGTAGTCCAAATAAATTCGCCGATTCGGTCACAAGCCTATCGAGACGGCCTTCAAGTCGCGGCGCAACCAAGCCGATAGTCCTAGGAGGCGGCCGGGGTCGCCGTTCTCGGAGCATTGGTATTTTGGCCGGCATCTATAACCCTTGGCTCGTGGTTCTGTCGGTCGCCGTTGCGATCTTCGTTTCCCACACCGCGCTCAGTCTGTCCGCTCGCGTCGCGCGTAAAGACGGCGTGCCGTCAAAGCTCTGGCTCGGCGGTGGCGCGCTGGCCATGGGCAGCGGTATCTGGTCGATGCACTTCATCGGCATGCTGGCTTTCTCGCTGCCGATTGCGCTCGCATACGACATACCCACCACGGTCGTTTCGCTCTTCATCGCCATTATCACCTCAGCCTTCGCTCTTGCGATCGCTAACCGGCCGCGGATCAGTTTCGCGCACCTCTCGGGTGGCGCGCTGCTGCTCGGTGGCGGCATCTCTGCCATGCACTACGTGGGCATGGCTGCGATCCAGATCACGCCAATGATTACGTACGAGCCGGGTTTGCTCGTCCTCTCCATAGGCATCGCTATCGTCGCTTCGTTCGTAGCCCTCTGGCTATTTTTCCGGCTGCGCCGCGGCTCGTCGCTCCTCATGCGGCTCGCGCGAGTCGGCGCGGCGTTCGTCATGGGACTCGCGGTCAGCGGGATGCACTACACCGGGATGGCTGCCTCGCGCTTCAGCCCGGGATCGTTCTGTATCGGCGCGGGAACGACTGACCAACGCTGGCTCGCGCTCACCATCGCCGTTCCGGCCATCGCGGTGCTCGCGATTACGACGATTCTGCTCATCTACGACGCGCACCTGGACTCGCGGACCCGTAAACATAACGCGCAGCTCGAGCAGGCCAACGCCCAACTCGAACACGCAGCAACGCATGATGCGCTGACAGGTTTACCGAACCGGGTGCTTCTCGCGGACCGCCTCGCGCAGGCCACAGCACAGAGCGAGCGCTACTCGCGTGGCTTCGCGGTGCTGGTCGTTGATCTCGACCGGTTCAAGTCCATCAACGACTCGCTCGGACACATCGCCGGCGATGACATGTTGAAGGAAGTGGCGCGGCGGCTCAGCCAGATGCTGCGCAAAGCTGACACGCTGGCCCGGCTGGGCGGTGACGAGTTCGTGCTGGTGTTGAACGAGATTTCAGGCCCCCGCGACGCGGAGACCGTGGCGAGCAAGGTGCTCGCCAGTATGGTCGACCCCGTGGAGTTGTCCGGTCTCGACGTGCAGATCTCCGCGAGCATCGGGATCAGCGTATTCCCGGAAGACGGCACCGACGCGGAGACGTTGCTGCAGCATGCGGACGCGGCGATGTATCACGCCAAGAAGAATGGGCGTAACGCGTTCCAATTCTTCGCGCCCGTCATGAACGTGTTCGCGCGCGAGCGGCTCGAGCTCGAGAGCGGGCTGCGGCGGGCGCTCGTGCAGGGGGAGTTCGAGCTTCACTATCAGCCGAAGGTGGATGTGGATAGCGGTCGCATCGACAGCGCCGAGGCGCTGATCCGCTGGCACCACCCGAAACGCGGGCTGACGGCGCCCAGCGGGTTCATTCCGATCGCGGAGGAAACGGGGCTCATCGTGCCGATCGGGGAATGGGTGCTGTACGAGGCCTGCCGGCAGGCACGGGAGTGGCAAACCGACGGGATGCGGCCCCTGCGAATCGCGGTGAATCTGTCGGCCACGCAGTTCAAACAGAAGAACCTGGTCGCGACGGTGCGCGAGGCACTGGCCGCGGCGGGCTTGGACCCGGGGTACCTGGAGCTGGAGCTCACGGAAAGCGCGGTGATGCAGGACCCCGAAAGCTCGATCCAGGTGTTGCGGCAGTTGAGCGGGCTGGGGGTGCGGATTTCGGTCGACGATTTCGGGACGGGGTACTCGAGCCTCAGTTATTTGCGGCGCTTGCCACTCGATAAGTTGAAGATCGATCGGTCGTTCATTCGCGAGGTGGCGGCAAGCCGCGACGACGCGGAGATCGTGCGAGCGATCGTGTCGTTAGCGCACAGTCTGCACTTGAAGGTCATTGCCGAAGGCGTGGAGACGGACGAGCAGCTGACGTTCCTACGCGGGCTCGGGTGCGATCAGTACCAGGGATTTCACTGTAGTCCGCCAGTGCCGGCGGACGAGTTCGAGACGATGATGCGGGCGACGCCCACCCCGGAGGTTGTGCTGGGGAATGCGCGGAGCATGACGGATACGATTGTCACCAGGGCGCTGCGGAAGGCGTAGGGCCGCGCCCTCGACCCCAATAAAAAAAACCCGGAGCGTGAGCTCCGGGTTTTGAAATGCGGACTTTCGATGAAGGGAAGGAAGTCCGCTAGGGGATAATCAGTGCAGTCTGGCCCAGTGCAAAATCTTGATGTCGTCGGAATCCAGATCGAAACTTTGTGCCAACAGCGAGCGTAGCTCGCGCGTCCCGCGGACGTTCTCCAACGGGTGTCGCAGCTCAACTACGCCACTCCACTCGTTCGCGGCGGCAGCAGCAGCGTGCGCATCGGAGCCCGTGACGAAGTGCGTGTAATACTTGGTTGCCACGGTGAAAGATTAGGGCTGGAGGTACGAAAGGTCCGTGAAACGTTCCACAGAACATCGGGCTTTTTTGTAAAGCGCGTTGCGACATAATCGAGCAGGAATAGATGAAAATAATGTCATTTCGGAGGGGCTGAAAACACCGCGGGCGCGCCAGCCCACGGAACGCCGTTCAGCCACCACATGTCACGGTTCAGACCCCCGCAGGTACCGGGTTCGAAGTACATCACCTCCGAGGGCTCGCGCCGCCTGCGCGAGGAGCTGGATGCGCTTTGGCGGGTCGAGCGGCCCAAGGTCACGCAAGCGGTGTCTGAAGCTGCAGCGCAAGGCGATCGCTCGGAAAACGCGGACTACATCTACGGCAAGCGCCGGCTGCGCGAGATCGACTCGCGGGTGCGCTTTCTGCGCAAGCGGCTCGACGGGATGGTGACCGTCGACCAACCGCCGTCAGATCCGCGACGGGTGTTTTTCGGCGCCTGGGTGTCGCTCGAGTCCGAGGACGGGCAGGAATCGCGTTATCGGATCGTCGGACCCGACGAATTCGATCTCGCCCCGGACTACATCAGTATGGATTCGCCGCTCGGCCGGGCGCTGCTGCGCAAGGCGCTCGACGACGAGGTGACAGTGGAGCTGCCCGGCGGCGCCCGCAAGTTCATCATCGTGGCGATTGATTACGTGCGGGCTACGCTAGCTGACTAGCGGGCAAAATCACGCTTTTGCCCGCGCACCAACGAGGACGCTAACGGTTGTCCGCCGAAAGCGCCGTCCAGGCGACTTTCGGCCTACCAGATAACACGCACGTTCTTGAACTGCCAGGGATCGCTCTTGTCGAGGTCCTCGGGAAACAAACGCTCCCGCTCGTGCAGCGGCGTCCAGTCGGTGTACTGACCCACGACCGGGCCGAGGTACGGGCGACAGATGTCGGTGCAACGACGGAAATCCATCTCATCGGGCTCGACGACGCCGCAGTTGGGATTTTCCATCGCCCAGACAACACCCGCCAACACGGCCGAGGTCACTTGGAGGCTGGTGGCGTTGTTGTAAGGAGCGAGCTTGCGAGCCTCTTGGATCGACAGTTGCGAGCCGTACCAGTAGGCATTTTTCTTGTGGCCCGCGAGCAGCACGCCGAGCTCGTCGATGCCTTGCGTGATGTCGTCCATCAGGATGCGCTGCCGCTCCTGTTGTACGTAGTTACGGCCCACGAGCTCGTGGATGGAGACGATCGCCGAATCGCACGGATGATACGCATAGTGCACGGTCGGACGATGGACGACCTGCGCGCCGTCGCGCACGGTGTAGTAATCGGCGAGCGAGATCGCCTCGCTGTGAGTGATGCAAAAGCCGGTGATATGGCCCGCTTTCGGCGTCCAGGTGCGGACCCGGGTGCCGGCACCCGGCTGCATCAGGTAGATCGCAGCCATGCAGCCGAAGTCGTGCCGCTTACCGTCACGGGGGAAGTTACGCTCGTGAGTACCCCAACCCATCTCGGTGGGCTGCGAGCCCTCACCCACGAAGCCGTCGATCGACCAGGTGTTGACGAACTCGCCGAGCTGCTTCGGAACGTTGGTTGTTTGGGTGTCGCGCTCGGCGATGTGCATTACCTTGATGCCGAGCCGGTGCGCGAGATCACCCCAGTCGCCGCGCGTGGTCGGGTTGCCCGCGTCCACCTGCGTGTCGGCGGCGATGTTGAGAAGCGCGTGCTTCACGAAATGGGAAACCAACCCCGGATTCGCGCCGTGCGTGAGCACGGCGGTCGGCGCCCGGGCGTTACCGGGGCGCAGAGCGAGAGCTTCCTCGCGCAACGCATAGTTCGTGCGGCGGGCGGCCGGCACCGTCGGATCGGTGTATCCACCCGGCCACGGCTCGATGCACGTGTCGAGGTACATCGCGCCCTTCTCCCAACACAGTTTCACCAGGGCAATGCTCGATACCTCGACAGAGACATTCACGAGGAAATCGCCGCGCCCGAGCAACGGGTTCAGCACGCGCCGGAAATTTTCGCGTGTCAGCCGCTCCTTGATGAACTTCACGCCGTACTGGGTCGCCTCGTCGTGGCCACGCTCTTCCGCAGTAACGATGGTGACGCGTTCCGGTGCGATGCCGATGTGTCGCAAGATCAGTGGCAGGACCCCTTGGCCGATGCTGCCAAAACCGATGAAGAGAATGCGACCTGGAAAATCGACATGTACCGTGGGATTGCTCATGATGCTCCGGAACGTTCAGACACCTGCGGGCCGCCTGTTACGCGCAAGTTGTGCGCCCACAGTCGGTCCAGGGCGAAACCTTGCGGTCCCGCCAAAGGCGGGAGGGTATCAACAGCTTTCCCGCGCCGCCACCGAAGCAGTCGAAGTCCGAGGTTTTTTGGAGTCTTCCTGGGGCCGCGGTGTCAGGGGCGCCAGTGCGGCGGATAGGTTCGCTCGTAGCCGGGCAGACTTTCCACACGCGCGAGCCAACGCCCGAGCGCGGGATAATTCACTTCGACGGGCATGAACCGGGAGGAAAGCTCACGTGCCTCGGGACGCTCGAGCGCCCGGCGCAAGAGCTGAATCCCTGGAAAAATCACCATGTCGACCGCGGAGAAGCTGTCGCCCACGACCCAGTCCGATTTCGACAAGCGGGCCTCGATCGTGCGCGCCTCTGCGGCGACATGGTGCATGTCGCTCGTGATGCGCTCGCTCCGGCGCTGGGCGTCGAGACGCGTGGCCGGGCTCTTGTCGAAAACCGCCTCGACAATGCTCATGAGGTGCGGCTCGATGTAGGCCTGGTACTCGCAGATGACGCGCATAATGACCCCGGCCTCTTCCGGTGTGCGGCCGAAAATGTGCGGCTCCGGGTATTTCAGGTCGAGGTAGTAGAGGACCGCCAACGATTCGAAGCAGACGTAGTCGCCGTCCTTCAGTACCGGCACCCGGCCACGCCAGTTCAGCGCCAGCATCTGGGGCGACTTGTGCTCCTGCTTGGAGAATTGCAGAACATGGCTGGTGTACGGCAGGCGCTTGTATTCGAGCGCCAGCAGCACCCGCCACGAGTACGGACTGCCGCTGCCCCAGTAAACGTCAATCGCCATCAGTCGGCTCCTTGTTGTGGCGATTGTAACGGCAACGGCACAGCATCGAGAATGCAAGTTGCACGCAGGGCAGAGGAGAATCGATGTACACCACTTTGATCGAGGCCGAGGAGCTGGCGGCGCCGCTGGCACGCAGCGCCGGCGCGGCAGGCGATTGGACGGTTCTGGACTGTCGTTTCGATCTCGCGCGGCCGGATTGGGGCGCCAGCGCCTACGCCACCGGCCACGTTCCGAACGCACTCTACGCGCATCTCGATCGCGACCTGTCCGGACCGGTCACGCCGGGGAGCGGCCGGCATCCGCTGCCCTCCATCGAACGCCTCGCCGAGACCTTCGGACGTTGGGGCATCGATGAGTCGGTCCAGGTGGTGGCTTACGACCAGGGGAATGGCGCTTTTGCGGCGCGCTTGTGGTGGTTGCTGCGGTGGACGGGGCACCGGAAAGTTGCAGTCCTCAACGGTGGATTCGCCGCGTGGCAGCAGGCGGGGCTCCCCGCCGACACGGTGCCTGGCGAGCGTCAGCCGCGAGTCTTTACACCGCGACTCGCGACGAATGCAGTCGTCAGCACCGCTGAGCTCGAGCGGTTGCTCGCCGCCGGCGCGCTCGAATCCGGGGCGTCAGTGTTAGTGGACGCCCGGGGCGCCGACCGCTTCGCGGGGGACAATGAAACGATCGACCCCGTGGCCGGTCACATCCCGGGTGCGCGCAATCAGCCCTTTCTGCGTAACGTCGACGCCCGCGGACGATTTCTGTCCGCCGCCGAGTTACGGGAGCGCTGGCAAGCGCTCGCAGCGCAACCAGCGGGTGGGCCGGCTCCGGGCGGGACGCCCGCCGAACGAATGATCGCGATGTGCGGCTCGGGCGTGACAGCGTGTCATAACCTTCTCGCACTGGAGGTCGCCGGTCTTCCGGGAGCGCGGCTGTACGCGGGCTCGTGGAGTGAGTGGATTCGCGATGCGAGCCGGCCAGTGGTCCGGGGAGCCGGTGTGTGACGGTGAGATGTGCAGGGAATACTCTTTCTTGACACACAATTTTGCTATGGTGCGCGGAATGGAGCCTCTCTAATTCATGATCGCCGTAGCGAGGGCGACCCAGGTCGAGCAGGTTTCTGCGATCCTGTCCGGCGCATAGCTGGGACTATGTTACGGACAGGATCGCAGAAAGCTGCCGAGCTGGGACGGCCGCAGTAGGCGAGCATGAGTTAGAGAGGCTCCGAAGATGTCTGGTCGTGGCTGGTCACCCGCCGTGGGGGGCCGGCCACGATCGTTTTGGGAATCACTACACGTGGCAGCAGACCCGAAGATCGCCGTTAACGGCAACCGCAAGTTCAACCCCGCCCAGCCGTGGAGGATCGACGACTCGCTCGACCTCTATAACGTCAACGCGTGGGGGAAAGGCTATTTCTCGGTCAACGAGGCGGGCCACGTGATCGTGCGGCCCGACACGCAAGGGCCGAACGTCATCGACCTCTTCGAGGTAGTCGAAGGTCTCAAGGCGCGCGATCTGACGACCCCGGTGGTCGTCCGTTTCTCCGACATCCTTGCGCATCGGCTCAAGCATATTCACGGGGCGTTCGCGCAGGCCATCGCGGAGAACAACTACAAGAACCGCTACGTGGCAGTGTTCCCGATCAAGGTGAACCAGCAGCGGCTGGTGGTGCAGGAGGTCTACCGCTACGGGAAGGAGTTCGGCTTCGGGTTGGAAGTGGGCTCGAAACCGGAACTGCTGGCCGTGATGGCCATGACCGAAGACGCGCCCGACCGGCTGATCGTTTGCAACGGCTTCAAGGACGACAGCTACATTGAAGCGGTGACGCTGGCGACCAAACTCGGCCGCACGATTATCCCGGTGGTCGAGAACTTCGACGAGCTCGGTCTCATCCTCAAGCACGCGGATACCTACAAGGTGCGCCCGCGCATCGGGGTCCGGGTGAAGCTGTTCAGCGAGGGCTCCGGCCGCTGGAGCGCCTCCGCCGGTGAGAAGTCCAAGTTCGGGCTGTTCATTACCGAGATTCTCGAGCTGTTCAATGTTCTGAAAGAGCGCGACATGCTCGACTGCCTGCAGCTCGTGCATTGCCATCCCGGCAGCCAGTTGCAGGACATCCGCCGGGTGAAGGATGCGATCAACGAGCTCGCGCACGTGTACGCGGAGCTCAAGCTGCTGGGCGCCGGGCTCCAGTACATCGATGTCGGCGGCGGCCTCGGTGTCGACTACGACGGCAGCGGCACCAACTTCTCGTCCTCCATGAACTACACGCTCGCCGAGTACGCGAACGATGTCGTGTACCGGGTCGCGAGTGTGTGCAATGCCCGCAACATCCCGCATCCGGTCATTGTCAGCGAGTCCGGGCGCGCCGTGGCGGCTTACCACAGCGTGCTGATTTTCGATGCACTCGGGTCTTCCGCGCTCGACCAGTTCCGGGTCACCGGAGAGGTCGCCGAAGACTACAACGGCAAGCAGGAGTTGCCCCAGCCGGTGCGGGACCTGTTCGATGCCTATCGCTCGGTCAGCGAGCGGCGCCTGGTCGAGTGCTATCACGATGCGCTCACGGCCCGCGAGCAGATCCTGCAGATGTTCAATCTCGGGCTGTTGTCGCTCGAGTTCCGGGCGCTCGCCGAGCGGCTCTACTGGGCGACCTGTACGAAGTTGCGCGATTACTGCCGCAAGCTCGAGCGCGCACCGGAGGAGCTGGAGGATCTGGAGACGACGCTCTCCGACACCTATTTCTGTAACTTCTCGGTGTTTCAGTCACTGCCGGACAGTTGGGCCATCGATCAGTTGTTTCCGGTGATGCCGATCCACCGGCTCGACGAGCGGC
>Ga0209169_10002902_pt1 | contig 10187 bp, 11 predicted proteins | sample HubBroMetageWRM4_FD_188346 | JGI IMG/M metagenome (GOLD analysis project Ga0209169, IMG submission 188346) | Warmed soil microbial communities from the Hubbard Brook experimental Forest, New Hampshire - Hubbard Brook CCASE Soil Metagenome WRM 4... | ecosystem: Environmental > Terrestrial > Soil...
CGTCGAGCCCCCCAAGCCAGCACCGACGCCCACTCAGACAGCCTCTGCCGGCTCACCCACCGGCACCGGCGACGCGTCCTCTTCTGCGACACCGCCGCCGGCCCCACCCGGCGCCCACGACCTCTTCCACGCCATCGGCCACCTCTTCCACAAGATGTTTCATCCCCACAGCAATCCTCCTGCGGCAGCCGCACCTTCCTCCTCGCCGTCATCCTGAGGCGAAGCCGAAGGATCTCCGCATTCGCTGCAGCCGGCAGTCCCGCCCCACCATTTACAATGAAATCAGTAGGGCCGCGCCTCTCGCCGCCCCGTTAATCCACGCAAAGTTTAGGAGTTCCCTTATGGCGATTCCCGCCACGCAGATGCGCCCCGGCATGATCATCAAATTCAAAGACGACCTGCACCTCGTCTTCTCGGTCGAGCACCGCACGCCCGGCAATCTGCGAGCCTTCATCCAGGCCAAGCTGCGCAACATCCGCACCGGCGCCATGTTCGTCGAGCGCTTCCGTTCCCCCGACCCCATCGACCGCGTCATCGTCGACGAAGTCAAAATGGAGTACCTCTACAACGACGGCGACGACTACTACTTCATGGACCAGGAAACCTACGAGCAGACCCATCTCAAGCACGACACCCTCGGCGACGCCGTCGAGTACCTCACGCCCAATCTGCTCATCTCCGTCAGCTTCCACGACGGCAAGGCCGTCGGCATCGAGCTCCCCACCGTCGTCGAGATGACCGTCGTCGAAACCGAGCCCGGCATTAAGTCCGCAACCGCCAGCTCCGTCACCAAGCCCGCCAAGACCGAAACCGGCCTCGTCGTCCAGGTCCCTCCCTTCATCAACGAAGGCGAAAAGATCCGCGTCGACACCGCCGAAGGCGCCTACATGTCCCGCGCGTAGTTCTCGCGCACCTCATACTCGAAAGACGCGCTCCGGCGCGTCTTTCTTGCCTCTCACTCATCACAATGCGACACTGACCTTCGTCCGATGGTTCTTCACTTCCTCATCCGCGGCCGCGTGCAAGGCGTCGGCTTCCGCTGGTTCGTCCACCGCGAAGCTTCCGAGCTCGGCCTTCGCGGCTGGGTCCGCAACACCGACGACGGCGCCGTCGAGCTCGTCGCCTCCGGCCCTCCCGAAGACCTCGCCGACCTCCGCGCCGAGCTAAAAAAAGGTTCCCGCGGCAGCCGCGTCGACAAGCTCATCGAGCACGAGCTCGACGAATCCGAAGCCGCCAACCTCCGCGACTTCGAAATCCAGGGCGCCTGGTAACTCCTCTTTGCTCTCACTAACCTCTAACCACCAACTACTTTCAGAAAGCCCTCATGTCCGAACCCATCAACTGCGAGCCGCTCAAGCAACTCATTCGCGCCGTCCCTGACTTCCCCAAGCCCGGCATCCTCTTCTACGACATCACCACCGTCCTCAAGGACAAGACCGGCTTCGCCCAGCTCATCGACGCCTTCGCTCAGTACTACATCGGCAAGAAGATCGACGTCGTCCTCGGCATCGAAGCCCGCGGCTTCATCTTCGGCCCCGCGCTCGCTTACCGCCTCAACGCCGGCTTCGTTCCCATCCGCAAGCCCGGCAAGCTCCCCGCCGCCACTGAGACCGTCAAGTACGACCTCGAGTACGGCTCCGACTCCCTGCAGATCCACAAGGACGCCATCACACCCGGCCAGCGCGTCATCATCGTCGACGACCTCCTCGCCACCGGCGGCACCATGCAGGCCTCGGTCGAACTCGTCGAGCGCCTCGGCGGCATCGTCGCCGGCATCGCCGTCGCCATCGAACTCGACTTCCTCAAAGGCAGCGCCCGCTTCCCCAACTACGACGTCCTCAGCCTCCTCCACTACAACGAGTAGCTTCTTCGTCGAGCCCGTCTCGCTTCCCTATCTCTCTTAATCGATCAAGGAGACGTTCCGGTGAACATTCGCAAAATCAGCACTCTGTCTGTCTTCGTTGCAACGGTATCTTTGCTCGTGCCGCAGCGCGCTGTTACTGCCCAAACCAACAGCGGCTCTGTTCAGACCGCTGCACCTCACGACGGCCAGCACGACTTCGACTTCGAAATCGGGAAGTGGCACGCCCACCTCCGCTACCTCCGCCATCGGCTCGCCGGCAGCAACGATTGGGAAGAGTTCGACGGCACGGTTGTCACCACGCCGTTCATGGACGGAAAGGGCAACCTCACCGAGATGAACGTCGTCAGCCCAACGAGCCACCGAAACATCCGGAACATCGCCGTGCGCCTCTACAACCCCACCTCGCACCAATGGAGCATCTACGGCGCCGATGATAAGTCCGGCGTCTTCGATCCCCCGCAAATCGGACAATTCAACGGCAACCGAGGCGAGTTCTACGCTTCAGACATCTACCAGGGCCGCCAGGTTTACATCCGCTTTGTGTGGCAGAACCTCAGCCCCACGCGCACTCACTTCGAGCAGGCATTCTCTGCCGACGGCGGCAAGACGTGGGAGGTCAACTGGATCTACGACGGCACACGGATGACCGGACCCTCGTAAACCTCGACTTTTTCAAAGACCTCGCCCGACTTCCTCAATTAGCAGTTTCCCCGCCTCCATCGGTGAGATAGCACTGACCGTGGCTAGCGAAGGTCACGTCTGCTTGCTGACCCGTGGGGTTGTCCGCGCCCTTGCAAGCCGGCCCCACACCGCTCGCTCGCGGTTGCTGTAGAGGAGAGGACCCATGAAGAAAGCCGGCCCCATCCCTTTTATCGTCCTTGGACTAGCCATCGCACTCATCGCCTGCAACCGGCAGCAGCCATCCGCCGAAGGTGCTCTCACCTCGGCTGAAGCCCGCGCCATCGCCAAGGACGCCTACATCTACGGGTTTCCCATGGCCGCCAACTACGCCACCATGTACAAGCAGGCCATCGACACCACCAGCAAGGACTACCGTGCTCCCTTCAACAAGCTCACGAGCGCGAAGTCCGTAGCCACACCCGACGACAAGTTCGTCGTCACCCCGAACTCCGACACGCCCTACTCCTACCTTTGGATGGACCTGCGTGCCGAGCCCCTTGTCGTCAAGGTTCCAAAGATCGAGCCCAACCGTTACTACACCGGCCAGATGATCGATCTCTACACCTACAACTTCGCCTACCTCGGCACGCGCGCCTACGGCAATGACGGAGGAACCTTTCTAATCGCCGGTCCGGGATGGAACGGTGGCAAGCCGGCAGGTGTTAAAGACGTCATCCGTTCCGAGACGCAATTTGCTTATCTGCTCTTCCGCACACAGTTCTTCGGCCCAGCCGATCTCGCGAAGGTTAACAAGATTCAGTCCGGCTACACCGCACAGACGCTCAGCAGCTTCCTCAAGCAGCCCGCTCCAGCGCCCGCGGCCGCCCTCAACTGGCCCACACCTGCCGACATCGCTGCGGCACCTTCACCCGGCATCTTCCCCACCGTCAACTTCCTCTTCCAGTTCTGTCCGCCCAACCCCTCTGAGAGCGCTCTGCTCGCACGCTTCGCGAAGATCAACGTCGGCCCCGGCCAGACCTTCGACATAAACAAGTTCTCTCCCGAGATCCAGCAGGCCATCAACGACGGCATCAAAGACTCGCAATCAGACCTCGACACCGTCATGAAGAAGATCAACACCGACCAGCTCTCCAGCGGGGAGATGTTCGGCACCCGAGACTTCCTCAAGGGCAACTACCTCTACCGCTACGCCGGAGCCAAGCTGGGACTCTACGGCAACTCCAAGCAGGACGCGCTCTACTTCGGCTACTTCATTGACGCCGACCACCAGCCTCTCGACGCTTCCAAATCTAGCTACGAGCTCCAATTCGCTAAGGGAGATCTGCCGTCGAACAAGGCCTTCTGGTCGCTGACGATGTACGACGGCAAGACACAGCTCCTTGTCGCGAATCCGCTCAAGCGCTACCTTCTCAACTCCACCACGCTCAAGTCGTACAAGTACGGCGCCGACGGCTCCCTTACCCTCTACGTCTCTCACGCCAACCCTGGCCCATCCAAACAATCCAACTGGCTGCCCGCGCCCGACGGGCCCTTCTACTCAATCTTGCGTGTCTACCTTCCCGGTGATGCTGTCCTCGACGGCACGTGGAAGAAGCCGCAGATGCAGCCGGTTCCGAAAACCTAACCATCATCCCTCACCAGACGAACCTTCCTCCAGTGGTGCTGCACGCCAGACCTCAAACCCACTTGGGGTCTGGCTCATCACCTTGGCGGGTTTACCACGACATAGGTCGTTGTGCTCCCTGAAAACTGCGGCTGATACCAGGTGCTGCCGCATTGCGTATAAGAGAGGCCGTTCACAATTTGCGTCACGCAGCCGGTCGCGGGCGGCTGGTTGACGATCGAGCCGACGACTGCCGCCGTGACAACGGCGGTGGCTGTGACTGCAGCAGCCGCGGCTACCGGGTGATAGCAACACCCGCCGCCGTAGTATCCCCCGCCGTAATATCCGCCCCCGTGATAGTTGTTGTTCACGTTGACGTTGACGTTGCGGTTCACATTGACGTTCGTATTCCTGTTGATGTTCGCGTTGTTGTTGATGTTGCGATTGACATTGGTCTGCGCGCTGCTGCGATAGTTGCCGCCACCGCCGCCGCGGGCAGCACCACCACCGCCACGGCGTTGCGCGGAAAGCACCGATCCAGAGAACAGGAGGGCGATGACAAGGAGGGCTGAGATGAGACCGGATCGTTTCATATGTCTCCCTTACTTTTTCTCTGCGGCTTTAGCTTGGACCTCTGCAATCGTGATGCGGCCTACGCCGGGCGGTGGAACGAAGGCGAAGGCATCGTTGCTGAAGGAAGGCGCGAGGTTCCACGTGAGAATTTCACTGTGCTGCGGCTTTGCGTCATCGGTGAGAGTCCGGATGACGAGCTTTCGCGGAAGAGGAAACTCTCCGAGCTGGATCCATATCTGCCAATCGATACCCTCTTGGCGGAAGGCGTACTGCTCGCAGGTAATCCCGTCCACAGTGCTGGGGCCGATATCGTCCGCTGCCTTGATCCTCTTGGTGATGGCCTCGTCCGTGCCCCAATAGAACAGGTCGGTCAGCGGAAGTTCGATTCCATACTTATCGTTTAGATCCTCGCTCAATTTGGCCAGGGTAGCCGGGGCAGGAACAGTGGCGTAAAAGCCCGCCGCCTGTCCATAGATCGTGAAGTCTTTCCCGTCGAAGAAAAAGAACCGATGTCCGATGTCGTCGGTGACCTCGACTCTCATGCGGTTCGGCCGCGCGATCACCATGTCGACTTTGGAGCTGAATTCGATGGTCTGCCCATCGTCCAGAACCCTGTCGGTCGCAACGTCCGCTCTGACTTGAAACGCCTTCAGCGTCCGAAGATAGGCCCCCATCTTGTCGAGCGCGGCCATCGCATCAGGGTCAATGGCGTCGTCGTCTTTTGAGGCAGCCTGTTGCCCGGCGTTTGCGAGAACGCCGGTTCCGATCGGAGCACAAAGAACGGTTCCCGCGACAACGACCATCGCCGCCAGACGTAAGAGAGTTGGAAGATCTGGATGCCTTGCTGACTTCTCGAGTAGCTTCATTGGATTTGCCCTCGCAAAACATGCCGGCCCTGCGGGTGTGGGCGCCGCCGTACTTTGAAATGCCTCAGCAGTGGCTTGTCTACGGCAAGAGTTCAAGCCCACGATCGTCCGCTGCCAAACAGCTCGGCATACACGCGGTCAATCTAGCCGTTTCTGGGCCGAGGCCATAACTGGCAAAAGTGATAGCAGCACCTGTGGATCGGCCAAAGCGGTCAATCCGAAAGCGTCGTTCGCGAGAAGATGAAATGGGTGGCGAGATAAACTATCGCCGTCTCCATAATTTGCAACTCCAACCGCATTCATCTCCCAGGAGCCTCCCCATGAAATCCTTCGGCTACGCCGCTGCCTCCAAGTCTGCGCCCCTCGCTCCATGGTCCTTTGACCGCCGCGAGCCCAACCCCAACGACGTCGTCGTCGCCATCGACTACTGCGGCATCTGTCACTCCGACATTCACCAGGCCCGCGGCGAGTGGGGCGCCGAGCTCTTCCCCATGGTCCCCGGCCACGAGATCATCGGCCGCGTCACCGCCGTCGGCTCCGCCGTCACGCGCTTCAAGCCCGGCGACCTCGCCGCGGTCGGCGTCATCGTCGAGAGCTGCCTTCACTGCACCAACTGCAAGAACAACCTCGAGGTCTACTGCTCCGACGGCGGCGCACGCGACACCTACAACGCCACACTCCGCGACGGCTCGCGCACCTACGGCGGCTACTCCGACACCATCGTCACGCCCGAGCACTTCGTCCACACCCTCAAGCCCGGCATCGACCTCGCCGCAACCGCCCCACTCCTCTGCGCCGGCATCACCACCTACTCGCCGCTGCGTCACTGGGGAGCCGGTCCCAACAAAAAAGTCGGTGTCATCGGCCTCGGCGGCCTCGGTCACCTCGCACTCAAGTTCGCCCACGCCTTCGGCGCACACGTCGTGCAGTTCACGACATCCGAATCCAAAATCGCCGACGCCAAAAAGCTCGGCGCCGATGAAGTCGTCCTGTCCCTCGACTCCGCCGCCATGCAAAAACACGCCGGCAGCTTCGACCTCATCATCGACTGCGTCTCCGCCCCACACGACATGAACGCCTACCTTGCGCTCCTCAAGCTCGACGCCACGCTCTGCCTGGTCGGCCTTCCCGACCAGCCGCTCTCCGTCTCGCCCTTCTCTCTGCTAGCCAACCGCCGCTCGCTCGCCGGCTCTGCCATCGGCGGCATGAAGGAGACCCAGGAGATGCTCGACTTCTGCGCCGACAACAACATCGCTGCCGACATCGAGCTCACCACTTACGACAAGCTCAACGAAGCCTACGAGCGCGTCCTTCGCAACGACGTCAAGTACCGCTTCGTCCTCGACAACAAATCCCTCAAGCAAAACTAATCACTCTGCAAAAGCACAGCCGAACTCCAGCCCGCCGTCATCCTGAGGCGTAGCCGAAGGACCTCTGTATTTCGGAATCACCAATGACTCTGTGCAGCCATCCATCACACTCGGTGCTCGATGGCTGCGCTGATCCCTGCCCTCTACACCCACAGCGCAAACATCGGCGTCGGCGCCTGAAACGTCTTCGGCTTCTCGCCCAGCCTTCCCGTCGCCGCATCATGCGAGAACACCGTCACGTTCCCTTGATTTCCGTTCGCCCCCTGGTTGCAGGCCACCAGCCACTTCCGCGTGGGATCGAACGCGATATACCGCGGCACCTTACCGCCCGCGCTCACCCGCTGCAACTCCGTCAGCAATCCCGTCGTCTCGTCGATCTTCCACACCTCAATCGTGTCCACGCCCCGCGTGCACGAGTACAAAAACCGCCCATCATCGCTGACTACGATCTCGCAACCCGTATTGCCCTTCAGGCTCGCGCCCTTCTCCAGCGTCGACACGACGCTGTTCTCGCGCAGCTTCATCACAGGTTGGTTTTGCTCGACGCTCCAGTCATAAAGATCGATCGTGCAGTCCAGCTCATGGATGCAATAAACAAACTTCCCATTCGGATGAAACGCCACATGCCGCGGCCCTGATCCCGCTCTCGCGCTCACCCGAATCGGCACGCGCACGTAGTCACCATTCCCCGGACCAATCGGGAACACAAGAATCACGTCATCGCCCAGGTCGCACGCCAGAACGTACTTGTTTCCGGGAACACCGCCCGGAGCCCCCGGAGAAATAGTGGCGCAATGAATATGCGCCGCATCCTGCCTGTCGGCCACCGGCCCATGCGTCGCCTGCGTGTACTTGAACACGCCGATCGCCTCACCCAGCGCGCCCGTCTTCGTCACGTGAAACGCCGCAAAGCTCCCACCCGAATAATTCGCCACAAACACCATCGAGCCCGTCGGGTCCACCGACACAAAACACGGCCCATCACCCTGCGAACTGACCTTGTTCAGAGGCGTCAGTCCACCGCTTACAACATCGAGGTTAAAGCTCGAGACCGCCGCATTCTCTCCACTCGCAGCATTCACCGCATACACCACCGGCAACGTCGGATGCCTCGCCAGGTAAGACGGCCTCACCGCTTCGCCCACCAGCTCCACATGTCCCAGCCAGCCCGTCCCTGGGCTCCACGACGCGCGATACACACCCTTGCCCGTATCGGTACCCAGCAGCACCCATCCGAACCCATTCGCCGGTCCCTGCGCCGCAGCCAACCCGCGCAGCGCAAACGGCAGCGCAACGGCACGCCCTACAAACTCTCGTCTGTTAAATCGCAATCGCTGGTCCTCAGCCGTCTTTACTAACGACTAACTACTCGAATAACAACTCGAACCTAGCGCTCCACCACTCGCTCGCCCGCGACTCCCGGTTGCAAGTTCTCGCCTACCGACAATCCCATCGTGCCTGCCAGTGTCTCCGGCTCACCCGCCAGCTTGAAGTCCAGCTCCGTCGGATGCGCATCGCGATTGATCACCGGCAGACTCGGCAGCAGGTCTACACGATTGCCGGCTTCATTCACCACGGCAGCCACGTTCGCCAGCACCTCATCTACCGTCATCGTGTAAAACTCACGGCCATTGTCGTACCCGTTCTCAATCGACTGCTTCAGGTACCGCCCCGCAGCCTGCGCCGCCAGGTAGTCCGTAATCACCTTGTCGTTTTGTGCCTTCTGCGCCACCCACGCGTCGTTCGGCATGGCAATCCACAGCGGCCGTCCATTCACGGCAAAGCGGATGTCGGTCGCGTCCGCATGGCGGGTCGCAATCGCCACCACGGTACCCTTCCACACGCAATGCTGTGGTTCACCGGTCCAGCGGTCTGTCGCTACAAAGTCTTCATACATGGCACTCCCAGACTATCGGCCCGCACCCTGCCACGCAACTTACTCATTTCATCTTCTGACAGGCCCGCACACTCCCTCGGCAGCCGATAAACTAACCCTCTGGAGTTGCATCTCATGTAAACAAACAACCCCCGGAGGCCCCACTTTGAGCGCACTGCGAACCCTCTCCCTAGGCCTGTCTCTCCTCTTCGCCGCCGCCGCCGCTCTCGCCCAGCAGAGCTCCCCTCCGCCCAAGCCCGAACCCGACGTCCTCATCTTCACCAACGGCGACAAGCTCACCGGCACACTCGTCCGTGCCACCGATGGCAACGTCGTCTTCAAAAGCGACATGGCCGGCGAACTTACCATCCCCTTCGACAAGGTCAAGGAGCTGCGCTCCTCGGGCAACTTCTCCATGCTTAAGAAAGGCCCGCCCAGCAAGACAAACCTCGTCGGCCAGGGCCAGGTCAACGTCGCGGATAACAACGTAACCGTCACCGCAGTGCCGCCCGTCACCCTCGCCATCAAGGACGTCGGGTATGTCATCGACACCCCGACTTACGACCGCGAGGTCCACCATGAGCTTGGCTTCTTCCATGCTTGGAACGGGGCCATCACGGCAGGCGCCACCATCGTCCGCGCCACGGACAACATCACCAGCTTCACCTTCGGCATGTCGCTCGCGCGGCTCTCGCCCAGCGTGGACTATCTGCCCCGCCACACCCGCACAACCCTCAACCTCATCGAAACCTACGGCAAGGCCACCTCGCCCGTCATCCCCCAGACCATCCCGCCCTCACCTTCGCCCGTCGTCACCAAAACCAGCATCTTCCACGCCGACGCCGAACGTGATTGGTACTTCACCCCCCGTCTCTATGCGCTCGCGAACGCCGCCTTCGACCACAACTACTCTCAGGGCTTGGATCTCCAACAGCTATACGGCGGCGGTATCGGCTGGACCCCCATTCAGACCGAGCACCAGCAACTCGATCTGAAGGCCGACATCCATTACGAACGCCAGTCCTTCTTCGCCCAGCCTGAACTCGATCTCATCGGCTCCATCTTCGGCGAGGCCTACCGCCACGACCTGCCGCATAAGATCATCTTTACTCAGGCCGCCGACTACGTCCCCTCTTGGAACAACTCCCAGGCCTATTCCGCCATGTTCACCGCCGGAATCGCGCTGCCCACGTGGAAACGACTCGGGGCGTCATTTGCGGTCACTGACAACTACCTCAACAACCCGTCGCCCGGCTACAAGGCGAACTCATTCCAGTTCGTTGCCGGCCTCACCTACGCCATCAAGTAGCCGGGTGTTCCACCTCCACCGTGTCGTCTCGACCGGAGCCGCGCGGCTTTGCTGCGCGGCGTAGTGGAGAGATCCGCATTTTGC
>Ga0209169_10002903_pt1 | contig 10187 bp, 8 predicted proteins | sample HubBroMetageWRM4_FD_188346 | JGI IMG/M metagenome (GOLD analysis project Ga0209169, IMG submission 188346) | Warmed soil microbial communities from the Hubbard Brook experimental Forest, New Hampshire - Hubbard Brook CCASE Soil Metagenome WRM 4... | ecosystem: Environmental > Terrestrial > Soil...
GAACGGCCAGTCCCCGCGTCGCTGCTCGCGCCCGTACGTCGCGTTCTGGCGGATTCAGTGTCGCAGGAACGTGAGCGGTCTTTTTCAGCTGCCGCTGGCGACTGAGAGCGCCAGGAGCTTGGCCTCAGCACCGGCGTGCTGCAGGCGGTCCTACTTTTCGCGGACCAGAACCTCGCCCTGCGCCAAAACCACGTCATTTAGCGACAGCCGGTACTTATAAGCGCCCGGATTCAGCCCCGGGCGTGTCGGCCCGCTAATCAGCCGCACTCCGGGAGGCGCCTGGAACACGTTTGAAGAGAACGGGCAGCGCTGCGAATCGAACTCGATCTTGAGGTTCCCCGCATTCGAAATCCATTCTGCTTGATCACCCGGATCGAGCACCACTACTTCCGGCAAGACCCCAACTAGAACGCGCTTCTCCGTCAATTTATCCTCGATTCAGTTTCCCGTGGAACACCAATGCCTTCGCAATCGCAAAGGCGCGCCCCATACTGTCATTCTAGAAGCTTACATGGCCCGCGGGGACTGCTCTTTCCCCGGCGCTGGTTCAAAATGCAGGTTGCCGCTGAGTTCAGGTCGCCAGCCAGAGGTCTCAGCACAGCAGGCAGTAGTGATTACAGTACGCCCTTTACAGCCTCAATAATGTGCCGCGCTGAAATTCCAAATGCATCCACAAGTTCATCCGGCTTGCCCGAGTGCGGCAGCCCGTTCACTGCGACCAGCTTGAATTTGGCAGGGAGCGCACCCGCTGCTGCAAGAGCGTGCAATACACCTTCACCCAAACCGCCTTCCGGCCAGTGATCCTCCGCTGTCACAAGGCGTCCGCCGGTCGCACCTACCTCAGCCGCCAGCGCCTTGCCGTCCAGGGGCTTCACGCAGTAAAGGTCAATCACACGGACTGCAATTCCCGTTGCCTTCAACTGGTCCGCTGCTTTCAGCGCTTCATGCAGCGTTACGCCCGCTCCGATCACCGTTGCCTTATCTTCCGCGCTCTTCCGCAGCACTTTGAAACCAGGAACCGGGAATTTCTCGTCTTTCGAGTACAGAATCGGCATCTTCGGCCGCGATGTCCGCAGGTAATTGATTCCCGGACGCCGCGCCATGGTCTCTGTAATCCGCTCGGTCGAAACAGCATCGCTTGGGTAAAAAACAGCCGAGCCATGAATCGCGCGGAACATCGCGATGTCCTCCAGCGCCATTTGCGAAGGCCCGTCCTCGCCGATCGAGACCCCGCAGTGCGACCCGCACAAATTGATGTTCGCGCGGCTGATTGCCGCCATGCGTACGTTGTCATAGGCGCGCGATAGGAAGCAGGCAAACGTGTCAGCGAAGGGCACCTTGCCGCGCGCCTGCAATCCCACTGCAACGCTCACCAAATTCTGTTCCGCGATGTAGCCTTGCCAGAAATGATCCGGATACGCGTCGCCAAACGTCTCCGAGAACGTCGAGTTCTTCACGTCGCCCGATATGGCCACCACATGCTTGTTCACTGCGCCTAGCCGCTTCAATGCGAAGCCGTACGCCTCGCGCGTGGCTATCTTCGTATCCGCTGCGTAATCCGGCGCTGGCGGCTCAGGAAAATCCGGCGGCACCGGCAAAGGTGTGCGCTCATATGATTTTCCCGGATCGGGCGGGACCGTCGGCCCGCCGCCCAGTTCCTGAATCGCCGCGGCAAGCTGTTCCTTGGAGAACGGCTTTCCGTGCCAGTTCAGTTTGTCGGCAACCAGGCTGAAACCGTGGCCCTTGATCGTCCGCGCCACGATCGCCTGCGGCTTTCCCTTCACCGCCTTGGCGCGGTCCAGCGCCGCCAGCACGGCCGCCACGTCGTGCCCGTCAATCACCTGTGTATCGAAACCTTCGGACTCGAACTTCAGCCGGTACCGCTCCATGTCGTGCTGATACATCGTCGGCTCGCTCTGTCCAAGCCGGTTGATATCCGCGATCACCGTTAGATTGTCCAGGTTGTAGTGCGCAGCGAACGCCGCTGCCTCCCACACCTGCCCCTCGGCCAATTCGCCGTCGCCCGTCAGCACGTACACGCGCGTCGGACTCTTGTCCATTCGTGCGCCGATCGCCAGCCCCGCGCCCACCGAAAGCCCTTGCCCCAGTGAGCCGGTCGCGGCATCCACACCATGAATCTTCGGCGTCGGATGGCCTTCGAGTTCGCTGGAGAACTCCCGCAGCGTCATCAACCGCGAAACAGGGAACACCCCCGCTTCGGCCAACGCCGCATAGAGAACCGGCGCCGCATGACCCTTCGATAGCACAAAGCGATCATTGTCGTTCGAGTTCGCATTCTTCGGGTCGAACTTCATCGCATGGAAAAATACTCCAGCGACAAGCTCCGCGGCCGACATGCACGAAGTCGGGTGTCCCGACCCCGCAGCCGTCGTGGCCATCATCGAATAAATGCTCAGCAGCTTGGCTTTTTCTTTTATCGTACTCACGGTGGCGGCGGAAGGTCCCGCGGAAGATGGCGCGCTCATAAAAGCTCCTTTAACATTACATCGTTCCACTTGATTTTACCCTTTCCGGCTGAATCTGGCGAAACTGTAATTTTTGATGCCCAGGCTCGCCCAATCGCCGCACACAATTTGCATTTCGTCCTCCCTGAACGTAGAGTTTCGTTTCACGCTGCGCACAATAGGGAGGACCGCATGAACGCGATTTCGATCACGGTAAATGGCCAGCAGCATTCCGTCGAAGTTTCGCCGGATACTCCGTTGCTTTGGGTTCTGCGCGATACCTTGGGACTCACCGGCACAAAATTCGGCTGCGGACAGGCGTTATGCGGAGCCTGCACCGTTCACGTGGATGGCGAAGCCACGCGCTCTTGCACCGCGCGCATTTCCACCGTCGCTGGCCGCAACATCACCACCATCGAAGGACTTTCTGCCGATGGCCAGCATCCCGTGCAACGAGCGTGGCTGGCCGATCAAGTCCCGCAATGCGGCTACTGCCAAACCGGAATGATTATGACCACTGCCGCTCTGCTCGCGAAAAATTCCGCGCCCACCGACTCAGACATCGATGAAGCCCTCGGCGGCCACATCTGCCGCTGCGGCACTTATCAACGCATTCGCCAAGCAGTCCATCAAGCGGCGGCGAAACATTCTTCCTCGGAAACCTCCGCGCCCGCTGCGGTGGCAGCAGCAGGTGTCCGATGAGCACTACCGCCAACACGTCACGCCGTGAATTCCTGAAATCCAGTTCAGCGGGCAGCGCTGGCCTGCTGCTCGCGTTCTACGTCCCTGCATTCGCCGCGGCGCCGAATGCGCCCGCACAAGACTTCAAACCAAACGCGTACATCGCGATCGATCCGCGAGGTGACATTCGCCTCGTCGTCACCCGCTCGGAGATGGGCCAGGGCGTGCGCACGGCCCTCGCCATGATCCTCGCCGAGGAACTCGACGCGGATTGGTCGCGCGTAAAAATCGAGCAGGGCGATTGCGATCCACAGTATGGCGACATGACCACCGGCGACAGCATGAGCATCCGCAGCACCTGGGACCCGCTGCGCAAAGCTGGCGCATCCGCACGCGACATGTTGCTCACAGCAGCAGCAGACAGCTGGGGCGTAGCGAAGGATGAATGCAGCGCCGCAGGCGGCAGCGTGATCGAACACAAAAAAACCGGTCAAAAAATAACCTATGGCCAGCTCGCGATCAAAGCTGCCTCGGTGCCGGTGCCCAAAGATGTCCCGCTGAAAGATCCGAAGGACTATCGCATCGTCGGCACCAAGCGCGCCCGCGTGGATGGCCAGCACATCGTCATCGGCGAGGCGCACTACGGCATCGACACCAAAGTGCCCGGAATGCTCTACGCGGTCGTCGCGCGTCCTCCGGTCTTCGGCGGTAAAGTAAAGAAATTCGACGCCACCCGCGCGCTCGCTGTCCCGGGCGTCAGAAAAGTCTTTGAAGTTGCCGCGGTTGAGATGCCGCCGCTCTTCGGGGAAGAGCGCAAGCCGGATTCCGGCCACCAGCATTACTTGTGGGGCGGCGTGGCCGTCGTGGCCGATTCCACCTGGCAAGCCATCGCCGGCCGTCGCGCGCTCACGATTGATTGGGACAACGGTCCCGGCGCCGAAGAATCCACTGCAAAACAACGCGCCACGCTGACCGAACTGCTGAAAACTCCCGGCAAGGAGCTGAAAAAAATCGGCGATCCCGATTCGGCCGTTGCCTCCGCCGCCAAAACCGTCGAGGCCGACTACGAAACTCCCTTTCTCGCGCACATGACCATGGAGCCGGTGAACTGCACCGCCTCCGTACGCGGCGACAAATGCGAAGTCTGGGCGCCCACACAAAATCCCAACGGCATGGCCACCGCGTTGGCCAGCGTGCTGAATCTGCCGCAATCGGCACTAACCATTCACATCACCCTGATCGGCGGCGGCTTTGGCCGACGCCTCTGTATTGATTACGGTGTCGAAGCAGCCCTGATTTCGCGCTCGGCGGGCACGCCTGTGAAAGTGATGTGGACTCGCGATGATGACATTCGCCACGATTACTATCGCCCCATCTCTCACCACCGTCTCCGCGCGGGCCTCGATGCGCAGGGCCAAGTTACCTCCTGGCTCCATCACATCGCCGCTCCTTCCACCGACAGCACCTTCCTCGGCGGCGAAGTCCCCGACACGGGCGGCACCGAAATCGCCGGTACCGGGCTCCCCAATGGAACGGTGCCGAATTATTTGCTGGAGCAAAGTTTCTTGCACACCGCCGTTCCGCGCGGCTATTGGCGCGCCGTGGACACCAATTGGAATCATTTCGCGGTGCAATGCTTCATTGACGAAATTGCGGCAGCCACTGGCAAAGATCCGCTCGCGCTACGCCGACAATTGATCGCAACCAAGCAGAAACCCGCCGGTCAAGGTGACAATGAAGGCGAAACGCCCGTCAATGTGGATCGGCTGCTCGGCGTCCTGAATCTCGTCGCCGAAAAATCGGATTGGGGAAAGCCTCTACCCGCAGGGCGCGGCCGCGGCATCGCCGGTCTCTTCGGTTTTGGCAGCTACGTCGCCCACGTCGCAGAAGTAACAGTCGCAAAAGACGGCACGTTGCGCGTGGACCGCGTCGTCGTCGCAGTGGATTGCGGCCAAGTCATCAATCCGGATCTGGTAGCCGCGCAAATCGAGGGCGGCGTGGTCTTCGGCCTCACCTCGGCGCTCTACGACGAAATCACCATCCAGAACGGCCAGGTGCAGCAATCCAATTTCGATAATTATCAGATGCTTCGCATTGCCGACATGCCCAAGGTCGAAGTCCACCTGGTGCCCAGCCACGAACCGCCCGGAGGAATTGGCGAACCCGGCGTGCCTTCCACCGCCCCCGCAGTCGCCAATGCGATTTTCGCCGCGACCGGTAAGCGACTGCGGCGTCTCCCGTTCCAAACGCAGGAACTAGCGAAATCGTAACCCGCGTCCACGAATCGCCGGCAAGCTCGCGCGGGGCGCTGCTTGTCACTCACCCGCGCGCAGCGTCCGCTAACTCGTGTCCGAAAGGTCCGCGCCTTTCGCCTCGCGCCCGCTGATCGTTACAATCGCAACCAGCGCAGCAACCAGCAAAGCCGTCCCAGCCAGCACCGGCGCGTAATTTCCACCGAAGTAATGCTCGGTGATCTTGGCCTGAATCACGGAATTTCGCGAAGCGAGCAAATTACCGAGTTGATACGCCAACCCAGGAAACGTTCCGCGCACTGCGGGCGGCGAAAGTTCGTTCAAGTGTGCGGGAATCACTCCCCACGCGCCCTGCACCATGAACTGCATCAAGAAACTTCCCAACGCGATCATGGGCGCGGTGTGTGAATATGCCCAAAGCGGAATCATGGGAATGGTCAATACCGCCGCAATTACGATGGCTTTCCGCCGACCCACTCGCTCTGACCACGAACCGAACACGATCCCGCCCAGCAGCGCGCCCACGCTGTACACGATCGCAACCAGCCCCACCGTCTTCGGCGAAAACCCGCGATTCTTTTGTAGAAACGTCGGATAAATATCTTGCGTGCCGTGACTGTAAGCATTGAACACAAACATCAATACTGCCAAAAAAGTGAAAGTGCCCAGGTACTTCACAATATCTTTACCCAGGCTTCGCTGCACTCCGACGGCGCTTCCACGCCCCTGCCGCCATGCCGGCGATTCCTCCACCTTCGTCCGGATGTAAATCACTAGAAAAGCCGGCAGCGCACCCACCACAAACATTCCACGCCAGCCGATATAACGAAAAATGGTGGCGTATGCCAGCGCTGCCAGCAGGTAACCCACCACGTATCCTTCCTGCAGCAGTCCGGAAAAAAATCCGCGATTTTCTTTCGGCAGGGTTTCGAACGCCAGCGCCGCGCCCACGCCCCATTCTCCGCCCATCGCGATACCGAACAGCGCGCGCATGATCAGAAAAACGTGCAGCGACGGAGCGAACGCGGAAGCCAGCTCGAAAACCGAGTACGCGATGATATCTATCATCAGAGCCGGACGCCGCCCATACCGATCGGCGATCGCGCCGAACAGAAATGCGCCCACCGGCCGCATCGCCAACGTTACGAAGACTGCCTCGAGGACGGCAGAAACCTGTGCGTGGAATTCTGTCGCAATCGCACTGACACAAAACGTCAGAATGAAGAAATCGAAGGCATCGAGCGACCACCCCAGAAAACAAGCGATGAACGTGTCGCGCTGCGTCGCGGTAAGCCGCCGAAAATGCGCCAGAAATTCTATGGTTTGCTCCCTGGCAGCCACTCAAGCCGCGTTTCGTCGCCACGCGCGATCGTGCTTTTGCGAAATCACTGCCACTTATCTTCGGCGCGTCACCCGCGCAGATGCCACCGCATCGCAAACCCGCGCCACTTGCGTCATCTCCGCTACGTCGTGTACGCGAACGATGTGCGTCCCCTGCAGAATGCTCGCCGCAACCGTAGCCGCGGTGCCCCAGATTCTCTCCGCACCAGATCCATCGCCCAACTTGCTCCTCTCCAAAACCTTCCCGATAAAACTCTTTCGCGACGTGCCCACCAGCAGCGGATATCCCAAGCGCGCGAGTTCCGGCAGACGAGCCAGCAATTCGCAATTCTGCTCGTAGCTTTTGCCAAATCCAATCCCCGGGTCCAGCACGATCTGCGATTTCGCCACTCCTGCATGCCGCGCCAACGCCACGGCATGCTGCAAACCCTTTTCGACGTCGCGCAGCACATCCCGCGCAAACGGATTTTTCTGCATAGTGCGCGGCATCCCGCGCATATGCATCAGCACCAGCGCCAGCTTCCGCCTTCGCGCCACTTCCGCAATCCGCGGATCGTTTCGCAGCGCCGTGACATCATTCACAATCTCCGCGCCCGCAGCAGCAGCCGCTTCCGCCACTTCCGCTTTACTGGTATCCACCGAAATCGGAATCCGAATCTTGCCGCGCAACTCCTCAATGGCTGGCAGTATCCGTCCCAATTCCGTTTCCGCAGAAACGCCCCGCGACCCTGGCCGCGTAGATTCGCCTCCCACATCAATCATATCGGCGCCTGCACGTTCCATGGCCACCGCCTGCGCGACGGCCGCCTCGACTTTCAAAAACAATCCTCCATCGGAAAAACTGTCGGGCGTCACATTCAGCACACCCATCACCAGCGTGCGTTCGCCCAATGCCAGCGTGCGCGCGGGCAACCGCAGTTGAAATTGTCGACGATGGAACATTGCGCTATTGAATCACGGTTTGCGCAAAAGCCTAAGCCGAAGCGCAAACCTAGGCAGCAAGACGCGTCGGAGATATGGGCGCACAAGGAAACCTGGAATTACGGCGTAGCAACTATGTAGTACGATGAGCGATGCACCACGGTCGGATCCCCGTGGCCAATCACTTCCACGCGCAACTGGTGCCAGCCAGGATGAGGCGCCGCATCCGCGTTACTCGCAGGCGAGAATCCCAGCGTATACTCCGCGCGAATCTTCAGCGCGATCTGCCGAAACGTATTCGCCAGCGTTTCCGCCTCGCGCAGGAAGTACAACTGTCCCCCTGATCGACGAGTCAATTCCGCCAGGTACAGCGTGTACGCGGGAATGCCCCATCCTTGCGCTGCATACGTCAGCAGCGTTTGGTTGGAATGAACTTGCACCCAAGTCGGCGTCATGATCTTCGGCCGGCTTTCGGTGGAGACAGCGAACACAACAATATCTTCCGCCGCCAAAGCCCGCGCCACGTCGTCAAATGTCAGCTGATCACGCGGCCATCCCGCACGAGGCCCCGCCGTCTTCGGATCGAGAGTAAGCCCTAACCCGCTATCCTGCCCGTCCGTCAGCAGGACGATGGCCTTGCGCCCCGTGCGTCCTGCGAACATCTCCCGCGCCGTTAGGAACACTGCCAGATAAATATTCGAACCGCCCACATCCTCCAGCAACGAGCGCGCATCCACACGCGCCACAGCCTTGCGGATTAATCCCCAATCACTGGAAAAGGGAAGCTGCAGATAGGCGTGCGCCGAAAAATCCACGATCGCGGTGTGATCCGAAGGCGAAAGCGCATCCACCAGCGCGCGCGCCGCATTCTTCATTTCGTCAGACTCGCGCAGCACGCTGGGGCTTGCATCGATCACCACCGCCACGCTCGCCGACTCTGTGGAAGCGTCGAAATAAGTGAGCGGCTGCTGCACGCCTTCGTCGAATACCCGGAAATCCTCAATCCGCAATCCCCGGACCGCCACGCCATCCGCGCCTATCACGCTGCACGTCACCGGAACGATCTGTGTGACTACCGAGATCGCGTGAGTGTCAGCAGATATGCTGGCGTCGCCCGATCCCTTCGCAGCGCTGCCCGCTGGAATCGCCGTCAGTTCTCCTGTCACCGGATCGCGTTTCCAGGTGACGTCCTCGTCCAGGCGCCGCGGGCGGGGCAGCTTGGTTTTTTGCTGGGCTTGCAGCGGAACTGGGGGTCGCGCGAAAAGCGAACTCGCCAGCGCAATGGCCAATAAGACGGCCGGCGTAACAACACGAGGTGTCGCCCAATGCGCACGGCGCTTCCCGGAAATCCGCTGCACTCGCATCGCGCGTTTAATCGAGGTCGAAATCGCGCAGGGGTTTTTCGATCGGTCCGTCCTTCGCTTTCTTCAATCCCTCGGCAAATTTCCGCGCCAGCACATCTTCCTTGGATTTCTCCGCTTCGACCGACGCGCGGAATTTCGCCTCCACCGCGTCCACCTGCTGCCGCAGCAGCGCCGCTGTATCGTCCAGGTCCACCGAGGGCGGCGGCTTCGGCGGAGGAACGTGCGACAGCACAACGCCGATCTCGCGATCCACCGTCAGCTTCGCCTGACAGCATGGGCAACTAACCGCAAACGTGTCTAACGGTTTCTGAGCCATGCCCGCATTTTACGCCAAATTCGGCCGATCAGATATCACCCACGAAAGCTCCTCGCGCGGCGGTATGGTCGGTTCCGTGTTAAAGACTCCCCAGGATCCGCCGATACTTACATTACGCATAGGTAGGGCACTGCGAAAGGTGTTGTGGATTCAACGGCGGGCAAGTTCACGCGCGATAGTTCGCAAATGGCACGGCAGCAACTGCTCGACATTTTGTGAGTGCTTATCTTAGGCGTTATCCAGCCACCAAGCGAGTGAACCTACATTGAGCGCGCAAATCGAGATTTCTCCCACGCTGCAGATGTCCAAGGAAGAACCGGCCAAGACGAGGGCCGAGCACCGCATGTTTACCGTGCCCGTACAGATTCGCGGCAGGGCAGGCACTCTCGAGGTCTTCGAGGATATCGTCACCAGTCTCAATGCTTCGCGCGATGGTCTGTTGTTGTCGACTTCGCGGGGCGGATATTCCGTCGGTCAGAAGTTGCAGGTTGGCTGCCCTTACTGGAGCGCTCCGACCGCGATAAACGTGCCCCGCAGCGCACACGTCGTCCGCTGCGTGCTCCTGCCTGATTACACTTACGCGCTGGCCCTGCAGTTTCTATCCGGAGCTTGCGAGGAGGGCGCCTGGGCCATGCCTGCGACGCCATTTCCGAATCAGGTGCGGGTGCTTTGCGTGCTATCGCGGATCTCGCGGCTGCCCGTGCACGATGCGAAATGCTTGAAAAGGATGGCTACCATGTCGTGGCTGTCTCCACGGCACAGGAGGCGCTCGACATTCTGCACAGCTCGACACCTAACGTCATCCTTGCAGAGGCAGAAGGCCAGGACATCTCCGGCAAGGATCTCT
>Ga0209169_10002904_pt1 | contig 10186 bp, 6 predicted proteins | sample HubBroMetageWRM4_FD_188346 | JGI IMG/M metagenome (GOLD analysis project Ga0209169, IMG submission 188346) | Warmed soil microbial communities from the Hubbard Brook experimental Forest, New Hampshire - Hubbard Brook CCASE Soil Metagenome WRM 4... | ecosystem: Environmental > Terrestrial > Soil...
GCCCGGGCGGTGGAAACGTCCGGATCCGGCGTCCAGACCAGGCCGAAGTCGAGATCATCAACGTGGTTGTCGGGCTGCCAGACCAGGCCGAAGTCGGGATTATCCGCCTGGTTGTCCGGCTGCCAGGGCGCGCCTGGGTCGTCGTCGTGGTCCGGCAGCCAGGGCCGGCCGGAATCGGTGTCGCAGTCCTGCAGCCAGGCCGGGGCGGAGTCAGCGGCGCGGGCCTGCAGCCAGGGCGGGGCGGAACGATCGTGGTTGTCCGGCAGCCGGGGCGGGGCGGAGCCAGCGTTGCGGCCCTGCAGCCGCGACGGGCCAGAGCGGTCGTAGTTGTCCGAGAGCCAGGATGGGGCGGAGTCAGCGTTGCGGCCTTGCAGCCGCGACGGGCCAGAGCCGTCGTGGTTGTCCGGCAGCCAGGATGGGGCGGAGTCAGCGTTGCGGCGCTGCAGTCGGGGCGGGACGGAACCGTCGTGGTTGTCCGGCAGCCAGGATGGGGCGGAGCCAGCGTTGCGGCCCTGCAGCCGCGGCGGGACGGAACCGTCGTAGTTGTCCAGCAGCCAGGATGGGGCGGAGTCAGGGTCACGGCCGGGCAGCCAGGGCGGGGCGGAGTTAGCGTTGCGGCCCTGCAGCCAGGGCGGGGCGGAGTTAGCGGCGCGGTCGGGACGCCAGGCCGGGTGGGAGTCGGCGCGGTCGTGCTGCCAGGTCGGGCTGGATTCGTCGTCGTCGTAGTCAGGCGGCCAGGTCGACTCCTGGTCGGTGTCGTCCGTTTCGTAGTCCGGGGGCCAGGGATCGGTGTCGTCCGCGTCGGGTTCGGCCAGGTCTGTTGAGTGCCGGCGATGGGGGGCGACCTGGCGGTGGGTCGCGCTCGCCAGCGTGAGCGTGCCGATGTAGCACAGTAGTGCTACCGCGGTCAGGATGGCCATCGCCGCGGAGGCGAACTGCTGGCCGTTATGGACGAAGATCTCCCCGGCGGCGAACGCGCCGCCGATGGCGGTCAGGCCGCCCGCAGCCAGCGCGGCGAACCGGCGGTCCCGCAAGGCGACGGCCCTGACCAGCAGCACGATCGCGGTGCCGACCAGGCCTAGGCCGAGTAGCACGTGCAGGGTGAGGGTTAGCGGGCCGTTCACGATCACCCGCATGATCCCGGCATGCGCATCGGCAGCGGGGACGGCGACGTACAGGTTCAGCACGATGCCAAGGCCGTACTGGGCGACCAGCATGAGCAGGGCCGCCAGGGACATCCGGTGCAGCCCGGCCAGCATCAGCCGGCGCGAGTGCCTGTAAGGGACTACGAGATCGACAAAACCGCCTGCCATCAGACCCGATCACCTTTCCTGTTCAGTTCCCGGGCCGTGTCCTGCCCTTAACTACGGGCGAGGGCAGCGCGCAGTTCAGACACGTCGCGGGAGCCGGCCGGGGTGGGAACCGGGTGGGGTCATGATCATGGCCAGTTTTATGTGAATATGACTGAATTCTGGCCACGAAAGGCGTGGCAGCGGGGCGGGTTAGGTTTCGCCGCGGTCTAGGAGGTAGGTGCGGAAGTCTTCTATGGCCTGGTCTTGGTCGGGGCCTAGGTCTTCGGTGACGATCGTCTGGGTGCCGGCCCAGTAGGCGCCGACGTAGGTTCCGGTGTCGGGCTTCGGGACTAGCAGGGGGTGGTGCGCGATCTTGATGTGGTCTTGGACCTGTTCCCAGGAGGTGCCGTCGGCGACCAGGCCGATCGTGGGGGCCTCGACGTCGTCGAACTCCAGGTTCTCGAGCACTTATCGGCCTTTCGTAAGACGGTCAGGAGCGGCTCTTGGCGGGCAGGTCCGTCATCTTGGCCAGCTGGCTGCGGATCTGATCCGCTTCCGGGGTGCCAATGCGAGTGTAGAGGGCCAGGGCTTGCCGCCACTGGCGGCGGGCCTCGCCTAGGTCGCCTAGGGCGTGCTCGGCGCGGCCAAGGCCGTTGTACGCCCTGGCCTGCTCACGGGAGTCGCCGAGCTTGCGGGCCAGGGCGAGCGCCTCGGTGTGCCTGGCGTGGGCGTCGGCGACGCGGCCGGCGGACAGCAGCGCTGAACCGAGGGCATTGAGCGACTTGGCCTGGCCGGACGGGTCGCCGGTCTCGTGGAACAGCGTCAGGGACCGCAGCTGGTGGCGGGCGGCGCTATCGAAGTGACCCCGGCGCAGGTCGACGTCGCCGAGATCGGTCAGCGCGTGGGCTTGGCCGGCCCTGTCGCCGACCGCGCGGAACAGGCTCAGGGCCTGCCGGAAGTAATCAGCCGCCGACTCGTAGCTGCCTTGCCGTCCGTTGATGGTGCCCAGTGACCTTAGCCCGTGGGCCTCGCCTGACTGATCACCTACCGCCCGGAAAATGATCAGGGCCTGCTGCTGGTAGTCGACGGCCTGCTGGTAGCGGCCCTGCTGCATGGCGAGGATGCCGAGGTTGCCGAGCACGCGCGCCCGGCCGGCCTGGTCGCCGGTCTGGCGGAACAGGACCGCGGCAAGCTCGAGGTGTCGGGCCGCCTGCTGGTAGTCGCCCTGCTGCGTGGCCGCGATGCCGAGGTTCCTGAGCGCGCTCGCCTCGCCGGGCTTGTGGCCGATCGCGCGGAAGTTGGCGTGGGCCTTCTGGAACCGGCCGATGGCCTGCTGGTAGTGGCCCTGGCGCAGGTCGGCGTGGCCGAGGGAGTTGAGCGCCTCGGCGATGGCGCCGCGGTCGCCGACCCGCCGGGCGGCCCGCCGCCCGGCGTTGTGGACGGTAACTGCCTCTGAAAAGTATCCGCCGGTATCCAGATAGCGGTACAGGGTGACGGCCAGCCGGCTGGCATGGCCGGGCCAGCCGCGGCGGGCGGCGTGCGCGGAGACCGCGACCAGGCTCGCCCGTTCGGCATCGAGCCAGGCCCGTGCGGCGGCGGGGGTATCCAGCGGCGGGACCGGGCTGGCCGCGTGAGGAACATCCGGGTGGCGGGCACCATCGGGCGCGCGGGGAACATCTGGGTGGCGGGCGCGGTCGGTGGGATAGAGGGTTTCGGTCGCTGCGGAGGCGGTGTGGAGGTAGTAGTCGAACAGGCGGGTCAGTGCGGCGCGGCGGTCGCTTTCTGGGTCGACGGCAATGGCGAGCTCGCGGCCGTAGGCGCGCAGCAGGTCGTGCCTGGTGTAGCGGTCGTCGGAACGCCTTACCGGGCCGGGCGGCTGGATCAGGCTTGCCCGGACTAGCTGGCCGAGCAGACTGTCGGCCTGCTCCAGGCTGCCGCCGATTAGCGCGGCGACGGAGTAAACATCAAGGTCGGGCCCGGGGTGCAGGGCCGCGAGCCGGAACGCGCGCGCCGCGGCCTGCTCCAGCTGCCGGTAGGACCAGGAGAAGACCGCCCGGACCGCGGTGCGCTGATCGCCGTCGGCCTCGAGCAGGTCCAGGCTGCGCCGCTCATCGGCGAGCTCGTCGACCAGGCTGGCCAGCGAGGTGCCGGGGCTCGCGACGGCGCGTTCGGCGGCTACCCGCAACGCGAGCGGGAGCCGGGAGCACCCTTCTGCCAGCGCCGTGGTCGCGCCGGGATCGGTGGTGGCCCGCTCGCCGATCAACGTGTGCAGCAACCCGGTCGCGTCGGCGAGCGGCAGCAGGTCCAGCTCAATCCGCCGGGCACCCTCCCTTGCCACCAGCCCTGCCATCGAGTCACGGCTGGTCACGAGCGTCAGGCAGCCTGCGCTCGCGGGCAGCAGCGGGCGCACCTGTTCCACCGACCTGGCGTTGTCGAGCAGCACGAGCATCCGCCGCCCGGCCAGCAGGCTGCGGTACCGTGCCGCGCACTCGTCTACCCCGGCCGGGATGTCCCGGCCTGACACGCCCAGCGTGCGCAGGAACCAGGCGAGCGCGTCCTCCGGCGGCATCGGCGAGCCCAGGTCGTAGCCGCGCAGGTTCACGTACAGCTGCCCGTCGGGGAAACGGGACGCGACCTGATGGGCCCAGTGCAGGGCCAGCGCGGTCTTGCCCACCCCGGCCGTCCCGCCGATCGCGGAGATTACCGCCGTTTCCGGCGCCCGCAGGTCCGCCTGCTCAAGCAGGCCGGTCAGCGCGGCAAGCTCATCCTTCCGCCCGGTGAAGTCCTGCACCCCGCCCGGCAGGACGCGCGGCACGACCGGAGCCGTGCCGCCGTCCCCGGGCGGCGCGGGCGCGGGGACGGGGACGGCCAGCACGGGGTCGCCGCTGAGCATCTGCTGATGCAGCTCGCGCAGCCGGGTGCCCGGCTCGGAGCCGACCTGCTCGACCAGGATCTGCCGGGCGTCGCGGTACGCGGCGAGCGCGTCGGCCTGCAGGCCGGACCGGTACAGGGCCAGCATGAGCAGCGCGTGCAGTTGCTCCCGCAGCGGGTGCACGCCGACCAGCCGCCGCAGCTCGGGTATCGCCTCGGTGTGACCGCCCAGGCGCAGTTCCGCGTCCATGCGGACCTCGATCGCCTGCAGCCGCAGCTCGGCCAGGCGGGGAACCTCCCGCCGCGCGAGGGTCTCGGATTCCACGTCGGCCAGCGGCTCCCCGCGCCACAGCGACAGCGCCGCGTGCGCCCGGGTCGCGGCCTGCTCCCAGGCGCCGGTCCGCATCGCCACCCTGGCGGCCCGCAGCAGCGCCTCGAACCTGGACACATCGAGGTCATCGGCGTCCACGCTGATCGCGTATCCGGGCGGCTGGGTGCGGATCCTGGTGTGGCTTGAGTCGCCGAGGGCGGTGCGCAGCCGCTTGACGTAGTCGCGCAGGCTGGCACGCGCCGCCTCCGGCGGCTGGAGCCCCCAGAGCACCTCGATCAGCTCATCCGCCTGCAGCACCTGGCCGCCGCCCAGCAGCAGCGCCGCGAGCAGCACACGCTGACGGCCGGCCGGGACGGGCACAGCCGCGCCGTCGCGGCTCACAAGCAACGTACCGAGCAGGCTGAACTCTAGCCGTGGCCCCATGGCACCACCCCGTTCTGTCGGAGGTCACGGCTATGACGCAATGCCTACCGAAAACGTTGCTTGCGTCTTTTTCCGGGTGAGCCACGGGGCGCAGTGGGGTGCGCGAGAGGGGTGCCACTGCTCGTTCGGGATAAAGGGTAAAGACCTAAGTGGTACGGCGGGTCAGCCTTCGCTGCCGGCGATCGTGGTGAGGGCGGCGATGCGGCTGCCGCGCTCGCCGCGGGTCAGGAAGCGGTAGCCGATGAAGCCGATGATCGCGATGATGAACGACATGACCAGCATGATCGTGCCGAGGGCGTTGAGGGCGGGACCGCCGTTGCCGCCGTGCTGGGTGGAGTAGATGATCACCGACATCGGGGTGTTACCGGCGTTGGAGGAAAGCAGGTCGACGATGACGAAGTCGTCGATCACGCCGGAGAACACCAGCACGGCGCTGGCGAAGATGGCCGGGGCGAGCAGCGGGAGCAGGACGCGGCGCATCGTCTGGAACCTGTTGGCCCCCAGGTCGGCCGAGGCCTCCTCGTAGTGGCGGCCGAGGGTCACCAGCCTCGCCTGGACGATGATCGCGGGCCAGCTGACGTTCCAGGTGACCAGGCCGAGGGTCTCCGCAATCGTGCCCAGGTGCACGCCGGTGAACAGCACCGTGAACACGAAGAACATCGCCACGCCGAAGATCAGCTCGGGGATGACGAAGGACAGGATCATCACGAAGTTGAACGTCGAGGAGGTGTACCCGCGCCAGCGGTTGATGCCGAGCGCGAACGCCACGCCGAGCGGGACCGCGATGATCGTGGTGAGGACGGACAGCCGCACGGTCTGGATGACCGCGGCGTGCAGCGCCGGGTCGTGCAGGACCGAGTTGACCGGGTCCTTGAAGTACCAGCGCCAGGAGAAACCCTGCCAGGCGGCCTGCGACTTGCCCTTGTTGAAGGAGAACAGCACCGCGATGATGATCGGCACCAGCGACCAGACGAGGTACAGCCAGGTGAAGCCCTCGAGGAACCAGGGGTGCCGCCACGGGTTACGGCCGAGGAGGCGCCGGGACCTGGGCTGGGCCTGGGCGGCGGCAGGCACGGAGGATCCAGGGGGCTGAGCCGCGGAAACGCTCGGCGCGGTCATGAGGCCACCCTCGAGGAACGGTTGGTCGCGACCACGTAGTAGATCATCGGGATGAGCAGGACGAGAAGGAGCAGCAGGGACAGCACCGCGCCCTGGCCCTCCAGGCCTGGCGTGCCGAGCTGGCCCTGGATCAGGTTGCCGATCATCGAGGTGGACGCCGCCCCGGACAGCAGCTGGTTGGTGTAGTAATCGCCGATCATAGGCAGCACGGTGATCAGCAGGCCGGTGAGGATCGGCTGCCTGGATAGCGGCAGCGTGATCCGCACGAACGTGCGGACCCGGCCCAGGCCCAGGTCGCGGCCGGCCTCGATCAGCGCTGGGTCGATCCGGTCCAGCCCCGCGTACAGGACCAGGATCAGGTACGGGATGTAGCCGTAGACCAGGCCGAGGATCACCGTGGCCGGCTTGCCGCCCAGCCAGTTGACCGGGGAGATGCCGAACCAGCCGAGCGCCTTGTTCGCGTAGCCGTTGGTCTGCAGCAGGTCGACCCAGGCCAGCATGCGCATCATGTAGCTGATCCAGAACGGGGCGATGAGCAGGATCAGGAACAGTCCCTTGCGGCGGCCGGCGAAGCGGGCCACGAAGTACGCGGCCGGATAGCCGATGAGCAGGCAGAGCAGCGACCCGATGGCGACGTACAGGACCGTCCTGATCACGATCGGGCCGGCAAACGAGGCGCTGCCCACCAGGTCGCGGGCGACGTCGATGACGTTGGACGAGCTCCACTGCAGCGGGTTCCACACCGCGACCGGCGACTCGAACAACTGGTCCAGCTTGCCCATGGCGATGGCGAGTACCGCGTAGAACGGCACGATGAACAGCAGGACCAGCCAGATGATCCCCGGCGCGGCCAGGGCGATCCAGAACCCGTTCCTCTTCTGGTCTCTCATGGGCGCCCCTTAGATGCCGTTGCTTACGACGAGCCAGGCTTGCTGCCACAGCGCGTCGGCGTCGACGGGAAGCTGGAGTTCGCCTATGCCGCGGCGGAAGTACGACGGCAGCACGACCGTGGACATCAGGGACGGCGGCAGGATCTGCTCCTTGACCAGGACCTTCGGCGTCACGCCGGTCAGCGGCTGCATGTAGCCGTTGAAGCTGATGTTCTCCAGCGCGTTATTCAGGTCAAGGAAGTAGTTGACGAACAGGTGGGCGAGGACCGGGTTGGTGGCCGAGCCGAGCACGACGTTGGTGTCGTTCGCGACCGGTCCCCTGCCGTCGGTCGGGAACCAGTAGCCGACCACGTCCACCGGCACGCCCTTGGGCATGTACGAGGCCGCCGCGGCCATGTCGCCGGACCAGGCGTGGTGGATCCAGGTGTCGCCGTCGGGGACCTCGGTGTAGTCGTTGTTGTCGATCCGCACGTTCACCAGGCTGGACAGTTCTTCGAGCGCCTTGCGCGAGGTGGCGATCTGGCCGAAGTCGGTGGTGTTGAGGTTGAAGATGCCGTTCTTCATCAGCCCGAGGCTGATCGATTCCCTGTAGTCGTCCAGGATCGCGACCCGGCCCTTGTACTTGCCCTGCCACGGCATCGCCCACGGGTTGCTCATCGTGTACGGGTTCTCGTGCACGAGGTCCTTACGCCAGGACATCCCTGTCGTGTAGATCGTGTACGGCACCGTGTACTGCCAGCCCTGGTCATAGAAGGGGTTGGTGAAGTCGGGCCAGGCCTGGCCGATGTCGCTGATGTAGGAGTGGTTCAGCGGCTGGACCAGCTTGGACTCGATCAGCTGGCCGAGCACGTCGACGGTGGCGCCCATCAGCACGTCGAAGCTCAGATGGGCGCTGCGCAGCTTGGACAGCGCCTCGTCCATCGTGTTGAACGTGGTGACCTGGACCTTGCATTTGTACTTCTTGGCGAAGTTATCGACGCACTGCTGGTTGACGTAGGCGACCCAGTTGTAGACCTGCAGCGTGGCGCCGGTTTCCGGGGCCATTCCCGAGGCGATGGGCTTGTTGTCCGCGAAGACCGGCCAGCGGACCGGGTGGTTCGGCCGTGGCAGCGGGACGGTGCCGTTGCCGGTCAGGTCTGAGGCGCAGCCGGCCAGCGCGCCGCCGCCGAGGGCGGCGAGCGCCGCCGTACCCGCGCTGCGGCCGAGGAAGGATCTGCGGCTCAGCGCGGGCGTGTTTGCCCGCAGCCGCGGGAGCCCGTGGCCCTGGAAGCCTTCGCGCGGGTGGGCCATGGGTCAGCCCTCGCCGACCGCGCGGGCGAAGATGCCGAAGTTCTCGACCAGCCGGTCTATGTCCGCCTCGTCGTGCTGGACCGAGATCAGCCACTGCTCGATCTTGCCCCACGGCGGCAGGAACACCCCGCGGTTGTGCTGGTACAGCCAGTGCGCGTGGCTATATCGGTCGTCGACGCCGAGGAAGCCCCGGTAGTCGCGCACCGGCTCGGCGGTGAACGCAACGCAGCCCTTGGCGCCAGCGGTGACCACGTGCGCGGTCAGGCCTGTGTCCTTGATCGCGCGCTCGATCCCGTCGGCGGCGCGAGCCCGGAGCCGCTCTATCCGCTGGTAGGCCTCAGGCGTCGCCACCTCGGTCAGCATCGCCTTGGTGGCGGCCATGGCCAGCGGGTTGCCGTTGAAGGTGCCCACCATCTCGTATCCACCGCCCGCCACGTAGTCCATGACCGGTTCTGTGCCGCCGATGGCGGCGACGGCCACGCCGCCGCCTAGCGACTTGGCTAGGCATACCAGATCGGGCTGTACCCCCTCAAGAGCCGTGACGCCGCCGGGTCCGACGGTGAGCCCGGTCTTTACCTCGTCGAAGGTGAGCAGGGCCTGATGTTCGTGCAGCAGGGCCTTGAGGGCGGCGAGGTAGCCGGGCTCGGGCGGGATGATGCCCGCGTTCATCATGATCGGCTCGATGATCATCCCGGCGACCTGGCCCGGGTGCTCGTCGAGCAGCCTGGCCACGCTGCCGAGGTCGTTGAACGTGGCGACCAGGGTCAGGTCGATGATGGCCCGCGGGATGCCGGTGGACGACGCGGCCTGTGCGGGCCGGTCTCTCGGGCCCGCTACCTCCGGTCCCGGGGCGACGGACACCTGGACCGAGTCGTGGTGGCCGTGGTAACAGCCCTCCACCTTGATGATCAGGTCCCGGCCGGTAATCGCGCGCATGAGGTGGACGGCGTCCATGGTGGCTTCGGTGCCCGAGTTGGCGAAGCGCCAGCGGGGCAGGCCGAAGCGGCGGGCGAGTTCGGCGGCGACCGCGAGCGCCTCCGGAGTGGGCTGGGCGAAGTGCGTGCCTCTGGTTGCTTGTGCCGTGATGGCGCGGGCGATGGCCGGATGGGCATGGCCCGCCAGCGCGGCGCCGTAGCCGCCGTGCAGGTCGACGTACTCGTTGCCGTCTACGTCGTAGACCTTGGAGCCCTTACCGTGGCTTAGCCAGACCGGCTGCGGCGCGGTGATCTGCCAGCTCGATGTGACGCCCCCGACCAGGTGGCCGGCCGCTGCCGCGGCCAGCCGCGCCGATTCCGGCTGCCGGCGGACGAAGATCTCTTCTTGCGTTGCGATGATCTCTTGGAGTTTGGCGTCGGTGTGCTGGACGGTCACGATGACTTCCTCAGGGTTTGACTGAACGTTCAGTCTAGGCTTCGCGGCGGCCTAGCGGCAAGGGCTTGCGGGGCCTGGCTGGTGCCGCTTGCGGCGACGGCCGTTGCGGTAGGCGCGCTGGGGCGGGGACCGGAAACCTGCGGCCGGGCTCTTGACCGGTTGGGCGACGGCAGTTAACTTATCTGTTATTCGGAAATAATATTTCACGATACGGAAGAAACTGGCTCACGGGCCGGATCGGAACGGCCGAGAGTTACCTGGAGGCGAGATGTCGCTGACCAACGCACCCGAAGCCGCGCAGCACGATCGAGTACGAGCGCTCCTTCGAGGGCGCAGCTCTGCGCTTCGAGGCCCCCAGCTACGGATTCGCGTTCGACCGACCGTATCTCGACGCGCCGCTCCCGTGCGCGGACGCCGCCCTCCACGCCCTGCTCTGCGAGCACGTGGAGCTGACGATGCGGCAGTGGGCCCAGCGGCGGACGATGCGCACTCAGGTCCGCGACACGGTGTCGCGAGAGCTCCTCGATGGCGACCCGACGGTCTTCACCGTGGCCCGGCAGCTTCGCATGAGCCCGAGAACCCTCGGGCGGAAACTCGGG
>Ga0209169_10002905_pt1 | contig 10186 bp, 11 predicted proteins | sample HubBroMetageWRM4_FD_188346 | JGI IMG/M metagenome (GOLD analysis project Ga0209169, IMG submission 188346) | Warmed soil microbial communities from the Hubbard Brook experimental Forest, New Hampshire - Hubbard Brook CCASE Soil Metagenome WRM 4... | ecosystem: Environmental > Terrestrial > Soil...
TGGGCGGCAGTACCTATCCGCGCATCGTCTGCGGCCCGATGTCGGACTTCCGCGGCGAACATTTCCCCAAAGGATCAGCCGTGTTGGCCTTCTCCTGAATAAGGGTTGGGGAATTACTATTTAGACGCCAATGGCAAAGATCGATCCGTTCAAATTCCTGCAAGAAGTGCGGGCCGAGGGCCAAAAGGTCACTTGGCCGACGCGCAAGGAGACGACCGTGACCACCATGATGGTGTTCGTCATGGTGTTTGTTGCGTCGATTTTCTTCCTGCTGGCGGATCAGATCATGCGGTTCGGCGTGAGTTTTCTTCTCGGCATCAGCTCTTGAGCAAATCCACGGCCACAACAATCGACGATCTGGATTTCATCCCATGACCACCCGTTGGTACGCCGTCCACGCCTATTCGAATTTCGAGAATAAGGTGGCGGATTCTATCCGCGAGCAAGCGAAGCAGCGCGGACTTGCCGGCCAGTTCGAGCAAATACTCGTGCCGAAGGAAAAGGTTGTTGAAGTGCGGCGCGGCCGCAAAGTCGACGCCGAGCGGAAATTCTTTCCGGGTTACGTCCTGGTGAAGATGGAACTCACCGACGAAGCCTATCACCTGATCAAGAACACGCCGAAAGTCACCGGCTTTCTGGGCTCCGACAACAAGCCGATGCCGCTGTCGGACGCCGAAGCCGATCGTATTATTCATCAAGTGCAGGAAGGCATCGAACGGCCGAAACCGTCGGTGTCGTTCGAGGTTGGTGAGCAGGTGCGAGTCTCCGATGGCCCGTTTGCATCTTTCAATGGCACTGTGGAAGAGGTCGACGAGGCGCGCTCGCGGCTCAAAGTAGCGGTCTCGATCTTCGGACGCGCTACGCCGGTCGAGCTCGAATTCGGCCAGGTGGAGAAATTGTGAGTTTGCCTTCTCCCTGAAAGCGGGGAGAGGGGGGAGCAACGTGGGAGGCAAGGGCGGTCGCCAGCCGTCAGAAGCCGCACCACTGAAGGAGTAACGAATGGCGAAGAAAATCACTGGCTACGTCAAATTGCAGGTGCCGGCCGGGGCGGCCAATCCGTCGCCGCCGATCGGCCCCGCGCTCGGCCAGCGCGGTCTCAACATCATGGAATTCTGCAAAGCGTTCAACGCACAGACCCAGAAGTTGGAGAAGGGCGCGCCTATCCCTGTGACCATCACGGTCTATGCCGACCGCACGTTTTCGTTCGAGCTGCGTACGCCGCCGGTTTCGCACTTTCTCAAGAAGGCGGCGAAAATTGAAAGCGGCTCCAAGACTCCGGGCCGCGACATCGCCGGCTCGGTCACCAAGGCGCAGGTGCGCGAAATCGCCGAGCAGAAAATGAAAGATTTGAATTGCGATACCATCGAGTCGGCGATGCGCATGATCGAGGGCTCGGCGCGCTCCATGGGGCTGGAGGTGAAATCATGAGTGTTGGCAAGCGCACGCGCGGAGCGCGCGAGGGCGTCGACCGCGAGAAGCTCTATCCGCTCACTGATGCGGTAAAAATGGTCAAAGAGCGCGCGAAGGCGAAATTCGATGAAACCATCGAAGTGGCGATGAATCTTGGCATCGACCCGCGGCACGCCGATCAGGCGGTCCGCGGCGTTGTCAATCTGCCGAACGGCACCGGACGAAACGTGCGCGTTGCCGTGTTCGCGCGTGGCGTCAAGGCGGATGAAGCCAAGGCCGCCGGCGCCGACGTCGTCGGCGCCGAGGATCTGGTGGAGAAGGTGCAAGGCGGCGCCATCGATTTCGATCGCGTGGTCGCTACGCCCGACTTGATGCCGCTGGTCGGCAGGCTCGGCAAGGTTTTGGGTCCGCGCGGGCTAATGCCGAACCCGAAAGTCGGCACAGTGACCATGGACGTCACTACCGCGGTCAAGGGCGCCAAAGGTGGTTCGGTCGAGTTCCGGGCGGAAAAGGCCGGCATCGTTCAAGCCGGCGTCGGAAAGGCCTCATTCAGCGAAGACAAGCTGGTCGAGAACATCCGCGCTTTCGCCGATGCGGTGCAGAAATCGCGTCCCCAGGGCGCGAAGGGTTCGTTCATCAACCGGGTTGCCATCTCTTCTACTATGGGCCCCGGCGTGAAGGTTGAGCCGGCGAGCCTGTTCCCGGCATCGGGCCAGGCGAGCTAAAGCCGGGGCGAAAAGTCGTAGGCGCCGCAGGCAGCCGCGCCGAGGTCACGCGCGGTCGGCCGGCAGCGCCTTGATGAAATCAATAAATGCGCGCAGTGGCGCCGGCACCAGCCGGCGTCCCGGATAGTAAAGAAACGCTCCGGAAAAAACTTGCCACCACGGTTCGAGCACCGGTTCCAGCGCGCCGCTTTCAAGATGCGGCCGCAGCCAGTCCTCAAACAAATAGATGATGCCGGCGCCGGCAAGTGCTGCGTCGACGATGAGATCGGTGCCTGGGCCGACGTTCACCACGAGCGGGCCGGCGGGATCGACCCGCACCACTTCAGCATCACGCTCAAACTCCCACGGCGCCATCGCTCCAGTGCTGAAGCGCGCCCGCAAACACGCATGGCTTAAGAGATCACGCGGATGCTGCGGCCGGCCGCACCGCGCGAAATATGCAGGAGCACCGGCCGTGGCGAAGCGCTGCAAGCGCGGCCCGATCGGCACCGCAATCATGTCCTGCTCCAGTCGCTCCTCGTAGCGAATGCCGGCGTCGCAGCCGGCCGCGATGACATCGACCAAGCTGTCGTCGGCGACCACGTCGAGCTTGATCTCCGGGTAGGCCGCAATGAATGGCGGAACGACACGGGGCAACATCAGCCGCGCCGCGACGACCGGCACATTCAGCTTCAACGTGCCCGCCGGCCGGTTCCGAAACGCGTTCACCACGTCGAGTGCGGTCTCTACTTCGGTCAACGCCGGGCCAAGCCGCTCGAGCAACCGCGCACCCGCTTCCGTGGGAACGACGCTGCGCGTGGTGCGGTTGAGAAGCCGCACGCCGAGCTTTGCTTCCAGCCGACGCACCGCCTCGCTGATCCCGGACGCGCTCGTTCCACTAGCGCGAGCGCCGTCGCGAAAACCGCCGGCTCGTGCCACCGCAACGAATGCGCCCAGATCAGCTAAATCGGCTCTATTGTTCGCCATTTCGTACAACCTGTGCCGATTGTCACCAGTTATCGCACGAGGCGCAATGGTCCATCTAGCGGTTGGTTGTTCAAAGGAGACCGATCATGGCCCGTATCGACCAATCTGGAACGTTCACGCTTGGTGACAGCAAGGTCCGCCGGCTCGGCTACGGCGCCATGCAGCTTGCCGGCCCTGGCGTGTTCGGGCCGCCCAAGGATCGTGACGCGGCAATCGCCGTGTTGCGTGAAGCTGTGGCGTCTGGCGTCAACCACATCGACACCAGTGATTTTTACGGACCTCACATCACCAACGAAGTGATCCGCGAGGCGTTGCACCCCTATCCGGATGATCTCGTCATCGTCACCAAGATCAGTGCGCGACGTGGTGCCGACGGATCATGGCTGCCGGCTCTTTCGCCTAAAGAATTGACCCAAGCCGTGCATGACAATCTGCGCAATCTAGGTCTCGACGTGCTTGATGTTGCCAATTTCCGCAGCATGTTCGGCGTCCACGGGCCGGCCGAGGGATCAATCGAGGGCCCGCTGGCGGTGCTGGCCGAGCTGCAACATCGGGGCCTTATTCGCCACATCGGACTGAGCAACGTCACGGCGGCTCAGCTCGCCGAAGGTCGCCGGATTTGCAACATCGCCTGCGTGCAGAACTTCTACAATGTGGCTCACAGAGATGATGACGCGCTGATCGACGCGCTCGCCCGCGACGGCATCCCTTATGTGCCGTTCTTTCCGCTCGGCGGTTTTACCCCGCTGCAATCGTCGACCCTATCCGACGTTGCCAGCCGCCTTCGCGCCGCGCCTATGCAAGTGGCGATCGCCTGGCTGCTTCATCGATCTGCAAACATGCTGCTGATACCGGGCACATCATCCGTCGCGCATTTGCGGGAAAACCTGGCCGCCGCGGATTTAAAGTTGCCGAAGGATGCGCTCACCGCGCTTGACGGGATTGCGGCAAGCTCTGTCGCAGCTTAGCCGCCGGGAAGGGGCGCCGGGGCGGTCAGGCCGCGCGGCGCTTCTTTTTCCACAGCGCCTTGCTCGCGATCTTTGCGCCTTCGACCATCGCCTTCAGTTTCGCCCACATGATGCTCGGATGGACGCGCTGCGCGAATGGGCTTTGCGCAAAGCCGCAATCGGTGCCGGCCATTACGTGGTCGCGTCCGACGATGTTGGCAAACTGCACCAGCCGCTCGGCGACCAGTTCAGGATGCTCGACAATGTTGGTGGCGTGGCTGATCACGCCGGGGATCAAGATCTTGTCGCGCTTGAGTTTGACCGTCTCCCACACGCGCCATTCGTGGGCGTGACGCGGGTTGGCGGCCTCAAAGGAATAAGCGCCGACGCGGACTTGCAGCAGGAGATCGACGATGTCCCTTAGGGGCACGTCGAAGGCGTGCGGCCCGTTCCAGCTGCCCCAGCAGATGTGATAGCGCGAACGCTCCTCGGGGATGCCCCTGAGCGCATGATTGAGCGCCTCGATGCGCATCTGCGCCCAGCGCCGATATTGTTTGTTGGTCATCGGCGGCACCATGCGCTCGTGCATGTAGGGCAGAAACGCGTCGTCGATTTGCACATAAAGCCCAGCGTCGACGACGGCCTTGTATTCCTGATGCAGCGCGTCGGCGAGCGCCGTGAGGAAGAGTTCTTCGTTCTTGTAGTATTCGTTCTTGGCGCCGGGCAGCGCGCTCGCCGGCGCGACCACCGGCAGGAACGCGGCGAGGGCGCGGTGTTTGGCTTTCGCGGCGGCAACGCCGGCCTTTATGTTCCTGATGTCGCGCAAGACCTGTTGATCCGCGTACTCGATCGGTGCGTTGATCACGACGCGATTGCCGAGGCGCTTGCCGAGGCCGGTTGCGGCGTCGTATTCGGCGTAGAACTCGGGGAAGGCCTGATGGTCGCGGCCGCCACCCATCGAGCTCATCGGATCGTTGACTTCCTCCGCTGTCGCCGGGCGAACAGCGATGCCGGAAAGCCGTTTGTGGACGTAGAAGGCCCAGTTGGCGCCTTTGCCGAATTCGCCGTCGCTAACAATGTCGATGCCGATATCGGCCTGCTGGCGCACGACCTCGGCGATTGACTCTGCGAGACAGGTTTCGAACGCCGCTTCGTCGTAGGACTTGCCGTCCTCAATCGCACGCCAAAATGAGACGAGTTTTGGCGGGCGGACCAGACTGCCGACATGCGTCGTGAGAATGCGATTGTCGCTTCGCGACATCCTTAGACCTCCTCTCCGCGCGCCGATTTTTATGCCGCGGATTTATGTGCCACCTATCTCGGCACGCGGCTTTTGACGGCGTTCGCTCTCGCCTTGTAGGCGATGCGTCCATCTTTGTCCTTGGGCAAGCTTTCGCGCAAATCGGACTTCAGGCGTTCCACGCCGGTTGCCGGCATCTTGGTGATGTGCTGCACGATGTAGTTTGAAAGCGCCGTTTGTCCGCTCCAATATTCATCGAAATTCGCGTAGACGACATCCACTTCGATGACGCGCGTCGCAACGGCCTCAAGTCCCGCCGATTCGAAATATCCCACTATGTTGTCCATGCGTGAGTGTGCATGGCCGGGAAGAAAAGAGACTTCGATCCCCATTCTTTCCAATGCTTCTCGGAGCGGATTTTGCGGAAGGCCTTTGTTGTGGATGTCCCACATATAAGTGGCGACTATCCCGCCTGGCTTGGTCACGCGCCTCAGCTCGGCCACGGCCTCATTTGGATCGGGAACAAAGGTAATGACGAGCGCCATGATGCCGGCGTCAAACGTGGCGTCGTCGAACGGCAGCGATTGCGCGGCGCCGATCTGAAAATCTACGCGCTCGGCCGCCGGCGTGTTGCGGGCGTAGGCGATTTGCTCCACGGACGGATCGACCGCGCTCACTCTCTTGGGCGCACAGCGGTCGAGTAGGAGCTGGGTGAAGGCGCCTGTGCCGCAGCCCACGTCAATCCAGTAAAGGCCTTTTGGCGCGGACAGCCAATCGACGAAGACTTGACCGGCCGCACGCGTAAAACGGCCCATAAGCCGCTCGTAGGCTTCACCATCGATGAAGTAATTCTGGGTGTCGGTCATACTTGTCGCCGGAATGAGGCGACGACATTACGCACTTGGCAAGGCCGCCGAAAGCCGCTAGATAGCCGCCGGAAGGGCGTGCCGGACCGGTTTGCCGGCGCGCTCTTGCGCGTTCCACAGACACCAGGTGAGAATCTTCTCTTCGCGCCGATCCAGCTTGGATTTCGTAGGAGAAGGAATAGTTTGCCCGGAATTGTTGGAACGTTTCCTGTCCGAGACTGCGGGTGCCCGCAAGGGCTTAATCGCAAGGCCTGCATAGACGGGTGAAGGCCGAGGCTTGTCCTCGGTTCTGACCTCGACGGCCCGCGCCGGTGCATAACCGGATCGCGGGGGGCAGGGTGCAAGGCATCAACCCCGGCGCGCGCTAAGCCGCCTACCGGAGAGAGCGTTTGGATCGTTCGGCAAAAAGCGAAATGGTCAGCGACCTTGGCACGGTGTTCAAAGCCACCAAGGTTGTCGTGGTTGCGCATTACTCAGGCCTGACCGTCGCCCAGATGCAGACGCTTCGCCGGCAAATGAAGCAGGCGGGCGCCAGCGTGCGGGTGGCGAAAAACCGGCTTGCCAAAATCGCTCTCGAAGGCAGCGACGTCGCCTCTATCGCGCCGTTGCTCAAGGGTCCGACCCTGATGGCGTTTTCGGGCGACCCGATCGCGGCTCCCAAGGCGGCCGTCGATTTCGCCAAGACACACGAGCAATTCGTGATCCTGGGCGGAGCGATGGGCACCACCGCGCTCGATTCGAATGCGGTCAAGGCGCTCGCGGCTTTGCCGTCGCTCGACGAGTTGCGCGGCAGGATCGTGGGCTTGCTCGTGGCGCCGGCTACGAAAATCGCACAACTGATGAACGCCCCGGCCGCCAAGGTGGCCCGTGTTGTTCAGGCTTATGCGAGCAAGGACGGAACTGACGCGCCGGCTGCCGCGTAAAGGACTTCAACTCAAAGGTTAGAACCGAGGACATAGAATCATGGCTGATCTGCAGAAAATCGTGACCGACCTCTCCAGCCTCACCGTTTTGGAGGCGGCGGAGCTCGCAAAATTGCTTGAAGAAAAATGGGGCGTCTCGGCGGCCGCGGCCGTTGCGGTCGCGGCTCCTGCGGGCGGGGGCGCCGCCGCGGCTCCGGCGGAGGAGAAGACCGAGTTTACGGTCATGCTCACCGCAGCCGGCGAGAAGAAGATTGAGGTCATTAAGGAAGTTCGTGCCATCACCGGCCTCGGACTCAAGGAAGCCAAGGACTTGGTCGAAGGCGCTCCCAAGCCGGTGAAGGAAGGCGTTAACAAGGATGACGCGGCAAAGATCAAGGCCCAGCTCGAAAAAGCCGGCGCCAAGGTTGAGCTTAAGTAAGCGAATGACTATGTGAGGGAGGTTCGCGGAGGAGGCAGCGCGCATTCCGCGGATTTCTCGAAAGGTTTTGGTCGCGGTTGCCGGGCTCTGTTCCGGCGGTTTTGAGGCAAATGGAGGGTCGCGGGTCTTCGGCGCCACGTACGGGCGGGACCGCGTAGGACCAACACCGCGGCGAATGGTGGAAATCTGTGATTTGCGCCGGCGAATGGATTGAATCGCCGGCGATTGCGTGGAGATGATTCGGATTCTTGAGCCGAATCATCGGAAATAGGGTGGCTCGACGCCTGTCCCGACGGTCGCGATGGATAGCGGTCTTCCGGAGAGTCGTCCTGATCGCCTCGATACCCGCGGATCTAGGGTCTGCGGACGGCTTGGCGCAATGGCTCACCTGTCGCGTCCGGCCCTGATAGATCGATTGAGCGAGAGGACATGATGGCGCAGACGTTTATAGGTCGGAAGCGCGTAAGAAAGTTTTTCGGAAAAATCGAGGAAGTCGCTGAGATGCCGAACCTCATTGAGGTTCAAAAGGCATCCTACGACCAATTCCTTTTGGTGGTGGAGCCGCAGGGCGGCCGCCCCAATGAAGGCCTGCAGGCCGTTTTCAAATCGGTGTTCCCGATTTCCGATTTCTCCAACACCTCCATGCTCGAATTCGTCAAATACGAATTCGAAGGTCCGAAATACGACGTCGACGAGTGCCGGCAGCGCGGCATGACTTATGCGGCGCCGCTCAAGGTCACGCTCCGCCTGATCGTGTTCGATATCGACGAAGAGACCGGCGCCAAGTCGGTCAAGGATATCAAGGAGCAGGATGTCTACATGGGCGACATTCCGCTCATGACCAATAATGGCACGTTCATCGTCAACGGCACCGAGCGCGTCATCGTCTCGCAGATGCACCGCTCGCCTGGCGTGTTCTTCGATCACGACAAGGGCAAGACCCACTCCTCGGGCAAGCTTCTGTTCGCGGCCCGCATTATTCCCTATCGCGGCTCTTGGCTCGACATTGAGTTCGACGCCAAGGACATCGTCTACGCACGCGTCGACCGGCGGCGGAAGATTCCGGTCACGTCGCTCCTCTACGCGCTCGGCATGAGCGGCGAGGAGATCCTCAATACCTTCTACAAGCAGGTGCCCTACAAGCGCATCAAGGACGGCTGGCGCGTGCCGTTCGATGCCAACCGTCTGCGCGGCTACAAGGCGGTCAACGATCTGGTCGACGCCGATACCGGCAAGGTGGTGCTCGAGGCCGGCAAGAAGCTCACTGTGCGCCAAGCCCGCCAGCTCGCGGAAAAGGGCCTCAAGGCGCTGCGCCTGACTGACGAAGAACTGATCGGCCACTACATCGCCGAGGACCTGGTCAATCCCAAGACCGGTGAAATCTACGCCTAGGCCGGTGAGGAAATCACCGAGAAGACCCTGAAGACGCTGAATGAAGCCGGCTACAAAGAGTTGCCGCTTCTCAACATCGATCACGTCAATGTCGGCGCCTACATCCGCAATACATTGTCGGTCGACAAGAACATGACGCGCGACGAAGCGCTGTTCGACATCTACCGCGTCATGCGCCCGGGCGAGCCGCCGACGGTCGACACCGCGCAGTCGATGTTCCAGTCGTTGTTCTTCGATTCCGAGCGCTACGATCTGTCGGCAGTCGGCCGCGTGAAGATGAACATGCGGCTCGACCTCGATGCCGAGGACACGGTGCGCATTTTGCGCAAGGAAGACATCCTGGCGGTCATCAAAACGCTGGTCGATCTGCGCGATGGCAAGGGCGAGATCGACGACATCGACCATCTCGGAAACCGCCGCGTGCGGTCGGTCGGCGAGCTGATGGAGAACCAATACCGCATCGGGCTGCTTCGCATGGAGCGTGCGATCAAGGAGCGCATGTCATCGGTCGATATCGACACCGTGATGCCGCAGGACCTGATCAACGCCAAACCCGCGGCCGCGGCGGTGCGTGAGTTCTTCGGCTCCTCGCAGCTTTCGCAGTTCATGGATCAAACCAACCCGCTGTCGGAGATCACGCACAAGCGGCGTTTGTCAGCGCTTGGGCCGGGCGGTCTGACGCGCGAACGCGCCGGCTTCGAGGTTCGCGACGTGCATCCGACCCATTACGGCCGGATCTGTCCGATCGAAACGCCCGAAGGTCCGAATATCGGCCTTATCAATTCGCTCGCGACCTACGCGCGGGTGAACAAATACGGCTTTGTCGAAACGCCCTACCGGAAGGTCAAAGACGGCCGCGTGACCGACGAGGTGATTTACCTCTCGGCCATGGAGGAAGGCCGCTACACGGTGGCGCAAGCCAACTCTGCGATCGATGGCAAGGGCCGCTTCACCGATGACCTCGTCGTCGTGCGGCACGCCGGCGATGTGCAGCTTCTTCCGCCGGACAAGGTGGATTTCATGGACGTGTCGCCGAAGCAGCTCGTTTCGGTGGCGGCGGCGCTCATCCCGTTCCTTGAGAACGACGACGCCAACCGCGCGCTGATGGGCTCGAACATGCAGCGGCAGGCGGTGCCGCTCGTCCATGCCGAGGCGCCGTTTGTTGGCACCGGCATGGAAGGCGTGGTGGCGCGCGACTCTGGCGCCGCAATTGCGGCTCGCCGAACCGGCGTCGTCGATCAGGTCGACGCGACCCGTATCGTCATTCGCGCCACCGACGAGCCGGATCCGACCAAGCCC
>Ga0209169_10002906_pt1 | contig 10186 bp, 5 predicted proteins | sample HubBroMetageWRM4_FD_188346 | JGI IMG/M metagenome (GOLD analysis project Ga0209169, IMG submission 188346) | Warmed soil microbial communities from the Hubbard Brook experimental Forest, New Hampshire - Hubbard Brook CCASE Soil Metagenome WRM 4... | ecosystem: Environmental > Terrestrial > Soil...
AACCATCTCCGACACCCGCAATGCCCCGGCGTAAAATACCTCCAGCATGGCGCGGTCACGCACAGAAAGCGCATCGGCAAGCGGTCCCGAAACCCGCTGCGGCCCGCGCAGTACGCTCGCCACTTCATCATGCGCCAGCGACTTCGGCAGAACTTTCCACTGTTTCGGTGAATCGATGTTCAAGGTCGGATCGTGTTCGATGAGCTTGTCGAGCAGCAAATATCGATACAAATGCCGTAGCGCCGAAAGCTTCCGTCCCACAGATCGCCCGTCGACCGAGTTGGAAAACAATTCCTGGATGAAGTCACGCACATCGTTGCGACTGGCGTTTAGCAATGTGCACCTTTGCTTTTCTAGAAACGCCGAGAACTGTCCGATGTCGGTCGCGTAAGCCGAGACCGTCAGCGGCGCCAATCCCTTTTCGACTTTGAGGTAGTCGAGAAATCCTGACATCACCTGTGAATTGGCCTCAGTTGCCACCACAGAAGTATGCCCGTTATCGGACACAGTGAGAAGTGCTCACCGGGGTGCGCAGAGTTCCACCGACAGAGGGCACGGTGCAAGTCTCTGTGACCTCCGTGCTCTCTGTGGTCAACTGAACTCCTTCAGCAACTCCACTGCGTACATCGCACCTTCCGGTGTTTCTTCATGCTTGAAGTAAGTAAAGACGTTTCTTCCCGCGGCCAGGTGGTCGCGAATTCGTCCGATCATCGTCTGCCGCTCCTCCGGCGTATAGCTCGGCTTGCGGTAGCGGTAGTAAGCGAAGTCGGCGGTGGTCACATCCGGCGTCACCCGTTCCTCAGTCTCGGCAATGCATAGCGCACGGCCATTTTTCTTTAAGACTTCGTAAACCTCATCGGTGAACCACGACACATGGCGGAACTCGAAGGCCGAAGGAACGGCGCGTGGCAAGCCACGCAGAAACTCTTCGAGCAACGCCACGTCCACTTTCAAGTTTGGTGGCAACTGGAAGAGCAACGGCCCGAGCTTCTCCGCCCGCGCCAGAGGTTCCACCGTGCTCAGAAATCTTGGCAGGAAGTCTTCGGTCTTCTGCAGGCGTTTGATGTGGGTGATAACCTGGTGAGCTTTGATGCTAAGGCGGAAGCCGGCCGGAGTCTGGTCAATCCATTTCTGCGCCGTCGTCTCTTTCAGCAACTGCCTGAAGGTAAAGTTGACCTCAACCGCGTTGAGTTGCGTCGAGTAGTACTGCAAGAATTTCGTTTGAGCCAGCTTGGCGGGATAGAAAGCCGGCTTCCAGCTTGGATAGGCCCATCCCGACGTGCCCGCAAAGAGTTTGGCCATAATTATTTCTTTCGCTTCTTCTTTTTCACGACCGCCCGCGAACCGGCGGACGTCTTGCTCTTTGCCCGGCTTGCCGACGGCCCCTCCGCCTGCGCCGCAATATCAAACCCTTGGGACTGCTCCACGCCTGCCAGTTTCGGCAGCTTCTGCTTCAGCGTGAGCACTGGGGCGAACAGGTCTCCCATTTTCTCCACCCGCTTCAGCACCTGGCCAGCGTCGAATACCAGGAGATCCGCATCTTTCTTTTTCAGCGCCTGTTCGACTTCCTCCCACTTCACCGGTGTCGAAACCGTAGGCCGCTCCCGCGCCCGCAGCGAATACACACCGATGGTGGTCTTGTGTTCATCGTTCTGGCTCCAGTCCACCAGCACTTTGCCCACTCGCAATTCCTTTTTCATATCAGACACGACCAGGTTGCGATGATCGTTCTCCAGCAATCGCGCCAACGCGTGAGCAAAAGGCTTGGTCGAGTCATAACTGGTCGACGTATTCAGCGGAACGTAGATTTGCAGGCCTTTCGATCCGGAGGTCTTGGGAAAGCTGTGCAATCCAAAATGCTCGAATATCTCCCGCAGCCACAACCCGACCTGGCAGCACTGCACAATATTTGCCGGCGGCCCGGGATCGAGGTCAAACACCATCATGGTCGGACACTCAATGTCTTTCGCCAACGATAACGACGGATGCAGTTCCAGCCCAGCCAGGTTGGCAATCCAGACCAGCGTCGGCAGATCGTTAGCCAGCAGATAATTGATGTCGTGGCCATTGCGTTCGCTCCAGATGGGCGCGGTCTTCACCCAATCCGGCCGGTGCTTGGTTGCGTTCTTTTCGAAGAAATATTCGTGGTCTACGCCCTCGGGATAGCGCTTTAGCGTGAGCGCTCGGCCCGCCAGATGCGGCACCAGTACCGGCGCGATGCGCGCGTAGTAGTCAACCACCTGGCCCTTGGTGAATCCTGCAGCCGGGTAGAGGACTTTGTCCAGGTTGGTCAGGCTAAGGTGCCTGCCGCCGATTTCGACGATCTGTGGTTTGCCGGCCATGATTGCGTCCGATTATAAGAGACTCGCCGATCCGGCACGAATCTAGAATCGGTTCTCGGATTTCAGTTCCCCGTTCTCAGTCGCTTAACCCCGTTTGACAACCCTCCCTCCCGCCACGTAATTTCAAACTTCTGCCCTATTCATGCGTCCAACCAGTAGTGGAGGTCGAATGAAACGCCGTTTCCCGATCACTCTCGTCGTTATTTTGTCACTCGCAAGGCTTGCGGTCGCGCAGGACATTGCTTCCTTCGAAAAGCGCATCACCGTTAAGAAACTAGATAACGGCTTGACCGTCGTGATCTGCGAGCGCCCCGAAGCCCCGGTGTTTTCTTTCTACACAATCGTGGACGCCGGATCCGCTCAGGATCCGCTGGACAAAACCGGCCTCGCCCACATGTTCGAGCACATGGCCTTCAAAGGCACCGACAAAGTCGGCACCAAGGATTATCCCGCGGAAAAAGCGGCACTGGCGAAAGTCGAGACTGCGTACGCCGCCTTTATCGCGGAGCGCGACAAGCGCATGGACCGCGACGAACAGAAGCTTAAGCAACTGGAAACTGCCTGGCAGGATGCCATCAAAGCCGCCTCTCAATACGTCATTCCCAACCAGTTCAGCGAGATTCTCGAGCGCAATGGTGTCGAAGGCATGAACGCTTCCACCGATTTGGACGAAACCAACTACTTCTACTCTCTGCCCGAAAACCGGCTGGAGCTCTGGGCGTATCTGGAGTCCGAACGTTTTATGCACCCGGTGCTGCGGGAATTTTACAAAGAGCGCAACGTGGTGATCGAAGAGCGCCGCATGCGCACCGACAGCAATCCCATCGGGCGTCTGCTCGAGCAGTTCATCACCGCCGCGTTTCAGGCCAGCGCCTATCATCGCCCCACCATCGGTTGGATGTCGGACTTAACCACCTTTTCCGCCACCGACGCGCAACACTTTTTTGACCAGTACTACATCCCGTCCAACATGGTGGTAACCCTTGTGGGTGACGTGAAGGCCCCCCAGGCCATGCCCATCATCGAAAAATACTTCGCCCGCATTCCTTCAGGACCGAAGCCGGACGAACGCGTCACCACCGAGCCGCCGCAGAATTCCGAACGTAGGGTGGTGTTGCAAGATCCGTCGCAGCCGCTCTATCTCGAGGGCTATCACCGGCCCGACTACCGCGATCCGGACGACGCCGTCTACGACGCCATCACCGATCTAATGTCCGAGGGACGCACGTCGCGCCTCTATCGCGCACTCGTGCGTGACCAGAAAATCGCGTCCGCTGCGGCTGGATTTACCGGTCTGCCTGGCAACAAGTACCCGCATCTTTTCGCCTTTTATGCTTTTCCGCTCCCCGGTCACAAGCCGGACGAAATGGCAGGCCCCATTCACGCGGAAATCGAAAAGCTGAAGAAGGAAGACATCAGCGACGACGAACTAAAGATGATCAAAACCCGCGCCAAGGCGAACCTGATTCGTAGTCTCGATAGCAATTCCGGCCTGGCCACCGAACTCGGACTCAACCAGGCGCGCTACTGCGATTGGCGCGAACTGTTTCGAGAAGTCGACCGCATCGACAAAATCACCAAAGCCGACATTCGCCGCGTCGCCAGCAAGACTTTCACCGGCAACAATCGCACTGTTGGCATTATTGAGACCGCCGCGCCTGCATCGTCGGACGCAAGCCAGGGAGGTGCGCAATGAAACGGCACTTCTTCTCGGTCATTGCTTTCGTGGTCGCCTGCGGAATCCTGGCGCCGCCTCGCTCTCCGGCTCAAGCTACCGATTGGAATCAGATCTCCATCCCTCCTCTGCCGGCTTTCCATCCCCAGGAACCCAAGCGCATAGAGCTGCCCAACGGCATGGTTGTCTTCCTACAAGAGGACCACGAACTGCCACTGATCGACGGCACCGCGCGCATCCGCGGCGGATCGCGCTCCGAGCCTGCCAACAAGGCCGGCATGCTCGACATGTACGGCGAAGTCTGGCGCACCGGCGGCACGAAATCCCAGACCGGCGACCAACTCGACGACTATCTCGAAGTCCGCGCTGCCAAAGTTGAAACCGGCAGCAGCGCCGATTCCACTTCCGTTTCCTGGTCCTGCCTGAAGGGCGATTTCGACGACGTTTTCAAAGTGTTCACCGACCTGCTGCGCAATCCGGAGTTCCGCGCCGAAAAGCTAGATCTCGCACAGAAGGGAATGGACGACTCCATTTCCCGCCGCAACGACGACGTCAGCGAAATTGCCGGCCGCGAAGCCCTCAAGCTGGCCTACGGCACCGACAATCCTTACACTCGTGAACCCGAGTACGCTACCGTGGCCGCGGTCACACGCCAGGACCTCATCGACTGGCATCAAGCCCACGTTCATCCCAACAACATCATTTTGGGGATCGCTGGCGACTTCGATACCGCCGCCATGGAAGCCAAACTCCGTCAGGTTTTTGGAGGCTGGGAAAAGGGCCCGGCCGTAAAAGCTCCCGAGATCGAATTTCATCCCGCTAAGCCGGGCTACTACCTGATCCCGAAATCAGACGTAAACCAGAGCAACATTCGTATGGTCGAACTCGGCATTCGCCGTGATAACCCCGACTACTACGCATCTCAGGTCTTCAATGAAGTGTTCGGCAACGGCTTCTCTTCGCGCCTGGTGCAGAGCGTCCGCACCGCCAAAGGCTTGGCCTACAACGTAGGCGGAGGCATCAGCAGCGGCTTCGACCACCCCGGCGTGGTGCGCTTCAGCGTGGGCACCAAGAGCGCAAGTACAGTCGAGTCAATTCAGGCGATCGACGACGAACTCGACAAACTGAAAACTGACCCAATTTCCGATAACGAAATCAAGCGCGCGAAAGATTCCATTCTCAATTCCTTCGTCTTCAATTTCGATTCGCCGGAAAAAGTCCTGCACGAGCGCATGGCGTATGAGTTCTACGGCTATCCGGCTGATTTCCTGGAGCGCTTTCGCTCCGGGGTTGAGAAGGTTCAAACCGCGGACGTGGCCCGGGTCGCCGCCAAATATGTTCACAAAGATCAGCTCGCCGTGCTGGTAGTCGGCAACACGGCGGAGTTCGGCAAGCCGCTGTCGTCTTTAGGAGCAGTAACGAATATCGACATCACCATCCCGCCGCCATCCGGGGAAAAGGAAGAAGCGCCAGCCGCCAAGCCCACCGCCTCCAACCCCGAAGGCAAAGCGCTTGCCGCGAAAGTGGTTGAAGCCATGGGCGGCCTCGCCAAGCTGCAATCCGTGAAGTCGCTTCAGACGGATCTAACTGAGCAAGATGCCCAGGGCGGCCCGAGTTCGGCCGTGCAAGTCTCCATCGTATTCCCAGATAGCATGCGCGTGGATGTCCAAACCCCGCAGGGGCCGTTTGCCATCGTCGTGACTCCCAATGCTGGTTTCATGTCGGCAGCAGGCATGGGAGTGCGCGACCTGCCTCCACCCCAGAAAGCCGAAACCGTAAGGCAGATTCACCGCGACCTGATCTACATCGGCCAGCACCTTAACGATCCGGCCTTCATCTTTGCGGCCAGCGGAAGCGAGACGATCGGCGGCGTTGAAACCCGAATCGTCGATGTTGCTGCGGGGGACATGGCCATCCGCTGGTTTGTCGATGCGAAGACCGGCCACGTGGTCCAGGAATCGTACGAAGCCATCGGCCGCTCTGGGGAGATGCACGGCGAGACCGCACTCTCAGACTGGAAAACCACCGACGGAATCATCCTGCCCGCCATGCACCGCAACAAAGAAAACGGACAAGACTCGAGCATCGTGGAATTCACCCGAGTTCAGTTCAATCCCGCCATCGATCCCAAAGTGTTTGAGAAGCCCGCGGCGGAGGCAAAGCCCGCGCAGTGAGCCTGCCGCAAGCTGTGTCAGAAGCAGCGTCTGCCTGGCTGCCTATCGTCAGCCAGGCCAATACGATCGAAATTGTTCCAAGAGACCAATGCGCGCTTCAGAAATTCTCCATCATCCAGATGTTGGAGCTTACGCTTTGGGTCTGAATGGCCAGATAGCGGCCGTCTGGCGAAGGCATGGCTCGAGGCGCTAAGGTTTCACTGCGGAAAACATCGCCTGGTTCCCGGATGCCTCCCTTGGAGTACCACAGTGTCTGTGCCTTGCCTTTCAGGTCCAGATACAACAGCGTGGACCCGCCACTCTCCAAGGCTGAAACAAATAGCCCCTTGCCGTCTGCGTTCCAGGCCAGAGTGTAGAGTTGGGGCGATCCTTTCGCGACAAGCGATTGAGTTGCGTTACCGGCCAGGGATAGCAATGCGATGGTCGCTTCTGACTGCTTGAGGATCGCGATACGCGTTCCATCCGGCGAAAGATCCCAAGTGTAGTGGGCGTCGGGCGTCGTCTTGATTTCAGAGTGGGCCACCTCACGCCCGCGGCCCCGCACCGGATCTATCTCCGTGAAGACGAGTTGTGTGTGCTCGGGCGTATTCTCTGCCAAAACGCACAGCGTTGCGGGATGCCGGGCACATCGGACCGAGGGGGCAGCGCCGATGGATGAACTCAGGACCAACTGTGGGGATCCCGCTGCCAAAGGCACCCTCATCAGGTTCACCGGTTGTGAGGTACCTCCCTCGTGCGGATACACGAAATAGAGAATCCAATCTCCATCTGGACCGGTGTGGTAGTCTGTGCTCAAATTTTCTAACGGCGAAGTAATCCGGACGGCGGAATCTTCCCCTGCACTCTGCCGGAAGAACTCGGGATGACCGCCGCGATCCGACACGAACACTACCGTCTTGTTGTTTTGTGCCCAACCCACAAGATCATTCTGCCCCTCATTCAGGGTCAAGTGAACTGGAGCCCTGAGTTGCGTTCCACCTCTCCGAAGATCGGCCAGGTACAACGTGCTTTGCAAGGAAGATCGCAGAAACGTAAGGTGCTTGCCATCGGCTGAAAAGCTGGGATGGTCCATGCAAAACCCCGACCAATTGGTTAACGGCTTCGGCTTTTCGAGAGGCTCACCGCTCCGTGTGTCAAGTCTGACCTGCCAAAAATTGCAGGTGTTCTCGACATTATCGAGTAGCGAATAGATGATGCGGCCATCGGGCGACCAGGACCAGTCCTCGACACTGTCCGCGTACGTCGATGGAAGCGCGGTTGTCGGCGGTCCGCCTTCGAGGGAACGGCTCTCGAAAGTCACTTCTCCTTGCTCGGGCGACTGACGCACCTTCACGTAAGCCAGCCTGCGACCATCAGGAGAAAACTCAGCGCCGCCAAACGCGGCGTCCCTGTCGGCATCGAATACCTTGTGAGCATCGGTTCCGTCAGGCCGCATAATCCACAGCTCACGGTAGTAGAGCTTGTCCAGGTTCGCTCCGAACGCCACCCACAGACCATCACGAGATACAGTCCAGGCATAGGCGTCGTCTCGAATCTTGCGCATAGGTTCGCCTGTCACTGGAACCAGCCAAATACTCGGCGCCTGTCCGGATGGCGCTGCGTCCGCGACGATCGCAGTTCCATCACGGAGCCATGTGTTCATGATCTCCCAGCTTTGCGGTGTGCCCTTGAAACTCTCGGGCGTCGGGACGTCACGGACCTGGCCAGTATCAATCTGCTGAATATGAATGCCCTTTACGTCCGAGTAAGCCAGCAGTTTGCCGTCGGCGGAAATGACCCCGCTTGTCACCGCATTTTCGCTGGAGTTGGCGGTCAAACGTCGCTGCTTCACGTCTTCCAGAGGGTTGGGATGAGGTCGGCGCCCTTCGAACCAGAAAAAGCAGATCGCGATCGCTATCACAGCAGACGCCGCCAATGCGAACCATTTCATCCGTAACGAGTTGGCCGCTGGACTGAGGGCGGATGGTTCGGCAGGAACCGACGCACGGTTCTCTATCTCCCCAATAAATCGGTAGCCACGGCGAGGCAGGGTCTCAATTAGTCTGGGCTGGTCCGCCGAATCGCCCAGCGCCTGGCGAAGCCGGTTCACCGCCTTGTTCAGACTCTGATCGAAGTCAACAAAGGTCCCATCCGGCCACAAGTGCTTCACAAGTTGATCGCGCGTGACCAATTCGCCGGGCCGCTCCAGCAGCAAGGTAAGGATCTGTAACGGTTTTTCCTGGAGATAAGTCTTGTCGCCGTTTGAACGCAACTCTCCCGTCGTGAGGTCGAGCACGAAGTCGGCGAAGCGAACACTCGATTTGGCGGGAACTTCCATCGGGAACCGCACCCCGCGACAAGTTGGAGCATTCTAGCATCGCTCACATGCCTTACAAAGCGGAGGACATGTCGCACCCAAGTCGCTGACGGGTAGTTACTTGCACCGCGTCAGCAACAGGTCAGACACAAGTCCGGGCGGGGACATTGACCTTGGTAAGCAGGGCGTTCACATTGCTCATCGAGTCCGCGCTGGTGACTGTCGGAGGTCGATTCCTCCAACTGCACTCCCTCGACACTGCGCTGGCCTAAGTTAAGGAGAAAGGTCATATGAAGAACATAAGAGTGATGTGCGTCATCACCGCGACTTTGTTCGCGCTGGCCATCCCAACTCAGCTGGCTGCGCAGAGCAACCCAGATCACAAACACTGGCACCACCATTACAAACTCATAAATATAGGAACCTTCGGAGGACCCCAAAACTACATTAATGGCGACGATCTTTTGGTGCCGTATATTGGGTCCAGCCAAGACATCAATAACGCCGGGGCGGTCATCGGTTGGGCGGATACGTCCACGCTCGATCCAAACCCAAACTTCTGCTTCAACGCCGATTGCTACACCTCTCATGCCTTTCAGTGGCAGAATGACGTCAGGACCGATCTTGGCGTATTGCCAGGAGGTTGGAGCAGCGCTACGAGTTGGGTCAGTGCCAATGGCCTGATCGCCGGGGCCTCGCAAAACGGTGAGTTCGATCCGCTGGATCCAGGCTACCCGGAAGACCGTGCAGTTCTCTGGCGGGACGGCAAAATGATCGATCTCGGGACCTTGCCTGAAGGCGGCTACGAGAGTGGGGCTGAGGCCGTCAACAGTCGCGGCCAGGTGGTCGGATGGGCTCTAAACACGGTTCCCGATCCTTACTCGATGGCGCTATTTTCGTCGCTTTACAACTTCTACGAGCCTATCTACCCATATCAGAGCAGGGCGTTCCTCTGGCAAGGGGGAGCGATGCAGGATTTAGGAACGCTCGGCACCGGAACCGACGCTTATGCCATGGCGATCAATGAGCGCGGCCAGGTGGTCGGCGTCTCCTATACCAACTCCACACCCAACCAGATACCCACTCAGTGCTCATTCAACGGAGCGCTGATTCCAACCCAGGACCCGTTTCTTTGGGAGAACGGCAAAATGATCGATCTTGGAACGCTTGGAGGCACTTGCGGCCTCCCCTACTGGATGAACAACCAAGGTCAAGTGGTCGGCCAATCCGACTTGGCCGGAGACCTCAGCAGTCACCCTTTTCTCTGGACCACGAACAAGGGCATGCAGGATATGGGCACGCTTGGCGGGAGCTCAGGTAGCGCTTCGATGATCACTGATCTCGGAATAGTCGTTGGCGGGACTCTGCTGGCCGGCGACAACCAGATCGATGCGTTCCTCTGGGATGGAAAGATGCACGACCTCGGCGCACTTGATGGCTGCTCCTATGCGTTTGCCATTAACGATTTCGGTCAGGTGGTTGGTAATTGGGGAGGCTCCGACTGTACGGAAGGTGCATTCTTGTGGGAAAACGGCGGTCCGATGGTGGATCTGAATACGCTTGTGCATTCCAACTCCGGTCTCGCTGTGCAGGGAGCGATCCTGATCAGTGATCTCGGCGAGATCGTGGGTTCCTCAGTAGACGTCAACGGCAACTCATATGCCATCCTGCTGATTCCCTGCGACGAGAATCATCCCGG
>Ga0209169_10002907_pt1 | contig 10186 bp, 8 predicted proteins | sample HubBroMetageWRM4_FD_188346 | JGI IMG/M metagenome (GOLD analysis project Ga0209169, IMG submission 188346) | Warmed soil microbial communities from the Hubbard Brook experimental Forest, New Hampshire - Hubbard Brook CCASE Soil Metagenome WRM 4... | ecosystem: Environmental > Terrestrial > Soil...
ACCACCGGCTGACGCCGTACCGTACAAATTGCCATCGGGGCCGATGGTCAGGTTGGCGTCGGGCTCTGCGCCGTCAGAGCCGACGAACGTATGAAGAAGTGTGTACTGCCACTGGCCGTCCGGTTGCGGAGACAGCTTGTAAACCACGCCACAGCCACAGAGCGGCGCGCCGCCGTTGATCGTCGTGCCATAGAGATTTCCGGCGCTGTCTAAGGTCACGCCGCCACTTGGCTCGTAGCCGTCTGCATGGCCGGTGAAGTTATACAGAATGGTCTCTGCCCAGATTCCGCCGCGAGCGGCCGGAATGAGCGTGAGCCGGTAGACAATACCCGAGCGGTACTCGCCTCCATCAGCGGTGCCGTAAAGGCTGCCTTGGGGGTCGATGGCAAGCTGCCCCACGCCCGGAAACACGCCGTCTTCAGATGTGTAGCCGAAGCGGTGCAAGATGCGCTCTTTCCAGGCGGTTATCCCCGGAGCCCAGGCCCCTACCGCTGCGGGCTCCAGTTCGTAGACGGTGCCGCAACCGTCGTTGGCGGGACATACCGGGCTCCCGCCGCCGTTCAGCGTGGTGCCGTAAAGATTTCCGGCGCTGTCCATGATCGGCCCGGCCTGCGGTCCCAGCCCGTCGCCGTTCCGTCCAGTGAAGGTATGCAGTGCGTCCTCGATCCGGCCGTCAGGGGCGGGCGAGAGCTCAAAGGCGACGTACCCGGTTCCGTAGAGACTGTCGCCCGGGCCAGCGATCAGATTGCCCCACGGGCAGCAGGCGAGCGTGCCAGGGGCGCCGAAGTCATACGCGACCGTGTAGTCCCAGCCGCCGGCTCCGGGCGTCAGCTCGAAAACCACGCCGGCATAGTACGCGCCGCCGCGCTGCGTGGTGCCGTAAAGATCACCGGCGCCGCCGGCGACGAGGCCGCCATTGGGTTCGCTCCCGTTCCGGTCGCCGTTCTGGAAGTCTTGCAATATGGCCTCAGTCCATTCACCGTTCTGTACCGGACTCAATTCGAACACGGTCCCGTAGTCGTATTCCCCGCCACCGCTGGTCGTGCCGTATAAATTCCCCTGTTTATCGAAGACTACGCTGTCCCACACACCCCCTCCGTCGCTACCTGAACCAAAGGCATGCAACACCGAGTAGGTTGGCTCTTGCGGGAAGTTGTCCACGGCCCTTTGGGCTGATGCCGCGACCGCGAGGACCATGAATACAGCGAACGTAGATGTTCTCACTCGCATGGGGCACCGCCTTGCATAACAATTCGGAGAAATAAAAGCTACGGAGTGACCTCAAAAACCACGCCGCGATTGTAGGTGCCGCCAGTCATGGTTGTACCGAACAGGTTGCCACTAGCATCAATGGCTAGACCCAGCGGCCCGCTTCCGTCCGCGCCGTCGAACGCGTGCACTATGCTATAGCTCCATTGTCCATTCGCGCCCGGAGTCAGTTTGAAGACTACGCCGCACGTCCCGGCGCACGAGTTGCTTCCGCCCCCGGCGACTCCGTAAAGGTTCCCCGCTTGATCAAACACCAGATTGTACGCAGGCGCGCATCCCTGTGAGCACGCCGGGACGGCGGGAAAATCGTAAAGAATCGTTTCTTCCCAAAGCCAGCGCGCAGCCGGAACCGGTGTCAATTTGAACACCGTGCCGCAGCCCACCGGAGCGCATTGCGCGCCCCCAACCGGGGTGGTGCCATAGGCGTTGCCTTGGCTATCCAGCGTCAGTCCGCCATTTGGGTTCTGACCATCGGTCGCGCTGGAGGCGAAGCGATGCATGACGTGATAATTCCAGATGCCTTCTGGAGTGGACGTACTCGGGTCGCGGCTCAACTCGAAGGCCACGCCGCAGCCCAGCCCTTGTATGCAATTAGGCAAGCCAATACCGCCGCCCCAATATGTCGCGCCGTAAAGGTTGCCCCTGGAATCCCAACTCAGCGGGGCCAACGGCCTGTAGCCGTTCTTGTCGTCATTGCCGCCGAAGCTGTAAAGCTCTGAGTAAGTCCAGCCTTCGGAGTCCGGGGACAGCTCCCCAATTGCGCCCGCCAAGTACTGACCGACGCCCAGAAGCCCATAAATGTGGTCGGTCGAACCGAGCACCAGATCAGTCCCACCTCCGAAGTAGATCGGATTGAAACTCCATCCGCCGTCGTCGGCCACCAGTTCGAACACCGTTGGGGGCCCGCCATCCGCTTCGGTGCTACCAAAAAGATTCCCAAACTCGTCTAGCAGCAGCCCTTGCGACCCTCGCCCGATGTCTTGGGTGAAATCGAATAGCACCTTCTCGCTCCACTGACCGGTCGTCTGCGGAGCCAGCTCAAAGATCACTCCACACCCGTAGTCCCCACATTGCGTCATCGTGCCACCCCCGACCGTCGCACCGTAAAGGTTGCCTTGCTTATCCAAAGTAGGCGGCCCCGAAGGCACAGACCCGTCGCTCTCCCCCGTAAAGCTATAAAGCACTCGAAATGTGCTAGCAGCCCAGGAAGCAGGGGATACAAGCGCCAGCGCTAGAACAATTCCAATCAGGGGAGGGAAATGCTTGTGGGTCATAAAACACCGTATTGTCCGGGCCGCATGGCCCATTCACGGCGGGCAGCGGTCAAATGCCCAGCCGCCCGCCAATATATCACCGTTCTGACAAACCACATCCCGTGAAACTGCTCTTTCTCCGTCAATCCGAGTCGCCACCGTCCGGGCCGGTAGGCGAATAGCTGGGGTTGTTGTGATAGTAGCTTTCGAAGAAACTGGCCGGGTACGGGGTCGAAATGCTTGTAAAGTTGTGCTGGTTGCTCAAGCTGAAAAAGTCTGAGAGCGGAACATATGGAGGTACGTTGTCGGGCGCATTGCGATCGGCATATCCGTTGTCGGTGCTCTGGTCGATGGGGCTCAGCCCGAAATTATTCTCGGTAAATGCCAGAATGCTGCCGAAGTCGTGCACGTAGGGGAACACCTTCTGCGGGCAATTTGTTACGCAGCTCCCGGAAACATAGCCCGCCTTGGTGTATTCGGAGACAACCAGCAGCGGCACCCGAAACCCGTACACATAGCCGCAACCCCAGTTGTTTTCTTGGACGCCGTTGGGGCAGGTTGGCGGATTGTCCGTCCCGCGGTAAACGGCCGGCGGTGTGACGTGGTCGAACCAGCCTCCCCAGTCGTCCCAGACCACGAAGATGGCAGTCGTGTCATTGGAGTTGTTGCCCCAATAGTCGCAGGTGTGGTTGCTATTGCTCCAACTGTTTCCTATAGCGTTAATGATGTTGCCCACCCACGACGGTCCGTAGGGCGGACTCTGGGTGTTGTCGAGGCTGGCATGGTCCGACCAGATTTCGTCCGGGATGACCCAGCTGATCTTTTGTAGATTGCAGTTCGCGATGTCGGTCAGAATTGGTGCTCCGAAGTTCGAAACGGCCACGTTCGGAAGCGAGATATGGCTAGTCCACTCCGTTCCTGAACATGGCTCGCCTTGCTGGCTGAGGCTGTTCTGCCCGTAGCACACCTCTGGAATGGCTGCGGGGGCCGTCCAGATCACCCCGGCAGTGGGTGTGTAATAGCGCCAGCTCACGCCCTTCTCACCGGCCGAATTCGTGACCAGGCTGTCATGGGTGTAGCACTCGACCGAGCCGGGCCCTTCTGTTCCGGTCGGGTCCACCCAAGGCGCCTCGTAGGTGCTCTGGCCGCACCCGCTCGATGGGAAGCTGGCATTTTCGGCGACAAAGTCCAGGTAGTTAGTTTGGAGCGGAGCGACCGGTGCGGAGGTTCCGGTGAAAAGGAACTGGTGGGCAGGGAAACTGGGGCCCTCACTGGTCTGAAACATATAGTTGGCGAAACCGTAAGCGGTAGCGATGTCAAAATACGGCTGCACGTCGGACTTTTGCACGAAGGAGTACTCTTTGCACTGGCCACTCGTATAAATCTCGCAAAAGCCGTCCATGTTCCCGCTGTCGTATTGATGCACCCACCCGTAGCCGGTTGTTTGGCAAATGTAGCAGTGCCACGGGTCGAGTGTCCCGTCGTTCATTGGGAGCGAGATATTACAGATTTCCTGTCTCTGTCCCTGGCCGTTAATGTAGCCATAGCCCCCGTTGTCAATGTCAACGCCGGGTTCGAATGGATCTCCGACGCCACACGTCGAGCCATGCATCGGGCCGGCGCCAAAGAGGTTGTCCGGGGAACGATTTTCCTGAACGATGATGATAATGTGATCAAAATGTGGCAAATTTTGTGCGTATGCGATCGTGGCACCGAGTGCGAACACCAGCAACAGACTGCTTGTGGCGAATTTCATATTGTCTTCCTCCTTTTGAAAGGGCTGACTGCGAGGGACTGCTGCAACCGGATCGAGACGCACGACCCCCCTCAATACACCTAATCGCGAGGATTTGCGAATGAAGGGGTGTTTTTTTACGAAAACGGAACAAGAGGGCTGAGTCAGACTCCCTGGGATCGCGCTTAGGCCTTGAAAACACTGGCGAAAACGATCAGGCGGCATCTTTTGTCCTCATCGGTGGAAATCACGCGAAATATTGCGATTTTGTTCTGAAAACGGAACAAGACGCTCCGCCCCCCGATTTGCCTCCTCCCGAATCCGTCCGGTATTCTGGCTCTACTTTCGTCGGCGCTCCCAGCGGCACAATCTTAAGGAGAACCAATGACCGCACGAACCGGCAACGCCCGCAACTATCTTTTCTTAGGACTGGTGCTTCTTATGGCAGGAACGACTTTCGCTGCGTCCAATATTTACGACTTCACGCTGCCCAACATTGATGGCAAAGCCATGCCCCTGGCCGACTTCAAAGGCAAAGTCGTGCTCATGGTCAACGTCGCCAGCCAGTGCGGGTACACTCCGCAATACACCGCTCTCGAAGCCCTCTACGAAAAATATAAGAGCCAGGGCTTCGTGATCGTCGGCTTCCCGGCCAACAACTTCGGCGCCCAGGAACCCGGCACCAACGAAGAGATCAAGACGTTCTGCACGCGCAAGTACAGCGTGACCTTCCCCATGTACAGCAAAGTGTCCGTAAAGGGCGATGACCAGACGCCGCTGTATCAATACCTGACCAAGGACACGCCCGCCGGCATCAACGGCGACATCAAGTGGAACTTCACCAAATTCCTGGTGGATCGCAATGGCAAGGTAGTGCAGCGCTTCGAATCCAAAGTCACGCCCGATTCGCCAGAAGTGGTTTCAGCGGTAGAGAAGCTGCTGAAGTAAGGTTGCGCCAAGGCCAGCCCGCAGAGCAGACCAACGGACCATTCTCGGGAGTAATATGGGAGGCAGCACAGAGGCAACGTCTTAAACGCTGACGGCTGAGTGCTGCAAGCTCCCATGGACTTCGATCAACTGGAAACGTTTCTGGCAGTGGCGCGGCATCTGAGCTTTTCCCGCGCCGCCGACAAACGCTTCCGCACCCAGCCGGCAATTTCCTCTCAGATTCGTCTGCTTGAGGAAGAAGTAGGAGCCAAGCTGCTCGATCGCTCCGGCGGCAAGGTTTCCCTGACCGCTTCCGGCAAGGTGTTCCTGAAATTTGCCGAAGAGTTGATGGAGTCCCGCAAAGCGATGCTGGCGGGCATTGCTGAGACCGAGCGCGTGCCCCGTGGTGAAATTGTGGTCGGGGCCAACGAAGGCACATGCCTGCATATTTTGCCGGAAGTCTTTGCCGAGTTTAAGAAGCAATATCCTGACGTGAACATCAGCATCACCCGCTCTGATTACGCCCGGATTCTGGAGTCGGTGCTCGACAACTCGGTGGACTTCGGCGTAGTTTCTCTTCCGGTCGACGACACCCGGCTCGCGGTCAAGCTGATTCACCGCGACGAACTGGCGATCATTGCGCCGCCGCAGCACCCACTGGCGAAAAAGAAGTCTGCCACGTTGGCGGAGGCGGCGAAGTTTCCTCTGGTGGTGCCTAAAGGCGGACATACTCGCGACGCTCTCGAAGACTTGTTCTTCGAGCGCAAACTGAAGCCGCGCTACATCATGGAACTCGATTCCAGCGAACTGTTGAAGCGCTTCGTGGCCGCCGACGCTGGCATTGGCTTCATCGCGCGCTCGAATGTGCTGGAGGATGTGCGCGCCAACGTTCTGAGCGCGATCCCGATTTCCGATGCCACCATCCGCCGCGACCTCGCCCTGGTATTTCGCAAAGACAAATCCCTGAGCCGCGCCGCTCTGGCGTTTATTGATATTGCCGTCCGCATTAAGGGTGTGGACGCAGTTGCAGGCAAACCGTGACCGCGATGGTTTCTTTCGCGACTCGCCGCAGTTCCCTTCTCTGGGCTTGCGCCTTGCTCTGCGCCAGCGGGCTTTTCGCACAGACTGGCCAGTCGTCTCCGAAAGAACTTCCCGCTACCGCCTACCAGCTCATCGCCGTCAAAGTCACCGGCAGTGAGCGCTATAAACCGGAAGACATCGTCGCCGCGGCTGGCATGCAGATCGGGCAAACCGTGCACGAAGATGATTTCAGAGCCGCAGTGCGGGTGCTGGGCGATAGCGGCGCCTTCAGCGACGTTGCCTTCAGTTTCGATTTCTCCGCCAAAGGCACCAAGGGAGCTTTTCAGGTAAAAGACTCGCCGGACTTTGTGCCGGCGCGGTTTGAGAACTTTGTCTGGTTTTCCGATCAGGATCTGGCCAGTAGTCTCCATGCGCGAGTTCCTCTTTTCCACGGCGAACTTCCGATCCGTGGAAACCTCGCTGACCAGGTCTCGCTGGCATTGCAGGCCATGTTGATCGAACAAAAAGTCGAGGGACGCGCCGACTACATCCGGGTCAACGCCGAAGGCGGGCCCACCCAAGCTTTCGACTTCAGCGTGACCGGACGCCCCATCACCATTCGCGACGTGAAGTTCGAGGGAGCCGATCCCGGCTTGCTTCCCATGTTGCAGACGGCCGCCAGAAAGCTCCAGGGAAAGGAATACTCCCGTACCGCGATTCGCACCCAAGCCGAAAAAACTTTCCTGCGTTTCTATCTGCAACGTGGTTATCTGAAAGCCACGCTTGGCGAGCCCGAGCCCAGCGTTGTGAAAGGCGATCCGGAAGAGACGACGGTTGATGTCGTCTTCCACCCCAGTCCTGGAACGCAGTACAAACTCGCGGAACTCACGCTCTCCGGCAATAAGATCATCACCACCGATGTGTTGCGGAAGTTGATGCACGCGCCGATTGGGGAGCCAGTGAACGAGATCGAAATGGAAGAAGACTTAACCTCGCTGCAACACCTTTACGGCACCCGTGGGTACATGGCGGCGGACGTCAAATCGCACCAGGAAGTAGATGACAAAGCGTTCTCCGTCAAATACGTCCTCACCATCAAGGAAGGCGACGTTTACACCATGGGCGAACTCGACATTCACGGACTCGACTCTCCCACCACATCCCGGTTGCAGACTGCCTGGGCTCTTCGCACCGGCGACACCTACAACTCAGACTATCCCCGGCAATTTGCCGACAAGGCGGATGACCAACTGCGCGACTGGAATATCACCATCCACGAATCCGTTAATCCCAGTGACAAAACGGTGGATGTGACCCTGCGATTCGATCCCAAGACCTGAGGTCTTGTCCATCAGTTGCATGTTTTTGCAATTTCCTTCTCAGGTTTTGGTACGCTTATTTCCGGAGTCATAATCCTAAAGGAGTCGAACCTTCATGAGATCAGTTTCCAAAGCGTTGACCGCTTCAATAACTGTGATTTTATCGGCGCTGCTGCTCGCTTCCGCCGCCGTCGCAGCCAAGGTCCAGACCTTTACAGGCACTATCAGCGATGCCATGTGCGGGGCGACCCACATGATGGAAGGCGATCCCGCGTCATGCTTGCGCACCTGCGTGAATAAGGGATCGAAGTACGCGCTGGTAGTGGGAGACAAGGTCTACACCCTGGACAGCAGTACCCCGGCAACGCTGGATGCTCTAAGCAAGCTGGCCGCCCAGAAGGCTACCGTCAAGGGCACGGTTGACGGCGATGTTATCGCCGTCAGTTCGGTAACTGCGGCCAAGTAGCGCTGGCGTTTGGCTCCCTGGAAGCCCGGACTTGGGAGCCGCTTGAACATTTTTTCGCTGTAACCCAATTTTCACATTGCCTGCGGGATACGCTGTGTTAAATTTGACGATCAACCCACCCCGGCAGCGGAGGAAAATGAATTGGGAAAAGACATGGTCCCCAAGCGGATATTCTTTACTAAGGGGGTCGGCAAACATCGCGAACGTCTCACATCCTTCGAACTGGCATTGCGCGACGCCGGCATCGCCGCCCAGAATCTGGTGCGCGTTTCGTCCATCTTTCCCCCCAATTGCAAATTAGTGCCCCGGTCGACCGGGCTCAAGTATTTGAGTCCCGGCGAGGTAGTTTTTGCCGTGGTCGCGGAAAACTCCACTCGCGAGCCCCATCGGCTTCTAGCTTCAAGTATCGGTGTAGCAATCCCCGCAGACCGCAACACTTACGGCTACTTGAGCGAGCATCATTCGTTTGGCGAAACCGACAACGCCGCCGGCGATTACGCCGAAGAACTCGCCGCCGAAATGCTGGCCACCACTCTGAATGTGGAATTTGACCCTGATCGCTCCTGGGACGAAAAGAAGGAAATCTACCGCATCTCGAACAAGATTGTGCGGACGGCAAACGTGACTCAATCCGCGGTAGGTGATAAGCGTGGGCTCTGGACAACGGTGATTGCGTCAGCGGTCTTGATCTTCGACTAGATTGCCTGGCTCACTTCCGTGCTGCCGCCTTCGCTTTCTTCTTGGAAGCCGACTTATCTTTCCCCAGCCGCTCCAAAACCGCGGCAACAATGATGGGCAGACCCACGGTGGCGTCGACAAAGACTTCGCCGAACTTTCCGCCCTCAGCCGGGGGCACAAACTTGCCCCATGAAATCGCCTCGCTGTAAGGGCTCCCTGACAGCCCTCCCCAATAAACCGGCTCCGGACAGATTCGCACTCCGTAGTGGTACCGCTTCAGCGGTACATTCTCGCCCATGCGGCGGTGGCGCAATTCAATGAACGGTCCGAACTGTTGTGACCAGTTGCGCGGCACGCCGCCGCCAATCGTGAAGATCCCCAGGCGTGTTTGCCGCAGCAGGGTGGCGGCAAAATGCTCCAGGTCTTCGAACGGATCAAATCTGATTTTGTGACGTCCGGTGGATTCGCGCAAACGATTATTCAGCGCCACATCGAGGCCTAGCTCTGAATCGGTAAATGCGGGCACGAAAACTGGAACTCCCTTTTCGTAAGCCGACTTCAGAATGCCTCTTTGATCTTTCGCATGCTTCGCCAAATACGCGCCGATGGCGTGATTCAGCTTGTAAGAACACATCACGTCGGCGTGGTCCCATCCCTCCAACACTTCGGACATGACTTCTTCCACTTCGTCGAGGTTAGTCTCCGGCTCCAGCGTGTCATAAACGCGGTTGTAGCCCTGCTCGTAAAGCTCGGTGTCTGAAACCTCGGGGTTGTAACGGAAGTGAGCGCGTCCGGTAGCCTCCACCAGTCCGTGCGCCATAAGCGCTCCGGTGGAAACAATGGCATTCACAATGCCGCGGTCGATCAGCTCCGTGATGATGAGTCCCTGCTTGGCAACCGTCATGGCGCCAGCCAGCGTCATCACCACGAAAGCGTCCTCATCCCGTGCCATGGCTTCCAGCACATCCACTGCTTCACCCAATTGCCGGCCGGTAAAGGCGGTCTTGGCCATTGCGCGCACCAGGCCGTCAATCGTCCGCACTTTGGTCAGGTCAAGCGGCTCCAGCGGGGTCAGCCGGTCTTCGATCGGGTTGTGGAGCTTCCGATCGATGCCGCTGCCGTCGTGATTCCCATGTTTCATGGTCGCATCTCCGAATCCATTTTTCTCGAAGTACTACTCTACTAGAACGCGACGACCTCCTGCTACCGCACACACCGAACTACAACTGAGAACCGGGAACTGGGAACTGGTATTCTATTTCCTCGCTGTTTTAGATCTATGTCATCGCCTCCGGACACATTTCGAGTTGGCCTGATTCAGATGTCGGCAACGTCCGATCCCGTCAAGAATCTGGAGCGCGCCATCGAGCGTGTGCGTCAGGCCGCGGCACAAGGGGCGCAGATCGTCTGCCTGCCCGAACTTTTTCAGACGCAATACTTCTGCCAGCGCGAAGACGCGGCTCTTTTCGATCTGGCCGAACCGATTCCCGGACCCGCGTCGGAGAAGCTGGCCGCGGCT
>Ga0209169_10002908_pt1 | contig 10183 bp, 9 predicted proteins | sample HubBroMetageWRM4_FD_188346 | JGI IMG/M metagenome (GOLD analysis project Ga0209169, IMG submission 188346) | Warmed soil microbial communities from the Hubbard Brook experimental Forest, New Hampshire - Hubbard Brook CCASE Soil Metagenome WRM 4... | ecosystem: Environmental > Terrestrial > Soil...
GGTCGGTGCAACTGACGCTCGGGCGCGCTCCCGCTCGCGATGGCTCCAGAAAGAGAGTGCGAGCGCGACAACAAGCAGAACCGCAGCGAACCAGCCCCACGGCAGTGGGCGAGCAGAATCGTCGGCGCTGGCCTCCAGTCGGCGGACCTTTTCCTCATTATTATTACTAGTATTATTACTAGTATTACTTTCGCGCGCTTCGTTTTCACGTCCTTCAGTTTCGTGCCCCACCAATTCGGTCCGAACCGGAGGGGCATCGCCGGACGCTTGCAAGTACTCAGCGACGGTCTGATCTTCATCGAGGCCCACGACGCGGGAGTAAGCGCGGACGAAGCCCTTGTTAAAGATGCCGCCAGGCAACTGGTTGAACTTGTCCTCTTCCAGGGCTTGCAACATGCGGGTGCCGATCTTGGTGGAGGTGGAAATCTGCTCGAGCGTAATCTGGCGCTTTTCGCGCTCCTGTTTCAGTTTTTCGCCAAAGGAAGGCAAAACACTCTCCCGCATTCGTTGGATGGCGAACGGAATTTTACTCTGTTGAGAAGCAAGATCATAGAAAATTGGTGATTAGTTAGTGACTCGTTGGCACGAAAAGCCTCCGCGATCCTTCGTGTTAGCGTCATGGCCATGAAAGAATGGGTGGACGGCGCGGCGAGGTGGCGTGACTCGGACTGGTTACCTCCGTTCATTGCCCCAGCGGCGCGACCAAACCTATAATTTCCTATCTATCCCCATCCACCTGAACGAGGAGTCATGTCGGAGGCCGCGGGCACATCCCCAATTCGCCTGTCGCAAGAGCTAACCATCTTTCACGATGTCGCCAAGGCGCTGACATCGTCGCTCAACCTTGATTCCATTCTGCAGACCATCATGGAAAAAATGGCGGAATACTTCCGCCCCGATACCTGGTCACTGCTCATGGTGGATGAGGAAAAAGATGAGCTCTATTTCGCCATCGCGGTCGGCGCGGCGGCGGACGTCCTGTCAAAGGCGCGCTTGAAGGTGGGTGAGGGAATTGCCGGCTGGGTTGCCCGCCACGGAGAGGCCCTGATCGTTCCCGACGTGCAAAATGATCCGCGTTTCTCCTCTCGGCTGGATGAGATGACGCGGTTGCAGACGAATTCCGTCATCTGTGTGCCGTTGCGTTCGAAGCATCGCGTGCTGGGTGTGATCCAGTTGATCAATGCCAGCGTTGGCCTGTCGGAACAGGAGATGTTTTTTCTGCAGGCCTTGTGCGATTACGCGGCGATTTCAATCGAGAACGCCCGGTCGGTGGAGAAGATCCAGGAACTCACCATCACCGACGATTGCACCGGCCTGTTCAATGCACGCCATCTGCACAAAACGCTGGAAACTGAGGCTTACCGCTCCGCGCGCTTCGGCTATGAATTCAGTGTGATTTTTATCGACCTCGACCACTTCAAGCAGGTCAACGATACCCACGGACATCTGGTAGGAAGCCGGTTGCTGGCCGAGGTCGGATACCTGATCAAAGCGCAGCTCCGCCTGATTGATTTCGCTTTCCGCTACGGCGGCGACGAGTTCGTGGTACTCCTGCCGCAAACCACTAAAGATCAGGCCGTCGTGGTGGCGAAACGTTTGCAGGATTCGCTGCGCTCCGGAACGTTCTGCGCCGAACAGGACTTGAACTTGAATGTGCGGGCGAGTATGGGGCTGGCGACGTTTCCGCACGATGCGCAGACCCCGCACGACATCATCCGCCAGGCGGACGAGATGATGTATGTCGTGAAGAACACCACGCGCGATAATATCGGCATTGCATCGCGCGGGCTGATAGAGCCGTAGAGACGCAGGTCTCAGGTGTTAGGTGTCAGGTCTTAGGGAGCACGCCACCCTTTTTGGTCCAGGCCGTTCCAGCTACTGCTTTTCTCTTTTCTGCAGCTCCGGCGGCTGTTCGGTTTTCGGCGCCGCCGCTGGCGCTTCCGGTTTCCAGGTAAACGCATTGGCGGGAGCGGAAGGATTCACGCCGAAGTCCCACACATAAAGGTTCATACCCTCTTTCCCAACCATTTCGGCGACGGCGTATTCGCCCACCGCTAGCGGCTCGTTGGGCGCGAGCTTGACCCAGCCTCCGGTCAGGGTCGTGGACGTGGCAGCGACGAAACGTTCGTCGGTTTTCGTGTTTCCGGTGACTGCGACCTTGACTGTACCGGCAACACGTTTACCGTTCTTGACCTCGACGCGAATGATCTTGAAGCGCTCGGAGGATGCGAGCGCCGGCGCCGGTGGCTCGCCCGCGGCGGGCTTCTCCGTTGCGGTTGCGGGCGCGCCCGCACTGTTGTTCAGGTCGATGTTGATATAGAACGAAGGCACGGCGGTGTGCGATTGAATCTTGGAATGGGGGCCGGGAAGTTCAATCGTCTGCTTGGCACCGGCCAGGGGATTGATCACCGCGCGCAGAATATTTGATTTGGAGTTCTTCTCCAGATCGCCCCCAGACTGCTGCACTTCGGCCAACTGCGGCTGATTTTCATAGGTATCGAGCAGAAAGATGCCGCCTTCATCGGGCAGGCGCAGACCGGGCGCGACCTCCGGCGAACGGGCTCGTTCAGCTTGCCGCTCGGCCTCCAGTTCCTTGTCCAGTTCGACGGCTTCCGGAGCGGGTTTGCCTTCTTGGCGGCCTTGTTCAAACTTTTCGGTTGCGTCCCAGTCGACCATCGAATTAGGGACTTCCTCCCACTCGCCGCGTTCGGCGCTGTAATAGCGGACGCGGTCACCATGAACCTCGTACTTGGTGACAGACTGGTAGGAGCCGTCTTTCAGAATCAGCCGGCGAGCTTGGTTCTGGGCGGCAGCGGGGATCGTGGGCAGGCAAAAGAGAGCCAACCCAAGGATTGCGGCTAAGAGAACGCCCGTCCTTTGCGTGAATGATTTCATGCCGCGAAATATTATCGGTCTTTTCCGGTGCTTCGGGAAGGTTAGATGCGGGCGGCCGGGCGCTAAAACGCCTGTGGAAAGCCATTATCGCGGAGCATTTGCAGGCTGCATTTGCGAGATTGACACCTACCGACCAACTCTTTACGCTAAGGCCTATGGAAGTAAATATTGGCCCGGACCTGCAAGCCAAGCTCGCCCGCCTAGCCACTGAACGGGGAAGCGATACTCAGGCGCTCGTTCGGGAAGCCATCGAAAGGCTCGTCGATTACGACGAATGGTTTCTCCGCGAAGTAGAGAGTGGGCTGGCCGCCGCCGACCGCGGCGAATTGATCGACCATGAAGAAATCGGCAAGTTGATCAACCGTCGGTATCCGGGCTGATGCGTGTCCGGTGGACGGACCCTGCTGCGGTTGATCTCACTGACATCTGCGACTACACGCAAGAACACCATGGACCGGAGGCAGCGCGCAAATTGGCGTTGCGTATGTTCGAGGCGATAGGGTCGCTTCCGCAGTTTCCCCATCTTGGCCGCTTGGGACGTAAGTCAGGTACTCGCGAGCTTGTCTTGTCCGGTTCACCTTTCCTTGCCATTTATCGAGTTCGCAAGGACGTTATCGAAATTGCCCGCATTTTGCATGGCGCGCAGAAGTGGCCGTGAGCGCTTATGGGCTGTCGATTTGGTGGTGGCCTACCAGACTACGACCGCTGCATTTTCCACATTCCCTTCCAGAAAACTTTCTGCCATAATTGATCGTGCACCCCAGCCCGCACAATTTTCCAAAACAATTTAGAGCGAGGAAGCGATGTCGGCCAAGTACATCTTTGTAACCGGCGGTGTGGTCTCATCATTGGGCAAGGGACTCGCGGCAGCTTCCATCGGATGCCTGCTGGAGAGCCGTGGCCTCAAAGTCAACTTGATGAAGTTCGATCCCTACCTGAATGTGGATCCGGGAACGATGTCGCCGTTTCAGCATGGCGAAGTGTTCGTCACGGACGACGGGGCAGAAACCGATCTTGATCTCGGTCACTACGAACGCTTCACCCACGCCAAGCTTTCTCGCGACAACAATTGGACCACGGGTCGTCTCTACGAGCAGATCATTGCCAAAGAACGACGGGGCGATTACCTGGGCAAGACGGTGCAGGTGATTCCGCACGTCACGAACGAAATCAAGGCGGCGGCGAAAAAAGTCGCGCAGGACGTCGATGTGGCGATCGTCGAGATCGGCGGCACGGTAGGCGACATCGAGTCGCTGCCGTTCATCGAAGCGATTCGGCAGATGCGGCAGGAATTGGGCCGGGACAACACTTTGTTCGTGCACGTGACCCTGGTGCCGTTCATCGCTGCGGCGCAGGAATTGAAGACCAAGCCGACGCAGCACTCGGTTAAAGAATTGCTCAGCGTCGGAATTCAGCCGGATATTCTGCTGTGCCGCACCGACCGCTTCCTTTCGAAAGACATCAAATCGAAAATTGCTCTGTTCTGCAACGTCGAAGAAGAAGCTGTGATCACGGCCAAGGACGTCGCTTCCATCTACGAGGTGCCAGTCGTTTTCGCGCACGAAGAAGTGGACACACTAGTGCTGCGGCGTCTGCACCTGGAAGCTAAAGACCGCGATCTTTCGAAGTGGAACGATCTGGTGCACCGCGTCTACAACCCGAAAGATGTGGTCAGGATCGGCATAGTAGGAAAGTATGTTGAATATGAGGACAGCTACAAGTCTCTGAAAGAAGCGTTGGTGCACGGCGCGCTGGCGCATAACCTGAAACTGGAAGTGAATTGGATCGAAGCCGAGGGTCTGGAAGCCGTCGACAAGACCGACAAAAGCTACGAAGCACAGTTAGAAGAGTACGACGGACTGCTCGTGCCGGGCGGATTCGGCAAGCGCGGCATCGAAGGCATGTTGCGGGCGATTCAGTACGCGCGCGAGAAGCACGTGCCCTACTTCGGAATCTGTCTCGGGATGCAGACGGCTTGTATTGAATATGCGCGCAACGTTTGCGGGTTGGCGGATGCCAACTCCAGTGAATTCGATCCGGCGACTCCGCATCGAGTGATCTACAAATTGCGCGAGTTGCGCGGCGTGGAAGAACTCGGCGGCACCATGCGACTGGGAGCGTGGCCGTGCAAGATCGAGACGGGCACGCTGGCGTACGACGTGTATGGCCAGACCGAGATCAGCGAGCGCCACCGGCATCGTTACGAATTCAACCGCGAGTATGAAGAGCCCATGGTCGCGAACGGGTTGCGAATTTCCGGTTCGACGCCCGACGGGACTTACGTGGAGATGGTGGAGATTCCGGGCCATCCGTTCTTCATCGGATGCCAGTTCCATCCGGAATTTAAATCGAAGCCATTGGAGCCGCACCCGCTATTCAAGGCGTTCGTGGGTGCTGCCTACGAACACGGCCAGAAAAAGAAAGAGCACAAGAACGCGGCTGAAGTGGAAATGTTTATGCGGCCGGAAAAAGTGGGACGGAGATAACCATTAGCCCTTAGCCGTTAGCCCTTAGCAAAAAGCCAACAGCCAAAGCCAAGCCTTTGACGCTTTCCTTCCAAATCGACAACGTCCGCGTCGGTGCCGGCGACCTCTTCCTCATCGCCGGGCCCTGCGTGATTGAGAGCGAAGAGCACGCTCTGCGCATGGCGGAGATCATTAAGGGCGTCGTGCGTTCTCTGAATTTTCCCTTCATCTTCAAAGCGTCTTACGACAAAGCAAATCGCACGTCGATCCGGAGCTATCGCGGGCCGGGAATCAAAGAAGGCTTGCGTATTCTGAAGAAGGTGAAAGACGAAGTGCACGTTCCGGTACTCACTGATGTGCATCAAGTGGCCGATGTCGCCGCCGTGGCCGAAGTTGTGGACGTCTTGCAGATTCCTGCGTTTCTCTGCCGTCAGACGGATCTGATCGTTGCGGCGGCTTTGAGCGGGCGTCCAGTGAATATCAAGAAGGGGCAGTTTGTCGCGCCATGGGACATCAAGCACGCCGTCGACAAATGCCGCGACGCTGGGAACAGTCAGGTATTTGTGACCGAGCGCGGCTCAAGCTTCGGCTACAACAATCTAGTCGTGGACATGCGTTCGCTGGCCATCATGCGCAAGTTCGCGCCGGTGGTGTTCGACGCCACGCATTCGGTGCAGTTGCCGTCGTCCTCTGCGGCAGACGGAGAACAGCCGGCGGTGAGTGGAGGCCAGCCCGAATTCATCCCGGTGTTGTCGCGAGCAGCGGTGGCGGCAGGTGTGGACGGTGTGTTCATGGAAGTCCACGACAATCCAAAAGACGCGAAAAGTGACGGTGCCAACGCCCTCGATTCGCGCAACCTGCGCGGCTTGTTGAAAGAATTGCAGGCGGTGAAGAAGGCATTGGACGCGGCGCATATCACGCCGTAGGGCAGACTCCATGCTCCATGTGGTGACTACCGTGACTCCGAAATCGCGGTTCCTTGTCACCACATAACTCATGACGTGGTATCAAGGTCTAGCCGATTCTTATTCCCTAACGCATGCAATCAGCCTCTGCGATTCGTCGTCTTCGCGCTGTTCCCAGGTGGGGGCTGGTGGTTTTTTGCCTGATCTCGATCGGAGTGAGCGGGCGGCAGATGCTCTGGTACTTTTCTCACGGCCCCGCGGTGACCGACCTCAGAATTTTCATGACCGGCATCGACCTGGTGTCTTCGGGTCAGGGCAGCGAGCTTTACCACTTTGACGCTCAGCAAAAAGCACAGTTCCAACTCTATCCCGAGACTCGCACCAGTGGTCTGCTGCCTTTTAATCACCCCGCTTATGAGTTGCTGTTGTACTGGCCAATCTCGGGGTTGTCATATCAGCTGGCGCTATTGGTCTGGGCGCTGGCCAATGTCGGTATTGTGTTTCTGATTGCACGGCTGCTCGGGCCCTACACGCTGGCGCTTACCCGAACGACAGGTATTCCGCTGGCCCTCTGCTTACTCGCCTTTTATCCAGTGATGTATGTGCTGGGAGAAGGTCAGGATTCGCTAATATTTCTGTTGTTGCTCGTCCTTTCTTTGCGGTCCATGGACGATGGACGCACGTTTCTGGCTGGATTTCTGCTCGCGCTCGCCGGCTTCAAATTTCATCTGGTGTTGTTGATCGCGTTTTTTGTTCTGTTTCTCCGCGGGAAATGGCGCGGACTCGGGGGCTTTGTCGTTGGCGGTGCCGTGGTGGGCGCAATTTCTCTGGCGCTCGTGGGCCCTGCGATGATCCATGATTATCCGGCGATGCTGAGCCGCCAGCAGGTAATGACGCCTTGGGGATTTATCCCCTGGTTCATGCCGAACCTGCGTGGATTTTTGCAGTGGGCACTCGTACGGTGGCTCGACGAAGGAGAAGTTCTGCCCGTCGTTTTCATGACTTCGGCAGTCGTCGGAGTGGTGGCGACTTTTCTCATGCTGCGCAGCCGCGTTAAGCGAACTCGATCCCCGCACGATGTGAAGGATGAGAGCGATGAGAGCATGGTCTACGCAGTGGCCATTCTGACTACCATCCTGATCAGCTACCACCTCCACATGCAAGACCTGACCATGGCGCTGCTGCCGATGGTTGTCCTCGCCGACCGCGCGCTAGGCGAGTGGCACGAGCGCCGAGGTGCGGGGACATGGACAGTGTTATTGGCGGTCACCATTGCCGCGCTCTATCTCTATCGCATCGCCGCCGAAGTTTTCCTGATCCTGCTGATGCGTGGATGCCTTCTGGCTGTGCCCGTATTCGCGCTCTGGGTAATCGCTCTGCGATGGTGGCGCACAGCATCGTTTTCTTGAGGCGGGGCCTCTCGTTCACTTCTGAATCTGCTACCATTCCCGCGTCATCTGAATTCCATCGTCTATGCACTGGTGGGCATCAATTGTCGGCATCGTTCTTATCTTTCTCATCCTGATGGATGCGTTTGAAACCGTTGTCTTGCCGCGGCGCATCAAGCGCACTCTACGCTTCACATCCGTGTTCTACAGGAAGACCTGGCGTTTGTGGACCGGGGTGGGGATGCACATCAAGGCCGCCAACCGACGCGAAGGTTTCCTGGCGTACTATGGGCCCCTCTCGCTGATCGTGCTGCTTGGCTTTTGGGCGGCTGGTCTGATTTTTGGATTCGGCTGTGTGCAGTACGGACTGGGCGAACACGTGTCGTTGGGCAACGAAAAAATTACCTTTGGGAAAGTTCTCTACCTGAGTGGCGAAACTTTTTTTACGCTGGGCTATGGAGACATCACGCCCAACAACCCCGCCGCTCGCGCGCTCTCGGTGTTTGAAGCGGGCATGGGCTTCGCCTTCCTCGGAGTCGTGGTCGGGTATTTGCCGGTGATCTACGGTTCGTTTAACTCACGCGAGGTTGAAATCTCGTTGCTGGACGCGCGCGCGGGTTCTCCACCGAGCGCCGCCGAATTTCTTGGCCGCCTGGGCTGTTGTCCCGACCAAACCGTGCTGGATAATATTTTTCGCGATTGGGAGCGCTGGTCGGCCGACCTGCTGGCCAGTCACATCTCCTATCCGGTGCTGGTTTTCTTCCGTTCGCAGCACGGCAATCAATCCTGGTTGAGTGCCCTGACCGTGATGCTCGATGTCACGTCGTTGGTCATGACCGGTGTGGACGGCATCCACCCCGATCAAGCGAAACTCACCTTCGCCATGGCGCGCCATGCTGCGGTCGATCTCGCGCAGGTGGTGAATGCGCAATATAGTCCCGACGATGTTGACCGGCTCACCGATGCGGACCGAACCCGGCTGAAGACGGAACTGGCATGGCGCGGCGTGGGACTGAATGACAAGCCAGACGCGCCCGAGCGCTTGGGGGAACTTCGGCTGGTTTATGAACCTTATCTTAATGCTCTGGGGCGGCGTCTCCTGCTGACGCTGCCGCCGTGGATCCATAAGGAACGCCATAAAGATAACTGGCAGGGTGGTCCGTGGGACCGCGCCATTCAGGCGCGAGCGCTGGAACATCCGGGGCACGCCGCGGACGATCATTTCTAAAGCAATGCTTCTAAGAAATGCTCCCGGGAAATGGCCCTAAGAAATCACAAGGAAGCTGGCGCCGGTTATAGCTCCGTGTACTCGGGGTGGTAACCCTTGAAGAGCCCCGAACCTTCGGTGATGGTTCGTACGGGCACACGATCCGCGTTCTTGCTGGTGCGGACCCACTCCCACGCAGCGTTAATCTCGTCGCTGGTGAAATAGCGCGTTTCGGCTTGCAGAACGGCAGTTCCGGCGAGGACGATGGCCACCACTTCCTCCCATTTGTCAGCGCCGACCACGGCCATGCGCGCGATGTGGTCAGTATATTTCTGGAGAAATCGCATCTCGCTCCAGCGCGCTTTCCAATCCGCGCCCGCCATCTGCGAAACGTCGGCGAGAATTCCGATGGGGCGTTGCTTTCGTTCTTTGATCAGAAACTCTATCTGCGGCTCGAATGCCTTAACTTCATCGCCGGTGATCTTTCCGACAACTTTGAATCCAATGGCCGACCCCTGGCTCTCTTTCAGTCTTTCAATCATGGCTGTGCGTCTCCCTTTCTTAGTGTAACGCCAGCGGGGCTGAGATGATTCGATGACCCGATCGGCCGATCGCCCGATGCTCCACTCCTTCTGCTAACATTTCCCCTTCATGAAGCATGTGGGCGAAAACGTGGTGCGCATCGAGGCCGAAGCGTTGCGCGCGCTGGCGGACCGGCTAGCAGGGCCGATGGCCGCGGACTTCAATCGCGCTCTCGATCTATTGTTCGGCTGCCGGGGCCGCGTAGTCGTCACCGGAATGGGCAAGAGCGGCCTTATCGCGCGCAAGATCGCTGCGACATTAAGTTCGACCGGGTCGCCCGCCCTCTACCTTCATCCGGTGGAGGCGCTGCACGGCGATCTCGGAATGATCGTGCGCGGCGATGTTGTGCTGGCGCTCTCGGCCAGCGGCGAGACCGAGGAGATTCTGCAATTGCTGGCCACCATCAAACGGCTGCAGGTTCCACTGATAGCCATGACCTGCGATGAGTTTGCCGAAAAGGCAGCGGACAGGCCGAAGGATAAGAAAGACAATAAGACCCGAGCTACGCGGGCTTCTACGCTGGCGTCTTCTTCGGACGTCGCGCTGGACTGCTCCATTTCTCAGGAAGCTTGCTCGCTGGGGCTGGCTCCTACCGCTTCGACCACGACCATGCTCGCTCTGGGTGATGCGTTGGCGGTGGCGCTTTCGGAAAAGCGCGGGTTCAAGGAAGAAGATTTTGCCAACCTGCATCCGGGTGGAAAGCTGGGTAAACGGCTGGCGCGAGTGGAATCGTTGATGCAC
>Ga0209169_10002909_pt1 | contig 10183 bp, 2 predicted proteins | sample HubBroMetageWRM4_FD_188346 | JGI IMG/M metagenome (GOLD analysis project Ga0209169, IMG submission 188346) | Warmed soil microbial communities from the Hubbard Brook experimental Forest, New Hampshire - Hubbard Brook CCASE Soil Metagenome WRM 4... | ecosystem: Environmental > Terrestrial > Soil...
GGCCACTTCAAGCTGGTGATCACGAGAGATGGCTACGAAACCAAGGTTCTGGACAACGTGCAGGTGATTCCCGAGCAGGCAAACGCGTTGAACATCACGCTCGCCGTGGGAGCCGTAGCACAGTCGGTCACAGTCGATGCGTCGAGGACGCCATTGATCGATACCGAGGGCGGTTCGATTGGCGGCACCATCGGCGAGAACGAAATTCAGCACATGCCCTCCTTCGGGCGCGACGTGTTTCAACTTACCCAGTTGACTCCCGGCGCCTTCGGGGATGGCTCTCAAGCTGGCGGAGGCGGCACATATAATCTCCCCGCGTCGCAGGGACCGGGTGGCACCTCGTCCAACGGAGGCATATTCCAAACCGAGAACGGCCCGCAGACGCTTGCCAACGGCGGCCAGTATGAAAACAACAGCATCTCCATCGACGGCATCAGCACGGTGAGCGCGGTGTGGGGCGGCACTTCCGTAGTCACGCCCAGCGAAGAATCGGTAGGCGATGTGAGAATCGTTTCGAACGATTACGACGCGGAGAACGGCCGCTTCAGCGGCGCGCAGATCCAGGTGACTTCGAAGAGCGGTACCAACAACCTACACGGCAGCGCGTTCTTCCAGGCGTGGCGCCCGGGCTTGAATGCTTATCAGCGGTACAACGGACCGGGGTTTTATAACGTCTGCAAAGACACCAAGGGCAATGTGATTCCCTGCACTGCGGCAGAAAAAGGGCTGCTGCGCGATCAACAACAGTTCAATCAGATCGGCGGAAGCCTGGGCGGACCGGTATGGAAGAACAAGCTGTTTGCCTTCTTTTCCTACGAAACCGAGCGCAACAGCTCGCAAGCGACAGGGACCGGCTGGTATGAAACGCCTGCGTTCGATGGCCTGGCGCCATCGGGCAGCGTCGCTTCAACCTACCTCACCTTTCCCGGCGCAGGGGTGAGTCAGAAAGGATTGATCGATCAGAAGTGCGAAGATATTGGTCTCAGTGAGGGCGTCAACTGCGTCTACATCGCCGGGCAAGGCTTGAACGTTGGATCGCCCCTGACCACCGGTCTGGGCAAACAGGACCCGACGTGGAACGGCCCCACCTCGCCGGGTGTCGGCAACGGGCTGAGCTCTTCAGTGGCCGATATTGCCGACTACACCACCATCAATCCCACCACCGTGGACGACAACCAGTACAACGGCCGCATGGATGCCGACATCAGCAGCAAAGACCGGATCACCTTCGCCATCTACTGGATCCCAGCCGACCAGACCTATTACAGCGGCCCGGTTCGCTCGCAGAACCTGTGGCATCACGACGTCACGAACGACGCATCCTCTGCCATCTGGAACCATACCTTCACGCCGACCATGCTCAATGAGGCGCGCGCCAACGCAGCCGGCTGGCGCTATAACGAAGTGTCCACGAATCCGCAGGCGCCCTTCGGCCTGCCTACCGACCAGGTGCAGTTCATCGGCAGCATCCAGCCGCAGTACTTCGGCGCCCCCGGCCCTGGCACGTATGACCAGTGGACGTACAGCTATCGCGATGTCGCGACTAAAATCGCAGGCCGCCATACGATCAAATTCGGAGGAGAGCTGACGCGGCTTTACTACCTGAATGACGAGCCCTACAACGCGCGTCCTTCCTTCGGATTTTTCAATCTCTGGGACTTCCTGAACGACGCACCGCAGTCCGAGTCCGGCACCTTCGACCCCACCACCGGCATGCCAACCTCGGCGCGGCAGGATGACCGCGAAGACCTATGGGGACTCTTCGTACAGGATGACTTCAAGGCGACACCCAACCTGACCCTCAACCTCGGCCTTCGCTACTCCTACTTCGGTCCGCTTTCCGCCAAGCAAGGCGACATGTATTCCACCGCTCTCGGCAGCGGAGCGGATTTGCTGACAGCGTTGACCATTCGCAAAGGCGGCAACCTTTGGACCTCACAAACGGGAAACTTCGGCCCTGAGTTCGGCTTCGCTTACACCCCCGGCCACGCCAACAAGCTGGTCATTCGCGGCGGCTTCGGGCTCAATTACAACCAGGACGAGATCGCCATTACCGCCAACGTGAATGTGAATCCGGGCCTTATTGTTTCACCAAACTTCTCCATGAGCACACCATCGTCGGCGAATCCCGGCATTGTGTACGGCACGGCAACCAATGTGCATTCGCTCTATGGATACCCGGCCAATTCGAACACGATCGTAAACTTCGGCAGCAATGGCCTGCCAACTACCGGAGAGTTTGGAGTTTCGGCCTTCGACACTCACATGCCTACCATGTACACCGAGCACTTCTCGCTCGAAACCGAATACGACATGGGCTTTTCGACAGTGGCCTCGCTTGGCTATCAGGGCAGCCTGTCGCGGCACACATACTTCCAGTACAACACCAACGCCGTTGCGTCAGTGAACAACATTCAACTCAACCCGCAGGTCAACAGCGTCGATTTCTACAGCAACAACGGCCACGGCAACTTCAGCTCCATGATCGCCAGCGTGAAGCATCAGTTCTCACGCCAGTTCATGGCAGACGTCGATTACACCTGGGCCAAGAGCATGGATACAAGCTCAGGACCTTATTCCATTCAGGATTACCCCTACGATTCATCGCTCTCCTATGGCCGCTCCGACTACAACGTCGGCCAGGCCTTCAAGGCTTACGGCATGTGGCAGCCGGTCTTCTTCCACGGCGGCCATCAATGGGCCGAAAAGCTCGTCGGCGGATGGTCGCTGAGCGGCATCTTCAATCTGCACTCGGGATTTCCATGGACTCCGGTTCTCCCGATCCCTGGAAGCCTCTATTGCAGCACCTGCCCTTACACGCAACTTCTTCCTGCTGCCTATCTGGGCGGCGCGGGGCATGACACCAGCAACGCCGCGTTCAAGTCAGGTCCCGGCGTGGGCGGCGGCACCAATAAGAACTTCCCACTGGCAGCTTCCTCCTCCGGCGAAGCGTATTTCGCTGCGCCAAACTACACGCTTGGCCCCACGTTCCCGGCCACTGGCGGCGCACTGCCGCAGGCTCCGGGCGTGGCCCGCAACGCGCTCACCGGCCCGGGCTACAGAGATCTTGACGCGACCGTCAGCAAAGACTTTGGCCTGCCCAGAATCCGTGGTCTGGGCGAGAATGCAGCCTTCCAGATCCGTGCCGATGCGTTCAATCTGTTTAACAACCTGAACTTCAATCCGACCAGCATTTCGAACAACATCTCACTCAAGAACTTTGGTCAGGCTACGTCGGCTTTAGGCGCGCGCACCGTCACTCTGCAGGCGCGGTTCAACTTCTGACGGGCTGTTTTTTCAGGACAGATTTTTGCGCACTAACCTTCTTGCGTGAATCAAACACAACGGCGGCGGATCAGAATCATCGGTCCGCCGCCCGGCTGTTTGTTCGCATTCTTCTTCCGCTTCAAAAATGGAAAGGGGTCTTTCATGAAGCGTATTAGCTCGCTATGCGGTCCCGCTCTCGCACTTCTGCTTTTCCTGCCTGCCTTTGCACCCGGCGTTGCGCAGGAGACGGTTCATATCGATGCGCAGGCGCAAACCACGCCGTTTCCGCATTTTTGGGAGCAGATGTTCGGCTCCGGCCGCGCCATTCTCTCGCTCCGCCAGAGCTATCGCGACGACATGCGTGCCGTGAAGCAGGTTTCCGACTTCAAGTATGTGCGCTTCCACGCCATCTTTCACGACGAGGTGGGCGTCTACAACGAGGATGAGCACGGAAATCCCGTCTACAACTTTGCTTACGTGGACCAGATCTATGATGGGCTGCTCGCAAATGGCGTACGACCGTTTGTCGAAATCAGCTTTATGCCCAAGAAACTGGCTTTCAATCCCGATGCCCTGCATCCCTTCTGGTACAAGCAGAATGTCTCACCGCCCAAGAGCATGGACCGCTGGGACGACCTGATCCGGAACTTCGCTCAGCATCTCGTGGACCGTTACGGAATCGATGAAGTTTCAAGCTGGTACTTCGAAGTGTGGAACGAGCCTAACATCGATTTCTGGAATGGCATTCCGCGCGAACAATCCTACTTCGATCTCTACGCGCACACCGCACGCACGCTAAAGAGCGTCAATCCACGCCTGCGTGTGGGCGGGCCGGCCACCGCTGCCTCAGATTGGATTCCCGAGTTCCTGAAGTTCACATCCGCGAATCACGTGCCAGTCGACTTTGTATCGACCCACGCCTACGCCGACGACACCGTGGAGAATCTCTTCGGTACCGATGAGCAGATTCCCATGGATGAGCGCGTCTGCCGCGCAGTGGCCAAGGTCCACAATCAGATCAAGTCTTCTGCGACGCCCGATCTTCCGCTCTTTCTGACCGAATGGAATACGCAGGGGATGATGAGCGCGCACGATACTATCTTTATGGGCCCTGCGCTCGCAAACACCGTGCGGCAGTGCGATGGATTGGCGAACCTGATGTCCTTCTGGACATTCTCCGATGTTTTTGAAGAGGGTGGCCCCATCGCCAAGCCATTTGTCGGCATGTTTGGTCTCCGCGCCAAGGGCGGAATCAACAAGCCCGACTACTACGCTTATGGATTACTGCACCAGCTCGGCGATCAGCGGCTGGCCAGTCCCGAGAAAAATGTAATCGTAACAAAGACAGCGGATGGCGGTCTCGCGATTGCCGCTTGGAATCTCGTCGATCCCGATCAGCATGGAGCGGACTCAACTCTTCACTTCGATTTTTCCCATCTTCCGGCCACGGCGCGCGTGAGCGTACAGCGCATTGACTCCGATCACGGCAACGTGCTGAAGGCTTACGCGGCCATGGGCCAGCCGCTCGATCCAACTCCGGCACAAGCGGAACAGCTGAACCGTGAATCTGCGTTGCCTGCTCCTGCGGAGACCACACTCTCGGCGGGCAAGCTGGATCTGAAGCTGACACCCAACACGCTGGCACTTATCAAAGTGGAGCCGTAGCGGTGGAGCCGTAGCGAATCATCGAATCAGCTTGCGATGCTTCACGCCGCGCGTATCGGAGCGGTTTCTTCCAGCTTCGCCTTCAGCGCAGCTTTGCTTTGCGGAATCTCGTGGAGCAAGAGCTCAGTGGCTTGCACCAGCGGATTATCGTGGAACCACTGCTGCACTACGTTTTCGCGAAGAAGATTGGTGACGGCCAGCAAAGACATGCCCTGGTGGTGCGCCATCCATTCGCGAACCAGTTCAGGCGACCGCCGCGACGCAATAAAGTCCGCTGCCTCATAGAAACCAAATGGGCCCACCCATCCGGCAGACTCCATGCGGCGCAAGTTGTGCAGCGACTCATCCGGATCGACACTGAGCGCGAGAAATGTCGAGTAAGGTGAAACTACCGGACCGGAGGAAGCCTCGAACCAGAGTGCAACGCTGGTGACGCCGAAAGCCTGGTAGTGATAATGGCCAGCGTGGTCCTTCCGCGCCGCGCCTGACTCCGAGATGCCCCAGGGAATGCCGAGTGAGCGCACAAAAGAGCGCTGCACGTCCACTACCGCATCCTGTGTTCGTGCAATCAGAGTGCCCGGATAGCTGCGCATCCATAAGGCCGGCATCAGATACTCAAACATCGTGCCGCTCCACGACAACAGCAGGAAACGGCCATAGGCGTAGACGTGATCGCGAGCCAGCTTGAACCAGCTCTGCTGTGACAGATCCCCGCGGGCAATGGCAAGGAAGGTTGCAATCCGCGCCTCGGAGGCGATCATGTCATAGCAGGCCTCGTGAAGTTTCTCCTTGCGCACATCGAATCCGATGGAGAGAATCCTGCGTCCCGGATCGATAAGAAACCCGAACTCCGTCTGCTCCGCACAGCGTTCTGCGTTCTCCGCAATTCCACCTAACCTTCCTGCAAGCACGCACAGATTCTCGGATGCCGCTGTCAGCAACATGCGCAGGCGGTCACTCAATTCCAACGTCGATTCATCCTTAGCCAGCTCGCCCTGCATCCCCGACAAGCGCGCGAGGAGAGCCTGTGTGCATTCGATCGCATCGCTGATGAAAAATTCGCTGGTTGCCTCATCCAACGCCACTTCCGGCGACAGGTTGAGCTTTGCAAACTCCGGCTCGAGCCACGGCAAATAGTCGCGGATGAGCGTGCGAATAGCCTTGATCCGTCGCTCTGTTTCGGTCAACCACCATGCGTCGCGAGCCTCTGTCGGCAGCGAAGCCGCGGCCTCTCGTAATCCTTCTTCGGCCGCGGGCAGCCACTTGAGCCACGCCGAAAGTGATGCCGACTCGGCAGGAATCCTGAGCCGCGTAAGAGACGAGCGCAATCGCGGCTCATTCAGCAGCAGGCGCCAATGCACATGCAGGCCCGCAAACAAAATCGGCGAAAGCAGAGGCTTTCGTTGTTCCAGATACTTTGCTCCTGCGCGTAGCGTATAGAGCGACGCAACAAAGTTGCCGCTGTCTACAGAGGAAACAAACGGTGACGCATCCAGCGGCTCGAGAGTCTCGGTGTTGTACCAGTTGTAAAGGTGTCCACGATACTTCTCAAGGCGCGCGATTGTGGCCAACGTTTCACAACTGAGTGTGGCAAACTCGGGCACGGTGATAAAACCCAGCTCGCATGCGGCCTGCCGCGCGTTCAGCAGCAAGCCAATATTGGTGGGCGACACACGCGCAGCCTCAAAAAAGCCATCCTCTTCCACGTTGTCAGGAATCAGATAGCGGTGCCGCTCCACGCCGAACTGATGAAAGTACCGCCAGATGCGCAGAGCATGTCCAAGCAAAAATGTCCCGTCAGCGGAACTGAGTGGTTCCCGTTCGCGCGGCGCACGATCGAGCCACGCCGTGACCACGCTCGCCAGCGCCCACAGCAGCAGAATAGGCGCGGCGTAGAGAATTGCTCTTTTTTGCGGAGCCCAGAGCCATACGGCCGCGGCAAGGCCCAGCGTCACTAGCGGCAAAATCGCCAGATAGCGATCGACAGGAGCACGACGCTCCGACCGCTGTTCCGCCTGCGCCGCCGTCTCCCACTCCAGCAGCCGCTCGCCGGTAATGAAGCGGCGCACCAGCGAGCGAATAATCGCGTCCAGTGCAAGCAGGGTCTGATGCCCAAGAAAGACGAGGCGCAGCAGGATCAGGAGCAGCGAGTGCCCCAATCCCGAGAGCGCTTCTGCGGCTTGGCCTTTATGGCCGCCGGTCAGAGCGCGGCCCAAGGCAAAGCAAAACTGGACAACCGCGGGAAAGATCAGCAGCGCGAGCGGAATCGCTGTCCAATAGAGCGGGCCGCCGGGCAGCCATAACCAGCCGGCGACAAACAAAATGAACAAAAATGGATCGACCAGTGAACGGCGCAGATTGTCCAGTATCTTCCATCGCGAAATTGCGGAGATGGGATTCGTTCCCCACTTGCCGGACTCATCTGGAACCCGCGAGAACATCCACTGCGCAATCTGCCAGTCGCCGCGTACCCAGCGGTGCAACCGGCGGCTGTACGCGCTGTAGTGCGATGGGTAGTCGTCAACGATCTCGACGTCTGTCACCAGGCCCGCGCGTGCGTAGGCTCCCTCGATCAGGTCGTGGCTAAGCAGGGCATTGCGTGGAAATCTACGATTCAGCACAGCGTGCAGCGCGGCAACTTCATAGATGCCCTTCCCCGTGAAGATCCCCTCGCCGAACAGATCCTGATATGGATCGGAGATTGCGCGAGTGTAGATGTCGAATCCATTCTGGCCTGAGAAGATGGCGGCCATACGCGAGCGCGCAGCCGACTGAACCGTAATACCCACGCGCGGTTGCAATATTCCGTAGCCCTCCGTGACGATGCGGAGCCTCGGATCGATGACCGCCTGGTTCAGCGGATGTGCAATGGCGCCGATGAGCCGCGACGCCGTGTCACGCGGAAGTTCAGTGTCCGAGTCAAGCGTGATAATGTAGCGGATTTGCCGCAGAATATCTATCTTGCCTGACTTGATGGGAAAAGCATCATACTCGCCCGTCAAAAGTTTGTTGAGATCAAGCAGTTTGCCGCGCTTGCGCTCCCAGCCCATCCACACACCCTGGCGCGCATTAAAGATGCGATGGCGATGGAGCAGGACAAATCCTCCGCCCTGAGCGGAGCGGTACTTCTCATTCAACTCATCAATCAGCCGCACAGCAAGATCGACAAGCGGATGAGAGTCCTTCTCACGCGGCGTGCTCACGGAGTCCGCAAGATCTGTGAGCAGAGCGAAGTGAAGATTCGCATCGCGGTTGGCGAGATACCTGACCTCTAGATCGTTCACGAGCCGGGTCACCTGATTTTCATTCAGCAGCAGCGAGGGAACGGTGACCAGCGTCGCGCACTCCGCAGGAACGGCGCTGCTGAAATCGAGCTTTGGCAAGGGGCTCGGCTCAAAGAGAGCCATGATGACGTTGTTGATAAAGTCGACCGCTCCTTGTGCTGCCGGAAGCAGGAGGACCAGCACGGCCACGGCGAACTTGAGAAAGCCGGGGATCTTGGGTAGAAGCGGAAACAGCACCACGGCAAGAATGAGCAGCGTGAAAAGCTGAATTCCGGTGATGAAGAGATCCTCGCCGTTTGCACGCACGAACTGGCGTACCCGATGCGAGAGAGGAGGATGAAAACCTACGCGCTCAGCGAGCCGCGAAACTCCCTTGTCCACCAGGTAATAACCCACATGAATGTACCGCAGAGCCATGCGTGGATCGTTCGCGGGCTGCGCACCGCCCCCGCGGGCCAGGTCGAGAACCGCTTGCGCCACTTCCCGCTCTGTGCAGTCCGAGTGGCGCGCAATAAAGGCGATGTGCTCGCGATAAAGCTCGCGGCTCTCGAAATCCATCCGCGTATAGGCGCCCGCAGGATCCTGCTTGAGCAGCGTGTCGAAAACAATGAGCGGCTCGATCAGAAAAACCAGATCGGCATTGGTAATTGCGCGCAGGCTCTTCAGCCAGACGGGCAGCGCCTCAGCGCCTGCCGAGTCAGGCGACCGCAACAGTGTCCGGCTCCGCTCGAGAATCCACTCGAGTAAAACGAATCGAAGAAATGCGGCGATGTTCCAGAGTTCGTCTACGTTCAGCGGTTCGTGCTCCTGGCAATTGCGGACAAAACCGCGAAACGTATCGGCAGAAAAATCTCCGCTCACCGCGTGAAGATAAATCGCAGCCGCAGCGGCAGCGCGCGGTTCTATTGGCTGGTTCCCGACGACGACTCTCGGAAGCTGCGCAACAATTTTGGGGCGATCGGAGACCGCGTGAATCGCAGAACGCAGCAAACGCGGCGTCGATTGAACTTCCCGCAGTGCGCGCCACAACGGCGATGACTGCGCATCCTCGCTCGTCGCACTCTTCGTGAATCTCGCGATCTCCGCCTCGAGTTGCTGGAGCGCCGTGCTCGCCGCGCGTACTCTCTCGGGAAATCTGCCCGGCCCCTCGGGCCGCATCACAACATCCCACCGGCTCGCCGCATGCGCAGCATTGCCGATACGCTCGTGCATGTTGCTGTTGAGCTGTTGGCCACTATCCAAAATGGGTGCAATATCGTTCATTCAACCTCACCGGTAGCTGGCTGCCTGCATCTCAAACATCGCCGCGTATCGTCCGCCGAGGGCCATGAGCTGGTTGTGGTGGCCCTCCTCCACCAGGCGGCCGGCCTCCAGAACCACGATGCGGTCAGCCATACGGACAGTCGAGAAGCGATGTGAGATGAGAAGCGCCATCTTGCTTGAAGTAAGTTCGGCGAAGCGCTCAAAGACTTCCAGTTCGCTCCGCGCGTCGAGTGATGCAGTGGGTTCATCGAGGATGAGCAGTTGCGCATCGCGGAGGTAGGCGCGCGCCAGCGCCATTTTTTGCCACTCACCGCCCGACAGGTCCACGCCACCCTCGAATCGCCGGCCGAGCATCTGATCGTACCCTCCTGGTAGCCTGGCCACGACACCGCTCGCCAGGCTCTTGTCAGCCGCGTACTCGATCTCCTCCTGCGCATGATCCATTTCGATGCGGCCCACCGCGATGTTTTCACGCGCCGTCATTTCGTAACGCATAAAATCCTGAAAGATGACGCCTGTCTCCGCGTGCAGAGTGTCCAGATCATATTCGCGAAGGTCCACGCCATCGAGAAGAATCTCGCCCTCGGTGGGATCGATCTCGCCGGCCAGCATTTTGAAGAACGTCGTTTTTCCGGCCCCGTTGGGACCGATCAGCGCGGTGATCGTGCCCGCTTCAATCGTGAGCGAGGCGCCGTCGACGGCGG
>Ga0209169_10002911_pt1 | contig 10173 bp, 6 predicted proteins | sample HubBroMetageWRM4_FD_188346 | JGI IMG/M metagenome (GOLD analysis project Ga0209169, IMG submission 188346) | Warmed soil microbial communities from the Hubbard Brook experimental Forest, New Hampshire - Hubbard Brook CCASE Soil Metagenome WRM 4... | ecosystem: Environmental > Terrestrial > Soil...
CGCGCGAGATTTTCGAACCATGCATAAGGCTGGGGAGGAAGGCCCTGGCGGCGGCGCGTGATCGCCATCAGATAAAAGAAATCGCGGATCAATTTGGGCGAGCGGCCGACTTCGCAGACCATGCCCAGGCGCTCGGCTCGACGGATGCGGTATTGAACCGAAGACTTGTGAAATTGGCGAAACAGCGCGTCGGCGGAAGCGTTGAGCTGTAAACGGTGGAGCAGATATTCGTCGCAGCGCTGGAAGCCCGCGGCTTGGAGCACATCGTCGAAGGAATCGTCGATGGGGCGAATTTCGACATAACTCCAATCTTCGGCCGAGAGGATGGGTTTTAGATCGGCGATGAGAGATTGGAGCTCGGCGGGACCGGAGACGAGCGGGGAGCAGTGATCGGAGAACGGCAGCGAGATGAGGCGATTGCCGGTAAGCCAGCTGCGTACGCGCGAGAGGACGATGCCGGACTCGGCGGAGAGCGCAGGACGATCGCCGGGAAAGATGAAGGATTCGTAATCGTAAGTGTCGCGAAGAGCCTCCTGCCAGCCGGCGGAATGAAATACCGACGCGAGTGGATGGGGCGCTCGCGTGTGCGATCCGTCAGAAATGCCTGAACCGCGATCCTGAGAGTCGATCGTGTGTTCCGTCGAAGAAGCTTGCTGGCTCCATTCTACCGAGGTTGGGAAGGCGTCGTTCACGGGGAAAATTTAATTTCAGGACCGAGTCTCCTCGCGAAGGTACGGCGAGATGGCGTTGCCGAGCGTTGCGATCGCTTTTGTTTGAACCTCAGGAATCACGGTAAGCAGATGGCGGCGTGAACTTTCGCGGCGATCGAAGGCTTCGCCGATGATGTTTAGAATTTGGTTTTCGTCGAGCTTGCGCGGGTCGGCGACGGCTTCGGTCATTCCGATGGTTTCGAGAACGCCGACGAATTTGTCGCTGTAGGAAATCGCGACCGCGGGGACGCCTTGAGAAAGCGCGGCGATGCAGGCGTGCATGCGCGAACCGGTGAAGAAATCGCATTCCGCGATGACGTGTTTGACTTGCGATGAAGTGAAGTCGGCGCCGGCGAAGATTATTTGGCCGGGATACTTGGATTGCAGGCGCGTGAAGATTTCGCGGCAGACAGCGTCGTCGCCTTCTCCCGGCCCACCGCCGAGATTTTCGGATTGGACGTGGGAGACGAGAGCGACGGCAGCGGATTTCTCTCGGATGAAAAAGTCGATCATGTTTTCGACCAGGGCGCGGTAGTCGGCCTTGAGGCCGAACTCGTTTTTGCCGGTGTAGCCGCCGGAGTAGAGGAGACCGCTGACATTGAATCCGACCAGAGGGCGATTGTTCGCCTTGGCGGCAGCGATCCAAGAATTGTCGTAGTTCGGTTTTGCTTCGGGTTTCAGGAGGAAGCCGACGTCGAAACAGAATTTCACTTTGGACGCTTGCGAAGCGGGGAGGAGCTTGCGCGCGTCGTCGATGCTCTTTTTGTCGCGAAGGTAGACGAACTCGGAGTGAGAAATGATGTAGCGCGCGATGCGACGCGCGAACGAGCCTTTGAATGGGCCGAAGGTCTGCGGAAAGAGGATGAGCTTTTTGCCGAGAAGAATGATCAGGATTTGAGGCAGGCCGACGTAGAAGAGGCGGGCGAGGCCGTAGATGTCGGCGAAGCTGTCGCCGCCGGCGATGGAGCCGAAGACGTCGGTTTCGGAAATGAACTTGAGCGTGGAGTTGCGGGAGATGATTCGGTCGCGGAGCGATTTGACCGGGATGAGGCGGAGCAGAACAGCGAGCGCAATCAAGTAAGCGATGTTGTTTGGGAGGAAGAGGCGCTTGGAGAAACGGAGATTGACGAAGTCGATGGCAACATCGCGATCATTGAAGCGAACGTTGCGGCGGAATGGATCGTAGCCGTAGTCGAGTACGGAGATTTGGGCGTTGGGATAGCTGGAGAGGATTGCAGAAATAGAGCCGCCAAGAAGGGCGCCGACCCCGAGGTTGGGGCTGTCGAAGGTGACGCCCATGAGCGCGACTTTCACCGGAGCCGGATTTGTGCTCCCAGTGCGCGTCGTGACAGGCTGCGTTTCGGGGCTGGCAGTGAGCGCGGGCATCACGCGTGCTCCTTTTCAAGAGCGGAGTCGTGCGCGTGTGCAGGTGCCGCTGCGTTGGCGTTGGCTGTGTTCAGCGCCGGAAGCAGAGGATGTTCGACGGATGGATCGATCGTAGCGGTCATGTATGGCATGAAGGCGGCGCAGTCCTTGACGGAGCGCTCCCACCAACGGCTGGCGAGGACGCGGTCGATCGTCGACTGATCGAAGCGGAACTTGATGATGCGCGCAGGATTGCCCCCGACGATGGCGAAGTCTGGGACATCTTTGGTGACGACCGCGCCAGCGGCGACGACAGCGCCGATGCCGACGCGATTGCAGCCGGGAGTGACGATGGCGCGAGCGCCGAGCCACGCGTCGTGGCCGATTTCCAGCTTACTGAACTGCATCGCGTCTTTTTCGATGAATCCGAGATGGCGATTGAAGAAAAACGGGTGCGTCGAAAGGCGATTGAGCGGGTGGTTGCGGAGCAGGATCAACACACCGGCGGCGATGGAGACATAGCGGCCGATGGTGACTCCTGCGGGAAATGAGCCGGGGATGAGGCCTTCGCCGTAGCTGTAGGCGCCCGCGGTGACGCCGTGGTAGCGCTGAAGAATGTCTCGCAGCGTCGCGCTGTGAAAATCGCCGCCTTCGAACTTGTAGCAATACTTGATGACAAAACGGCGCAGCGGCTCCGAGCGATAGGCGGAGAGCAGCAGCGGGCTGATGGCGGAGCGTTGGAGTTCGGCGGTCATGCGCGGCTAGATCTCCACACTCTCGACAACTGCGGGCGTCGGAATCAGCTTGCGCCGGGCCGAACCCAGAAATTCGCGGAAGTTGTGGAGCAAATGAGGATGCAAAGCGAACATCGCGGTGATGGCGATGCCGGGGATGACGAGGCTAGCGGCGATCGCGAGTGGAATTCCGTTGCTCGTGCCGCCGAGTAAGATCGCGGCGGTCGCCATCGCGACGCCGACAAAGAAGGGAACACCGGCGCGCAAGCAAAGGCCGGGGGCTAGCTGATTGCGATGGGAAAGTCGCCAGATGGTGACGGCGGTAGCGAACATTTCGCCGATGAAGCCGCAAATGGGAATCCAGAAGAGTCCGGCGCCGAAAGCGGCGACGCAAAGCATGCCGACGAGGGCGAGAGAGCGAGCCAGGTTGGAGAACATCGCGTTCTGTGTATCGCCTTGCGCGATGGCGGCGACCGTGGGGGCGACGCGGAAGATGCGGAGTCCCCACATGGCGGCGAGCCAGGCGATGAAAGTTGCGGCGTTGATGTATTTCGGACCGTAGAGGAGCGAGACAAGCCAGCCGCCGGAGAGCATGAAAGGGAGCGTGATGAGAATGGCGGCGATGGCGATGAGCTGCGAGGTGAGCGCGTAGCGGTCGCGAAATTCCTGAATGTTTTTTTGTGCTTGGGAGAGAAGCGGGAGGAAGAGTGATGTACCGATGTTGGCGACGACCATCGTCGGCGCCATGGTGAGGGCGAAGGCGACGGAGTAGACGCCGAGGTCGGAGAGCGTGAAGTGGCTGCGCGGGAACAGACGGTTGGCGGAGCCGATGATCAGGCGGTCGCCTTCGAAGATGCCGTACATCAGGAGGCCGTTGATGAGGAGCGGCCAGCCGAAGTGGAACATGCTGCGGACGTAGTTTTTGTCCCAGGCCCAGGTGTAGCGGCGCTTGGCGACGAGGTGGGAAATGATGGTTTGGAAGAGGGACTGGAGCACGAGGACCCAGAGCATGACGGAATAATTGCGGAGCCAATAGACCAGCGGGAACGTGATGATGGTGACCAGCGCGTTGGAGCCGGCGGTCATCAGGACCCAAGGCATGAAGCGCATTTCGCGCTGGAGGCGGTAGGTATCGAGGTGCGAGAAGCCGAGCAGGAACGGGTAAACGGCGAGGCAGGCGAATGCCCAAGTTGCTTGGGGGACGCCGAAAAGGCGCGACAGGGGAATCGCTAAGGCGAGCAGAATCAGGCTGTTGCCAATGCCGCGGACGACTTTCATGGCTTGCGCGGTGGATTGGAGGCCGGGTTCGTTGCCGTCGGGAGATTGAACCAAGAGCATCTCGGACGCGACGTTGGAGACCATCTCCATCAGCGAGAGGGTCATGGCGAAGGTGGCGGCGATGCCGAAGTCGGCTGGGCTCACGATGCGCGCGATGACGAGATTGCGCACAAACGAACAGGCCTGGCTGACAATCTGCCCGAGGGCGAGCTGAGAGCCACCTTTAAAGATCGAATTGAAAACAGACATGCAAGGGCCTTTCGAGAAGGGGAGACGGCTGAACCGGGAGGCGAGGCCCGGGGCTAACTGAGACAGTCGGCTAAAACAGATGCCGCCGAGAATGTTGCGAGGCTGCCTGAAGTGCCGTACACACGACTTTGCCAGGAACGCCGCGGGCGGTCCGGGCAAGGTGTTGAAGCTAGATTGTATCGCCTTGGATCAGGGCGCCCCATGGGAAGGTTGGGCAGTTGTGTCGTGAGACGTATTAAAAAGCTATCGAAGCGCTATTGAGTCGTGACGGTGACGGTCAGATTCGTCGGCGGCGCCGGGGGTGCCGGGCTGCCAGAGGAGGCCGAGCCGCTCAAGGCGTAGGGGCCGAGGTCCCATGCGCCAGTAGACGGACGCGAGATGCCGGCGGCGCTGGCCGCTGCGCCGATGGACGTCGGCTTCGCCGTGTCGAGAAGACTGTCGCCGACGGAAGTGAGGTCTGCGCCGGACGAGTGAGCAAAAGAGGACGCGCTGGCGATGGTGTAGTCCGAGTTCAGGCCGGGATTGGAGGTCGAGGACGTCGAATCGCCGGTCTTGGACTGCCACTGCGAGAACGACATGAAGCTGCCTTGGTAAACCCAGCCCTGGCTCCCGATGTTGAAGTAATCGTTGTTGGCGAAGGTGAAGCTGCCGCCGCTGTTGGGGTCGTAGATGGCGGTGTTGCAATTCATGATGACGTTGTTCTTGACGGTGAAGTTGTCGCCGGAGTTGCCGTCGAGCTCCATGCCGATGCCGGAGTTGTTGCTGACGGAGACGCAGTCGGCCACGTTGTTGTAGATGCCGAACGTGTTGTTGTTGCTGGCGATGAAGTAGCAGCCGTCGCCGGGAGCGCCGGAGCCGCCGGTGAGGGTGCAGATGTTGTCGAAGATGTCGCCGGACATCGAGCCGCTGGAGCCGGGCACGGCCTGTTCGAGGAAGTAGGCGGCGGTGCCACCGATTGTGGGCCAGGCGCCGTGGGTGTTGTTGTCGTAAATCTGAAGACCGGTGATGGAGGAGGAGCCACCGTTCGTGAAGATGTGGATCGACTCCATGTGGGTGGTGTCGTTGCTGTTGCCCCAGTTGATGCCGACGGTGAAGTCGTTGGCGTGGAGCTTGCCGCCGGAATCGTTACAGCTGGAGCTGCCGCAAGCGTAATAGATGCCGGCGCCGATGTTGACGAAAGTGTTGTGGTCGATCTCGTTGCCGCTGCTGGTGCTGCCGAGGGCGAAGAAGACGCCCTTCTCGGAGTCGGTGAAGCTGATGTTGTGGAAGTGGTTGCCGCTGCCGCCCGAGGTATAAATGCCGTAGGTGTTGAGGCCGTCGCTGCCGGAGCCGCTCTTTTTGTAGATCGGTCCGATGGAACCGTTGCGGATCTCGACGTTGCTGTAGGGCTGGCCGAAGCTGTCGGTGATGCCGGAGGCGACAGTTTGGCTGCCGAGGCCGGAACCGTTGTTGGGGCAGGTGACCGCAGCGCTGTTGCCGCCCAGATCGAGTACGAGCCACTGGCGGCCCGGGAGCTGAATGCTGCCGAGTGTGCTGCACACGCTGACGCTCGCGCCTGATTCCCATTGGATCGTGATTGGGTTGCCGCTGGAGCCGCTGCCTTGCGCGGTCAAAACCGTGGTGATGGTGCCGCAGAGATGGACTGTCGTGCCGGCGCCGATCGTGCTGCCCCAATTGCTGGCGCTGTTGAAGAAGCTTGCGGGTTTGGCGTTGGCGCAGCTGGAACCGTCCCCCGCGCCGCCGCCCGATTGAGAGATGTAGACCGCGGAACTTGCCGCCTGCGCCGAGCCGCAGAACGCGACGGAGAGGAGCGCGAAAGCGCATGCCAGAGCGCTGAAGTGGAGGCCGCGTTTGATCACGTGGGTCGAATCCAAAGTCATTTTTCTCGCCTGTACGAGCGTAGTTCCGACTCCCCAAAGTCTAGAAGTTCGCCGGAATAGGTCGCTACTGTCCTTCTGGACAGTCTTGGTACATGAGTTGACTTACTTCGTGGCTGTACCGGGGAGGGCACGCCTGGGCAGTGAGTCCTGGACCCGATCGCCCCGCGAAGCGTCCCGAAGAGCCGAGCTCGAGAAGGCGGGGGCAGGAGGTGCAGGTGCCGCGGTTTGGGCAGCCGCGACGGCGGGTGCCCTCGCCGGCTCGGGGTCGCGCTTTCCGAATGACGGTACGGCTGGGCGCGATTCGTCGGCCTCGACGTTTACCTTGGCCAAGAATTCATGGCGCGGCATACGGAGTGAATCGCCGCAGAGGATCGAGATGAAGGCGAGGAGCATGAACCAGGTGACGAAGTTCTGGTCGAAGTAGCTCACCGAGATGTAACTGGCGGTGTGGACGAAAAGGGTCGCGCCCAAAGCCCAAACGAGCTTGAGGCTGGGTGAACCCGGACGATCGATTTCGCCGAGGCGGATGGTGCGTCCGACGGCTTTGTAGGCGATTACGATGGTCGCGATGAAAAGGATCATCGTGAGCAGGCCGCCGTTGGCGCCGGCCAGAATGTAGGCGTTGGTGACGTCGAAGAGGTGGTCGTTTTTGTCGGCCCAGGCTTCGGTGGATTTAGTGCCGAACAGCCACCAATCGCCAAGATTGGCGAACGCTCGATCGATCAACACGGCGCGGTGGTACCCGGTCGAACCCTGAACGACGTCAACACGGGCGAGGAGGAACCAGATTGGAGCCTTCATCGTGAGTTGAAGGGCGGCGAGCCCCGCGACAATGGCCCAGCGAACCTTGCGCATGCTCTCGCGAATCGGCCAGAACATGAAAGCCATGATGCCGAAGCAGAAGGTGAGCAGGGGTCCGCTGGAAGCGGACGTAAACATAATGACGAAGCTGGCGAGGATTCCGGGGATGACCCAGGTCCGTTTCTTCTGCAAGAAAAGCCACAGGCCGACCATGAGGGGCATCAAGCTCGAGCCGAAGGTTCCGGCGAGAATCGGGTGAGCGAAGGGGCCTTCGCACCGCAGACGGTCGTCGCGAACGAAGGTCATTTCGGGCACGCCGCCGAAAATGGCGAAGGGGTTGTGGCCGGTGCGGCTCTCCCAGAACATGGCGCCGGCGAGGGGAAGCACGGCGAAGGCGGTGATTTTCAGCGCCTGGACGACATCGGCTTCGTCGCGCAAGAAGATGCGGAAGAAGAAATACATGCCTATCTGGTTGTAGGCCTCGCCGAGCTTCCACTTAAAAGCGTCGCCCGTCTGCCAGAGCAGCGTGTACGCGATCAGGCTGGAGATACACGTGGCGATGACGACTTTGTCGAGCGAATTAAACTGAATGCGCCGAAATTCGCGCCGAAGCAGCAGCCGGGCCCACGCAAATACCAGCAGGATGCGGATCATCGTGAAGTTGAGATCCGCGATCATGACGCGCATGCCCATGGTCATGTAGCAGACCATCGCCAGTATCGGCAGCATCGCGTACTTGCGCGGAAGAATGATCAGCAACACACACATGGCCAACGTGAACACCAATCCCAGCGGATTGATGAATGTCGAGCCGTCTGTGATCAGTGATGGATCTACTGGATGCATGAGAGAGCTTTGCCTAAACGATTTCGACGCGCTAGCTTCGTAGCGCCGCTAAGCTGGCCGTTTGACCCACGTTTCGAGCCCCAGCGACCAGCGCAGCACGCCCTTCCACTTCTGCACTGCAACTCGAACGGCCTGTCGCTGGTATTGGCCCAACGTGACCACGTAAACGCCAAAGAGCAGCAGCAAGCGGAAGCACGCCGCCGCGCCAATTGCGAATTGAAACATCGCCGCGTAGCTCTTGCCGCGATGCATCGCCATAAACGCGTGCAACGACTCGCGCGTCATCACCGTCGCAAAGTTGCTTTGCGGTTCCTTGCTGGAGCTTTGCCCGCCGTGATGAACCACTTCGGCGCGGCCTTCATAAAGAATTTTGTGCCCCGCGCGATGGACCTTGTAGCAGAGGTCCACGTCTTCCGCGTACATGAAAAAATTCTCGGTGAACAGGCCGACCTGTTCGAAGACACTTCGCCGAATCAACAGGCACGCGCCCGAAACGACCTCGATCTGCGACGGCTCGGTCTGCCCGCTGAAAAGCGGCCACGTCCCCCAGAACGACGAACGCGGAAACTTGTTCCGCAAAAATTCGGTGTCTAGAAACTGATTCAGCACGGTCGGAAACGCCTGAATGCAGCTCGTCTGAATCGTCATGTCGGAATTGAAGAGCTTGGCGCCGACGATCCCGACTTCCCGCCGCGACTTCATGCACTCGACCAGCGTCTTGAGCGCGTCCCCGATCACTTCCGTATCCGGATTGAGCAGCAGTACGAACTCGCCCTTCGAATGCCGGAACCCAAGATTGTTCGCCTTCGCAAATCCCAGATTGTCGTTGCTCTGGATGTACTGAACGAGCGGATACTCGGCGCAAACCGAGTCCGCGCCGTCGAACGACGCGTTGTCCACGACGATCGTCTCGAACGCGAGATTCTTGGTGTTCGCAAAAATCGACGCCAGACACTTTCGCAGGAACGCTGCGGAGCGCCAGTTCACGATGATGATCGAAAGTTCGGGTGTCGCGGACATTGTCAAAATTTCAGGAGCAATATCTCAGCGTCGAAATCTCACGCGGAAATAAACTGCCGATGCCACAACTCAAACGACAGCAAAAGATAAATGTGCCGGCGCCGCTGTTCCTGCTGGCCTTCGTGATCGGCAAGCAACGTACGGATGTAACTTTGATCGAAATATTTCGCCGCGGCCGAATCGCTGCTCAAAAGCGAATCGTGGACGAACGGCTTCATGGACGTGCGCAGCCAATCGCCGACCGGATTCGCGAAGCCCTTCTTCTTGCGATACACGATTTCTTTCGGGAGCCACTTCTCCGCAGCCTTCTTGTGCAGATACTTGCCGTTAAGGCCCTTGATCTTCAGATTCGGCGGCAGCGTTTCGATGAACTCCACCAAACGGAAGTCGAGGAAGGGAACGCGCAGCTCGAGCGAATTCGCCATGGAGGTTTTGTCGCCGACCATGAGCAGGTCGTCGGGCAAATTCGTGCGTGTGTCCATGTAGAGAATCTGCGTGAGCGGGTCGAGATCGGCGACGTCGCGCTGCAACGGCCCGAGAGCTCGCTTTGCTTCCACGCCGTTGGCCGAAATGTGCTGCTTAACCCAGGGCTGGAAGAGCTGGCTCTTCATGTCGGTACTGAAGAACGAGTAGACGTTGACCATGCGGGTCAGCACGTCTTTTTCGTGCAGCGAGGAAAGACCGCGCTTCAGGACTTCGTTCTTCACGAAGCGCTGGCCGACCGGGCTAAGAACGTCTCGCGTAAGAAATTGCGGAAGCTGCGCGTAATACTTCGAAAATTTCATGCCGAGGTAGCGGTCGTAACCTGCCCACGGTTCGTCGGCGCCCTGGCCCGCGAGCGCGCACTTCACATGCTCGCTGGTCATCTTGCTCAGAAAATAAAACGCCGCGGCCGTTTCGTTGCCGACGGGTTCTTCGATATCCCACAGATAGCGCTCGTAATACTTAACGTAGTCCTCGTAACTCAGAGTCATCTCGCGATGATCTGAATTGAACATCTTCGCCATCTGGCGGGCGTCTTCGTTTTCGTTGGTCTTGTCGCCCTGATCGAAGCCGAGCGTGAAGGTCTGAATCGGATGATTCGACAGCTTGCTCATGATCGAGAGCAAAGCTCCGGAATCGACACCCGAGCTGAGGAAAAGTCCGACGGGAACGTCACTGCGCATTTGAATGCGCACGGCGTCCTCGACCAGCGCCTGATATTCCTCGATGGCGTCGTTCTCGTTGACGTTTTCGCGAATGACGGGAATCGTCTTCCAGAAGCGATCGATCGAAATCTTCCCGTTCTCG
>Ga0209169_10002912_pt1 | contig 10172 bp, 8 predicted proteins | sample HubBroMetageWRM4_FD_188346 | JGI IMG/M metagenome (GOLD analysis project Ga0209169, IMG submission 188346) | Warmed soil microbial communities from the Hubbard Brook experimental Forest, New Hampshire - Hubbard Brook CCASE Soil Metagenome WRM 4... | ecosystem: Environmental > Terrestrial > Soil...
AGGCAGGTCGTCATACTCGACCTCCACCAACTCGCAGCCGTCCTCGGCGAGGTAACGGCTCTCGGCGATGACGACCGCCACCGGATCGCCGACGAAGCGCACCTTGTCCGTGGCAAGCAGGGTGAACTCCGGGGTGGGCCCCGCGGCACCGAAAAAGGCCAGCAGCGGATCAGGCGCCGGGACCGTGATCGCTTCCAGGTCCGCTCCGGTGAGCACCGCGACCACCCCGGGCAGCGCCCGCGCGGCGGAGACATCGACCGAGAGCACCAGGCCGTGGGCCAGCGGCGAGCGCACGAACGCGGCGTGCAGCATCCCGGGCAGCTTGATGTCGTCGACGTACCGGCCCGCGCCGGTCAGGATGCGCGGGTCCTCAGAACGCTTGATGCTGGCGCCGGTGTAGCGCTCAGTCGCAATTGCCGTCATGGTCGCTCCTTGCTCAGCGCTCGCGGCTGCGTTCGGCGGCCAGCAGGACGCCATCGATGATGCTCTGGTAGCCGGTGCAGCGGCAGATGTTGCCCGATAGCGCCTCGCGGATCTGCTGCTCGCCGGCGTCGGGGTGGACGGCGAGGAACGCGGTGGCCTGCATGACGAACCCCGGCGTGCAGAAACCGCACTGGAAGCTGTGCGAATCCCACATCGCCTGCTGCAGCGTGCCCAGCCCGCCGTCAGTGGCCAGCCCCTCGATCGTCGTTACCTCGCTGCCGGCCGCCTGGACCGCCAGCATCAGGCACGAGCGCACCGGCCGGCCGTCGACGATGACCGTGCACGCGCCGCAGACCCCGTGCTCGCAGCCGACGTGGGTGCCGGTGAGATCAAGGTCATCCCGCAGGAAGTCCGCCAGCGTCTTGCGCGCCTCCGGCGAACCCTCCCGCGTCGTGCCGTTGACCTTCAAGGTGATGTCCGCCATATCACTGCCTCTCGCGGGCGTTGTCCGCAGCCGCTCGCAGGCCGCGGCGCACGATGGCGGCCGCCACCGTCTTCCGGTACTCCGACGTCCCGTGCAGGTCGGCCGGCGGGTCGATGTCGCCGGTGGCGAGGCGGGCCGCCTCATCGAACAGCTCCGCCGACGGCCGCTGGCCGGCCAGCAGCTCCTCCGCGGCGGCGGCCCGGACCGGCACGTAAGAAACGCCGGCGAACGCCAGCCGGGCATCGCTGATCACCCCGCCGGACAACACCAGCGAGACCGCCAGGCCGACGATGGCGAAGTCACCGTGGCGCCTGGCGACCTCCTGGAAGCTCACCCCGGTGCCCTTCGTTGCGGCCGGGAACCGCACCTCCACGAGCAGCTCGTCGGGACGGCGTGACGTCGTGAGGTAGCCCTCGAACCACTCCTCCGCCGGGATCACCCGCTCGCCCGACGGGCCGCGCACCACGAACTCGGCATCGAGCGCCCGGGCGACGGCAGGCAACTCGGCGGCCGGATCGGCATGCGCCAGGCTGCCTCCTATCGTGCCGCGGGTACGGATTGCCTCATGACCGATGAACGGCAAGGCGGCCGCGAGCAACGGCACCGAATCGGCGACGACCTCGGATTCCTCCGCCATGTACTCCCGCGTCATCGCGCCGATCCTCACCCAGCCGTCTGCCGCCGACACCCCGGACAGCTCATCGATCCCGTTGATGTCGATGAGCACCGCCGGGCGGGCCAGCCGCAGCGCAAGCAGCGGTATCAGGCTCTGGCCGCCGGCCAGCACGCTCGCCTCGTCAACGTACTCAGCCAGCAAATCAACGGCTTCGGCAGTGGTCGTCGGCGCCTCGTACTCAACGGGAGGCAACTTCATCGGCGCGGCCCTTCGATCGGATGCAGCTCTACCCTAGCCCGCCACGGTTCATTAGTTACCCTAACAACCCTGGCGGCGGCAACCGCGCATTGCCAGCCTGCGCGCACCGCCGCTAACGGGAGGCGACCCGGCTACGCCGAAGGTGAAGCCGGGGGACCAGCCTTCTTCCCTTCTGGCGGCGCGGTACCGGCCTTGGCCTGGTTGCGAGCAGCCCGGAAGCGCTGCTGGGCGCCCTGCTTGGTGAGTCCGTAGCACGCGCCGATCTCATTCCACGTGGCACCGGCCTTGCGGGCAGCTTCCACCTGGGCGGCCTCCAGCTCCTCTGCCGCTTCTCGCAGCCGCCGGGCAGCATCGAGCCGGCTCATCGGCGCGTCGGCGATGTCCAGAGAGCCGAGCGCCTCGGTGATCCGCCTGAGCAGACTCTTGGAGGCCATCATCACATCGTATCGACAACCAGCACCGGTCAATGATATGTTGACGCCGGTGGTCAACACATCGTTGACTTCCCGAGCCCGGAAACGGGGTGATACACGTGGCTAAGAAGAGCAAGAAGAGCAAGAAAGGCAAGAAGAAGGGCAAGTAGCCTCCCAGCCTGGACGGCAGCGGTCCGGCGACGTACTGCTGCCGTCCACGCACCCAGGCCCGCGAGCGCAAACAGGCAGGTCCGCCGGATTCCCTCACCGCCGACCGCCCATTTCCGTCCCGGTGGTTCGAGCCTGACGGCGGGTGCCTTACTTGACGACCCATCCATTAATGTGATACCACTTTGATATCGGCCCCGGGGTAGCCGGCACCGCAGGCGGCAGGAGGCATCCCGATGCACGCACCAGCTGACGGCACCACTCCCTGGCGGCCCGTCACCGCGATGAGGCGCCTGATCAGGCCATGGGAGTACCGGCACCGCCATGCCGTCGCCGGCGTGCGCTTCGCCGCCGGCGGCTTTAATCTCGGCGTCGGCCTCGTTCTTGTCTCTCTCGGCCGCAGCGCGGGAACCGACCGAGACCGGCGCAAATGCTACGGGTTCGCAGCGTGGTTCCTGGTGTCCGCGGCCCTGCAATTCCTCGGCGGCTATCTGGATACGACTGCCGACCGCTCCGCACCTCCCCGGACCTGAGCCCGCGCCACCCGCACGGACCTGACACGCGCCGGACGAGCGGCCGACCCCTGACGGGGACGTGGGCCGTCCTGCTCGTCCACGACCCACGGCCGGCCCTCCGAAACCGGCCTTCCCCGGCATTCCGGGAACGGCAAAGCCGGCTCGATGGTCCAACGTGCCGGCCATGGCCGGCACAATGGTCCAACGTGCCGGCTGGCGCTCCCGCCCGAGGTGTCACGGCTGGGGCGGGTGAGGTTCACGGGACGCGGGAGGTGCGGGACGAGGGTGGCGGCCCCGGCGCAACCGCCGCAGTCGGCTTGTCCACCAGGATCGGCCTAGACCGCGCGGCCGCGGTCACCTCGGCGAAGGAGCGTCGTTGACAGCCCGACGAGTGTTTGGAAGCATATCGGCGCAGCTCAGGCATACTGCACCAGATGCATCAAAATACTCAATGGGGGGTAAATGTCGTATTCGCGCACAAACCGCCTGCGCGGCCGCGTGCTCCGGGCCATGGCAACCGGGGCCGCGGCGGTATCGCTTCTGGCCGGTACGTCATTGCTTATCGGCACGGCCGCGCCGGTGGCGTCGGCGAGCGTTACCACGCCGTGCGGGTCTGCAGGCGTCTATTCGGCAGCCGGGGGGACTGGCACCTGCACGTACACCGGCGCGGGTACCGAGGACACCTTCGCCGTCCCGGCCGGCGTGACTAACCTCCACGTCACCGCGACCGGCGCGCCGGGCGGAAACGGCGCTGCCAACGGCAATCCGGGGCTGGGCGGGAAAGGCGCGATAGTCACCAACCCGGCGCTGGCAGTGCAGCCAGGCGCCACCCTCTACGTCGACGTCGGTGCCCGGGGATCTGACAACCCGAACAACGAGTCACTGTGCCCAAGCAACGCGCCTGGCGGTTTGCGTGACGGCGGCGCGGGCGGCGCGGGCTGCGGCAACGACTTCGGCGGCGGGGGCGGCGGCGGGTCCTCGGACCTCAGCAGCGAACCGCTGACCGGCCCTGACAAGGTGACACCCACCGGCAACGCGCAGGATCCGCGGCTGATCGTCGCCGGCGGCGGCGGGGGCGGCGGCGGTCAGTCGGCACTCAACGGCGGGAACGGCGGCAATGCCGGAGGGTCGGCCACCGGCCCGGGCGCTGGCGGCTGCGGCGGCGGGGTCAACCACAATGGCGGGACGGGCGGCACCGGCGGCATAGGCGGTACGCAGGGCGGCGCCGGCGCCACGTGCGGGGACGGCAGCGGCGGCAACGGCACCGCGACGGCCGGCGGGGCAGGCGCGCCCGTTAGCAACGTCAGCGGCGGCGGTGGCGGCGGCGGTGGCGGCGGCTGGTTCGGCGGCGGCGGCGCCAGCGCGGGCGTGGACGGTAACGGCGGCGGTGGCGGCGGGGGCGGTGGCTCCAGCTATCTCGGCCTCGAGGTCTCCGGCGATTCCGCTTCTTCGACGATCGCCACGGCGACGTCGCAGACCCCGTCCGTGACGATCACCTGGTCCCTGATATCGCTCGTGTACAGCGGCAGGATCAGCGCCGACATCAGGGGCTCGATCGTGGCCGGCGCGCTGAAGGTCACGTCGTCCAATGGCGTCGTCGTCTCCGTGCTCGGCACCCTGGTCATCCAGGCTGCCAACGGCGATACGTTCCAGGTGAGAGTGGCCATCCTGTGGTTCCTCGGTCGTTACATCGGGCAGATCTCGGTGTCCGGCCCGGGCATCCATACCAGCGGGGTCCTCAGCATCAGCAACCTCGCCGTCTCCGGCGGCCTGGTGACAGGCGAAGGCCTAGGCTTCATCGGATCCTCGCCCTACAGCCTGAGCTTCACGCTCTAGCCGACTTCGGGCAGGCGGCCGACAAAGCGCAGGCAGCGGATCAGTCGGGCAACTCGATCGGCCCGATGTCGCCGAACACGTCCCCTGGCCCCGGGTTGTCGGGGTGCGTCGCGCCGCCCAGGTGATGCATGATCCCCCAGACCGCGTTAAGCGCGGTCTGGACCGCGCCCTCGGCCCACGCGGGTGTCCAGGAGACGTCGTCTCCCGCGATGAAGATGCCCCGCTCTTCCGGCGGCATCCGGTCCTGGCTGAAGTGGGCGTACATGCGCTGGTTGTACCGGTAGTGCCCGGGCAGCGCCCCCTTGAACGCCCCGAGGAAGTGCCTGTCGGCCTCCCAGGACACGGTGATCGGGTCGCTGATGATGTGGCTGGCGATGTCGACACCGGGATAGATCTTGCTCAGCGCGTTGAGCGAGAGCCGGACCCGGCGGTCGACCGGCTCGGGCAGCATCTTCATCGCGTCGCTCATCCAGGAGTACGTCAGGCAGATCACCCCCGGCTGGTTGTCGCCGTTGTCGAACAGGTAGGTGGCACGGGTCAGCCGGTCGGTCAGCGTCATGCTCATGACGTCGCGGCCGGTGCGCGGGTCCTTGTCCTTCCAGAACGGCCGGTCGACCATCACGAAGGTCTTGGAGGACTGCATGTAACGCGTGCGGTCCAGGGCCATCCATATCTTCTGGGAGAACAGCGACTCCTCGCACTCGATCTGCGTGGTGAGCAGCCAGCCCTGGCAGGTGGCCAGCACCGCCGCGTACCGGCGGGTGTCACCCCAGGCGTCGGTGACCGCGATCCGGCCATCGCCGTCGCGCGCGATCCGCGCGACGCCGGCCTTGGGCGCGCCGCCGTGCAGCGAGGCCAGCGAGGTGCCGGCCGGCCAGTGGGCGAGCGCGGGCGGGCGGCAGCGCCACAGCCCGCGCGGAACCTGCTCGGCGCCGCCGACCACCAGGTGCTGGTCCTGGTCGCAGTTGGTCATCACGACCCGGAAGATCTCCAGCATGGAGTTCGGATAGTCCGAGTCCCACCCGCCGGTGCCGAACCCGACATGGCCGAACACCTCGCGGTGCCGGAACGACAGCGAGGAGAATGCCTTCGAGCTCGCCACGAAGTCGTAGAACGTGCGGTCGTCCCAGCGGGGCACGAGCTCGTTCCACAACGACTTCAGCGTCCCGACGTCCCGCGCCCGGATCGCTGCCTGGATGTCGGCAAAGCGCACTTCCTGCAGTGCCCGCTCCCACGCGTCAGCGACCTGCGCGAACAGCGGCGGAAGGTCGTACACCGTGTGCGCGTAATGCGTGACGCCCTCGAGGTCGATGACCGTGCTGCCGGCCGCCTCCGTCAGCGGGTTGGGGAACGGCCGGGTCTGCAGCCCGAGCATGTCGACGTAGTGGTAGAAGCACGTCGACGACACGGGGAACCGCATCCCGCCCAGTTCCGCGACCACGCCCTCGGCTCCCTCGAACGCCTGCGAACGCAGCCGCCCGCCCATCCGCGAGGCCTCGTAGACCACCGGCTTGAGGCCGAGCCTCATCAGCTCGTACGCGGCGACCATCCCGGAGATGCCGGCGCCGATGACGGCGACCTCTTCGCCATGGCCTCCGGCGGGGATCGACCCCATCCCGGACGGGTGCGAGATCCAGTCGTCGAACGCGAAGGGAAAGTCCGGTCCGAAGACCGTGACCGGGCCATACTCGCCCTTGGACCCGTCGCGGCCACGTTCGTTCACCATCAAGGCGCCTCCTGCTACGCGCGACAATACGCAGGCCCCAGCAGCGCCTTCAGAGAGGGGGTCCGGACCAGCCCCCGGTCCCGTGGCTGCCACCACGAGAGTCGCGTCTGCCACCATGAGAGCCGTCCGGGTGCAATACGGGGAGGTCGGGATACGTGGACTGTTCTAACCCTGGCTGGTCTGCCGTTACGTCCGCCGGAGCGAACGCCACCCTGGCCGGTGTCCTCGCGGGCTTCATGCTCAACGGGATCGTCGTCCTGCTCAGCCGCAAGATGAAAAACATCGGGCAGGTCCGGGCGCTCGCCCTGCTGCTCGCCGCCTTCGTCGCGCTCGGCCTGGATTCCTATCTGTTCGGCCTGGTGACCGGTGATAGCTCATGCAATCGTGCGTGGACCGAGGCGATGCTGTCCGCGGGACTGCTCGGCATCGGCGCGGTTGCCATCATCGCGGGCTTCGGGCTTCTCGTGGCCGAGTACGTCAGCGGCAATGATCGCGAATCCGTCACGCTGCTCAGAACGCTCTTCGATTTCCTGCGCGTCGGCGTGGTACTGGTGGTCCTGGGCCTTCTGTTCATGACGTCGTGGAACTATCTCTATGCGGTCCTCGGCAGGCACGTGCCGGGATACGCGAAGGACCTGCTCTGGATCTACCTGGCGATCGGCCTGGTCGCCCTGGTGATCATAATCGTAAGGAATGCCACCACCGCCGAGCAGGCGGCGAAGCTGCTCGACTTTATTTCCGCGCACCAGGCGAACCGCTTGATCAGGGCAATGCACGCGATAACCGGCCTGCTGCCGGATAAGTTGCACGGCATGCTCAAGGCGGCGGTGCAGTGGATTCACGATTACGTCGTCGGCCCTCGGGAGCTCAAGCAGAAGGTCAATCGAGCCGTCTACTCGTCCTTCGTCTACGCGATGGGCTGCGTCCTGGCGGCAACCTTTTTCGCCCGGACTTCTCCCCGGCACTGGGACCATCCGGACACGCTGGTGACGGCGGCATTTATAGCGACGGTCGGATGGGTCCTCCTAGCCTCCCTCGTCCCCTTGTTCTACCTGCTCGTGCGCTGCGCTCCGCCGTTCGGCGACGAGCGCGTCTGGGACTGGGATCGCTACCTGACCGAAATGGGCCTCCCCGAGGACCGGGTAGACCTCGCCCGCGAAGTGGTGTACCTGCTCAGCCAGGCGATCGCCGAGAAGGGCCTGCGCTGGCGGCCGGTGTTCCGCAAGGGCCACGTCGCCTTCCAGCGCCCCGTCGGCTATAACACGCTGATCGTGGACATGTACTGGCGCAGGCCGCTGCGGCTCGCGGTCAAGCTGCCCGACACCCCGGCCGCGCTAGGACTCGCCAACCCCTACCCGGACCTGCAGCAGAACTGGGCCGCGGAGGACCGCGAATGGGGCTGGACCCTCATTCCAGGCAACATTCCCGACCTGCGCCTCGCCGTCGAGATCGCCCACCGCGTCCACCCCGCCACCGCCCGGACCAGGCCAGGCCGGACCAGGCCAGGCCGGACCAGGCCAGGCCAGGCCGGACCAGGCCATGCCGGCGCAACCAGGGAGGCTGACCGCTGACTGGCGAGGTGACCTATCCGCCGCCTTTGTTCGTATTGAGCGCAGGGAACCAGGCGGTGGTGCAATCTCCATACGTTCTGCACGCGTTCATCATGCTGCCTTTCATCTCGGATTAGAGCCTGGGGGCCATGATGAATAAGCTGCCGATCGTATACATACGCGGGTTCGGCGGGCCGACTGCGGGAATCAACAGCGTAGTTGAGGATCCTTTCTACGGGTTCAACAGCGGATCCACTCACATCCGGGTGGCGGGGGATGGCGCGCCTGCCTTTTACCAGTTCGAAGGTCCGCTGGTCCGGCTGATCAGCGACGAGGGCTACCACGTCTACGTACACGGCAGCCAGCAGGCTGTCCTCGACAACACCTCCACCGATCTCACCGAGGCTCCCTCTATCTGGGTTTACCGGTTCTATGATCAGGCCGCCACGACCTTCGCGACGCAGCCGCACGAGAACCTGGTTGAGCGGCTATGGAGATGGGGACGTCAGGAGATCACCAGCGAGGGTTTCGATATCGAGTCGGCGGCTCGCGGCCTCTACGACCTCATCGTAAAGATCATCGAGCGGACGAGCGATCCGGCTGGTACGCCAAACAAGGTCCACTTGGTCGCGCATTCGATGGGCGGTCTCATCGCGCGCTGCATGATCCAGAAGGTGTGCCAGACGAAGGGGTACAGGCCGGCCACCGAGCTGGTGTCCAAGTTCTTCACCTACGGAACGCCGCACGGCGGCATACGATCCGCGGGCGGCATCGCCCAGTGGGTGGAAGAAACCTTCGGCCCGGCCGGCTCCAAGATCTTCGCGCCCGAAATGATGCAAGGGTACCTGGACAAGGATAAGAAATTCGGGCAGCGCTGCGATAAAGGCTGGGACCCGCAGGTCATAAGTCCGCAGATATTCCGGCCGGACGATATCTTCTGCCTGATCGGCACCGACCCGGCCGACTACGGATGGGCGCCGCGTACCGCGATGGGCCCGCAGACCGATGGCCTCGTCCACATCGACAACGCCTATGTGCGCGGCGCGCACCGGGCCTATGTCCACCGGTCGCACTCCGGACCGTACGGCGAGGTCAACTCCGAAGAGGGGTACCAGAATCTCCGCCGCTTCCTGTTCGGGCGCTGGGCGGTCTCGGCGACTCTGGTGGATGCCGTACTCGAGCAGGACCCGAAGCTTTCCTGGCAACTGGATATGCGGCTGTCGATCCGCGGGCTGTCCGTCGTGATGAGCGAGCAGATGGCCGAGCACTGGTGCCCGATCATGCTCACCGCCCTTGACGGTCAGCCTGCCCAGCTCGCTCAGCCCGGCGGCGTGCCGCTGACAGGGACCTTCCTGCTCGATCCCCGCGACCAGGAATTCCAGCTCCCGGGCGCCGACGGGCGGATGCGCTATACCCTCACCCTGCGCCTGTTCAGGGTTCCGGTGGCGGGCGCCGTCTTCGACTTCAGCAATACCACCGAACAGGTCCCGTACTGGCAGGACTGGCTGATCGTGGACGTCGAGCCGGATGCAAAGGCGGGCACGCTGAGGGCGTATGCCGCCTGGGGGTCCCTGGTCCCCGGCGGGGACCTGAACCCGGACCCGATCAGCCAGCAGCTACCGCCCGAGGAACAAGGCCAGGACCTCACAGTCACCGACGACGGCGCCCCGCTGGAAGCACTCATCCGCCTGCCGAGCGCCGCGGTCCAGAAAGGGATCCTCGGCGGCCAGGCCAAGATCTGCATCACGGTGACCTCCCGGTAGGAACGGGACGCGCGGGCGGCTTAGCCGCGTGGCTGCCATCACGATCTCAGCGCAGGCCGCCGGGGGGCGCCCGCTCATCACCCCAGCGTTGCCATACCCCGGTATCAGTTTCCCTGTCGGCCGGGGCCGGACTGCCTTGGCGGTATGACCGCAGATCCGGCTCCGTGGTGTGATGACCCGGCCCCGGCCCGCCAGGCAGCCTTGAGTACGACGGGGCAGCGACATTGGAGGAACAATGACGACGACAGTGCTTGAACTGCGCGAAGTGTCGAAGGTCTACGGGACCGGCCCGGCCCAGGTGCATGCGCTCCAGCGGGTGAACCTGTCGGTCCGCGGCGGTGAGCTGGTGGCGGTCATGGGCCCGAGCGGCTCGGGCAAGAGCTCGCTGCTCACCATAGCGGGAAGCCTGGAGGAACCCAC